>Ga0209048_10006839_pt1 | contig 10613 bp, 11 predicted proteins | sample FrelakmetCRP12CR_FD_187146 | JGI IMG/M metagenome (GOLD analysis project Ga0209048, IMG submission 187146) | Freshwater lake sediment microbial communities from the University of Notre Dame, USA, for methane emissions studies - CRP12 CR (SPAdes)... | ecosystem: Environmental > Aquatic >... | reverse complement strand
CTACGCCGCCGCCCTGGCGGAAGTGGACCGCCAGGACCTGAGCCCGCAAATGGCCGAATACCGGCGTTATGAGGAAGGCCTGAAGAACCGCATGGAGCTTTCCAAGCTGGATGTGGAGGCGGCCAAGGCCAAGCTGGACGGCGAGGAAAAGGTTACCAAGGAGCTGAAAAGGCAATTTGAGCAAAGCCAAAATAACGTTAAGACGCTGCAAAATTTGAAGCTCGATTCGGCCTGGGGTCCGATTGAAGAGCAGGAAGCCAAGTTGATCAAGCTGAAGCAGGAGTGGGATGAGGCCAAGGCCAAGGCCATTAAGGAAAGCTATACCCCGGAACAGAAGTTGCAGCTGGACACGATCTACAGCACGAAAATCGACCTTGCCAAGTTCGGCGACCAGGCCAAGGCCTTTGCCGACGACATCACCAACGGGATCACCACGATCACCGATGCCATGATCGCCGGCGGCACGGACCTCAAAAGCGCCGCCAACAGCATGTTCAAAAGCCTCTTCAAGGACGGCTTCAAGCCCGGCCTCGATTCGTTGAAACAATTGTTAATGGATGGCTTCAAGGAGTTGTTCGGGTCCGTCGGCTCCTCCTTTGGCAGCGCCCTCATGGGGGTGATCGGCCTGGTGGGGATGCTGCTCACCAAGAGCACCAGTTCCTCTTACACCGCCTCCAGCCTCAGCAGCAGCGTCACCACGCATGAGGTTGTGCGGGGGGTGATCGCCGGGGAGACCACCGTCGATATCGCCAAGGTCAGCACCGCCCTGGAAGAGGTCATGGCCCCGCACCTGTCGGTGCTGCGGTCGATTGAGAAAAACACCTCCGGGAGCAAGGGGAGCAGTGGCAGTGGCGAGTCAGGCGGCAATTACATCACCATAATTGCCCCAAGTTATCAACAACTGGTCCAGTGGTTGAATACATACTTCCAAGATTATTTAATGACCGGGGCCAAAGGATGATCGAGAACCGCTTTTATGAACATCTAACCAAAGAGAAGAGAGAAGAATTATTTGTTAAAGCTCTGATTCATGGTGATACAAATGAAATTCACAGGCTTATCTTTTCAGATCCACTTATTCCAATTTTGAATGATCCCAAAGAGATTCACCAACATCATAAGTATAGTTCGATTGTAGATAGCTTCGTTAATAATATGACTATGCATTATCATTGTTTTCTCAAGGCTTTAAATATTTATAAAATGGCCTGTGTTACTATAAATCAAATATGTTTTCTTGTTGGCAAATTAGAGACTAACCGCAATGAGCATGATGTTGAACAGATAAAATCTTCCATCAAGGCAACTCTTGAAGGCTTTAAAAGATTCTCTCAGGAGATATTAAAACTTGATGCTGATTGTTTGTTAAACCAATTTCAAAATACCTTTCATAATATTAAAGAAATAGAAAATATTATTGAAAATTCAGAGTGCAATGAAGATGCAATAGAAATAACGAAAACAATACTTATCAACATTTGGCAAAATATTAACCAAGAAGGCCCGGGATTGGTCCTTGATGGATAAGCAAAGCATCACCGAGAAAATTTGATCTTAAGAAATATGACCATGCCTATCGCAAATATAGCCGATAATCCAAAGGTCTTGCCGATGGTCCGTTGCCGGCTATCACCGGACAGGGTTAGCCTGATCATTGACCGTTGCCCCTTTTGCGGTGAACCGCATGCGCATGGCGCCAAGGGGGGGCTTGGGCATAGGTCAGCGCATTGTGCTGAGAAAAGCTCGAGTAATGAGAGGGGTTATGTCCTGGTCCTCGATCCCGTCTAATCAGTGGACAATCTCAACCGTGGGGCGACGGTATTCATGCCAAATCGGCAAACGGCTCCGTCCAAGCCTAACCTCCTCCTATTTGGCATGACCGGGTGTGGCCCCGGCCCGCCCCTTAGGCCTGGCTGGCACTTGAGGGGAATACGGGGCATCTTTATGGATTCACGGCCTCCCCTGGGGGAGGATTGAATCACGAGGGCTGCGTGCTAACGGTCTTGCCCCGTGGGCCGATACAGTAACCAGGTTGCAGCCCTTGGAAAATATTAACCGGGTGAAGCACGGGGCATTTCATATTTCTGAGGAGGTCCTTTTAATGGGCAAGCGCAAGTGGCGGCGGATCAAGCCGGGAGATTTGGCGGACCCCGCAACACAGAGGAGCCTCCTGGCCATCATGGACCAGGCGAAAGGGCAGCCGGAGCCCGATGCTCCCGAAAAACGGCCGCCTGAGAGCCCCCAGGAGAGGCGATAGCAGGTTAACCTGACCCTTACCCCTGGCTCCTCGGTGATCGTGAAACGCCGGCAGCCCAGGGCGGGAAATTTAAATGGTTAAATCATGATGTGTTGCCCTTACCAAACCAGAAATGAAATTCCCGTTGTTCCTGTCCGCCGGGACGGGGTTCATTTCCGATTTATCGCGCCTTGCCCCTATTGCGGCGACTTTCACCTGCATGGGTCCTCTGGCGGGCCGGGGCACAGGGTAGCCCACTGCGAGTTGGACACCCCTGCTTCAAAACGCGGCTACATTCTGGCTGAAGTTGGAAGTTCCGGGCTTTTACCAGGCTCGGAGGGCTTGCGCCAGCGCCGGGCTGCCGGGGAGAAGTTCGGAAAGCAGACCCTGGTGCCCATGTTCTTCCTCAAGGGCTCAGTGACGGTCCGGCGTCGAGTTATCCCGGCTGTGTTGCAGGCATGGGGCAACCAGCTTCTGAAGCAAGCCCTGGTCAACGGCAAATTGCTACAGCCATGATCATAGGGAAGTAGCCATTAAAAAATAGCTTGTATCATCCCCCGCTTATCCCGTCTCCATATCGAAAAATATCATTAATATCAAAAAAAGACTTGACAACATAAAAAGAACTATTAATATATATAAAAAAACGGAGATGAGGCACATGCCCGAAAGCCAAGGCCAAGAGCGCTATCTCAGTGCGGAGGATATTGCCACCAGGCTCAATGTCAGCGCCATTACTGTTCGAGTTTGGCTACGGAAGGGAAAATTAAAGGGGGTGAGAGCTGGCCGTCTTTGGCGGGTAAAAGAAAAAGATTTGCAGGCGTTTTTAGAACGAAATGGCGTTTAATAAAGCGGACCGGCACGAGTGCTGGAACACCCGGGCCGGTCCTAAACCCACAACCGAAACACCATAGGAGGATCGGCCATGAGTCTGAAAGATTCTACCATAGGAAAAGCGGACCGGGCAGGGGGGTGCTGTATGAACCAGGAGCCCGGGATTATTTCTCCTGAAACTCTTCAAGGGGTCGAGGGGTTGCTTTCCAGATTTTATCGAGCCGTGGAAGAATTAAATCTGGAACTTAGCCCAGCAGAAATTGGAAAGTTCTTTCGAAAATTAACTGATCACTGGGGCCAGACAGGGGATCTACCAAGTAAGGATGCTATAAAGATTTTGCTTGGATTGGAGTTTGGTGAGGGCACTGCTTTAAACCGGCCCATGGATTTAAAAGATTCTACCTATGAAGAGTGGCCCAAAAGGCAGAAAGGCCAGAAGGGAAAGAAATTGCTGGCCGACTTTCTATGTACCCCGGCCCACCTGGAGGCGATGCGCAATTTCTCCGAACTCTGGTGGCCTTTCCGGCATAGGATAGACGGTCGAGTCCTGCTTGACTTTATCTCCAGGGGGCTGTTCCCGGAGTGGTACCGGAAGCCGCAATCTCACAGGATTCGCTTTGCTCTAAAGAAAATGGAGAAATTTGTCAATCTTGTAAAAGGGAGAGAATCTCTCTTCAAACCCAAGGCCGGGGAGGCTGCACAGTTGCCTCCAGCCGCGTTAGGAAGGGGTATTCTGGCCGACTTTCTCCAAACCCCGGCCCACCTGGAGGCGGTGCGCACTTACTCCCAACTCTGGCGGCCTTTCCGAGAAGTGCTGGATGGAGAATTATTGATGCGGTTTATTTATAAGGGGTGGTTTCCCAAAGAGTATTTGGAAGCCACCGGGCAAGAAATCAATGCAGCTTAACTCACGGCTACGGGGGCGGGGTGCAAGCCCTGCCCCCGGCATAAACTCGAATGCCCCCAGGCCCTTGCCGGAGAAGTTCGGGCCGAATAGTGGTTTGGTGTCAAGTGGGATGAGATTGGTTATTACGGGGATCCCTTTTGGCAGAAGTGGGGACCGGTGCAGGAGGTTCCCACAGGGCGGGGGGCTGGCGGATTAATCCCGGGGCTGGGTGTGCACTGCTGGCCATGAAGGATAGCCATGGTTAAATTCCTTACCATCCGCCAGGCGGCGGCCGAGCTCAAGAGATGTAGGAACACCGTCCGGAAGATGATCGACGACGGCCGGCTCCGGGCAGTGGACCTGGCCGGCCCCGGCGCCCATAAACCCACCTGGCGGGTGGACGCCGAGAGCGTGCGGGTCTTTCAAGAGAACCCCATGGGGCTCATCCTGGAGGAGAACGTGCTGGCCCTCCAAGAGGAGCCCCTGTGGCCCGGAGTCCTGGAGAAGATGATTTGGGATTGGAAACTGACAAGGAAGTTGGGGCTGTGAAGGTGTGCCACCGGGGCGGGGTGTGAGCCCTGTCCCGGTAACATGAGGGGGCGGTCTCTCCCCTGCCATCGGAAGAAAATATGACCAAAGTTATTAAATTAGTAATGGTTACAGAAGGTAAATGTAGACCAAAAGAGGATATACAAAATCTTCTTAATAAAGACGCATTACACCATACATTAGAAGCAATCCATGATCCCCCCAAACCCGGAGAACCAGAGTCAAACTGTCACAATATCTCGTTTGCATTAATGACCGACTTAATGATTAATCGTTTATCGGCTGGATATAAATTAATTACAACAAGAAATATTCCATGGAATCATAGTTGGCTTGAATGTGAAGGTTGGTCTATTGATGCTTCTACTATTTTAAAAGACCCTGACAAACCAGAATGTGAATATTGGATTTTATTTGGAGATGCTTTTGATTACCGTAAAAGACTTGGGATAAAAAATTTTCATATTAAGATACAACTTATAGATAAAGAATTTGCTATTTGGATACATAAATATAACAAAAGCTTATAAAAGCCAGGTTTATTGAGGAGACCAGACGATGGTGATCTGAACTGAATGTCCACGGTGCCACCGAAAACAGCCCCTCCCTTTTAGTGGGACTAATGGTGGGACTAAAAACGGGCTATTCTTAAAAGCTGGCGTCCCCACGGGGATTTGAACCCCGGTCGCCGGCGTGAAAGGCCGGTGTCCTGGACCAGACTAGACGATGGGGACGTATTTTATGGGCCGTGTTGGATTCGAACCAACGACTCTCTGCTTAAAAGGCAGATACTCTACCAACTGAGTTAACGGCCCGAACGGATTATTATTAACCCCTGAGAAGTGGCTTGTCAAGGGCATCCGCTCCCCGGAAAGCCGGCAAAGTGGGGTCATCCTTATCTCCTCGGCCGCCGTGCCTCAAAGTATTCAGCCAGTAGTGATTTTTTTCCCCGGACGTGACCAGGCCGCCACCGGCGCTTACCGGTACCTGGCAGCCTCCAGAAATTCCCGGGTCAGGTTCAACAGGGCGGCGTGCACCGCCTCGGGGGTGCCGGAGGCATCCACCTGCCGCAGGTGGGGTCCTTTAAGCGAGGCATAAATGGCGGCGACCTTCTCCAGATAGGCCGGTTCCTCACTCACTTGCCGGGCTCGGGGCGAGGTTCCGGACAGGCGGGTCAGCGCCTGGGCCACCGGCAGGGTGAGGATGACGGCCAGATCCGGGCGTGGCGCCAGGACCTCGTTTTGGGCCAGAATCCGGTCCGGGTCCAGCCCCAGGGCCCCCTGGTAGGCCACCGAGGAGTAGTAGTAGCGATCGGTGATGACGAGCTTCCCCTCATCCAGGGCCGGCTTGATGACTTCTTCCACGTGCTCCCGGCGGTCGGACATGAAGAGGTTTAACTCCTCTTTGGCGCTGAGATAACGGCTGGAACCCTGAAAATATTCCCGGATTTGCTGGCCCTGGGAGCTATCTGTGGGCTCGCAGGTCAGGACAACCTCCAACCCCCGCGCTTGGAGGGCGGTGGCCAAAAGCCCTGCCTGAGTGGATTTGCCGCAGCCGTCTACTCCCTCCAGGGCCAGAAGAAACCCGCGCCTCGCCATGGACATTACCTACCACACTTCCGGGAAGGCGGCGTTATCGTAGAGGTATTCCACCTTTTCCTTGTGTTTGAGCTCCACCTTGGCCATCTTTTCCAGGAAGGCCCGGACGTCACCCGGGGGCTGAAGGCTGGCCAGGGCCTGATAAAATTTATAGGCCCCCTCCTCCCGCTTCGCGGCGATGATCAGGGCCTCCTTGGGGGACATATTGTCGCTGATGGCCGGGGCGACCAGCATTTCCGCCAGGTGGACGTTCTGGGCTGCCCCCATCAGCATGCACCCCTGGGGGGTAAAGCAGCTCTGGAGAAAGGCCTTGTGCTCCAGTTCTTCCTTGGCCAGGTATTCCAAGGTGTTTTTCGTTTCCGCCTGGCTCACCACGCCGGCCAGGCGCCGGTAAAAATCATGCGACAGTTCTTCCTGGGTGATGGCGCTCTTGATAATGGCTTCCAGTTCGGTGCTCATAGCGGTTTCCTTTGACAACAAAGTTGCGGTGGGTGATAGGCTTTTGCCTCAGTAGATTGCCATCATAAACGCAAAGCCTCGGAAACACAAGCCCCCCTCCCGCCGTCCCCGGTGGCCGGGGCGGCAAGGAGGGGGAACCTGTCAGGTCTGCGGCCCCAGGAAGGCCTAAACCGTCTTGATTTCAATGGCCTTGGGTTTGACCACCTCTTTCTTGGGACAGGTAACGATCAACACCCCTTTATCGTAGCTGGCCTCGATTTTATCCAGGTCTACCGCCCCGGGCAGGGCCACCGAGCGGGAGAACGAGCCGTAGCTGCGCTCCACCAGGTGGTAGTTCTCCTCTTTTTCCTCCCGTTCCGACTTCTTTTCGCCCTTGATGGTCAGCACATCACCCGTAACCGAGATATTGATATCCTTGGCATCCATCCCGGGAACCTCGGCTTTCACCACCACCTGGTCGGCCGTTTCCTTGACGTCCACCGCCGGGGAGCATTCCGCCTTCAAGGGACGCAACCCACGCCTTCCGGATCCGAAATAATCGTCCCAGAGACGATCCATTTCCCCCCGGAGGCGGGAAACTTCCCGAAACGGCGGCCATTCCATAAGATCGCTCGCCATGGGATAGTTCCTCCTTAATCCGGTTGACTTATAAGATTATCCTTAAAATCGGCCCCACCGGTATCTGGCCGGGCCCTAACGACAAGTTCTTAGCAAATTTAGGTAATTAGGTCATATACCCAGTCTCTTCATCTAAACATATAGGTCTTGATTGGCTCCCTGTCAACTCGCCCCAAAAAGAGATTGCCGGAAAATGTGCTTGAATTTAGCCGCCGTTAATGGTAATAATATATCGATAGTAAAAGGGCTGTCTCTCTATGAGTCGCATTGCTGGAAAACCCTTTGATAGGCCTCCTTTCAGAACGAGGAGGTTTTTTTTTGCCACGGCCTGGAGGGCCTGGCGGCCAACCGGTAAGTGCCATGCGGTCGTCGAGTATCGCCGCCGGGAATCTGCCCCTGGCCCAGCCGGACCGGTCCAGGCGGCAATGACGAACCACTGAGCCTCAGGCGCCCCCATGGCGGCGGCCAGGGTTGACAGCCAGGCAGGGTGAGCCCTCAACCTGGATGGGTGCGGCTAAGGGCTATTTCCCCTTAATCTCTCCCTCAAGTGAGAAAGGTCCCTATATGGAATATATGGAATTCCGGCGGAAGGACCTGTTGGGCATCGCGGAGCTGGCCCCCGAAGAGATTCGCCATATCCTGGCCACCGCCTCGTCCCTGAAAGAGATTTCGGCCCGTCCCATCAAAAAGGTCCCCACCCTCAGGGGCAAAACCGTGGTGACGGTCTTCTACGAGCCCAGTACCCGGACCCGCATGTCCTTCGAGATCGCGGCCAAGCGCCTCAGCGCCGACACCCTCAACCTGACGGTGGCGGCGTCCAGCGCCGTCAAGGGTGAAACCCTGATGGACACCGCCCACAATCTGGAGGCCATGCAGCCGGACCTGCTGGTGATTCGCCATCCCGCCAGCGGCGCCCCCCATTACCTGGCCCGGCGTCTTAAATGCGGGGTCATCAATGCCGGCGACGGCCTCCATGAGCACCCCACCCAGGCCCTCCTGGACCTCCTCACCGTTGAGGAAGCCAAAGGCCGCCTGGACGGCTTGAAAGTGGCCATCATCGGCGACATCGCCCACTCCCGGGTGGCCCGCTCCGACATTCAGGCCTTTACCAAGATGGGTTCCCAGGTCACCGTGGCGGGCCCGGCCACCATGCTGCCGCCGCATCTGGAATCCCTGGGGGCCAGGGTCACCTGCTCCCTGGAGGAGGCGGTGGCCGGCGCCGACGTCATCATGATGCTCAGGCTGCAACTGGAACGCATGGGGCAGATGTTTCTCTCCACCCTGAGGGAGTACAGCCGCTACTTCGGCCTGGCCCCCCGGCACCTGAAGCTGGCCCAACCCGACGTCATCGTCATGCATCCCGGCCCCCTCAACCGGGGAGTGGAGATTTCCCCGGAGGTGGCCGACGGCGCCCATTCCGTGATCCTGGAACAGGTGACCAACGGCGTGGCGGTGCGCATGGCCATGCTCTACCTCTTGATTGGAGGTGAAAAAGCGTGAGCTTACTGATAGCCGGCGGCCTGGTGGTTGACCCCGCCCAGAACCTTGCGGCCCCCCGGGACCTCTTGATCGAAGGCGGCAAGATCGCCGCTTTGGAGGCCCCCGGAACCATCCCCGGGAACGGGCGTCAAGTGATTGCCGCCCAAAACCTGGTGGTGACCCCCGGCCTCATCGACATGCACGTCCACCTCAGGGAGCCGGGGGAAGAGTACAAGGAGACCATCCTGACCGGGACGCAGGCCGCGGTGGCCGGCGGCTTCACCGCGGTGGCCGCCATGCCCAACACCCGCCCGGTGAACGATAACGCCGCGGTCACCCGCTTTATCCTCGAGGCGGCCGGGGCCGCAAACCTCGCCCGCGTCTACCCCGTGGGCGCCATCTCCATGGGCTCGGCGGGCCATACCCTGAGTGAATACGGCGACCAGAAGGCAGCCGGGGCGGTGGCCTTCTCCGACGACGGCCGCCCGGTGATGCACCCCATGCTCATGCGCCGGGCCCTGGAGTATGCCCGGACCTTCAATCTTTTCCTCATCGCCCACGAAGAAGATCTGGACCTCAGGGCCGACGGGGTGATGCACGAGGGCCGCATCTCCCTGGAACTGGGCCTCCGGGGCATCCCGTCGGCGGCCGAAGAAGCCATGATCTTCCGGGATCTGGCCCTGCTCCAACTCACCGGCGGCCGCCTCCATATCGCCCACGTCAGCGCCTTCGGCAGCGTCGCCCTGATCCGCACGGCCAAGGCCGCGGGCCTGAGTGTCACCGCCGAGACCGCCCCCCACTACTTTTCCCTGACGGATGAGGCGGTTATGGGCTATGACACCAACGCCAAGGTCAACCCGCCGCTCCGCACCGCCGAGGATGTGGCCGCCATCAAAGCAGGTCTGGCAGACGGCGCCCTGGACGCCATCGCCTGCGACCACGCCCCCCACACCTCCCTGGAAAAAGATCTTGAGTTTGAGGCCGCGGCCTTCGGCCTCATCGGCCTGGAAACCTCCCTGGGACTCAGCCTGAAACTGGTGCACGACGGCATCCTCAGCCTCAGCCAACTGGTGGCCGCCATGAGCACGAACCCGGCCCGCATCCTGGGCGTCCCCGGCGGCGTTTTAAGCCCCGGCTCCCCCGCGGATATCACCCTCATCGACCTCAACCGTACCTGGCAGGTGGACGCCAACTCCTTCGCCTCCAAGAGCCGCAACTGCCCTTTCCACGAGTGGACCTTACGCGGCAAGGCGGTGATGACTATCGTGGGAGGCAGGGTGGTGTGGCAAGAAGGGTAGGGGCCAGGGGTCAGGGGTCAGTTTTCGTTGGCGGTAAAAGTGTAGCCACAAGCTTTAGCCTGTGCCGGGGATTTCATAACTCGTTTCCAAGCAGTAATTCATGAGCCCTTGGCTCACCCGGAACTATGAAAATTTCCTGATGCGCATACCCCTAACTTTGAACTTTGAACCTGGAACTTTTCGGAAAAGGAGCTTGCGCACCCAGTAACCAGGTTCCCTAAAACCCCCTCTCCCCTGTGAGGGGAGAGGGCTGGGGTGAGGGGTGGCTTAAGTGACCAGGCAGCTCGCCAGGGCCTTGCGAAAGCGGATGACGGATGCAGAAAGATTGCTCTGGCGTCATCTGCGTAATCGAGAGCTTGGCGGCAGGAAATTCAGGCGGCAATATCCGGTAGGGCCTTTCATCGTAGATTTTATCTGCCTGGAGAAAAATGTTGTCATTGAAGTTGATGGCGGGCAACATGCGGGAAACGAGGCACTGGACATCCAGCGTTCGGCATATTTACATAAAATGGGGTACCAAGTCTTAAGATTTTGGAACAATGAGGTATTACAGGAGACTGAGGCGGTTCTGGAGGCAATTTTTGCGATCTTAGCGGATGGCAAGCAGAATTCCCCCTCACCCCGACCCTCTCCCCCAATGGGGGAGAGGGGGAATC
>Ga0209048_10006838_pt1 | contig 10613 bp, 10 predicted proteins | sample FrelakmetCRP12CR_FD_187146 | JGI IMG/M metagenome (GOLD analysis project Ga0209048, IMG submission 187146) | Freshwater lake sediment microbial communities from the University of Notre Dame, USA, for methane emissions studies - CRP12 CR (SPAdes)... | ecosystem: Environmental > Aquatic >... | reverse complement strand
AACAGAAGGGTCGAAATCTCAATTCTGTCTGATTAGATGTCAGAAGCAGATAGGGGGAGGAGCATTGCTCCTCCCTTCCTTCTGAGTACGCCCGTTGGTGATCTTAGCGTTAGGTTCACTTTCAACTCGTAATCTTCAACTTCTTCTAGGGTATAATCCTCACTCTTTGTTGGTGGAACCTGCAACCCCCTTTCCCAACTCTTCCTTCCTGTATCATTCGGATCATTGATATTTGACAATTGACAGCGCCAGCACCGATAATATAAAAATAGATGATATATTTACAAATCTCTTTTTTACATTTCTCGGGGTGCCTATCGAAAGCACGAGGCAGAACGAGGTGTAAGCATAAGAGTAGATCAAAAATTGGATTTCATCAAACTCCGGTCTATGTTCACAGAGGTCTTCGGACTCGGGCGTGCCGCTACATTCATCGCGGTTATTTCGGTATTTGTAGTTCTTGTGCTCGGCATATTCCTGTTTTTTCACCTTGCGCCACCCAATACCATCACGATCACCAGCGGGCCCGATGGTAGCGTGTTCCGCAAGACAGCGGAAAAATATGCCAAGATACTCCAGCGAAACGGCATAACGCTCAGGATACTTCCATCTGAGGGCTCTGTTGACAACATCAAGAGGCTCGCTGATCCTTCGTCAAAGGTGGACATAGGATTCGTGCAGGGCGGAGTGACCAAAGGGATAAAAACAGACAAGCTTGTTTCGCTGGGCAGCATCTTATACGAACCACTCTTTATCTTTTACAGGGGTGGGTCTAACATTGAGTTTTTGTCGCAGTTGATCGGAAGGCGAGTAGCGGTAGGTGAGGTCGGCAGCGGAACGCATACCCTCTCGCTCACGCTGCTTGCAGCCAACAGCATAGAGCCAGGAGGCCCTACAAAACTACTTGAGATGGATTCCGACGAAGCGGCGGGTGCGATCCTAAACGGCAAGGTTGATGCAGTGTTTTTGATGGGTGACTCTGTCTCGACAACGCTTATACGCCAGCTTCTGCATACACCCGGCATCAAGCTCTTCGACTTTACCCAGGCTGACGGTTATACGCGCCGTATCCCTTACCTGAATAAGATCACCCTCCCAAAGGGGTCCATAGATTTCGGGAAGGGTACCCCTGCTCAAGATGTCTTTCTACTTGCGCCGACGATTGAACTGATTGCTCGGGAGGACCTGCATCCGGTGCTCTCCGATTTATTGCTCGAGGCTGCGCGCGAAGTGCACTCTGGTGCCGGGCTTCTCAGGCGCAAGGGCGAATTCCCCGCTCCAATCGAGCAGGAGATCCGCATCAGCAATGACGCGAGTCGCTTCTACAAATCGGGCAAGAGCTTCCTCTACCGCTACCTGCCGTTCCAGTTCGCCAGCCTTGTGAATCGCCTCGTTGTAGTGTTCGTGCCCATGGTTGTGCTGCTTCTACCCGTACTGCGGCTCATACCTGCCATATACAGGTGGCGGTTCAGGTCGCGTATCTTCAGATGGTACCGTGCCCTGATGCTGATAGAGCAGGATCTTATGGCACAATTGGCATCGGATAAGCAAAAAGCGCTGCTGGAAAGGCTCGACAACATCGAGGAAGCGGTGAACAGGATGAAAGTGCCGGCCTCGTTCGCAGACCAATTCTATGACCTGCGCGTGCATATCAGATTTGTACGCGCCAGGCTGATGCCTTGAAATGAAAATTAGGATGAAGTCGAGGGAACCTACTCAATAACTTTTATAAAATCGGGTTGGGGTCAGACTTGTTTATTGAGATTTCCTTTCCCCTAAACCGATTTCAGATTCTGTCAATTCCAAAATCTGAGACATTTCTTTGCTTTTTCAGATCGTTCTGAGGAACCATCCGTCCAGAGCAGAATGGATTCCTAAAACAATCTCAAAATTAGAAAGAGACAATCTGAAAGCGAAAATTTCTAAAGCCTTTTTCTGAAAAGGGCAAAAAAGTGTTCTATGATTTTTTCTAAAAAAGGCCTTTTGCGCCATGTCTCTTCATCTATTTTGACTGAGTTTTTCAGGTCCTCTTCAAAGATCTCCGCCAATTTTGAGCCAAAAGAAGCATCCATGATCCCGATATTCCCCTCATCGTTATACACAAGGGACTGGTAGTCGAGGTTGGTGGAACCGACGATGCCCCAGCATTGGTCAAACAGATAGGTTTTTGCATGAAGCATGTCTCCCCGGTAAGTGTGGATTTCAATCCCCGCCTTTAAAAGCCTTGTAAAAAAAGATCTTCCTGCGTAGGAGGCCGCGGGAATATCGCTTTTGCCTGGGACGAGGAGTCTCACCCTCACCCCACGCTTGACCGCTTCCTCAAGCCTTTCGATTAGCCTGCGGCTCGGGATGAAATAAGCGGTGGTCAGTAGAATACTGGTTTGTGCATGGTCAATGCTGTGGCGAAGAAGGTTCCTCATTCTTTCTCTGCCTTTTCTGGAATAAACGAATATAGGGAGTGCAGGAATGGAGTTTTCCGGAATGTTGCCCCTTACCTCTTCATGGGCCCCTTGAATAACAATCTTTTTCCCGCCCCAGGTCGTCCAGCTTTTTTCAAAGGTATCGTAAAGTTCATTGACGATGGGACCTTCCACCAGAATTCCTGTATCTCGCCAGCCCCTGCTTCTCCTCCGAAGGTGAAAGCCACTATATTCATTGGCGATGTTCAGTCCACCCGTAAAAGCCTTTTTTGAATCGATCACGATGAGCTTCCTGTGATCTCGATGGACATAAGTAAAGGGTGCTGTCCATTTAAAGGGATAGGAGGCTCTGATCTCAATACCCACCAGCTTCATCTCTCTCCAAAAACTTCCTGGAGTTCCAATGGATCCGAAGTGGTCGTACAAGATATAGACCTTTGTTCCTTCACGGCTCTTCTTTTTTAGCAGTTCGGATATTACGATCCCGGTATCGTCATTTTTGAATATATAAAATTGGAGACAGATCAGTTTTTCTGCGCTGTTGATAGCATCAAAGAGGGTTTGGAAGGAATCTCTCTCCTTCCATAATAACTGGACATAGGTGGCAAAAGAGAATTTGTGTTTGAAAATTCTTTCAATGGATGGAATGGTAAATCGGTTTTCCATGCAAAGGGCCTCTTAGCTTAAATTTTACATGAAGTCGGGGAACTTGGGAAGAACTAAGTAGAGTGGTCATTTTTTGTCCATATTCTGAAAATTGTTCACTTCTTTTCTTTTGAACAATAAGAAAAGGCCTCGAAATCTGAAGATAAAAATTTATTTGTCTCGTGGCACATAAAATGCATTAGAACTCTATGTAATAGTTAAGGAAACCGTAAATCCCGGAGGTCTAAATGGTCATTTGCCCTCAATGTAATATCGAACACGAGCCAGGGGAAGAATTTTGTAGAAAATGTGGAAAATTCCTTTTAGATGTAGAAGAGCCCCCTCCTGAAGGGGAAAAAACAAAAGTGAAACTCATTTGTCCCAGGTGCCAACTCCTTTATAAAAAAGGAATCTATTGCAGAAAATGCGGTTCTCTATTGATGGGGGGGTTACCCCCTCACGTCATGAATGTCCAATCATTGAATAAAAAATCGGTTAAAAGGAGCTCAAAAGAATGGCTGAGGCTATTGAGAGAGGAAAAAGAATTGGAATCCTGTATGAGCAATTTGGAATCACAGCGTGAGAGAGTCTCCAGTGATACCCTCCATCCTATATTCATTCGTTATAAGGATCGGTTGGAGTCTTTGTCACCCCTGCATCAAGAAATCGAAACGGAGCTTGAATCGGTTAGAAAAAGAGCATCAGAAGAAATCGATTTCCTGGAAAAAGAGTTGAAACCCATTCAAAAAAGGCTGGAGGAATTTCAATCTCTTTATAAGCTCGGTGCAATCACCCGGGCCGATTTTTTCAGAGAGAAGAAAGAATTGAAAAAGGAAATAAAATCGATAGAGAGAAGTTTAAAAAAACATCAGCAAATCCTCTCTCTCTTGCCTGGTAAGACGGGAGGGAATCTCGATTCCCCTGGATCATCAGGGATTCATCTCAGGCCCTTTACCTTGCTGACAGCGAGTGCCATCATACTTCTGATCATAGCAGGGGGGTACTTTTTCTGGCAAAAACCTTCTTCATCCAGCGAACCGACTTTAAAAGCAGCCGTCACATCCCCTTCTCCTCCACCCTCTCCACAACGTCCACCTGCTGTTACGGAAGATCAAGAAGTCGAAAAGATAAAGTCCCTTCTTGAAAATATTAAACAGGCAAACCTTAAGAAGAATATTAACCTCTTTATGTCCTGTTACTCTCGGGATTTTAACGATAGGGAAGGAAAGCGTCTCGATGCACTCGAAACCTGGGGATTTTACAATTACCATGATCTCTCCTATGATTTGAAGGAACAAACGATATCCGGTGATACTGCCAATGTCAAATTGGAGTGGATGATCCAAGTTTCCAAAAAAGTGGGTGGCAAGCGGGAGGACAAAAGGACCCTTCAGGACGTTACCTTAAAGAGAGAAGACGGAAGTTGGAAGATCAAAGAGATCAAAACCGCAAGTTAGGATTCTAAAAGATTAGGGGACGCAAATATGTTTTGCACAAATTGTGGTGCTTCCAATCAGAACGATGAAAAGTCCTGTATCCATTGTGGTGAATCGCTAAGTGAGGTCCAAATAGGGGAAAGTCTTTCACGCGCAAGAGGATTCAGGGATGTTTCAATTCTTAAGAAGGTTGATTTGCTTCGGGCTCTTTTCAATTTTTCATTTAATCAGTTAGTGAGTCCAAAGATAGTGAAGTTTCTCTATGGCTTATCGATCTTATCCGCTGGTCTGATCGCCCTCTTTTTTATTATCATGGGGTTTAAAGTCTCCATGGGGTTTGGAATTTTTTCGCTTTTCATCGGGGCGCCTCTGATATTCCTTTTAACAGTGATTTACAGCAGGGTCCTTCTGGAAATGATTCTTGTGATTTTTCGTATGGCTGATCATATGACCGAAATAGGTATGGCGAAAATGGAAGAAAAATCGGATTCAAGAGATAGCATCCAATGGAATATATAAACTGACTTCACCCTTTCCTGCCCGTCCCACCTTTGTCCACTGCTAAATGAGAACATGACGAGAAGGTGTAATCCTAAGTCGCCGATACCAAGATCTTAAAAATTTATTATTCTTCTCCCCTCTCCTTGGTAAAACCAAAGCTAAAAAAATATAGGATTGCAAATCGAATGGGAATGGTTCATCTTATATATTAAAAGGAGGGTCCTCATGAGAAAGATCAGAAAAATCAAAAAAATATTAAAAAGTAAACCGACCATTGAAGGAGCGGGTGTCCACCTGAAGAGGGCTTTTGGATATGTCCAGGTTCCTTTACTCGATCCTTTTCTCCTTCTCGACGATTTTCATTCGGACCATCCCGATGACTATATCAGAGGATTTCCTTGGCACCCCCATCGAGGGATCGAAACGATTACCTACATACTTTATGGCAAGGTAGAACATGGGGACAGTATGGGAAACAAGGGGACCATTTCTTCTGGAGATGTCCAATGGATGACCGCTGGCAATGGGATTATTCACCAGGAAATGCCCAAAGGGCAGAAAGATGGGCTGATGTGGGGTTTCCAACTCTGGGCAAATCTCCCGGCCTCCCATAAAATGATGGATCCCCGTTATCGGGATATCAAAAGTAAACAAATTCCGGAAGTGACATTGGATCATGGAGTGAAGGTGAAAATTATTTGTGGGGAAGTGAACGGTGTGAAGGGTCCGGTCCAGGACATTGTCATCGATCCTGAATATTTGGATATGACTGTCCCATCAAAAATGAATTTTACTCATCCTGTCAAAAAGGGACATACGGTCTTTGCCTATGTGATAGATGGAAAAGGTTACTTCGATACCGAACGGGACTCATACGCTTATGAGGTGGAGGGGGCGAATTACTTCGACTTTAAGAGAGATTGTTTGATGAGTTCTGAAACTCTCATCCTATTCGATGAGGGGGACGAAGTGGCTATTTCCACTGAGGAGAAAGCAATAAGATGTCTTCTCATATCAGGAAAACCCATTGGAGAACCCGTGGCCTGGTATGGGCCCATTGTGATGAACACCCAGGAGGAATTGAAAATCGCCTTTGAAGAATACCAAAATGGAACCTTCATCAAATATAAAAAGAAGGGAGTCTAAGAAAGGAGGGTGACGATGGGTGAAAAAATACCAACGCGCCAGGAAGCCTTAGAACTTTTACATCAATATAACGAAGGCGATAGCTTGCGCAAGCATGCCTATGCGGTCGAAGGGGTCATGCGTTATATCGCCAGGAAGCGGGGCGAGGACGAGGAGAAGTGGGGGATCATCGGTTTGATCCATGACCTCGATTATGAAAAGTTTCCCGATCAACACTGCTCCAAGACAGGAGAGATCCTCCGGGAGCAGGGGTGGCCAGAGGAATATATCCGAGGGGCTGTCTCTCACGGATGGGGGATATGCTCGGACGTCATGCCCCAGACAGCCTTGGAAAAGGCCCTGTACGCCATCGATGAACTGACAGGACTTGTTGTGACCACCGCTTTAGTCCGCCCCTCAAAAAGTGTCCTGGATGTTCAGGTAAAGTCGGTGAAGAACAAATGGAAGGACAAGAGGTTTGCCGCCGGAGTCGATCGGTCGATCATCGAAAAGGGAGCGGAGATGCTGGGGGTTGGATTAGAGCAACTGATTGAGGATACCATCAAGGGAATGCAGGAGGTTGCTGAAGCCATAGGACTCAAAGGCAACCCGGGGTGAAGTTTCTCTCATCTACCATTCCAGCAACGTATGGGTTAACCCCTTCACCAATTCTGCCATCCTCTCAAAATCGAGAGTGTCAATGGTATCGGTCTCCTGATGATAATTCCTGTTCCTGAAGAAGGATGTATCCGTGATCATGACCGCTCTGTACCCATGATGCCAGAACGAGTAATGGTCAGAGAGGTTAATGCCCCCGAAAAATTCCGGTGCCGTTAAAGACTTTGCGTTGATATTCGAGTGTTTTCTTATTCCTTTCTTGAAAAAAGAGACGTATCGGGAGGAATGAAAATTTCCTACCACCCCGATATAATTTCCTATTTTAGGATAAAACAATCCCATTCCAGGGAGCGGATACCCCTGGATTCTTTCTTCGCTGAAAAAACCAATCATCTCCAGAGAAACCATCACTTCGATTGAAATCTTCCGGTCTTTCAGGTGCTTCGCGTAGACCATGCTTCCCATATTCGTTGATCCAAAGCAAGGAGGCTCTTCATTGACAAAGGCAACAAAGACAAGGGTCTTCTTGCTCGAGCTTTCTTTGAGCAATCTCCCCAGTTCCATTAGACCAGCGACAGCCGAAGCATTGTCATCTGCGCCGGGTGTTCCGGGAACCGTATCATAATGAGCACCAATGATCACAACCTCTTTGTTCTCTCCGGTTTTTTCGACGATAAGATTTGAGACGGTTTTGCCATAGCATGAATAGGTCTGGCGCCCCACAGCATATCCATAACCGGCAAAGGTTGATTCAATATAATCTGCAGCCTTGTTGAGGGAGTCATCCTTCCACAGATGGCGATCCCCGATCTTCACAGAGAGATACTCCACATGTCGATAAAGGTTTCCCATGACCACTTGTTTTTCGAAATGATCGGACCCTTTAAGCATACCCACCCCTACCCTTTACGGATGATGTTAAGAAGTTTGACCAGCATTTCGTCTCTCCAGTGATTAATTTCTTCTAAAGTTTTTGTACGAATCACTTCCATCTCTCTGACGGCTCTTACCATCTTCTTCTCCGCTGAAGGAGGGATAGAGGTCCAGGTTTCCATCGTCTCCCATCGATGACGGTAGGATTGAGAAAAATTTTCGATAAATCTTTCAACACCACCTCCGGCTAAATGGATCCGCAAGAATGGACCAATGATGGGATCGCGAAGTCCTATCCCCATACAAAAGGCCTTATCCACATCTTCGGCACTCGCGACATCCTTGTCGACGAGATCAATGGCTTCACGCAATAACGCTGCCTGAAATCTGTTCACAATGTAACCGGGGACTTCCCGCTTAAGCAAGATGGGAATTTTCCCAAGCCTTTTCATAAAATCATAGGCAGCGCTCAATGTCTCACGAGAGGTTTGGTCGCCTCCGGCGATCTCCACAAGAGGGATGAGGTAAACCGGAAGAACGGGGTGGACTAACACACAACGCTGAGGCCTCGTCGTCCCCTTTTGGATTTTTGTCATCAGTAATCCCGATGAGCTACTTGCCAAAATGGCGTGCTCAGGAGCTGCGATATCCATTTCTCTGAAGACTTGTTTCTTAAAATCATAATCATCAGGAACGGATTCTTGAACATAGTCCGCATTTCGTACCGCTTCACCAATGAGCGTACTCATCTCTATCCTCTTCAGAGCGGTGTCCGCTTCCCCTGGCTTGAGAAGGTTGTTCACCTCCAGAAACATAAGGTTTGACTTTACACCTTTCATCGCTTTTTCCAACACAGTTTCCGTCACATCTTGAAGAATCACTTCAAGACCTGCCGAGGAAAATAGAGTCGCCCAACCTTGGCCGATGAGACCTGCTCCCACGCAGGCAACCTTGTGAATATCCATTGGCGTTCCCCCTTTGATTGAATCGTTCGATATGAAAACCTCTTGGATGATTATATTCGGCTTTAAAAGAAAGATAAATGGTAATATTTTTTTAATCTCAGAGAAAGCAAGAGGAGCGATGAAGTTGAAAAGTTTTGGCAAATCTGATAATTTGTCCAGAGGATATCTCCAGGTTGGAAGAATGATTTGAGGAGTGACCCAAGGGTCAAGGGGAAGGAATGAGGACACTGATCATCGTCAACCCGCATTCAGCTGGCGGCCGCGCTCAAAGGATATTTAAAAAGATCGAAGGGAGGCTGTTCGATGCTTTCGGGGAGCTCTTGATTGCTGTCACCCAAAGGCCACAGGAAGTCGCTGAACATCTCGATGCGGCTGTGAAGGCCAACGTCAGCCGCCTGATTACCCTAGGCGGCGACGGAACCAATCATGTGGTGCTCAACGCTTTGGCGAAGCGATCTGACCTGAAGGTCGCTTTTGGCAGCATCCCTTTAGGAACCGGCCACGATTGGTCGCGGTCATTGGGTGTGCCTGAAGACCCCCAGGAGGCAATCGACTGGCTGGCTCATGCCCGTCCGGTTCCTTGCGATCTTGGAACGGTTGAATATCTGAATATGCAAACGGGCGGCAAAACTTCATCGCACATATTTCTCAACATCGCCAGCGCCGGTGTCAGCGGTGAGGTGGATCACCGGGTGAACCGGGCACACCGTCGTTCTTCTCTGACCTTTCTCCGGGCCACGATTGCCACGCTCATGAAGTATAGACCGCAGCGGGTCAGCGTACTCTGCGATGGGAAGGAATTTTATTCTGGAAGGTGTTATCTGGTGGCTATAGCCAACGGACAATATTTCGGGCGCGGGATGTGGATTGCCCCCAGGGCTTTCATCAATGACGGAATGTTTGACGTGATTGTGGTCGAGGGGATGTCTCGCCTTCGCATTCTCCTCGCCCTCAAATCGGTTTATAGCGGAACCCATCTTGAGCGAGAGGATGTCAAACACACGCGCGCAGCCTCGGTGCGGGTAGGCTCGGAAGACGGACCTTTAAAGCTTGATTTTGACGGCGAAGAAGCCTTGGGACAGGAACTCCGTTTTGCTGTATTGCCAGGAGCAGTGAATGTCCTGCTCGACCCTTCCACAGCAGCCGTACTCTCCCCTTCCATCCGCTATCTGCCATAAACTAAAATTCTTAAAAAAAATGATATGACCATTTTATTTATGCCTCATCTATTGTAAAATTAAAAATAGGATTGGACAAAACATCCTCCTCATCAACGGGTTGAATGAAGAATGTTTGATGGAGAGGCTGGGAACTGAAATGTCAAATGGCGGGGTAACCTGAATGGGACTTCTGAAGCTGCTGACCACAGATCCATTGGCTTTTGCTCTGGTTGTTATTCCCCTTCTTTTTTCGATCATCATCCATGAGGTGGCGCACGGCTGGGTCGCTTACAGGATGGGCGACCCGACTGCCAAATGGTCAGGCCGCCTGACCCTCAACCCGCTCAAACACCTCGATCCTATCGGGACCCTCATGCTCTTTCTTGCGGGTTTCGGATGGGCGAGACCGGTTCCGGTCAACTTCAACAACATCTCGGACAAGCGGAAGGGGCTCATCTTCGTCTCTTCGGCCGGGATTATTGCCAATATCCTCTTCGCTTTCATCGCTCAGTTGTTTATCCGGCTTTTTTCCACATCTTTCTCGGGGATGACCCTTATCCTCGTCTATAATGTGTGTAAAATTGTAGCCCATATCAATATCACGCTGGCCGCTCTTAATTTGATTCCTATCCCACCCCTGGACGGCTCAAAGATACTGATGGGAATCGTATGGCAAAGAACCCCGTATCTCCTCGCCCGCCTGGAGCCTTACGGGTTCTTTATCATCATCGGTTTCCTTTATCTGGGCATTCTGAACCCACTCATCAGACTCATCGGGTGGGTGATCGCGACGTTGATCAGCATCCTGTTGCCCTGAAAATTCAATGGATACAAACACCGATCAGTTGACCGAACGACTCAATCGCATTC
>Ga0209048_10006837_pt1 | contig 10613 bp, 12 predicted proteins | sample FrelakmetCRP12CR_FD_187146 | JGI IMG/M metagenome (GOLD analysis project Ga0209048, IMG submission 187146) | Freshwater lake sediment microbial communities from the University of Notre Dame, USA, for methane emissions studies - CRP12 CR (SPAdes)... | ecosystem: Environmental > Aquatic >... | reverse complement strand
GCGGTATCATCTTGCGGATCAGCTTGGCGCGGTCTTTGAGTTTGAGCTTCAAGTAGAGCGGGCTCAGAATAAGGGTTTTTATAAGCTCTCTCTTATTCATATGGTAGTTATGGTTGTCTTTATTCCCATCTTGCATACCATTGAACATGCTTAAATCATGCCAGCAAAAAATACGATGGTTTATCAATGAGATATGCGTGATGGGAAGGGAAGAGAAACCAAGAGAGAGGAAAAGTGATGGGTTTTATGACGCACGTTCATTGGGGGAGCAGTTAATGAGATGAGAGGGTTACTTTGGGGCGGGCACCGAGGAGGTACATGATGTTGAGATCAAACTGTCAATATCTTCACCAAGATCTGTGTCGGGATATTGCCTTTTAATGGACTGAAAGCGGGTGCATGCCGCCTTTGAGTTACCCTTTTTCAGGTAGAACTTGCCGATGTACAAAAAATGTTTGGCAAGGAGAGTTTTTGCCTCTTTAAGGCTATCCGTGGTATTTATAGTATAGGGAGATCCCGGATAAGTCTTCAGAAATACCTCAAGGCTCTGGATTGCCTTCATGGTCTCACTCTGGTCCCGGTCCAGGGTGCCCATCTGTTTATAATGGCACATCCCGATCCGGAAGAGACAATAGCCGGCATCGATATCAGTGGGATAGAGAAGGCGGAATTCCTCATAGTTCTTGAGTGCCAGTTCATAATCTTCCTGGTCATAATAAAGGTTAGCAGTACCGAGAATGGATTTCCGTGCAAGCTCATGGCCCGGGTAATAGGTCCGAACCTGCATGAATGCCTCTGCAGCCTTTTCCACATCGCCTTTTTTGGCGAGCGCAGCGGCTTCATCGTAGAGTTCTTGGGCCGGCCTTATCTTGTCGGTGTCGTGGGCGCAGCTGAAAATGAGAGATGAAATAAATAAGCATATGATAATAAAGGGTGTCCTTCTCATGCGCTAGGCACCTTAAGCCAAATCGTTAAGGGAATCAAGGATGGATTTCATAGATTGAACCATCTTTAATAGTAAGGAGATAGGCGGTCTTCTCTAATGCGCCATCTGAAGAGAATGACGTAGTGCCGCTAACCCCGTGGTAATCTTTAAGAGATGCCAGATAGTCCTTCAGTGCCTCACGAGATGGCCTTGGAGATTGAGCATAAGCCTGGAGGATCTGTGCGGCGTCAAAGGCGCAGGCCTCCCAGACCGAGGGTGAATAGTGAAATGTGTTCGTGAATGAGCGGTTGAAATCCTGGACAGAGCTGAATAGTGAGCCTTGGAAATAGCCACTTAAGAATACTGCATTCTCGATATATCTTCCCCCTGCCTTGAGCAGTTCAGGTGTGTCCCACAGCGTTGGTCCGAAAAGGCGAATATTCTTGATATTAAGGTAGCTGATGTATGATGCGATCATGGCTGCATTCGCCGCAGTATCGGGTATGAAGATCGCCTCAATATCTGCTCCCTTACCCAAGGGAATATCCCCGGGTCCGGGTCGGCCTTTTGCAGGCGTTTTTTTGCCTCCTGAGAAAAGGGTTTTCAACTGCTGTTTGAAGTCCACACTCTGCGCGGAATAGGTGATAGACTTTATAATAGTTATGCCGAAAGAGGGAGACAATCGCTGAAACTTCTCGGCAAAGGTTTTTCCGAAGCGATCATCGGGAATCATTACGGCAAACCTTGTAATGCCCATGGACCTTGCTGCGTTAAGGAGGGCCTTGGCCTGTAAATCAATAGTGAGGAAGTTCCTGTAGCAGTATGTCCCAATCTCTGGAGGTATCTCAGCCTGGGTGAATATTATTGCCGGCAGATGCCTTGCCTGGGCCTCCTTGCAAGCGATATCACCTGCGTGTTCCCCCACCGGTCCTAGAATAGCAACAACCTTTTGTGTGCGGTCAAGTTCATCGATGATAGAAGGGATGGAGTCCTCGTTATTGCCATAGTCCCTGATGATGTATTCTATATTGTGCGTAGCGTCGTTGGAAAAGACCCCGCCTGCTATCTCTATCCCCTTGAGTATCTTTTGGCCTACTGATTCCCATTTTCCACTTAAGGGGATGATAACACCAATGGCATTACGAGGGACTGATATAAAATTATTATTCAATGGGCCCTGACGAGTTACAGCAGAGTCAGATGCCCCTATCGTTGAGGGGTCTGAAAGCATCAGGAATACAACAAATAACACGGGTAGGACTCTGGGGAATCGTGTTTTCATAACAATTTTGGATACTATATGAAGACGTTGCGCCAAGTCAATGAGATGCAATCCCCTTACTGCAGGGATGCTTTCCGCTGTTATATTTTACTTGACAACTTCTCCGACACTCCATGAGTATAGAGTGTCAAAATACTAAAAAAGTCAAAGGAGATCCCTGTGGCCGATCTAGGGACACGGTATAAATGCTATAAGTGTAGCATGAAGTTTTATGACCTGGGCAAACCACTACCAATTTGCCCTGCGTGTGGTGAAGACCAGAATAACGAAGAGACAAAGCGGATGCTCAAGCGGAAGAGGAAGCGTTCGCTTGCAAAGGTGAAATCCGACATCAAGGCATTGCCGGAAGAAACCGAAACCCCGGTGGAAACCGATGAAAACGTGGCAGACTATGTCCTCGACATGGAAGACATAGTCCTAGAGGAAAACGCGGATTCAGAGTAGCCTGAGGGGTGTAAAAACTTGATCCGTTCAAAACCTGCATCTCGCAGCCTTTGTGGAATGCTAATTTTCTCGGTCCTGAATGCTGCGAGATGAAGGATTTTAACGGACCTATTAATAAACAAATCCATGCTCACTATGAGTTCTATGCTTAAGGCCACCTGAAATGCATAGAGTATTTATGGTACATTCAATTGCAAAATCCGGGTTCACTGCTTTTGCAGTTCTTTTGTCACTGTTTGGGTGGTTTTCTGGATATATGGCTGCATCTGTTCAGGAATGAACCCCCTGATAATACCCATGGTCTTCTTTGAATAGGGCAGAACCTTCGAATTCACGAAGATCGCGGAGTTTTGAGGCAGTATTACCTGCAGCATGGTTATGGCCAGGAGCACAATGAGAAGACCCTTCACCAGTCCAAGTGCCAAGCCCAGGGCCGTGTCAACTGAAGCCAGTACAGAGGCATTGAGGACCTTCTGAACAAAATGCATGAAGACCCGTATTATTATAAAGAAGAAAAAAAAGACCACAATGAAGCCCAGGACACCCCTGACATCTTCCACATGCAGAATAGCAAGGAAATGAGTGATATTGCCCGAGAATCTCTTTGCGAGGTAGAGCCCCCCGATAAGGGATACAAGGGATGATATACCCTTGATCAGGCCGTGGTAAACGCCCAATCCTGTGAAGGCCACAATGACTGTGATGGTGAAGGTGTCCAGGGCATTCATTGTTTGGCCTTTGTTAATTCGATCCACATCACATCTTTTAAGGCTATCTGGTATAACCCATAGGGCAACTTACCATAGATTTTTGAGATACCGTTTGTCTTGAGATTGCACATGGTGCCGGTGCCTTTCATGGACGCACATGCAGAACCTTCCTTCACCTCGATGCGGGAGATGGTATCAAAAGGTATCTCAACCCGGCCTTTGCCCATGTATACGTTGAATGTGGTCTTGCCGTCAAATGTAGCTGATGTGATTGTTACCTCATTGTTTGAGGTGTCCTTGATCTTCGCATTAAAAGGTGACTCGGCGGTGCCTTGGCCGGGAGAGCCGGCGCTGCCCATTCCCATAAGAAAAATACCAAGGACAATAAGTAATGCTGCGCGATAAAGATAACCTGTTCTGTTCATAGCTCATGTACCTCCTTAATAACCCCTTCTCTTTGAAGTGCGCCGATGAGATCAAATATCGTTGCCCTGCTGCCTTTGGGATAATTTATAGTGAGAAGGCCCTGAATAGGGTCCTTTGTGCTGACAGTACCCAAGCCGTCATAGCCTTGGACGACATAGTTCACATAAAAGATATCCTTCCGATCAACACTCAGCGAGACCGCTTGGAAATCAACCATGATTTTCGAGATACCACAAGAGAGACGCTTTTGAAACAATTATCAAAGGCTAAGGGGCCAACATAGTGCCTTCGCCTTTCAATAAAATCCTTGACATCATCGAGTTTGGAATGATAGAAAAAATTGATCTGAATGAGTGAACAGCCATTCAGTCATGGGCTGTATAGCAACCGTTGAAGAGGCCATGTGGGAAGTTGATGCATATAATATTCCCAAAAGTTTCACGTTCAATCAAGATGGCAGGAGTGCTTTCTCGATGACCGACGTCTAAGGAGGCAGGCTTTGATAGAGGTTAATTTTACTGTTCTCATACAGGCATTCAATTTTTTTCTTCTTCTCGTAATTTTGAATAAGATCCTTTATAAGCCGATCCTGAAGATCCTTGACCAGAGGGAGCAAAGGATTGAGGGTCAACAGCAGCAGGCCAAGAAAATCATCGAAGATGGCCAGGTGCTTGAAGGTGATTACAATAAGAAGCTTTACAATGCAAAGATAGAGGCCATGAATACAAAGAATGCAGCGCGAAACGCAGCCTCTGAGCAGGCGAACGGCATCATCGATGCTTCCCGCAAGAAGGCGGAAGAGATCATCAACCAGATGCAGCAGCAGATGGTCTTGGAACTGGCGCAGGCAAAAAAGGAGCTCGAATCAGAACTGAGTGTTATGTCGGCAACGATTGCTCAGCAGATCTTGGGGAGGAAGGTGGCATGACGCAGCGAATAAAAAAGGTTCTCCCCCTTGTAATTACTCTGGCCTTTGTCGCCTTCACGGTTGCCTTCGCATCTGAGGGAGGTGGTGAAGAGGGCCATAAGGCAATCTGGCTTATGGTGTGGCGTATCCTCAACTTCCTGATTCTGATGGCGCTGCTGTGGAAGCTCCTTGCCGATACGATCAGGAAGTATTTTGTGGGCCGCAAGGAAGAGCTCGCCCAGATGATTGAAGAGGCTGACAAGGCAAAGTCTGATGCTGATACCCAGTATGCCGACATCCAGCAGAAGCTTAAGAACGTAGAGAAAGACATCCAGGATATCAAGAATGCCATCATGGGCGAACTTGAAGGTGAAAAGGCCCGCATCATCGAAGAAGGCAAGGTATCGGCGGAGCGTATTATCCAGCAGGCCAAGTGGACTGCTGAGCAGGAAGTGGTCAAGGTTAAGAAAGAACTTAAGGAGCACGTGGTGGAAATGGCCGGAGACATGGCTTCAGGCATGATTACCAACAGCATGACCCCTGATGACCAGAAACGTATCCTTGAGGAATATTTAAATAAGGTAGTGAGGTAACCTTGAAAGACGACATCGTAGCAAGACGATATGCGAGGGCGCTGTATGACCTGGGCAAGGAAGAGGGCTTGCAGGAAAAGTTCCTCGGAGACCTCGAGGCCATAGTATCCATCCTTGATGAGAGTGAAGAATTCCGGTCCATCATGGAGAGCCCGTTGTATGACATCCTCCTTAAAAAGAGGATCTTGGGCGAGCTCATCACCAAGGTCAAGATTTCCAAGTACACGGAGAACTTCCTCAGCATACTCCTCGACAAGGACAGGTTTGTGTCCTTAAGGGCCATTCTGGACGCATACCACCAGGTTTTGGATGAGGCTTCTGGAAGGGTGAGGGCCACCGTTACCAGTGCGATGGAGCTTGACAAGGCTCAACTCGAACGTCTTTCCGGCACGCTCAAGAAGATCGTGAAGAGGGAAGTGGACCTTGACGTCTCTATTGACCCGACACTAATCGGCGGTCTCATCGCCGAGGTGGAGGGCATGATTTATGACGGCAGCGTCAAGACGCAGATTATGAGATTAAAACAGAGTCTAAAAGGGGAGATATAGGATGCAGATCAGGGCGGAAGAGATAAGTAGGATTATCAAAGAACAGATCAAGGGTTACGAGAAGGAGATCGATGTCGCCGAGACTGGTACCATCCTGTCGGTCGGTGACGGTATCGCCCGTGTCTATGGCCTGAGAAACGTCATGTCCAGTGAGCTCATCGAGTTTCCCCACGGCGTCATGGGCATGGCGCTCAACCTGGAAGAGGACAATGTTGGTTGCGTTCTTTTCGGTGAGAGCGCGGGCATCAAGGAAGGTGACCAGGCAAGGCGCACCAAGAGGATCGTTGAGGTCCCTGTTGGTGAAGGCATGCTCGGTCGCGTAGTCAACGCCATCGGGCTGCCCATTGACGGCAAGGGTCCTATCGAGGCCAAGGAATATCGTACGGTCGACATCAAGGCCCCGGGCATCGTCAAGCGGCAGCCGGTGAAGGAACCCCTCCAGACCGGTCTGAAGTCTATTGATGCCATGACCCCTGTCGGGCGCGGCCAGCGCGAACTTATCATCGGCGACCGCCAGACCGGCAAGACTGCACTCGCCATCGACACCATCATCAACCAGAAAGGTAACGGCGTTATATGCATCTACGTAGCCGTGGGCCAGAAACAGTCCACCGTGGCCCAGGTCGTGGCAACGTTAGAGCAGTTCGGCGCCATGGAATACACGGTCGTTGTTTCAGCCACCGCATCCGACCCGGCACCTCTGCAGTACATCGCGCCTTATTGCGGCTGCACCATCGGTGAATTCTACCGCGACAATGGCGGCCATGCCCTGTGTATCTACGATGACCTTACCAAGCAGGCCCAGTCCTACAGGCAGCTCTCGCTCCTTCTGCGAAGGCCCCCGGGACGCGAAGCCTTCCCCGGCGACGTGTTCTATCTGCATTCCCGCCTCCTTGAGCGCGCTGCCAAGCTAAGTGACAGCATGGGCGGCGGTTCGCTCACGGCCCTGCCCATTGTTGAAACCCAGGCCGGCGACGTATCTGCATACATTCCCACGAATGTTATTTCTATTACCGACGGGCAGATCTTCCTGGATTCCGACCTCTTCTACTCGGGCTTCAGGCCGGCCATCAATGTGGGTATCTCGGTTTCCCGCGTGGGCGGCAATGCCCAGATCAAGGCCATGAAGAAGGTTGCCGGTACGCTCCGACTTGACCTTGCCCAGTACCGCGAACTGGCGGCGTTCTCGCAGTTCGGGTCTGACCTCGACAAGGCCACCCAGGCCCAGCTGAACCGGGGAGCACGGCTCATGGAATTGCTGAAGCAGCCCCAGTACAAGCCGTTGTCGGCCGAGAAGCAGGTGGCCATCATCTATGTGGGCACCAATGGCCACCTCGATGAATATCCCACAAGTGCCATCAGGGGCTTTGAGGATCAGTTCTTTGCCTTCATGGAAGGCAAACACGCCGACATCTTAAAGACGGTTCGTGAAACCGGTAAGCTCGAGGCCGATACGGAAAAGTCCCTCAAAGATGCCATTGCGGACTTCAAGAAGATATTCGTGGCGGAAGAATAGGGAGAGGAAATGCCTAGTCTAAAAGACTTACGAAAGAGGATCAACTCCGTCAAAAAGACGAAGCAGATTACCTCGGCCATGCGCATGGTGGCAGCCGCCAAGCTGAGAAGGGCGCAGGCCGACATCATTGCCGCGCGTCCTTATGCCATCAAGACCAACGAGGTGCTCATCTCCCTGGTGACCAGGACAAACCCTGACATGCACCCGCTCCTGCGCGTCCGTGAGCCGAAGAGATGTGTCATTGTGGTGATCGCATCCGATAGGGGTTTATGCGGTTCCTTCAACCAGAACTTATTCCGCCGGGCCGATTCCTTCATCAAGCAGAACAAAGACAAATACGAAGAGATCTCCATGGTGCTTGTTGGGAAGAGATCGGCGGACTACTACAGGCGCAAGGACGTCAAGAAGAGGCTGAGTTATCCTATCGGCAAACCAAATTATGCCTTAGCATCCGAGATCTGCGATGACCTCATCAAGGGGTACGTCAATGCGGAATATGACGAGCTGATCATCATCTTCAATGAGTTCAAATCAGCCATGACCCAGATCATGCACGAAGACAAGCTTCTTCCCGTGGATCCCATGGAGGTGGATGACGACATAAGTAATGTTGAATACCTCTATGAGCCCTCAGAAGAAGTCCTGCTTGATACTCTGTTGCCCTTGAGCCTGAAGATATTCATGTACCGTGCGCTTCTGGAATCGGCAGCATCAGAGCACGGTGCGCGTATGACGGCCATGGAGAGCGCATCCAACAACGCGGGCGAGGTGATCGGGAAGCTGGATATCAAGTACAACAGGGCAAGGCAGGCTGCCATCACTACCGAACTCATGGAAGTGGTGGGCGGAGCTGAGGCCCTTAAAGGATAACAACTTTAGGACTAATCGGGAGGAATGAACTTATGAACATAGGAAGGATCGCACAGGTCATCGGCGCTGTTGTGGACGTCGAGTTCCCCCAGGGAGAGCTGCCTAACATATATAACGCCCTGTTTGTGACGAACACGTTTATCTCCGCAGAGGAAGATAACCTGGTTCTCGAGGTTGCCCAGCACTTGGGCAACAGGACAGTCCGCACCATCTGCATGGACTCTTCCGACGGTCTGGTCAGGGGTATGCCGGTCAAAGACTCCGGTGCACCCATTTCCATGCCGGTGGGAGACGCGGTGCTCGGACGCATCCTGAACGTGGTGGGCAAGCCCGTTGACGAGATGGGCCCGGTGGTTACCGAAAAGCGTAACCCCATCCACCGCGAGCCCCCGAAGTTCACCGAGCAGAGCACCTCGATCGATTCATTCGTGACCGGCATCAAGGTCATCGACCTTCTGACCCCGTACATGAGGGGCGGAAAGATCGGTCTGTTCGGCGGCGCCGGCGTAGGCAAGACCGTGTTCATCATGGAGCTCATTCACAACATCGCCTCAAAGCATGGCGGCTACTCGGTGTTCGCCGGAGTGGGTGAGCGCACCCGTGAAGGAAACGACCTGTGGCTCGAAATGAAGGAGTCAGGCGTTATTGATAAGACAGCCCTTGTTTACGGCCAGATGAACGAGCCCCCCGGAGCACGTGCCCGCGTGGGTCTGTCCGGCCTGGCTGTTGCCGAATATTTCCGTGATGAGCAGAACCAGGACGTGCTGCTCTTCATCGACAACATCTTCCGGTTCACCCAGGCAGGTATGGAGGTGTCCGCCCTGCTCGGCCGCATGCCGTCAGCCGTTGGATACCAGCCGACCCTGGGTACCGACATGGGCGAGCTCCAGGAGCGTATCACGTCGACCACCAAGGGGTCCATCACCTCGGTTCAGGCTATTTACGTGCCTGCCGACGACTTGACTGACCCTGCCCCTGCCACCACGTTCAGCCATTTGGACGCCACCACGGTTCTTTCAAGGCAGATCGTGGAGCTGGGTATTTACCCGGCCGTGGACCCGCTCGACTCCACATCGAGAATCCTTGACCCGAAGATCGTTGGCGAGGAGCACTACAACGTTGCACGCCAGGTGCAGCAGATCCTCCAGAAGTATAAGGAACTCCAGGACATCATCGCCATTCTAGGCATGGACGAGCTCTCGGAAGACGACAAGCTCACCGTTTCGCGCGCCCGCAAACTCCAGAGATTCTTGTCCCAGTCCTTCAGCGTTGCCGAGCAGTTCACCGGCATGCCGGGCAAATATGTCGAGCTCAAGGATACCATTCGCGGCTTCAAGATGATCGTTGCCGGCGAGATGGATGACCTCCCCGAGCAGGCCTTCTATATGGTAGGCCCCATCGAAGAGGTAATAGAGAAGGCGAAGAAGCTGGCAGCAGATTAAGGGAGAATATTCATGGCTGAAGAATACATGCAGCTTGACGTGGTAACCCCTGAGAAGGCGGTGCTTAGCCGCAAGGCCCTCGAGGTGGTTGCGCCCGGCAGCCAGGGTGAATTCGGTGTGCTCATCGGACATACGCCGTTCCTCACCACGCTTAAGCCCGGCCAGATCATTGTCAAGACTGAGGACAGGGATATTTACCTTGCCATTGGCGGCGGGTTCGCCGAGGTCATATCAAACAGGGTGATCATCCTGGCTGAGACTGCTGATATGGCCGAAGACATCGTTGCCGAAGAGGCAAAGGCCGAGATAGACCAGGCCCATGAGAAGCTGCGCGAGTATGGCAGGGATGACCCCGAGTATACCAAGTGGGAGAACCGATTGGTAAGGTCCGAGGTAAAGCTCAGAGTTTTTGAGAACTGGGAAAAGGCAAAGTAATCCACTGCCTCAAAGAATGACCTGAAAAGAGGGGCCTTCAAGGCCCCTCTTTTATATCGCAAGGATTATTGACTCTTTAAACAAATCCTTTTATAAGCAGATTTCATATCCGTGTGCGCCCATAGCCCAGTTGGATAGAGCGTTGGACTACGAATCCAAAGGTCGCAGGTTCGAATCCTGCTGGGCGCACTAGTTCTAGAGCCATTCTACGATTTATGATAATTAGATAAAAAGATGCCCCCTAACATATGGCTAACGCCAATTTCAAATCTAAACTGCAAAAAAATAAACCCAGATTTTGCAAAAGAATGCACCCGTAAAGACTCTATGCAGTTCAGGTGGCCCTAAGCATAAAATTCATAGTGAGCATGGTATTGTTTTTTTAAATAGGTCCGTTAAAATCCTTCATCTTGCAGCCTTTCTCGGAATGCTAATTTTCACGGTCCTTCAAGGCTGCAAGATTAAGGATTTTAACGGATCAAGTTTTTACGCCTCTTAAATGCAAAATCTGGGTT
>Ga0209048_10006836_pt1 | contig 10614 bp, 10 predicted proteins | sample FrelakmetCRP12CR_FD_187146 | JGI IMG/M metagenome (GOLD analysis project Ga0209048, IMG submission 187146) | Freshwater lake sediment microbial communities from the University of Notre Dame, USA, for methane emissions studies - CRP12 CR (SPAdes)... | ecosystem: Environmental > Aquatic >... | reverse complement strand
GCGTACGGAGACGAGATTCCAAGCTGTACAGGTTCGCGCGAGCGAGGACGGCTCTTCAAAGCCAGAAGCTGCCGCCGGGGAAAAAACTTCACAAAACCCGGAGGGCCACCTCGACGGGCGTCGGCGGCCACGCCGGTCGCAACCACCGGTGGTGCCCGGACCCGGGCCTCACGGTGTGCGCCCGCCGCGGGCGGCAGCCGGCCCGACCAGGTCGGCCTCCACCATGGCCGCCACGATCGCCCCGCCCGTCGCCACGAGCGGAAGCCCGCCGCCGGGGTGAGCCGATCCGCCCACGAGGTAGAGCCCCGGCACGGGCCCGCGGTTGGCGGCCCGCAGGAACGCCGAGCGACGCCCGTTGGAGGAGGACCCGTAGATGGCGCCGCCGACCGCGCGGGAGCGGCGGGCGATGTCCGCCGGCGTGATCGTCTCGCACCACCGCAACCGGTCCCGCACGTCCCACCCCCGCCCCGCCATCACCTCGAGGACGCGGTCCCGGTAGACCGGGCCCACCCGCTCCCAGTCGAGGTGGTCGCCGGAGGGGACGTTCACGAGGACGAACCAGTTCTCCGACCCCGCCGGCGCCTGGGCCCCGTCGGTCACGGACGAGGCGCACACGTAGATGGTGGGGTCCGTCGGGGGGACCCGGGCGTCGAAGATCTCGGCGAACTCGCGTCGGTAGTCGGCCGAGAAGCTGACCGTGTGGTGCGCCAGCCCCGGCGTGGTCCCGTCGACCGCGGCCAGCAGCACGAAGCCCGACGACGAACGGCCCGCGCGTCGCACCCGCGCCAGCCGTCGCCGGCGGGGCAGGAGGTCCGCGTAGAGGTGGTGGGCGTCGGCGTCCGAGACCACGACCTCGGCCGGGACGAGCTCCCCGCCCGCCAGCTCGACCCCGACGACGCCGCCGCGTCGGCCAGCGATCCGGTCGCGTCGGCCGTGCGGTCCGGTCCGGGCCCGCGACGGGGTGCTGGTCCCGTGCAGGATCCTGGTCACCTCGGCCCCGGTCCGCAGCCGGACCCCCAGTGACGTCGCGGCCCGGGCCAGAACGTCGGCGAGGGTCTGGAGCCCACCGCGCACGTACCAGGACCCGAACGCCTGCTCGACGTAGGGGATGCAGGCGAGGGTGGCGGGCGCCCGGTAGGGCGACGAGCCGGCGTAGGTCGCGTACCGGCCCGCCCACTGGCCCAGTCGAGCGTCGTCGAAGGTGGCTGCGGCCCGCCGGGCGAGGGGGGGCAGGGGATCGATCGCCCACAGGTCCGCCGGCGAGCCCATCCGCCCGATGAGGGCGGCCGGCGACTCCATGGGTCCCGCCAGGAACGTGCGCGCCGACACGTCCCACACCCGCCGGCCGCGGTCGTGGAACGCCCGCCATTGCCCGCTCCGGCCCGGGGCCAGGGCCTCCACCTCGGCCAGCGTCGCCTCCAGGGTCGACCGGGTCCGGAAGCCGCTGCCGTCGGCGAAGCGGTGGTCGCACGCCGGGTCGAGCCTGACCAGCTCGCACGCCTCGTGCAGCGACATCCCCGCGAGCGACAGCAGGTCCTCGAACACCGCGGGCAGGGTCAGCAGCGACGGGCCCGTCTCGAAGGAGAACCCGTCGCGCTCGAATCCCGCGAGCTTGCCCCCGACCGTCGGGTTGCGCTCCAGGACGGTCACCGCGTGGCCGGCGGCGGCCAGGCGGATGGCGGCGGCCAGCGCGCCGACGCCGCCACCGACCACCACCGTGCCCGTCATCGGGCCACGCCGCGGCCGAACGGCTGGTCCCGGCGCACGCTCGGATCCTCCAGGTCGCCAGGCACGGTCGTCGGTCGGGTCGCCGGTCGCCCGGTGCCTACGCGGCGGCCGGCCGGGCCACGGCCGCGGGGATCCCGAAGCGCCCGACGACCCGGTCCTGTCGCCACCGACGCCAGGCGACGACGGTCAGCGGCAGCGTGGCCGCACCTCCCACCACGCCCACGAGGGGATCCCCGAAGAACACGACGAACCCGACGGTCTCCATGACGACCGTCCAGCTGAACAGTCCGAGCAGGGCGAGGCTGCGACGGTCCCGCGGCAGGGTCAGCGCCAGCAGGCCCATCACCACGACGGAGCAGGCCAGCCAGCCCACGTAGTTGCTCACCGGGACGGTGCGGTAGATCCCGCCGCCGTCCCAGGTCCAGTAGCGCTCGTGGGTCATCTGGGGGTCGAGGAACAGGTCCCACGCGGTCAGCGCCGCGGCGCCGAGCAGGATCCGGGCGCCGAGGGACCCGACGACCCGGCCGGCGAGCTCCCAGGCTGCGACCCCCATGCCCAGCCAGGCCAGGGGGACGATGACCGGCACCCCGGCCAGGGTCGGCCGCAGCACCCCGTCGTAGTGGTAGGCGCCGAACGGCCACCCGGTTCGCGTGCCGACGACCTCGACGGCCAGCGCCGTGGATGCGACGAGCCCCGCCGACGCGGCCGCGCGCCCGGGCCCCCATGCCGCGGCCGCTGCGGCCAGCGCACACACCGCCAGGGCGACGACGACGACCGAGCTCAGCCCGGCGCGCCGGCTGGTGAGGGGGATGGCGATCTGCGCGGCCGCCATCACGACCGCCGCCGCGGCGGCCACGAGCAGGGCCCGGCGGCGCAGGGTCGGGCTCGGCATCGCCCCACCGTACCGGCGGCTGCGTCACTACCCGCAGCTGCGGGGAGCCCGTCGGCCTGGGGTACGGTGCGGGGGTGGGAGCCGGGGTGGGAATCGCCGTCCTCGCCTTCGTGGTGATGGAGCCGCTGACGGCCGCCGTGCACCGGCTCGTGATGCACGGCGTCGGATGGACGCTGCACCGCAGCCACCATCGGCGCGTGACGTCGCGCCTCGAGGCCAACGACGCCTACCCGCTGGTCTTCGCCGGACTGACCATGTCGGTGATGGCGCTCGGCTTCCACGCGGGCGGCCGGAATGCCCTCGTCCCCGCGACCGTCGGCATGACGGCCTACGGGGCCTGTTACGGCTTCGTCCACGAGGTCTACATCCACCAGCGGGTCCGTTTTCCGTGGCGTGTCGGCGTCCTCCAACGCCTGAAGGAGGCCCACGACGTCCACCACCGGTGGACGGGGGGACCCTACGGGATGCTGGCCCCGCGCCGTCCGGGCTGGGCCCGGCCCGAGGGGTCCGTCCGAGGTCGGGCCAGTCGGGCCGCGACCGCCAGCTTCCGCCACGTCGGGACCCGCACCCGCGTCGACCACACGTCGTAGTCGGCGGCCTCGATGCGCCCGAGGATGCCCGAGTACAGCTCCCGGGCGCCCGAGATGCAGCGGGCGGAGGCCGGCGGCAGGAGGCCGACACCGAGGTCGGCGGAGGCGTAGAGGGCCCGCGTCCGGCCGATCTCGAACCGCAGCAGCGCCCGGAACTGCGGGGTCACCCGCCGCTCGTCCCACGCCCCTCCCGCGCCGAACCGTCGGATGTCCTCCTGGGGGACGTAGACCCGGCCGCGGTCGGCGTCCTCGGCGATGTCGCGGAGGAAGTTGGTCAGCTGGAAGGCGTTGCCGAGATCCCTCGCCGGCGCCAGGGCGGCGGGGGAGGAGGGCTCGAGGATCGGCAGCATCATCTCCCCGATGACGGCCGCGGAGCCGTCCATGTACACGAGGAGGTCCTCGTAGTGCTCGTAGCGGTCGGTGGTGAGGTCCATCGCCATCGAGTGGAGGAACCGGCGGAAGCAGTCGGGGTCGATGTCGAAGGCCCGCACGGTGTGCACGACCGCCTTGAGCACCGGATCCTCGGACCGGCCGCGCTCGAGGTCGGCGAAGAACCGGTCGCCGAAGGCCGTGAGCGCGGCCTCCCGGTCGGCGACCGGCACCGGTCCGAGGTCGTCCACGATGTCGTCGGCGTAGCGGCAGAAGCCGTACAGGGCGTGGACGTGGTGGCGCGTGATCCGGGGGAGGAGGTACGTCGACCAGTAGTAGGTGGTGCCGTAGCGCCGGTTGAGCTCCCGGCATCTGCGGTACGACTCGTCGAGCGTGACGGGGTCCGTGCTCATGCCCGGTCCGCCGCGCCCACGGCTGGACGGCCCTCCACCCGGTCCGCGGCCAGTCGCCCGGAGAGCAGCACCATGGGCACGCCGACCCCGGGGACGGTGCTCGAGCCGACGAAGTACAGACCCGGCGCCCGCCGCTCGGCGTTGGCCGGCCGGAACGGCCCGGTCTGGAGGAACCGGTGGGACAGGCCGAACGGCGTTCCCCGCTCCATGCCCTGCCGCTCCCACGTCGTGGGGTCGAACCAGGCCTCGGCCTCGGCGTCCACCGGATAGCCGAGCGCGGCGACCCGCTCGACGAGGTCCGACCGGATGGCGTCGCGGTCGCGCTCCCAGTCGATGGCGCCGTCGAGGTTGGGGGTCGGCTCCAGGACGTAGAGGGTCGAGCAGCCCGGCGGCGCGAGCGAGGGGTCGCTCGCCGAGTGGCTCGTCACCAGGATCGACGGGTCGGGCATGCGGGTCCCCGTCCGGAACAGCGCCTCGAACGACTCGCGCCACTGCCCGCCGAAGTGGATGTTGTGGTGGGCCGCGCCGGCGGGAAGCGCTCCACGCACGCCGGCGACCCACAGGGCGCACGAGGGGGAGTACCGGCCGCGGCGGGCCACCCGGGGGAGGGCGAGCTCCGGGACGAGGGTGCGGTAGGCGACCGGCAGGTCCGGGTTGGCGACGACCGCGTCGGCTCCGATGACCTCACCGGTGGTGAGGCGCACGCCGTGCACCGCCCCACGCCCACCCGGCCGGCGCAGGATCCGCTCGACCGTCGACGAGAGGAGGAACGTGGCCCCCGCCTTCTCGGCCGCCGCCGCGAGCGCGGGCCCGATGGCGCCCATGCCCCCCACCGGGACGTAGACGCCCTCGACGGTGTCCATGTAGGTGATGACCCCGTAGAGCGCGAGGGCGTCGAACGGGGACAGGCCCGCGTACATTGCCTGGAAGCTGAAGAGCTTCCGGAGCCGGGGGTCGCGGAAGTGCTCGCTCACGACCCGGTCGAGCTTGCGCAGCCCGCCGAGGCGCAGGAGCGAGATCACCGGGCCGAGCGGCCGGGCCAGGTCGAGGGGCGAGTCGAAGTTCCGGTCGATGAAGTGGGGCAGCTCGAGCTGGTAGAGCTCGGTCAGCCAGCGGCAGAACCGGTCGAATCCCTCGGCTTCTCCGGCGCCGCACCGGTCGGCGATCTCGGCCCGCATGGCCTCCTGGCCACGCCGGACGAGGATCTCGGAGCCGTGGTCCGGGCCGGGCCCGCCTGTTGGGCCCGGGCCCCCGTCGCCGTGCGGGAAGGTGGCCCGGTACATCGGGTCGAGGGCGAGCAGGCGGAGGTGGTCGGCGAGGTCGGAGCCGGCGGCGCGGAAGACGTCGGCCAGGATCCCGGTCATGGTCAGCACGGTGGCGCCGCAGTCCAGGGTGTAGCCCCCCTCGGCCACGACGCTCACCCGGCCGCCGGGCCGCTCGGCGCGCTCGACGACGATGACCTCGTGGCCACGCCCGGCGAGATGGCAGGCGGCCGAGAGCCCACCCAGGCCGGCCCCGATGACGACGACGCGCACGAGGATCCATCCTCCCGGCCAGACCGCCCCAATGCCAAGCGGGAACGGCCAGACTCGGAGGCCGTGGAGATCACCAGGGAGTCGACGAGGGTCGTGTACTCGAACCGGTGGATGACGGTGCGCGAGGACGTCGTGCGGCGACCCGACGGATCGAGCGGCATCTACAGCGTGCTCGAGAAGCCCGACTTCGCCGTCGTGATCCCACTCGACGGCGACCGCCTGACCCTGGTGGAGCAGTACCGCTACCCCTTGGGTCGACGGCTGTGGGAGTTCCCGCAGGGCACGTGGGAGGACCGGCCCGACGCCGATCCCGCCGAGCTGGCGGCCGGCGAGCTGGCCGAGGAGACCGGCCTGCGGGCCGCGCACCTCGAGCACCTCGGGTTCCTCTGGGAGGCCAGCGGCTACGCCACCCAGGGCGGTCACGTCTTCCTCGCCACCGGGCTCGAGCAGGGAGAGCGTCAGGTGCTGCACGAGGAGCAGGACCTGCGCGCGGCCACGTTCACCGTCTCCCACTTCGAGGACATGATCCGTCGGGGCGAGATCCAGGACGGTCCCACCGTGGCGGCGTGGGGCCTGTACCTCGTGCAGCGGCGGGCGCCGGGTGGCCTGCCCGCGGGGACCGCCGGGGATCAGTAGTCGCGGCCGGCCACGAACCGGGCGAGGGTCTCGAGCTCGGCCCTCGCCTCCTCCCCGATCGGCGCCTCGGCCAGCGCGGCGAGGGCGTCGTCGACCAGCGAGTCGACCGTCGCCTCGACCGCCGCCCGGGCCCCGGTCTGCGTGAGGACCGACTGGAGGGCGCGCAGCTCGTCCGGGCCCAGGTCGGCCCGGCCGAACCTCCTCGCCAGCAGATCGGCGTCCCCTCCCGTGGCCCGCTCCCGCGCCAGCGCGTACAGCGCCGTCGGCTTGCCCTCGCGGAGGTCTTCGCCCACCGCCTTGCCCAGGCGGTCGCCGTCGCCGAACGCCCCGAGCAGGTCGTCGCGGAGCTGGAAGGCCTCGCCCAGCGGCACGCCGTAGGCGGTGTAGGGCTTGGCGAGGTCGTCGAGGCGGCCGGCGAGGGCCGCCCCGAGGTGGAGCGGCCGCTCGATGGTGTACTTCCCCGACTTGTACACGCAGATGGTCCGGGCCTGGGCCACGCTCGCCGCCCTGGTGGCGGTGCCCAGGAGGTCGAGGTACTGGCCGATGTTGACCTCGAGGCGAAGCTCGGTGAACACGTCGGCGGCCGCCGACGGGGCACCCTGCAGGAGCTGGTCGGCGTACACGAACGCCAGGTCGCCGATGAGGATGGCCGCGCCGTCGCCGTAGCGCCGGGACTCGCCCGCCCATCCCCGCTCCGCGTGACGACCGGCGAAGTCGACGTGCACGCAGGTCCGGCCATGGCGTCGGACGGACCCGTCCATGATGTCGTCGTGGATGAGGGCGAAGGTGTGGAGCAGCTCGAGTGCGGCGCCTGCGTCCACCACCCGGGGATCCTCAGGATCGCCGCCCGCCCCCACCCAGCCCCAGTGGCAGAACGCCGGCCGGAGGCGCTTGCCACCGGCCAGGAACGCCCGGAGGGCCGCGAACGGCTCGGCCAGGTCGACGTCCACCGCCGCCCACCGGTCCTGCTCCTCGCCGAGGAGGGCGTCGATGCGCTGCCCGACCCGTTGCCCGATGGTGGCGAGGGACGTCGGCGGGTCGGTCGGCACCCTTCCAGGCTACGCCCGCTGCGGCGCTAGTCCTCCCGGCCCGGCCTCTCACCGGGGAACCAGGCGGGCCCACGTCCGGTAGGCGTCGAGCCAGCCGGCGACCGCCAGGCGGGCCTCCGCGGCGAGGCGCCCGACGTCGGCGTCGGTGAGGATCCTCGCCTCCACCCGCTGCGCCCAGCTGCGGCCGCCGACCGTGTAGGTCACGACCGTGCCGACGCGGCCACCGGCCGTCGGCGTGAAGCCGCCGACCGCCAGCGTGACCTCGCCGACCCGCACCTCGTCGGCGACACCCTCCGAGGCCCACACGGGGTCGTAGCGCTGCACGGCGACCGTCCCGCCGGCCGCCACGTGGCGACGACAGGTGGCGAGGAGGGCGGCCGCCGTCGCCGCGTCGGGGTGGTTGACGAGGTAGCTGGCGAGCACGACGCCGCCGAAGGCCCGACCGAGATCGAGGCCGACGATGTCCGCCTCGATCGTCTCCACCCCGGCGACCCCCGCGAGGCAGGCCAGCATGGCCGCCGACACGTCCACCGCGACCACGCGATGGCCGAGCTCGACGAGGGCCCGGGTCAGCCGGCCGGCGCCGCAGCCGAGCTCGAGGATCTCCGCGGCGTCGGGGAGGGCAGCGTGGACGAGCCCGGGGGCCGGTCCGGGCGGCAACCGCCGGAACACCTCCACCGGGCTCCCGTCGGGTGCCGTGGCCCCGGCGCCAGGCTCCCTGCCGGCCCTGTCGCCGGAGGCGACGGCTCCGGCCGGGACCACCTACAGGGCCGCCGGGTGGCGGCGGACCATCCAGTCGGTGACCGGCCGGGCCAGGATCATCGCCACGCCGAGGACCACGGCGCCGCCGGCGGCGTCGAGCACGTAGTGGTTGGCGGTCACGACGATCGCGAACAGGGTGAGGACCGGATAGGCGACCGCCAGGGCCTTCGACCACCAGTGCCGGCAGGCGGGGAGGAAGACGAGGCAGCACCACGCCGACCAGCCGAAGTGCAGGCTCGGCATGGCGGCGTACTGGTTGGAGATCTTCTGCATGGCGCCCGAGTCGAACGACCACGAGCCCCCGTAGTGGGCGAGCGTGTCGACGAACCCGTAGTGACCGCCCGCCGGGTCGAGGAGGCGGGGAGGCATCAGGGGGAACAGGGCGAAGCCGAGCAGGGCCAGCCCGGTGGTGATGGCCAGCACGTTGCGCCAGTACGGGTAGCGGCCCGGCTGGCGGTGGAACAGCCAGATGACGGCGATGATCGTGATCACGAAGTGGGCGGTGCCGTAGTACACGTTCCAGAACTGGAAGAAGTGGGACCAGCCGCGGAAGAGGTCCTGGATCCGGTGCTCGTGGAAGATCCAGAGGTCCCGCTCGACGCGGATCACCGCCGTGGCGTGGTGGTAGGCGGTCTGGGACCCCTTCGACGTGAACCCCCGGCCGGCCGACCCCTGGGTGTTGCGGACGACCGTGTACAGGCCGTAGAAGGTGAGGATGTAGAGGACCTCCCGCCACCACCGCAGCGTGGGTGGCCGGACGATGGCCGGGTCCGCGGCGAGGGCCCCGGGTGCGGCCGGGATGCCGCGGGAGATCGGCGGTGCCGCTTCGGTCTTCACGTCGCTTTCGCTGCCACCACGGGAAGCCCGCCCGTCGGGCGGCTCCGGTGGCCGACGGCGAAGGCCGGTGCACCGAGCAGGCTGGCCAGCAGGTGCATCGCGTACATCACCAGGCCGAGGGCGATCGCCTGCGGGGCGGGCACGCCGAGGGGCTGGAGGAAGAGCGCGAACGCACCCTCGCGCACGCCGAGGCCGCCGACCGTCACCGGCAGCACCTGGACGATCGCGACGGCGGGGACGAACGCCAGCAGGGCCGTCGGCCCGATGTGGATGCCGAGCGCGCGCGCGGCCAGGATCCCGGCGGCCACGATGGCGAGCTGGTACACGATGCTGGCGCCGATGACCTGGGCGGCGGCGCCGGGGCGGCGCCACATGCGGGCGAGGCCCAGGTGGACGGCGCCCATGAACCGCAGCCAGTTGGAGTGGCCGGCCAGCCGGCCGCCGATCCTCGGGCTCGCGGCGGCGCTGACGACCGCCGCCAGGGCGGCGAGGGTCACCAGCGAGATGGCCAGGGCGGCCCGGCTCGACCGGCCGAGGTGCAGCAGCGTCGGGTTGATGAACAGCCCGGCGAGGCACAGGAGCGGCAGGATCAGCCAGCCCGACATCCGGTCGAGGACGACCGAGGCGAACGCCGCCGGAACGACCGGCCCGCGGTCGGTCCCGGGGCTCCGCTCCCGCGACGAGGCCGACAGTCGGGTCACCCGGAGGGCGTCGCCGCCGATCGTCGAGGGGAGGAAGTTGGAGAGGAACTGGCTGGCCAGGTAGGCGTGGAGCAGGGGGCCGAGCCTCGACTGCTGGTCCATCGCGTTGAGGACCCGCTGCCAGCGGACCGCGGACAGGATGATGCCGAGCGCCGTGCAGGCGACACCGCCGGCGAGGAGGAGCAGGGTCGAGCGGTCCCAGACCGGGAACAGGGACCGGAGCCGCACCCCGTGCACGAGGACCCCGAGCATGACCACGCTCGCCACGATCCGGAGGACCGGCAGCGCCCGCCTCGCGAGGCTCCCCGCCCGGTGCAGGCGCGTCCGGCCCGGGAGCGGCGGGGCGGGGTCGGCGGGAGGCCCGCTTCCCCCCGGCCTGGTGCCTGCTTGGGTCCCGGACATCCCGCCTAGCCTTCAAAGTCGTGCCCCCTCCGCGGACGCCTACCACTGGGCGTGGCCGGGCGAGCGGCGTGCGGCCGGTTCCCGCCGCCCTCGCCGCGGTCGCCGCCCTCACCGCCGGCGTGGTGGCGGCCGGCGGCTGCGCGGCCGGCGGTCCGGGGGCGCTGAAGGGCGATCCCACGACGATCGTGCGGGCCGCGGCCGACCGGACCATCGCGGTGGGCAGCGCCCGGGCCGTGGTCAGCGTGGCCGCCGACCTGTCCGGCACCGGGGTCGCCGACCTCGCGGCGACGCGTGGTCGGTTCGCGTTCCAGCGGACGGGCGCCTCGGCCCATCTCGGGGACCGGTTCGACGTCGTCTTCGAGGGCCCGCGCGAGTGGCTGCAGGTGACCGGTCCCGGCACCGGCGCCCCCGGCACGACCCCCGACCAGCCCTGGCTGACGGGCTCGCCGGCGGCCGTCACGCGCGCCGCCTACAGCCGGGTCAAGCCCCTCGACAGCGTCCTCGTCCGCCCCGGGCTCGGCACGGACGTGGCCTTCCTCCGCGGTGCGACCAGGGTCAAGCCCTACGGCGGCCAGGAGGTGCTCGGCGTCAGCACCTACCACTACACGCTGGACGTCGACCTGCAGGCCGCCGAGGCGGCCAGCCCGCCGGACCAGCGGGCGGCCCTTCAGGCCGCGGCCGAGGCGATCGGGCCCCTCAC
>Ga0209048_10006835_pt1 | contig 10614 bp, 10 predicted proteins | sample FrelakmetCRP12CR_FD_187146 | JGI IMG/M metagenome (GOLD analysis project Ga0209048, IMG submission 187146) | Freshwater lake sediment microbial communities from the University of Notre Dame, USA, for methane emissions studies - CRP12 CR (SPAdes)... | ecosystem: Environmental > Aquatic >... | reverse complement strand
GACAAATCCACCTTGGTGTAGATCATGGTGGCGGCAGTACTGCGGTGCCCGAGGTGATCTCCGATCTCCTTCAGGGTCAGATCGTCGGCGAGGAGCTTCGCGGCGCAAGAATGCCGCAGCGCATGCGGCCCGAAATGTGCCACTTCGATGTTGAGCGCTCGTAATCTCTCACTGACGACGTGATAGATGGCTGCTGCACTGATCGGCTGGCGCGGAGCCTGCAGGCGGATGAAGACCTCGGGGTGCGGCACCGGCGGTCGGACCGTGTCGATATAGTGGGACAGGGCCTCGGCGACGGACCTCTGCAGCGGATACACCTGCGGCTGCCGACGCTTCAGCCGCTGAATGCAGAGGCGGCGCCGCGCCCACTCGATTTGATCCAGCCGGAGGGCGGCGACCTCGCCACGGCGGAGACCGTAGATTGCCAGGAGCATCAAGATCGCCCGGTCACGGATATCACGGGCGCTGTTGGAGGCAGCACTGGCAAGGAGTCTGCGGACATCTTCCCAGCTCAACGCGTAGGGAACAGAGTCGAGTTCGTACCTGCGTGGACTGAAGATCGCCTCCGATAGCCCGCGGCGACATGCACCAGTCGAGGCTGCGTAACGCAGGAATACCCGCAGCCCCGTGGCCATCGTCGCGGCGGACACCCGGGACCACTGCGCCGCGGAAGCGGTGAAGTAAGCATCGAGATCATGAGGGCGAAGGGTGGCAAAGTCGCGGCCCGTTCTCCCGCACCATCGCAAGAAGTTCGCGATACGCCGGCCGCGCACGTCAACGGTCATCGGGCTCAGTCCCCGTTCATGACGCATCCAGGTGACGTATCGCTCCAGTTGCTCTGAAAACGGAACCGGCTCCCGCTCCTCGCGCCACCAGCCGAGGAACTCCAGCCACTGGCGGCCGCACTCCAAGAAGACCAATGCCATGGCCGAACCCGGTCGCGGCCTGCGTTGGATAATTTTGCGCAGTCTCGCCGCATTGACGCCCTGGCGGTCGTGCAGCGACATCCGTTTGGCAATCCACAGGAGGCACTTCGCGCGCTTGCGTTGCTCGCCTTCGGTCGCACCCTGATCGGCGCAACGTTGGAGGTATTGTTCGCGTTCTACGGCCAGCGGACCCGTACGATGACGCAGCTGAGCAGCTTTCTGACAAAAGAGAGTCTCGAACATGGCAAGTCTCCGATCTGGAAGGACCTGCCACCAGACGCCGAACGCTTATGTTGCGTCAACGGAAAGGATCATAGCGAAAGTCGCCCCCACAACGACGGCGCCGCCACATATCTTTCGCCGCAACATTCTTCGAGTGCCCGTAGCTCACGTGCAACGACGGCAGACCCCGCACGACTCGACCGTCCGCCGCCCGATACGTCCCGGTGAGGGTCAAGGTGGTCGAGTCGTTATGCAGTCGGTCGAGCTCAATGCCGAACTCCCGTACCGCGCGCAGCACCACCTCGGTCATGAGCGCCGCCCGGTCGGCGTCGAACAGCCGGTCGAGTGTCCGGCCGATCCGGCCGTCGTTGAGCCCCTCGGCCTCGCCCGCCTTGAGCCCGAGCAAGGCGACCTCCGCCTGCCGGGCCCACTCCAGGTGCCCATAGACCGGCTGGCGATCGTTCAGCACGAGGACCCGCAGCAGCACTCCGAGGGCCCGGGCGGCCGTGATCTTGCCGCCGCCAGGCAGTGCCTGATCGAGCAGCGCATCGACCTTGAGACGCTCGAGGAGACGGTTGACGAGGGGCAGGCCGCCGACGAATCGGGACTGCAGGTCGAGATCAGCGCTGGCTTGATCCCTTAGCATTCTAACAGTACTATAACTGCTAGCCCTATGACCGTCAAGCCACAATCCCCCGCGCCAGATCCGGCTACCGACCCGCGCTTCGACCAGCTGAAGCAGGAACTGCTGACGATCGGCTACGTTCGCCCCGGGAGCCTGGTGCGTCGCTTCATGCCCTGCGGCAACCCAACCTGCCGCTGCATGGCCTCACCACCCCAACTGCACGGGCCGTACTACCAGTGGTCCTACAAGATGAAGGGCAAGACCAAGACCGTCCGGCTCAGTGAAGAGCAGGCTCGGGTCTGCCTACAGTGGATCCGCAATCACCGCCAGATGCGCCGCGTCATGCGCAAAATGGAACAGCTCTCGCTCAAAGAAACCGACCGCGCCCTTGGCGCGATATCAGGTCCGTAATGTGCGGAAAGTCAGTTCAGAATGGTCCGGTTCTGTCATAGCGGCTCAACTTGGCAGGGGGGGCTCCGGACCATGGCCAAGATCAAGACCTGACCGTCAAAACGGCCTTGGCGGGACGGTTACGCTTCATCGGCCCTGTGCCCACGAAGTCCAGTTCCATGCGTCACTCAGGGCGCAGCCGGCTCGACGATGTGGCGACCCAAAATGCTGACCCGGAAGCGGCTCCATGCCGCCGTTACCAGCACGACGCCGATGACCACTATGATTGGACTGAGCGGGAGGCTGTAGCGGTACTCGAAGGGCGTCAGAAGCGCATAGAAAAGGACGTAGCCGAGCGCCATTAGCGTGAGCAGCCTGAGGTCGTTACGGCCAGCTCGGAACGAATAAACTAGTGAAATTAGCAATAGAAGTGGGGCCAGCAGCCCCGCGCCACGCCACACGAACGGCCCTGTCATCGCCAGGTGCCGCAATGGATGCGCCTTGAATTCCTGCAGCGCCAGCGACTGCAGTTCGGCGTCCGCGGCATCCTGGGGATTGGGATGGCCTGCAGCATCGTACCGCATTTCCCGCTTGACTCGCTCTGCCCTCGCTCGCCGGTAGAAGGAGATGGCCAAATCCGGCCGTCCTGCTCGCTCCGCTTGCCGATCACCCTCGGCAAAATCCGAGTTGTTCATTCGATTCAACCTCTGCAGGCGGCCGCCACGCTGCAAGTCCTTCTCGCTGAACCCCGTGATGGCACCAATTACCCGCTGCACGGACCTACTATGGCTCCATACATAAAAGCTGCCTTTGTATTCGTCCCACGTCATCTGGTCCTTGACGGCGCGGGTATACAGGCTGAGGCCACCGCGTTCAGTTATCGAAAAACTGCCCAATTGCACTTCATTTCTGTACATCCACGGCAGGGTCACGACGCCAAATGCTAGCGCAAGCACAATGACGGCGATACCGACTCGCCGGGGCGGCTCCTCCGGGCGCATGAGGATTTCGATGATCGGTACCACCAGGAGGAACCCCGCGAAGACATACAGAAAAGCTGCCTTCGTAAGCGCCAGAACCCCAAGGCAGGCGCCTGTGAACAACAGGGCAACTACGGAACGACGGCGGAGGCCGATGACGAGCATCGTCATCCCTACGACAAGTAGCGTCGCAGCTTCCTGCTCGGTAAAGACAGTGTCGATTGCCGGTTGACTCATGCCGAGCAGAAGCACTCCCGCCAGCGCGGCAACGCGCTGGCCGGTCATGAATAGAATCAGCCAGTACGCAGCAAGCACCGAAATCGCCTTCCATAGGACGTGCGGATACTTGAGGAACCGGGCGCGGTCACCCGACAAATATGCGTCAGTTCGCGCTTCTCCGAAGATTGCATCAGCAACCACGACGCCCATCGCAACAGACACCGCCGGCGCCGGCTCCCGGTACATCGACGGACGCAGCGGCGGCTCTGCCGAACCGGAGATCACGCCATCGTGCACCAGATTGACTGCCATCCGAGCGGTATACACAGCGTCCGTGGTGATGGGGCTGTTGGTAACTTGGCCGAACCAGTCGGCACACAACAACAGGGAAACAATCAAAAGGATGACTGGCCAGTAGCGCGCCGATCGATCCTCGATGGCGAGCAGCGGATGAAGCAATCTATGCATGGCAGTTGTTCCTTACGAGAACTCGGCGCTTGACTCGCGGAGCAACATTGGCGACGCGACATGACCTTCGCAAGCGACTCGTCCACACGTTGATCAATGCCGTAGTCTCGGGAATCGCGCTTTCATGCACCGGCAGATTTCTTCCGCGGAAATGCCGCCTGGATCCTCGGCCTTGCGGCAAGCACCCAGCGCCTGGCGGCGAGAAGCGTCTGCCCAATCCGCCAGCGATCGATGGAAGAAGGCTTGTGCCAGAGGGTCATCCCGAACACGGAATCCACGGTCGCACCCAATCGCAGCTTGTACTCCTCCATGCCTGGACTCATGTCGACTCTCGTGCGCCCGGCCGCAATCATGGCTTTGATCAGCATCGCGTACATGGTCGTACCCGGGCTGAAGCCTGCGGAGGCCTCGCGGGCGACGCCTGCGGAATGCAGGTAACAAACGCCTTGATTCTCAAATCCGAGGATGGCCGCCAGCACCTTGTCCTGGGTGCGCAGGCTCGCCAGAAGGACGTGTTCATCGTCGGCGGGCAAATGGGCGACGTAGCCTGTCAAGAAATCGCGTGCGCGGACATCCGCAAAAACGTCCCAACGCTCGCGATTGAGTCGCAGCAATTCCGGCAGAGCAGCTCCGCAGTCGCGTCCCCGCACGATCTCGAGAGTCGCCCCCGATTTGTCCGCCGCCCGCAAATACTGGCGCACGTTAGAGCGTGTGGCGGATCCCAGCGATGCTAGGAAGGCATCGAACGACGCAGGCAGATCGATGGCTGTGCAGTGCTCGATGATATGGGTGTTCCAGGACAGCTTTCTGCGTGACCCGTATACGGCAGCGGATCTGGCGAAGATTGGCAACAGCCCGCTCCAGCCGGGTATGCTGAGATCCACGACATCCCAGCGCGAAGCGTTATCCGCAAGAAACCCGAGAAAAGCCTGCACGCCGTTCTCGCGATGATTGTCAGGCAGCAGCGGCATGCTGTAGTCGGTGATCATGCCGTCGACATGACCGATCCAGCTCAGCACCTTGAGTCCAAAGCGTTTGCGCACGAACATCGGCCATAGGGATAGGAGCTGACTGCCGTCCGCGTCGGCTACGACAAACAGCTCCTTGCGCGAGGAACCGCTACCGGCATAGTGCTGCCACCAGCTCCGGTTCCACGTCTCGGTCTGACCGATATCGTGGTGTGGGCATCGCTCCAGTAATGCCCGCCACTGCGCGGCAAATGCCTCGCTGCCAAATTCCTCGGCGGAAATGAGCTTCAGCATCTAGCCGGCCGAGGGAAAGAGCAGGTCATGGGTAGTCAGAAGATCGATCTCCCAGCTTCGGGTCGGGGCTCTCTGGCCGGCATCAGGTTGAATACTGTCGATACATTGACGCGTACTCGCGCAGCGAAAGGGCCACGAAAGCTTCCGCGTAACTTCGCCCGGGTTGCGGACGCATCATCGCGCGATATGCGTTCAAGCCCATGATGCCATGCTCAAAATCCGCTTCTGACAGCTGACTGCGGTAGTGTGCCAGTGCCTGCCGCTTGGTCTCGATGACCGAGTCGATTCCCACCAGGCAATTCGGGTACAGCGGGGTCCACACCTCGTAAGCATGACAGGAGAACTCGAGCGCCGAACCGGCCGTGGCAGCCAGGAGCAGGTCGCTTGCCGCGCGGTGATCCGGATGCTGCTCCAGATGCGATGGCAGGTACACGATCTGCGGTCGGGTTCTCTCGAGGACCGTTCGGAGTTTGCCCGCGGCAGCGGCGTCCTCGGCGAGCGCTCCGTCCGCGGCATCCAGGAAAACCAACTCGTCGATGCCGAGTGTGACGCGCGCGCCTTCGGCTTCAGCCTTGCGCACGCGGGTCAGTTCTTCCTGTGCTGCCCGAAGCGGTTCACCCCGCAGGCCGGTCAGTGCCGAACTGCCCTGGCGTCCGTCCGTCAAGAAGACGACCGTGACGTGCGCGCCGGCCCGACGATGCAGTGCAATCGCGCCCCCACACCCAAGCACTTCGTCATCCATGTGAGGGGCGAGCACGACGACGCATTCGTTGCCGGGCCGCCAATCGATGTCGACGGTGTAACGGCTGTTCGCCGCGGTCAGCAGGCCACGATAGCTTCTTGGCGAAGGCGCCAATATGCCCCTCAGGAGTGCGGTCAGCGAGGTTCGTTTCTTCATCAGGCTTCCGGGCCGCACTTCGCGGCAGTTCCCTCCATCCACTCATAGTTGTCCATCAGAGACCCCTACGAAGAACTGAGTCCCATGAGACCGCATCCTCTGGCCAGCAGCCAGCTGCGTGGCGAGTGTAATAACGGATTCTTGGGAAAGCCATGACGTCCGGCGACCTGAATCCTGGAGTGCGACATAAGGCGCAATGGGCTCCAGGCGCACCGTCATGCCTTGATCAAGACCGGTGCTCGAAGCCCGCGCACGGAAAACAACCTGATAGAATCGAAACTGCGCAAGTCCGCGCGATAACATAATCTCGTCGAGAGCAGGGATCTATATGGCCACTTCCACGGCACCGGTCGGGGGTCACTCGCGCATGTCGAGCGCGTGGCTTGCGGCGTTCATCGGGATCATCCCGCTGGTGTTGCTGCCCACGGTGCCGGATCTGCAGCCATTCTGGAAACTGCCCCGTCTGACGTTGGGGATCCTGGGCCTGAGTGCGGCCGCCTACGTTGCGGCGATCGCTCTGGTGGCCTACAGCGAGCGACGCGACCGGCCGGCGACATTCTGGAACGTGCTGCTCATCTGGGCCGCCGTCTTCATGCCCGTCGTGCTCGCGGTACCGGTGATCAGCAGGAATTTCCCTCGCACGGTGATGCTGTGCACGCCGCTTCTCGCGCTGGGACTGCTGTGGCTCGCGTTCTCGATCCGACGATGGCGCGGCTTGAGATTGACCGCGATCGTCGCGCTGGCGCTGATCGCGATCGCGATCCAAGCGGGGATTGCCTCGGGACTCATCGTGCGGCCGAAGCCAGGGCCTTCAATCGCTCGCACGCACGTCGATACCACGCTATACGATCTCGAAATCACGTCCTATCAAAATGTAGTGCCGAATCCTTTCACTCAACAGGGTGGCATCACGCGGTTCGGCAAGGGCTACCTTCTCGCCACCGGCGACAGCGACCTGTTTGTGTTTCAAAGACCGGAAGGCGCGGGCAATCTCGCGCTGCGGCGGCTGCCGATGAAGGTGCCCTTGAATTCGGCGGATTTCGCGGCCGCCATGACCGGCTTGCCCGTGGCGCTCAACTGGTTTCGTGTCGCAGATGTGCTGGCACAGGCTACGCCACGTGGCATCCGCCTGTTTGCGTCCCACCATTTCTGGAAGAAGGACGAGAAGTGCTACGTGGTACGGGTCTCCACGCTGGAAGGCACGGAGGAGCAGTTTCTCGACGGGTCGTTGAAGTGGCAAACGTTGTTTGATACCAGCCCGTGCCTGTCGGTCTTCGGGAAGGCCAAGGAGCCCCACTTCGTCGGGCTCGAGAACGGCGGCCGGCTTGCGCTGCTCAACGACCATGAGTTACTGCTTTCCGTAGGCGATCACTCCATCAATGGTGTGGATACGCCGGAGAAGCTCGCGCAAGACCCCAATATGCTCTACGGCAAGATCGTGCATATCGATCTCGACCACGGCGAGAGCCGCGTGTTCAGCCTTGGACATCGCAACCCACAGGGCCTGACAGTCGACAACGCCGGGCGCGTCTGGTCCACGGAGCATGGTCCGCGGGGCGGCGATGAACTCAATCTCATTCAGGAAGGCGGCAATTACGGCTGGCCGGAAGCCACCTTTGGCGTGGACTACGGCAAGCACGTCTGGCCGTTGACCAAAGTCCCGGGCTCGCACGACGGCGCAGGCTTCACGCAGCCGTTCTTCTCCTGGAGTCCCGGCATCGGGGTCTCAAATCTTCTCGAGGTGGACAGCCCGCTTTTTGAATACTGGCGCGGCGACCTGTTGGTCGGCTCGCTGATCAACCGTTCGTTGTGGAGGCTTAGAGTGCGCGAGAATCGCGTCGTCCTGGCCGAGCCCATTCCCATCGGTGAGCGGATCCGCGACATCATTCCGGGGCATCGCGGCGAGTTGGTCCTGTGGACGGATCACGAGTCCATCATGTTCGTCGAGCCGGCGCCGCAAGTGGCGGGGTCGGCCGCGCAAAGCGCGCAGCAGATGTACAGCATTTGCGTCGTATGCCACACCGTCCAGCCGGGCCAGCCGTCAGCCATCGGACCGGATCTCGAAGGCGTGGTCGGCCGGCGCGTGGCTTCGGTTGAGGGCTTCCAATATTCGCCGGCACTGCGCGCAGCCGGCGGCGTGTGGACCAGGGAGCGTCTCGATGCATTTCTGCAGAACCCGGCCGCGGCCATTCCTGGCACGACGATGACGCTTGGCGGCATCCCTGATGCGGGTACGCGACGCGACGTGATCGAGTTACTTGCTTCTCCCCAAAAAGACTCGAGCGGGGCGCCGGGTAGCGGGCCCAGTTAGCCGGGAGTTCTTAGGAGCTGGTGCAGGGATTGCTCGATAGATCGTGGAGTTGAACGACTTCGCGGTGCCGCGTGTGCCCCCCGCGATGCCTTCCCCGATATTCAGGCGGGTCGGCTTCGGGTCACCCTTTTCGAGGCCTGCTCAGCGTTTTCTCACGTTACGGCCCGCATGCTCGCCAAGTCCCTTGCAGGACCCTCTACACCGAAGGCTTCGGCCGCTTCGTTACCTCCGTGACTTCTCCGATTGCTACCGGCTGGAGCGACAGTTGCCGGGTGGGGGTTCGCACCCGCGGAAGGACCGTGCCTTTGCACGGCAAACGGAATCTTTCGGGCTAAGGTCGCGGCGGTGTGCGGTCGCTGGGCGGCGCGGTGGTGCCGTTCTGCTCGATCAGCGTGCGCTCCATCTCGGCGACGGCCTCGAGCTTGCGCTCGGCTTCTGCCAGCGCCTTCTTCAGCTTGGCGTTCTCGGCCGCCATCGATGCATAGCGCCGATCGTCGTCGGCGCCGGCAGACTGGAGCCGACGCTCGAGCTCCTCGCGTTGCCGGGCGATGTCGGCGTACAGCGCCACGCGTGCGTCGAACTCACGCAGGTAGGCATTCGCGAGCGACACCTCGGACGGCTTGAGGTCGTGCTGGCCCGCGAGCAGTTCGGTGATCAAGCGCTTCGCCTCCACTGGGTTGCTGTCCGCGTGACCGGCCGCACCGAGCGCAATCGCGTAACGGAGCCGGTTTGTCGAGGTAGGGGACTGCTGCGCCGCGCCGAGGGCGCTGGCGAGCTCCGCCGCCTGCCGGCTCGGGTCGCCGGGGGCCATCTTCTCAAGCGTCTCGAAGTAGAGCGTCAGTTCGGTCGCCTTCGGTACCGCCGGCGAGTGCGGCGCGGCGGCTGCGGGCTGCGACGACGGGAAGTTTGCGCACGCAGTGCCCAGCATGGTCGAAAACAGCAACACAGCTGCGACCCGGCTTAAAGAAGGCCGGTCAACCTTTTGAAAAATATGGCTCATTTCTACTCGAACAGGCGGGAAATGGCGCTGGAACGTGCGGACGACATGCCAATACTAGCGCCAATCGGCGGTCCTGATTTGGTGCGCGAGACAGGCTATGATACATACTACACAATAAGCTACACGGAGGGCCCCGATGGCTCTGAACATCCGAAATCGACAAGCCGAGGATCTGGCCGCCGAACTGGCGTCGCTCACGGGCGAAACCAAGACCGAGGCGGTCACCCAGGCTCTTCGGGAGCGGATCACGCGGCTGAAGCGCGTCCGGCGGGGGCGTAGCCTCGCCGATGAGTTGAACGAAATCGCCGTGCACTGCGCCTCCCTGCCGGTGCTCGACGATCGTTCCGCCGCGACCATTCTCGGGTACGACGAACACGGGGTATCGCGGTGATGGTCGTCGACACATCCGCGATTCTGGCGATCCTGCAGGACGAACCGTCGCGAGCCGGGTTGGTGCGGGCGATCGATGCGGCGGATGCGCGCGTCATGTCCGCCGCGACGTTCGTCGAGTGCTCGATCGTGATCTCGGCGCGATACGGGTCCGAAGGTCTGCGCGATCTCGATCATTTCATCGCGAAGGCCGGCATTGAACTCGTGCCGGTGGACGTCGACCAGGCGTATGCGGCGCGTGTCGGATATCAACAATTCGGTAAGGGTCGGCACCCGGCAGGCCTGAACTTCGGCGACTGCTTCTCGTACGCGCTCGCGTTGACGCGTGGCGAGTCGCTGCTCTTTTCTGGCTGGGATCTGTCGCAGACGGATGTCGACTGCCACCCGGCGAGTCAATCGTGACGGGCGCTCGATTCAATGCCGATGGGCTTGACTCGTCGAGGTTCATAAACAGGTCTGTCAACTGGTTGATTGAGGGCGAAGTGATGAAGACGACGATTGGTGCGTTGGAGGCGAAAACCAAGCTTCCGGAGTTGCTCCGTCAGGTGCGTTCGGCTCGGGCGTTCACGATCACCAGCCGGGGCGAGGCCATCGCGGATCTGGTCCCCACGAGGGTCTTGCGTGCTCCTGACCCGCAGGCGGCGATCGAGAAATTCCGTGCGTTGCCGCGTGAGCACCCTGTGCGCGGCGGGGTCGATGTCAGGGCGCTGATCGAGGAAGGTCGCGCGTGAAGCGGGAGTGGCGCGATTTACGGCGGAGCCCCGGTGTTTCGCTGCCGCTGACCGTCGTCAGCCAGTCCGTTGCAACGGCAACCGCACCCGGAAGTGCGCTCCGGCGAACTCACCGTCGACGATCTCGACCCCGCCACCGTGCGCGTGCACGAACTCCTGTACGACCGACAACCCGATCCCCGTGCCGCGCAC
>Ga0209048_10006834_pt1 | contig 10614 bp, 10 predicted proteins | sample FrelakmetCRP12CR_FD_187146 | JGI IMG/M metagenome (GOLD analysis project Ga0209048, IMG submission 187146) | Freshwater lake sediment microbial communities from the University of Notre Dame, USA, for methane emissions studies - CRP12 CR (SPAdes)... | ecosystem: Environmental > Aquatic >... | reverse complement strand
CCCGCCGTCGAGCGCACGCTGGCCGAGTCCGGCGCCTCGCTGGACGCCGTTCCCGCCGTCGAGCGCACGCTGGCCGAGTCCGGCGCCTCGCTGGACGCCGTTCGCGCCGTCGAGCGCACGCTGGCCGAGCGCGCTGACCACCGCACCGAGGCCGAGCGCTCGCTCGTGGCCGCGCGCGCGGCGGCCGACGCGATCCTGGCCCACGCACGGGACCAGGGATTGGCCGAGGCCGCCGCGCTGTACGCGCAGCGCCTAGCCGACGCCGAGCGCCGCGCGTCGGCGACCGTCGCCGACGCGCACACACGCGGCGAGCGCGACGCCGGTGCGCTGCTGAGGCGTCGCGAGAAGCTGACGGCCGAGCTCGTCGCGCTCGTGCTCCCGGGCGCGAGCGAGGCGCAGCGCGACGCGGGTGCAGCGGGCAGCTGACGGTGTTGGTTCCCCTCGCCAAAGTGCGGATCATCGGACGCAGCCAGGACCTCGCGCGCACGGTCGACGCCCTGCATCGCCTCCGCCGCGTTGAGCTCGCGCCCGCCGACAGCAACGCGACCGAGGCGCCGGTTGGCCTCGGCACGGGCGAGCACGAGCGCCACTGCGACCAGCTGCGCCTGCTGATCGCGACGCTAGACGCGCTCGACGCGCTCACCGACGACGGCCCCGGACGGGCCGTCCGGGAGCAGCCGGCGCGTGCGAGCGGCGCGGCGGCCGAGCCGACGCCGCCCGCGGGCGCGACGGCGGTCGACCCGCGCGCGGTTGCGCGAGAGCTCGCTGCGCTGACGCCGCGCGTCGAGGCGCTGATCGGCGCGGTCGAGCTGCTGCGCAGCGAGCAGGCGGTGCTGCAACGTTACGTGGCGCTGCTGCGCGGATTGCTCGAGCTGGCGCCGGAACTGGCGATCCTCGAGGAGCGCGAGCTGGCAGCGCTGCGCCTGACCAGCGTCGCGCTCCTGCTCAGCGCCGAGAGCGCGATGGTCGTCGACCTCCTCGACGAGGCGCTCGCCGACATCGTCGGCGAGCGTTTCTGGCTGCTGTCGGCGCCGATCGACGATGACGGGATCGGATGCGTGCTCGTGCATCCGCAGGAGGACGCCGACGCGGTCCACGAGCTGCTGGGCCAGGAGCGCATCCGCCACGTGCCGCTGCCCGAGCCCTACGCCCGGCTGTCGCTGCGCACGTCGGTGGAGTCGATGGAGCGGCGTCTGGAGGAGCTTCCGGCCGAGCTCGCCGCGGCCCAGGAGCGGCTGAACGAGCAGATCGCTCCGCGCGTCCAGGCGTGGAGGACCGAGCGCGCGGCGCTGGCAGCGCAGCTGGAGCAGCTCGACGCGCTCGCGCTGGCAGGCGCGACGGAGCGCACGTTTCACCTGGCCGGGTGGACCCCCCGCGCCGAGCTCTCGTGTGTCGCCGCGAGCCTCGAAGGCGAGCTGGGCGGGCGCGTCGTCGTCGAGGAGCTCTCGGAAGGCCGCGTCGACCGCGACGCTCCGGTGCTGATGCGCAGCGCTCGCGCTGCCCGGCCGTTCCAGCCGCTGGTGCGCTTCTTCGACACCCCGCGTGCCCACTCGGTGGACCCCACCGGACTCGTGGCGATCTTCCTGCCGCTGATGTTCGGGTTCATGGTCGCCGACGTGGCCTACGGCGCCGTCCTGCTCGGAATCGTGCTCGTGGCGCGCGCGCGCCTCGGGCCGCGCTACCCTGCCTTCCGGGAGCTCAGCCCGGTGCTGGTGGCGGGCGCAGTGTGGGCGATTGCGTTCGGCATCGTGTTCGGCGAGGTGCTCGGCAATGTTGGCGAGCGGATCGGCGTACCGGCGCTCTGGCTGCGCCGCGACTCGTCCGACGCGGTCGTCCCGCTGCTGCTGCTCGGCGTCGCGATCGGCGCCGTCCACGTGGTGCTCGGCCTCGTTCTCGGTGTGTCGCAGTCGCGCCGCGACCGCGACCGCCGCGAACTGCTCGGCCACGCCGGCACCCTGATCTTCCTTGCCGGAGCGTTCCTGCTCGCGGGCGTGGCCGCCGGCGTCCTGCCCTCGGCTGCCACGACGCCCGTCGCGGCCGCGCTGATCGCCGGCCTCGTGATCGTGTCCGTCAGCGGGGGGGCGCTGGGGGCGATCATCGGACCGCTCGAGCTGCTCGGAGCGATCACCAACGTGCTGTCGTACCTGCGGCTCGCAGCCGTCGGCCTGGCCTCGGTCTACCTGGCCGTGGTGGCGAACAAGCTCGCCGGCGTGGGGCCGATCTGGATCGGGGTCGTGATTGCCGCGTTCCTGCACGCGCTGAACCTGCTGCTCGCCGCGTTCACCCCGTCGGTGCAGGCGCTGCGCCTGCACTACGTCGAGTTCTTCGGCAAGTTCTTCATCGGCGGCGGCCGCCCGTTCCGGCCGTTCGGCGTGCCGCAGCCCGGATCCGCCACAGAAGCGGCCTCGGGACAGGGCGGTTCTGGTATCGTCGCCCGCGTCAAGGAGAGAGAATAGGAGAGCTGCATGTCAAACGGGCTCATTGCAATCGGAGCCGGTCTCGCGATCGGGTTGTCCGCACTAGGTACCGGACTTGCACAGGCGCGCATCGGCGCGGCCGCGATGGGGGCGGTCGCCGAGAAGCCGGAGCTGCTCGGCCGCGCGATCTTGCTAGTCGCTATCCCGGAGACGCTCACCATCCTCGGCTTCGCCGTGGCGGCGATGGTCATCGTGCTCCTGAAGGTGTAGCGGGCACATGGGGCTCGCAGAGCTGCTCGCCGCGCTCCAGGACGACGCGCAGGATGAGACCGCCCGGCTGGACCGCGACGCGAGCACGCAGGCGCAGCAGATCGTCGCCGACGCCAAGCAGCGCGCGCGCGCGCTGCACTCCGAGCCGGTCGAGGCCGCCGAGGTTCGTGCCGCAGCCGAGGCAGTGACCCTGCTGAGCAGCGCCCGGCTCGAGGCCGGGCGCATCCTGCGCGGCGCGCGCGAGGTGGCCTTCCGCGCGATCCTCGACGACGTGCGGGATCGGCTGGCCGCGCTGCGCGACGATCCCGCGTACCCAAGCGTGTTCGGGGCGCTCGTCCGCGAGTCGCTGGTCGCGCTGCCCACGGGACGCGCGCTGCGCATCGATCCGCTCGACGAGGTGATCGCCGCACGCGTGCTGCGCGAGCTTGAGCGCAGCGACCTGACCCTCGATGTGTGCCTCCGGACGTTGGGCGGCGTCGAGCTCGCCAGCCCAGACGGGCGACTTTTGCGTAACACGCTCGAGGAGCGGCTGGCCAACGCCCAGCCCGAGCTGCGCTTGCGCCTGGCCGCAGCGGCCGCCGACGCCTCCGCGGCCGCGTGAGGGACGCGGCGTGCCCGCCTTCGAGTACGGCAACACCCGGCTCCGCGCCCGCAGGGCCGGCTTCCTGGCCCCGCGCGACTACGAGTCGATGATCGGGCTTGGCGTCGACGAGTTGCTGGCGGCGCTCAGCGCGACACCGTACGCGCCCGACATCGAGCGGGCGCTGCCGGGCCGCCACGGGGTGCACCGCCTGCATCAGGCGGTGCGCGCGCACCTCGCGCGCATGCTGGACGAGATGCGCAGCTTCTACCGCGGCGGAGCGCGGGCGATCGTCGACCTGCTACTCGCCCGCTGGGACCTGTTCAACCTGCTGACCCTGATTCGCGGGCAAGCGAGCCATGCTCCGGTGGACGACGTGCTTGCGGCGATCGTCCCGCTGGGCGGCTTCGACGATGCGGTCGCGCGCGAGATCGCGCGCCAGCGCGAATTCTCCGACGCCGTCGCGCTGCTCGCCGCGTGGCGGTTACCCACGCCGCATGAGGCGCGCGCGCTGCTGGCTGCGTGGCCGGAGTACGAGCGCACGCACGACCTCGCCGGGCTCGAGGCGGAGCTGACCGCACGGCACCTAACGCGGGTGAACGCGGAGCTTGCCAAAACCGGCGCGGCGGGCAGGCCGGTGCGCGCGGCGGTCGGGCATGAGATCGACGCCCGCAACCTGCTCGCCGCCTTGCGCCTGCGCGAGGCGCGCGTCGGCGGCGAGCTCGACGAGCTGGCCCCCGACGACCGCCACCGCGCCCTGATGCCGGGCGGAGCCTTGCGGCCCGCGACGCTGCTGGCGGCGACCGAGCCCGGCGCGCCCGACAACGCGCTGCTAGCGCTCCAGCGCGACCCCGCCGGACGCCGCTGGCTCGAGCCCGTCCGGCGATGGGTGGGCGATGGCGACCTGATCGCCCTCCAGGATGCGTTCGAGGCGGCGCTGACCGCCGACGCGCTCGCCCGGTTCGAGTGCGACGATCCGCTGGGGGCTGGCATCCCGGTAGCGTTCTCGGCCGCGAAGGAGCTGGAGGCGCGCAACCTGCGCGTGCTCGGCGACGCCGGCGCCCATCACGCCGACCCGGCCGTGACGCGCGGACGGCTGATGCTCGTCTGAGGCCGGTGGTGGCGCGCTTGCTTGTCCTCACAACGCCGGAGCTCGCCGCAGGCTACCGGCTGGCAGGCGTTGCGACCGCCGCAGTCGAGACCGTCGAAGACGCCGCTGAGATGCTCCGCGACCTGCTCCGCAGCGGCGCTGAGCGCGGCATCGTCGCCGTCCACGAGCCGCACCTGGAGGCGCTTGACCCCGATCTGCGCCGGCGCGTCGACGCGTCCGAGAATCCGCTCGTGGTGTCACTCCCGGCGGGCGAGGTCGAGACGGGCACGAGTGAGCGGCGCGCGCGGCTGCTGCGCATGCTCTCGCAGGCGGTCGGCTTCCGCATGTCGTTCCGGCCGGGCGAGGGCGAGTGAGCGGCCCACCCGTCGCGCGGGCGGCGAGCGCCGGCGTGGTCGTTCGCGTCGGCGGTCCCGTGGTGGTCGCGCGCGGGCTGCGCGCGTCGCTGTACGACGTCGTGTACGTGGGGAAGGCCCGACTGCCGGGTGAGGTGATCCGGCTGGACGGTAGGGACGCCGTCCTGCAGCTCTACGAGGACGCTTCGGGGGTCCGCGCCGGCGAGCCCGTGCAGAGCAGCGACGCGCCGATGCGTGCGGAGCTCGGGCCGGGCCTGCTCGGCAGGATCTTTGACGGCACGCAGCGCCCACTCGAAGTGCTCGCGCGCAGCGGTGATGACCCGTTCGCGATCGCCGCGGTTCCGCGCGGTGCGGCGCCGCCCGTGCTCGACCGCCAGCGCACGTGGGAATTCGAGCCGACCGTGGAGGCCGGCGAGCCCGTCGGGCCGGGAGATGTGCTCGGTGTTCTCGACGAGACGCCCGCGATCCAGCATCGCGTGCTCGTCCCGTACCCACTCAGCGGCACGGTCTCGAACGTCCGTGCGGGGCCGCTGCGCGTGGAGGAGCCCGTGGCGTCGGTCGACGGCACGCCGGTAGCGATGTTGCGCCGCCGCCCGGTGCGCGAGGCCGCGCGCGTCGCGCACGTCCTCGATCCCGACACCCCGCTCGTCACCGGCCAGCGCGTGATCGACACCCTTTTCCCGCTTGCCCGCGGAGGCACCGCCACGATCCCGGGCGGCTTCGGCACCGGCAAGACGGTGCTCGAGCACACGCTCGCCAAGTGGTCGGACGCGAACGTCGTCGTCTACGTCGCGTGCGGAGAGCGGGGCAACGAGCTCAGCGAGGTGCTCGCCGAGTTCAGCGAACTGGTCGACCCCCTCACCGGGTCGCCGCTGATGGATCGCACAATCATCGTGGCGAATACGAGCAACATGCCTGTGGCGGCGCGCGAGTCGAGCATCTACACGGGCATCACGCTGGCCGAGTACTACCGCGACCAGGGCTATGACGTCGCGCTGCTGGCTGACTCGACCAGCCGCTGGGGAGAGGCGCTGCGCGAGGTCTCCAGCCGCCTCGAGGAGATGCCCGCCGAAGAGGGCTACCCGGCCTACCTGCCGACCCGGCTGGCCGAGTTCTACGGGCGCGCCGGGTCGGCCGTTTGCCTCGGGCGCGACGGGCGGCGGGGGTCGGTCAGCATCGTTGGCGCAGTCTCCCCGCCCGGCGGGGACTTCTCCGAGCCTGTGACGCAGCACAGCCTGCGCCTGGCCGGGACGTTCTGGGCGCTCGACACGGGGCTCGCGCGCCAGCGCCACTTCCCGGCGATCGACTGGGGCCGCAGCTACGCGCTCTACCGCCTCGGCGCCTGGTTCGACCGGGAGGTCGCGCCTGGCTGGGACGAGCAGCGCCGGTGGGCGCTTGACCTCTTCCAGCGCGAGCACGCGCTGCTCGCGATCGTCCAATTGCTCGGCACCGACGCGCTCGCGGCGCCCGAGCAGGTGGTGCTGCGGACTGGCCAGCTGCTCCGCGAGGATTTCCTCCAGCAGTCCTCGTTCGACGAGCGCGACGCGACGTGCCCGCCGGCCAAGCAGTTCCTGATGCTCGAGGTCATCCGCCGCGCGCATGAGGGAATGACCGCGGCCGTCGCGCGCGGAGTCGACGCTCAGGCGGCCGCGGCCGTCGCGGCGCTCACGCAGGTCGCCCAGATGCGCAGCTGGAGCCCGGACGAGGCGCCGCGCCGCGCGCCCGCGCTCGCCGCGCGCATCGAGCTAGAGCTGGAGCAGCTTTGACCGGGCCGGGACATGGGGCCCCGACGCTGTTCAGCGTTGAACACCGGACCGTGTCGGCGGTCTCTGGCCCGCTGCTGGTCGCCGACCACATCGAGGGGATCGGCTACAACGAGAGCGTCGAGGTGATCTGCCCGTCGGGCGAGGTGCGCCGGGGCCAGGTGCTGGAGGTCGACGGCAGCCACGTCGTGCTACAGGTGCTCGGCGGCACCCGTGGCCTTGATGTCGACGTCACCGCCGTCCGGGCCCGCGGCGAGCTCACCACGATCGGCGTCGGCCGCGACCTCGTGGGCCGCATCCTAGATGGCTCGGGCAGGCCGATCGACGACGGTCCGCCACTCGCCCCCGTGGCCTACCGCGACGTCAATGGCGCTCCCATCAACCCTGTTGTCCGCGCGCACCCCTCCGAGTTCATCGAGACTGGGGTCTCGGCGATCGACACGCTCAACACGCTCGTGCGCGGTCAGAAGCTCCCGCTGTTCTCGGGCTTCGGGCTCCCGGGCATGGAGCTGGCCGCCAGGATCGCCGCGCAAGCGCGCGTGCGCTCCGCACAGGGAGCCGCCGACGACTTCGTCGTCGTGTTCGGCGCCGTCGGGATCACTCAGCGGGAGGCGTCGTTCTTCCGCCGGTCCTTCGCCAGCACGGGCGCGCTCGAGCGAGCCGTCCTGTTCCTCAACCTCGCCGACGATCCGACAATCGAGCGTCTGCTGACGCCTCGTGCGGCGCTCACCGTCGCCGAGCACCTCGGCTTCGAGGAGGGGATGCACGTGCTCGTGATCCTCACCGACATCACCAACTACTGCGAGGCGCTGCGCGAAATCGCCGCGGCGCGCGAGGAGATCCCCGGGCGCCGCGGTTACCCCGGCTACATGTACACGGACCTCGCGTCGCTGTTCGAGCGGGCGGGCCGCCTCCACGGGCGTCCGGGCTCGGTGACCCAGCTGATCATCCTCTCGATGCCCGACGACGATCTCACGCACCCGATCCCAGACCTGACGGGTTACATCACCGAGGGCCAGATCGTGCTCTCGCGCGCGCTGGACCGGCGCGGGATCGATCCGCCGATCGACGTGTTGCCGTCGCTGAGCAGGCTGATGAACGCCGGCATCGGCGTCGGCAAGACGCGCGAGGACCACCGGGCGGTCGCCGACCAGTTGTACGCGCTCGTGGCCCGTGCCGCGGAGCTGCGCCGCCTGGCGTCGATCATCGGTGAGGCAGCCCTGACTGAGGCGGACCGCGGCTACCTGCCCTTCGCCGAGGATTTCGAGCGCCAGTTCGTGGGCCAGGGACCCGCCCGGCGCAGCATTGAGGAGAGTCTCGACCTGGCCTGGGAACTGTTCGCACGCTTCCGGGCCGAAGAGCTCAGGCGCCTCCCACCGGCGCTGCTCGAACGCTACGGCCGCTCGCCGGCTGCGGCGGCGAGCGGCGAGTCGGGCTGACGCCACTCGCCGTCCCGGAGGCAGCGGTGCGGGCCGCGGATCTCCGTCGGTCGCCTCCCGCCTCCGCTCGCGATGGGCAATTTGCCCCGCCTGCACGTGGCGGATTACCGATGCCGAGTGCCGTCGCCCGGGCGTATGCTCTTCATACCGCGATTTCCCTCGGAGGAGGGTGGAATGTCCGCCACAGGCAAAGAACCCTGGGTCGGCGGGATGGCGCAGGCGAGCCGGTCGGTGGACGCCCCTGACCACTGTGAGGCGGAGGTAGCTCACCTCTCGGAGGTAGCCCACCTCTACAGGGTGCTTCATCGCTACCGGAGCCTGGCCAGCGAGTCCCGACGGGCCGAGTCCGACGGCCGCCCGTGGGAAGGCGAAAGGCGGGCCGCGACGGGTGCGTCGCACGACCGCATCGGCCGCCAAGGGCCCTAGCTCGAGCGCCGCCACCACTCCGGACTTACCGTCGAGGCGGGAGACGATGATCAGAGATCAGAGTTCACAGGAAGCACCTTGGAATGCGGGCTTTCCCAGCCCCCTCGAGAACTACGCCGCAGATCTCATAGGGTTCCGTGAGAGCAATGAGCGCCTGTTAACCCGACGCAGAGGAGTACGTCGTCTATAAGACCGCAACGGGCATCTACATACGAGCACGTCCGCGACAGGATCAAGCCCCACCTTGGACGCGACTACGGGCGCTGGTCCTGTTTCTTCCGGTGATACTTGTCGGGCCGCGCTCACCGAGACTCCATGCCCAGCTCCGCGCGCAGCCGCGCAAGGTCAGGCGCTGGCGTGCCCTGCCGCGCGAGCAGGTGGACGTCGTCCTCTAAAACTCCCGCAGGAGCGCCTCCAGGTGCTATGCGCTCCTTCTTGCGCTTGGCGGCGGCGCGCGGCGTGCGGCGTGCGGCACGCAGCGTGAGCTCGCCGAGCGCCGGCACGCGCTCGTCGGGACAGTGCGAAAGCCACGCCTCGATCGCCTCCTGCGAGGCTCCGAACGGCATCGGTCCGCCCGCTTGGATGCGCGCCATGTCCTGCGTGGGGTCGATCACCGATCTGCACGCGACCTCGGGCGCCACGCCAGCGTCGGTCAGCCGCACACCCGGGGCGCTATCGGGATCTGAGATCTGCCACAGGCCGTAGCTGCAGGTCTGAAGCCACCCGCTCGCGGCGCGCGCCAGCTCGGGCGAAGTGTCAGGGTCGGTCGCGAACAGGGCGAGTGGCGCTCCTGACTGCTTTCAGCTCGGGCGCCAGCTCCTCCTCGTGTTCGTCTTCGTTTCTCTCCAGTAGCCGCGAATGCTCAATCGCGAGTCGCGGGATCCCCTCGTAGCGGTCCTCGAGCCAACAGCCGCCAGCGTGCTCGTCTTCCTCGGCCTCCCGCAGCTCCTCCAGCCACATCCGCACGGTGACGCCGATCGGCTCCTCAGCCCCGGCCGCTCCTCGACGTACCCCACAAGCGCCTCCCGCGGGCGGTAGAGCAGCCCGCGGTCCGAGAACCGCGCGAGCGCCTCCTGCTCCTCCGGTTCGAGCTTTTCTCTCGCCTGAAGCCGCAGCTGAATGCGCTCCAGCGTCCAAGCGCAGACCTCCTGCGCGGCCTCGTCCTCCGGCTCGTGGAGCAAGCGCTCCTGAAGGAGCGCAAGCGCGTCCTTTGCCCGCTCCGCCTCGAGCATGCATGTGCTGAGCGAGCTCCGCACCGCGGCCGAGTCTAGGTACACCTCCAGCACCACGTCCAGCAGCGCAGACGCACGCTCGAGGTCCCGTTCGACCGTGCGCGCGACCTCGGCTGCGACCGTCAGCGCCGCGACGCTCCGGGGAGCAAGCCGCTGCACTTCAGCCGCGACCGATCCCGCTCGCTCGCTCGATCCGCTTTCGTCCTGCGTACGCGCGACGCCCACCGACGACGGCAGGTCCTCGAGGTCCTCCACCAGCAGCAGCGCGATCCGCTCCCGCGGCGTGTCGGGCGAGAGCGCCTCCTGCGCGTGCGGCTATTCATCTCGGCGTCGGCCCGGTCGCTCGCGCGCCTCCGCCGAGAGCCGCTCGCGTGCGCACGTTGGGACGGGTGCCCGCCGGCGCCGCGCTTACGCTGTCGCTTTTGGCTTGGACGTGGCCACGCCCATCTTCGCCTCCAAAGATCAGGGTGAGGAGCGTAGAGGCCGCATCCCGGCCCTCGGCTCCTGGCATCACAGCTCGAAGCGCTCGCTGCCTTCCACGCCAACGGCACGCGCGCGGACCTGCCAGCGGTAATGACTTACATATGCGCGCGCGGCGCTGGCAGGCGCGCTTGAGGATTGACCCGAGGTCACGATCCGTAGTCCGGTCGGATGGCCGCAGTCGGCCTCGGCGTTACTGTACTCGGGCTTTAGACGCTTTGAGGAGGGATAATGTACGCCAGCGTACGGCGTTATCTGGTAGGAGTGGGTCCGGTTGATGTGTTGATGCATCGCATTGACGAAGAATTCGCTCCCGCCCTCAGTCAACAGCCAGGTTTTGTCTGCTACTTCGCGCTCGACGTCGGCGACGGGGCGATCGAGACGATTAGTGTCTTCCATGGTCGGGCATCGGCTGAGCGATCCGACCAGCTCGCCGCTGCGTACGTGCGCAAGAACCTTGCTGAGTTCAAGATCACGCGTACCGATCTGACCGCTGGCGAAGTGCTTGTTAGCCGGGCGACATTGGAAGCACTCGAAGATGCG
>Ga0209048_10006833_pt1 | contig 10614 bp, 6 predicted proteins | sample FrelakmetCRP12CR_FD_187146 | JGI IMG/M metagenome (GOLD analysis project Ga0209048, IMG submission 187146) | Freshwater lake sediment microbial communities from the University of Notre Dame, USA, for methane emissions studies - CRP12 CR (SPAdes)... | ecosystem: Environmental > Aquatic >... | reverse complement strand
GGCCGGTATCCTTCGGTGCCATCGACCCGGCGACTGCACGCGAGGTGTTCATCCGCGAGGCGCTGGTGCCCGGCGCGCTGGCTACGAAGGGGGCTTTCCTGGCCCACAACAGGAAGCTCGTCGCCGACGTCGCGGAACTCGAGCACAAGGCCAGGCGGCAGGACGTGCTGGTCGACGACGAAACCATCGCGGCGTTCTACGCGGAGCAGGTTCCCCCGCACGTGCATTCGCTGGTCGCGTTCGAACGGTGGCGGGCGCAGGCGGAAGCCAAGGATCCGCGCGCGCTGTTCCTGACCCGCGAATACCTGATGCGGCACGCGGCAACGCAGGTCACCGGCGAACTGTTTCCCGCCGCGATCGAGTTGGCGGGGACGAAGCTGCCGCTCAAGTACCGGTTCTCTCCCGGGCATCCGCTCGACGGACTTACGCTGACGGCGCCGCTGTCGCTGTTGAACCAGCTCGACGATGCGCGTCTCACTTGGCTGGTCCCGGGCATGATTCGGGAGAAGGTCGCGCAATACCTGAAAACACTGCCCAAGGGGTGGCGCAGCCGACTCATTCCGTTGCCTGAGGTGGTCACCGCGTTTCTCGAGTCGGTGCCGGATCAGGCGCTGCCGCTGCCTCTGGCCCTGCGCGGCTACCTGCGGGAGCGCCTGGGCGAAGCGCCGCCGCCGGACGTCTGGGAGGGCGGCGATCTGCCGGCCCACCTCGTCGTCAATGTGCGCGTCGTCGATGCGGCCGGCGGCGAATTGGCCATGGGCCGCGATCTCCCTGCATTGCGCGCGCAATTGGGCGAGGCCGCGCAGATGTCGTTTGCGGCGGCCGGCGAAGGCATCGAGAAGAAAGGGCTCCGGAAGTGGGATTTCGGCGACCTGCCCGAAACGCTGGCCATTGCCCGGGGCGCGCAGCAACTGGTCGGCTATCCCGCGTTGGTCGATGACGGCGACAGCGTTTCGCTGGCGATGCAGGACACGCGCGCCGCCGCTGAGGCTTCGACGCGCGCGGGCGTCCTGCGTCTGCTCAAGCTTGCGCTCAAGGATGCGGCTGCGCGCTTCGCCAAGGGCGGTCCGGGATTTGCGCTGGCAGCGCTGCAGTTGAAGACCGCGATTCCCACCGACCGGCTGCTTGCCGATGTGCTGGCCGCGGCGCTGGACCGCGCCTTCCTCGGCGAGGATCCGCTGCCTCGCAGCGAGCAGGCGTTTGCCGAACAGGTCAGGCGTGCGCGGACCCGACTGCCCGCGGTGGCCGAAGGGGCGTTCAGGCTGCTGGCGACGATCGCGGCCGAACACGCGGCGCTCGCGCAGCGCCTTGCGGGCCTGCCGCCGGCGCAATCGCGCCTCGCGCTGGAAGTAAAGGCGCAGCGCGACGCATTGGTCTACCCCGGCTTTTTCTCCGCCACCCCGTGGTCGCAGCTGCAGCATCTGCCCCGGTATCTCATGGCGCTCGACCGTCGCCTGGCCAAGTTCGGCGAACGACCGGACCGGGACACGAGGCATGCAGAGCAGGTTGCGGAGCACTGGCGGCGTTACCGGGAACGGGCGGACCGCAATCGCCAGACGGGACGCGTCGAACCGGCGCTCGAGGCGTTTCGCTGGCTGCTGGAGGAGCTCCGGGTGTCGCTGTTCGCCCAGGAGTTGAAAACCCCGGTGCCGGTGTCGTTCAAGCGGATCGAGCGGGCCTGGGCCGACCTGGCCCGCTGATGCGCCGGCCGCTGTTTGGCAGCGCCCATGCCGCGTGCTACAGTAACTTCGCGGATTTGTTGCCTAAGACCTTGTCTGCTAATAGCTCGCGTGGCTCGGGGCAGACGCAGCCAATACGCACCTGAACATCGACGTGGCAGAGGGCGTAGACCGTCAGGCCAACAAGGCGAAAGCCGACAGGACAAGCCGGATCCATGCTGTGAACGCAACGACCACACCCGAGGCGGCGGCGCCCCACGTTATGCCGCGCGAGACGGCCAAGATCATGGGCGACTGCCGGGATCTCGCGATCTCGCGCCTGACGATCTCGTTCGCGCAGATGATGGACCGGGTGGGCGAATTGCTGATGGATCGCGCCAACCGGTCCGACGTGCGCGAGGAGCAGCAGCTCTGCTTCGACGCGCGGCACGTGTTGAAGGGCGAGCGTCCGGCACTGATGGCGGAGTTCGAAAAGCAGCTCCGCCGGACGATCAACGACCGCATCGGCGGCAAGGTGGCCGTGAAGGCCGATTTCTCCAAGGCGGATGCGGCCAATCTCACGCTCGTCGAAACGTCGTCGATGGACGAGTCGCTGCTTACCGGCAACATCACGCGGATCGTCGAAAATCTTTCGCACGACGAGCTGCTGACGCTGAATCGCGGCCTGGGCTACCTGCTCGGGCGGCCCGATCTCGGGACCGATACCAACCCGCTGGCGCCGGCGGCCATCGTCGAAGCCTTTGCCGATGCGCTGAAAACGGTCAAGACCGACCGGCGCATCAAATTCCAGATTCTGAAGGAGCTGAATCAGGCACCGATGGGCGACATCGGCGCCATCTACGCGGAACTGAACCAGCATCTGGCCAAACTGAACGTCATTCCACCCGCAACGCGCCCGGCGATCATCAATCGCGGTGGCGGCGCGGACCGCCTGCGCGCGCGCGCCGACGCGGCGAAGGCGAAGGCCGACGCCAACGCGAGCGGGCAGCAGCCCGAAGTCGACGTGATGGCCATGTTCAAGCGCATGTATGGGAGTGCGACGCCGACCTCGGCTCCGCGGATGCCGCAGCGCGCCATGAACGAAGCCTTCGGCTCGACGATGGGCGGCGCGGCGGGCTTCCAGGGCGGCGGTGCGACGGGATTCCAGGGGCACGGCGCAGCGGGTTTCCAGGGGGGCGGCGCGGTCGATGGCCAGGGCGGTGGCGTACCGGGTTTCCAGGGCGGCGGCGCGGTCGATGGCCAGGGCGGTGGCGTAACGGGTTTCCAGGGCGGCGGCGCGGCCGGTGGCCAGGGCGGTGGCGCGATGGGCGGCCAGTCCGCCGCAATGGACGGGCCGGGTGGCGACTTCCCCCAGATTCAGGCGCCAGGGCAGGGCGGCCCCTACTTCGCGCCCGGGCCGTCGGGCTATGCCCCGGGCGGCGACTTCCCGGCGTCGCCGGGGCCGGGATTCCATTTGTATGCGCCGATGCAGCCCACACCGTCGGGCTATGTCCCGGGCGCTCCGATCATCACCACGCAGGGCCTGCATGATGGCCTGACCCGGCTGCAGGCGGGACAAACGGGCTTCGACGTCGGCGGCGCGACGGTTGCGTTCTCGGGCATTCCGCAGGGCATGCACAACGTGCTGCGGGACCTGCAGGAGTCCCCGCTCGGGCAGAAGGCGAATCAGATCGAATCGATGACGATCGAGATGGTCGCCATGCTGTTCGATTTCATCTTCGACACCAAGGACCTCCCGGACGGCATCAAGGCGCTCCTCGCGCGGCTGCAGATCCCGGTGCTGAAAGCGGCGATGCTCGATCGTGCCTTCTTCGCCAAGAAGTCGCATCCATCGCGCCTCCTCGTCAACGCCCTGGCGCAGGCCGGCCTGGGGTGGTCGCCGGTGATGGGCCAGGACGACCCGCTCTACAAGAAGATCAGTGCAATCGTCCATGAGATCCTGGACAACTTCTCCGACGATCTCGCGATCTTCGAGGAACAGCGCGGCGAACTGGAAGCATTTCAGGCGGAGGAAGAGAAGGCCGCCGAAGAGAACATCCAGACGACCGCCGAGGAAATCAACCAGCGCGACCGCCAGCAAATTTCGCTGGCCGTGGCCAAGGCGGCCATCGAACGCAGGATCGAGGACTGCGCGGTACCGAATTTCCTGGCCACGTTCCTGCGCCAGAACTGGGAGCGCACGCTTGCGCACATCCACCAGCACGATGGCGAAGAAAGCGAAGCGTGGGGCTCGGCGGTCGCCACGCTCGAGGACCTGGTCTGGAGCATCCAGCCCAAGAAGTCCATGGAAGATCGCCGGCACCTGGTTGCGCTGCTGCCTTCGTTGTTGAAGCGACTGTCCGCGGGCATGCACAGCCAGGGGTGGCCGCCGGCAGAGCGCGAATCGTTCATGGCCAATCTGGTCGAGGCGCATGCGGCGTCGGTCAAGCCGTCGCTGGCTGCGGAGCGCTCGCCGACGGCGGCCGTGGCGGAGGCCGCGAAGGTACAGGCCGAAATGGCCAAGGCCGCGGGCGACACCACGCTGGCGGCCAAGGCCGAGGCGCTGGCCGAGGCCATGACCGATGCCGCCCCGGAGCCGATCGAACCGGGTCGGGCGATCATCGACGACGACTACCTCGAAATCGCCCGCAGCCTGGAGCGCGGCATGTGGATCGAATTCGAGGCCGACGACGGCCACCTTGCGTTCGCCAAACTCGCGTGGGTGAGCCCGCTGCGTGGCACCTACCTGTTCACCAACCGCCAGGGCCAGAAGGCGCTGTCGATGACTGCCGAGGAACTTGCCGAGCGCTTCCGCAACGACCGCGCGCGATTGGTCGAAGCCGAACCGCTGATCGATCGCGCGTTCACGAGCATGCTGAGCCAGATGGAAGACAAGATGCAGGTCGCCACGACCGATTAGGGTTGGGCCGATGCCGTTGACCCGATGGACATTGGCGCGCTGATCATTGGCGACGAGATTCTCTGCGGCAAGCGGCAGGACAAGCATTTTCCGCACTTGATCGAGACGCTGGCGGCGCGCGGGCTGGCACCGGATTTCGTGCATTACCTGGGTGACGATCGCGACCGGCTCGCGGCGTTGCTGCGCGATTCCTTCGCGCGCGGCGACCTCCTGTTCAGTTTCGGCGGCATCGGTGCCACGCCCGACGACCATACGCGGCAGGCGGCCGCCGCGGCGCTTCGGCTTCCGCTTGCGCGCCACCCGGAGGCGGTGGCGGAAATCGAGGCTCGCTTCGGATCCGACGCCTATCCGTATCGCGTGTTGATGGCCGAGTTTCCGGCGGGCGCGCGCATCATTCCGAATCCGGTCAATCGCGTCGCGGGCTTTGCGTTGCATGACCACCATTTCTTCCCGGGCTTCCCGCAGATGGCGTGGCCGATGCTCGACTGGGTGCTGGCGACGTGGTACCCCGAGCTGCGCCAGGTGCCGCCGCAGGAACGCGTCATCGTGGTCTTCGGCGCGGGAGAAAGCCAGCTGCTGCCGTTGATGGAAGCCAACGTCGCCCGGTTCCCGATGCTGAAGCTCTTCAGCCTGCCGTCGTTCATGCCCGACGGCGGACGCAGGATCGAGCTCGGGGTCAAGGGCAATCCCGCGCACGTCGATGCCGGGATCGCGCACCTGCGGGCCGGCGTCGAGGCCGCCGGATTCCGGTGGGAACCGATCGAGGCCTCCGCATAGCTTCGCTGCCGAGCGGGCGCGAGTCCGCGCCGCGCGCGGTGTACCTGGCGCTCGCCCGCGCGCTTCCCGTTCTGTTCAGCCCCCGGATCCTCGCGGTGGTATTTCTGCCGCTGATCGGGGCGGCCGTGTTCTGGACGGTCGTCGCCTGGTTCGCATGGGCACCTCTGGCGCGATGGCTGAGTGCGGTGCTGCTGGGCGGGGACAGTGGCTTCAGCCTGTTCGCTGCCAGTGCCTTCGCCGCGTTGCTGCTGATGCTCGCCGCGGTGCTGACTGTGCTGGTGGCCGTGGCGGTGCTCGCGATGCCGGTCATCGTCGATGCCGTTGCGGATCGCGATTTTCCGGCACTGGCGAAGCTGCACGGCGGAACGTTCGTCGGCAGCGTGGTCAACGCCGCGGCCGCGATCGCCGTGTACTTCCCGCTCTGGCTGCTGGCGCTCTTCCTGCTTGCGGTGCCGCCGATCTACGTGGCGGTGTCGCTGCTGCTCAATGCGTGGCTCAACCAGCGGCTGTTCCGGTACGAAGCGCTTGCGCTGCACGCCGGGCGCGACGAAATGCGGGCGGTCAACTCAGGCGCGCGCGGACGCCTCTTCCTGCTGGGACTTGCCCTTGCGCCGCTGTCGCTGATCCCCGTCGTCAACCTGCTGGTGCCGATCTACGCGGGCATCGCCTTCACCTGTCTGTGCCTCGACGAACTGGAGACGAACCGGGCGGGCGCGCTTGCGGTTGCAGCCGACGGCAACATGCCGGTCCCCCACCGCCCGTGATGGCGTTACTCGGCCGGTTGCAGACTGCGCGCGTCGCCCGGCAGGAATGCCACAGTGGCGAGCGTGCACATCGCGACCAGTGCGAGCACGACCAGCAGCATCGGAAAACCCGCCGCCTTGACGACCGGACCCAGTAGCGCCACCGCAATCGAACTCACGCCCAGCGAAATGGCGAGCCGCACGCCCGCGACGCGCGAGCGCATCCGATCGTCTACGTAGCGGGCGATCAGCACATCGGTGAAGGGAATCGCACCGAAGACGGCGATCATGAACAGGATCTGCAACGCGTAGAGCCGCCAGCCTTGCGCGTGGGCAGCCAGCAGGAACAGCGGCGGCTGCAGCGCGAGGATCGCGACATAGATGCGCTTGAGCGGATAGCGATCGAGCAGCCAGCCGACGACCAGTTGCGCCAGTGATGCCACCGCATAGACGATCGCCATCAGCAGGCCCAGCGCTGCGGGATCGTTGACTATGCCGTCCAGGCGCTCTTTCAGCAATTCCGGATTGCCGTTGGTCGTGAAATTGAACAGCAGGCCTCCGGTTGCAGCCGCGGTCGTCATGACCAGGAACACCCGCGCGACGACGGCCGCAGGAATTGCCTCGGTTCGCGCGGCGCGCTTCGCCGGCGCGTGCGCTTCCGCAGGCGTGATCCGCGCGAACACGATCCCACAGCCGATCGCCACGATCCCGGGAAGTGCGAACGCTGCGCGCCAGCCGACGTACTTCACCGCCACCCCGGTGGACAGCGCCGCCAGGGCGATCCCCAGATTCCCGGTGAGGCCGTTGACGCCGATGGTCCAGCCCGGCCGCGGCGTCGTCTGCAGCAGCATGGGGATGCCGACCGGATGGTAGATGGATGCGAACGCACCGAGCAGCGCGAGCGCGACGGCCATCTGCCATGCGTTCTGGGTCGCCGCCACCAGCAATGCCGAGGCGCCCATGCCGAAGAAGAACACCTGCATCATCGGACGGCGGCCCCACAGGTCGCCGAGCCGACCCGCAGGGATCGACCCCAGGCCGAACAGCAGGAACGACGCGGCGCCATAGGGCATCAGCTGCTCCCACGAGGCCATTCCGAAATCCGCGGCAATGACGGAAATCGCCGTGGCGAAGATCAGCAGGAACATGTGATCGATCGCGTGCGCCACGTTGAGCAGCAGCGTGGTGCCGCGCGAATGCGCAGGCATGGCAGGCATCGGGTACGCGGAGTGCGTCATGGCTTCGCCAGCGCGTTGACGCATTCCCCGATCAAGGCCGGCCCGCGATAGATGAGCCCGGTGTAGATCTGCACGAGCGCCGCGCCGGCGGCGATTTTTTCGCGCGCATCGTCGCCCGAAAGGATGCCTCCGACACCGATGATCGGCAGCGCGCCGTCGAGCGCGCGCGCCAGCGTCCGGATCACGGCGGTCGAACGCGCGCGCACCGGTTCGCCGGACAAGCCGCCGGCCTCGTCGGCGTGGGGTAATCCGGTGACGCCTTGGCGCGAGGTCGTGGTATTGGTCGCGATGACGCCATCGCAGCGGTGCTGCACCAGCAGCCGCGCGATGTCGCGGATCGCATCGTCGGTCAGATCAGGCGCGATCTTGACGACGATCGGCACGCGGCGCCCATGCTTTTGCGCCAACGCCTGCCGCTCCTTGTGCAAGGTGCGCAGCAGCGCCGCCAGCGCCTCCTCGGCCTGCAGTTCGCGCAGGCCGGCGGTGTTCGGCGACGAAATGTTGACGGCCACGTAGTCGGCCTTCGCGTACACGGCACGCAGGCAGGTCACGTAGTCGTCCGCTGCGCGCTCGTTGGGCGTGTCGAAATTGCGGCCGATGTTGATGCCCAGGATGCCCCGGTAGGACGATTTCGCGAGGTTGGCCAGGAAGCGCTCGACGCCGTCGTTGTTGAAGCCCAGCCGGTTGATCAGCGCGCGCGCCTGCGGCAGCCGCCACATGCGCGGCTTCGGATTGCCCGGTTGTGGGCGCGGCGTCACCGTGCCTGCCTCGAGGAAACCGAATCCGAACGTCGCCAGTCCGGCGAGGTGTTCGGCATTCTTGTCGAGGCCGGCGGCCAGCCCGACCGGATTCGGGAAGGTGATGCCCATCACGGAAACCGGGCTTGCCTTGCAGCGGACGGCGACCAGCCCCGCCAGGCCGAATCGCGCAGCGTGATCGAGGCCGGCAAAGGCCAGGTTGTGCGCGGTTTCCGGGTCGAGTGCGAAGAAGAATGGTCGTGCGAACGGATAGAGCTTGTGCATGGACAGTGGCCGTGTTGCGCATGGCGGGGGCACCGGGCGCGACGCGCAGCGATGATACCATCGTGAAAACTCGCAGCATTCGGACGTTCGGGGAAAACCGGCTTGCAGTTCCGCGCATTGGGTCTCGTCGCGTTGCTCATCGTGCCGCCGGCGCAGGCGGCGGAGCCGCAGGCCGCCCGCAGTACAGTACCGCCACGGCCTCCGTACGCCAACCGTGCCGACGTGCGCGCATTCGCCGCCGAAGTTGCCGGTGTCGACGGCCTGACGCAGCAACAGGTCGAACGCTGGCTGGCGCAGGCGAAGTACCAGCCGAAAATCGTGGCGGCCATGGACCGGCCGCTGCTGCTGCCGCCCAAGTGGTTCGAGTACGCACCGCCGTTGCTTGCGCCGGACCGGGTGAGCGGCGGCGTCGCCTTCTGGAGCGCGAACGAGCCGGCGCTTGCGCGCGCCGAAGCCGAATACGGCGTTCCGGCGGAAATCGTCGTCGCCATCCTGGGTGTCGAGACCATCTACGGCCGGAACACCGGTTCGTATCGCGTGCTCGACGCGCTCGCCACGCTTGCCTTCGACTATCCGCGCCGCGCGTCGTTCTTCCGCGCGGAGCTGCGGGAATACCTGCTGCTCGCGCATGAGCAGGGCTGGTCTCCGCTGCAGCCCAAAGGTTCGTTCGCGGGCGCGATGGGCATGCCGCAGTTCATGCCCGGCAGCCACCGCCAGTACGCCGTGGACTTCGACCAGGACGGCCGGATCGATCTCTGGCGCGACAGCGCGGATGTGATCGGCAGCGTGGCCAATTATCTGGCGCGCCACGACTGGCTGGCGGGCCAGCCCGTCCTGCTGCCCGCGCGCATTGCCCCGGAAGCCCGCGACGTCGCGCGCAGTCGTCTCGACGGCGGCATCAGCGAGCGCCGGTCGCTGGCGGCATGGGCGGCCGACGGTGTCGACGCGGAAAACCTGCCGGCCGATCTTGCCGCTGAACCCATCGGCCTCCTGCTGCTCGAGGAACGTCCGGAAAACGACGAGCCGCGGGCGAGCTACTGGATCGCGTGTCCCAATTTCTACGTGATCACGCGCTACAACAAGAGTCGACTGTATGCCGCCGCCGTGTTTGCGCTGGCCCAGGCTATCAGGCTCGCGCACGACGTCCCGCGCTGACTGCCATGAGCGACGACGCTTCCCGTGTTGCCGAGAGCGCGCCCGCGAATGCCGCTCTCAAGGACCTGCCGCTGCGCGAAGACACGCGCCTGCTGGGACGCCTGCTGGGAGACGTGCTGCGCGCGCAGACCGGAGAGGACGGTTACGCGCGGATCGAGGCGGTGCGGCAGACCGCGATCCGGTTCCGGCGCGCGGCACCCGCCGAGGCCGCCGCGGTCCGGGCCGAGCTCTCTGCGCTGCTCAACGACCTGTCCATTCCGGTGACGCTCGACGTCGTCCGCGCGTTTTCGTATTTCTCGCACTTGAGCAACATCGCGGAGGACGTGCACCAGAACCGCCGGCGCCGCGCCCACGCGCACGCGGGGTCTGCGCCGCAGGTCGGCAGCGTTGCGGCGGCGCTGGCCAACGTCGCGAGGAACGGCGTCACGGCCGACGGGCTCGACGCGTGGTTCGCCGAGGCGCTGATTTCGCCCGTGCTGACCGCGCATCCCACCGAGGTCCAGCGCAAGAGCATCCTCGACTGCGAACGGGAGATCGCGCGGCTGCTGATCTGGCGCGACCGCAGTCCGCTGACGCCGGAGGAAACCCGCGAATTCGCGACGGGGCTCCATCGTCAGGTGCTGTCGCTGTGGCAGACGGCGATGCTCAGGCTGTCGAAGCTGCAGGTGCACGATGAAATCGACAACGGGCTCGCCTATTACCGGTACACGTTCCTGGCCGAAATCCCGCGGCTGTACGACGGGCTGGCCGCGGGCGTCGCGGGCACGTTCGCCACGGACGCGGCGCTGCCGGCATTCCTGCGCATGGGCTCGTGGATCGGCGGCGACCGCGACGGCAATCCCTTCGTCGTGGCCGACACGCTCGAGTACGCAATTCGCGCGCAGGCCGGGGTTGCCTTCGATCATTATCTGGACGAGGTGCACCGTCTGGGCGGCGAATTGTCGCTGTCCGCGCGCCTCGTGCATCCCACCGCCGAATTGCTGGCGTTGGCCGATGCGGCGCATGACCGCAATCCCCATCGGCAGGACGAACCCTATCGCCAGGCGTTGGTCGGCATGTATGCGCGGCTTGCGGCGACCATGCAGCTCCTGGCCGGCAAAG
>Ga0209048_10006832_pt1 | contig 10615 bp, 7 predicted proteins | sample FrelakmetCRP12CR_FD_187146 | JGI IMG/M metagenome (GOLD analysis project Ga0209048, IMG submission 187146) | Freshwater lake sediment microbial communities from the University of Notre Dame, USA, for methane emissions studies - CRP12 CR (SPAdes)... | ecosystem: Environmental > Aquatic >... | reverse complement strand
CTCTGCCGCTGTCGGACGAGGACGTGACGCATCTGCGCTTCTACAAGCCAGCCGACGACACCCCCGAGATGAAGTACCTGCACGCTCGGCGCAAAGCGCTGGGCGGTTATCTACCGGCTCGCGTAGGCAAAGCCGCTAATCTTGCAGTGCCGCCACTGACCAGCTTCTCCAAGATGCTCGATGGCTCGGCGGGCCGGGAATTGTCGACCACGATGGTGTTCGTGAACATGCTGTCGCAGTTGCTGAAAGATACCCAACTTGGCAAGCACATCGTGCCGATCGTGGCGGACGAGGCCCGCACATTCGGCATGCAGTCGCTGTTCCGACAGGTCGCCATCTACTCCTCGGTGGGGCAGCTGTACGATCCGGAGGACAAAGACGAACTGCTCTATTACAAGGAAGCCAAGGAAGGACAGATCCTGGAGGAAGGCATCAGCGAGGCGGGTGCCGTATCTTCCTGGATTGCGGCGGCGACGAGCTACAGCGCACACGGCGTACCCATGCTGCCGTTCTACATTTTCTATTCCTGCTTCGGCTTCCAGCGCATCGGCGATCTCATATGGGCGGCGGGTGATTCGCGTTCCCGCGGCTTTCTCCTCGGCGCGACGGCGGGTCGCACGACGCTGTCTGGCGAGGGACTTCAGCATGAGGACGGTTCGAGCCATCTCCTGTTTTCCACCGTCGCCAATTGCGTCGCCTACGACCCGGCCTTCGGCTACGAACTGATCGTGATCCTGCACGACGGTATGCACCGCATGCTCGAAGAGCAAGAGGACGTGTTCTACTATGTCACTGTGATGAACGAAAACTACGCGCACCCGTCGATGCCAGCAGACGCTGCCGAAGGTATCCTGCGCGGAATGTACAAACTTCCTTCGACCAAGGAAAAGAAGAAATCCGCCAAGGTGCAACTGCTCGGGAGCGGCACGATCCTGCGGGAAGTGCAGGCGGCTGCCGAGTTGCTCGAGAGCGATTGGAGCATCCCGGCCGACGTGTGGAGCGCGACCAGCTTCACCGAGATGCGGCGCGACGGCATGAACGTCGAGCGCTGGAACCGTCTGCATGCCGACGAGGCGCCGAAGCTTACCTGGGTAGAGCAATGCCTTGCCGGTACAGCGGGACCTGTTATCGCGGCGACGGACTATATGCGGGCCGTCCCCGACATGATCCGCACCTGGGTACCGCACCGTTACGTCACACTCGGCACCGACGGCTTCGGTCGCAGCGACACGCGCGCCGCTCTGCGCAGTTTCTTCGAGGTAGACCGTCACCATGTGACCATCGCCGCGCTCAAAGCCTTGGCCGACGATGGAGTAATCGACCGCAAGATCGTCAAGCAGGCGATGACCAAGTACGGCGTCGATGCGTCACGGCCGAATCCATGGGAAGGTTAAGAGGGCAAGGTTGAAGCGGCAGAGTTGAACTGCCAGATTTGAGGTGATCAAGTTGACGCGGCTTCACCTAAAAGCAGCATTCGCCGTGTTCCGATCCACCGACCTATGCTCATGACAGTCGTACCACAGACCTCCATCGAGCACCTGATCGACGGCTACGATGCCCTGTTGTTCGACGCTTACGGCGTACTCGTGCACCTGCGGGGCGCGCTGCCCGGCGCCCCGGAACTGATAGCCCTGCTCAATCGAATCCGCAAGCCTTACTACCTGGTCAGTAACGATGCCTCCAAATTGCCGGAAACCGCCAGCGCACGCTTCGCGCGGTTCGGGCTGCAGGTCCCTGCTGACCGGATCATCACCTCCGGGTTGTTGCTTCGGGATTATTTTTCGCAGCAACGCCTGGACGGGATCCAATGTGCCGTGCTCGGCCCAGCCGACAGCGCGCGCTACGTAGAGTTGGCCGGGGGTGAAGTCGTCCCAGCAGATGCAGACTTCGAGGCATTGGTGATCGGAGACGAGACCGGCTTCCCATTCCTGGAGACCGTCGATACCGCGATGACTACGCTGTTCCACCGCATCGACTCGGGACGTCCTGTTGACCTTATCCTGCCGAACCCGGACATCATCTATCCACGCGGCGAGCACAGTTTCGGCGTAGCCGCAGGCGGCGTCGCGCTGTTGTTCGAAGCCGCGCTGCGTCGACGTTACCCGGACCGAAAAGATCTCTCCTTCGTGCGACTGGGTAAGCCTGAGCCCCACCTCTACGAGGAGGGCATCCGGCGCTGCGGGACTCGCAACGTGGTCATGGTCGGCGATCAGTTGGAAACCGATATTCGTGGCGCAAAAAGTTGCAACATCGATGCGGTACTGGTCAACACCGGTGTAAGTGTCGCCGATCTCAGTCAGATCGATGTAGCACTGCGGCCGACTTATTGGATGAAGTCGGTGGCGCCCGCCGGGTACGTAATGAAGGCATCGGAGCTTGCGGATATCGACCATCTGCAGATCCCGGCCGAGAAATAGGTTCGCATTGATTCTCGATCTACCGCGCGAGATGGGATTTTATCGAGTGTTGACCCGTGGCTGCCTGGGGAAGGAACACGAGTGGTGGCCGCCACGAACGACGCGAAGCGCATGGCACAGCAGGCATTGGATACTTCATCCAAGCTGGATGCGAAATCGGATCGGATGTTTCAGAAGGCAATGCGCAAGTAGATCCGTCGTCTCATCGAGACGGCGCGCACCACGACGTCTAAGGCCGCCACTCCCTGGTGCTTTCAACCTTGCCGTCGGTAGACACCGCTTCCAGGCGCACGGGGAAACCCCAGAGTCTCCCGAGGTGGCGCAATACCTGGTCAGCCTCTTCTTCTCGCAGGGGGCGACCACGAAATATGGGATTGCGCAGCAGCAGCGAGCGATCCGTGTCGCGCTCATAGCGCGTCACCTGGATTTCGGGGAGCATGTTCTCCCGCCGGTATTGCTCCGCAAGCATGCGCCGGACACGCCGGTAACCGTGCTCGTCGTGGATGCTGTCCACCTCGAGTTCCGCTTCGCCAGAATGATCGGCAACCACGAACAGGCGCAGATCGCGGATCATGCGGGGAGACAGATATTGCGCAATGAAGGATTCGTCTTTGAAATTGCGCATGGCGAAGTCCAGCGACTTTTTCCAGTCCGTCCCTGCCAGATCGGGGAAGAAGGCGCGATCCTCGTCGGTAGGCCGTTCGCAGATGCGGCGGATGTCCTGCATCATCGCGAAACCCAGCGCGTAAGGGTTGATCCCATGGTAGCCGCGCTCGTCGAAACCCCGCTGCGTGACCACGTTGGTGTGGTTATGCAGGAACTCGAACATGAACGCGTCGTTCACGACCCGCTTTTCGTAGAGCCGATTGGTCAACGTGTAATGCCAGAAGGTCGCCCAGCCTTCGTTCATTACTTTTGTTTGGATCTGCGGGTAGAAATACTGCGCAAGCTTGCGAACGATGCGCACCAGTTCCCGCTGCCATGGCGCAAGTCGCGGCGAGTGCTTCTCGACGAAATAAAGAATGTTCTCTTCCGGTTCAGCGGGAAACGGCCGATTGTCCGGAATCGAAGACTGAGCTGACTTCTGGGGCAGCGTACGCCACAGATCGTTGAACTGGCGCTGCTCGTACTCGTCACGCTCGCTCTTGCGCGCCACTTTCTCCTTGGCGGAGATCGGACCCGGTCGCTTGTAGCGGTCGACGCCGTAATCCATCAATGCATGCGCGGAATCGAGCACCTCCTCCACTTCGGCCACGCCATAGCGTTCCTCGCACTCCATTACATAGCGCCGCGCAAACACCAGATAGTCGAGGATGGCCTCGGCATCGGTGAACTGGCGAAACAGGTAATTGTTCTTGAAGAACGAATTGTGGCCATAGCTGGCGTGCGCGATGACCAGCGCCTGCATCGTCATGGTGTTCTCCTCCATGAGATAGGCGATGCAGGGGCTTGAGTTGATCACAATCTCGTACGCGAGCCCTTGATATCCCTTTCGATAAGACTGCTCGTTACGGATGAAGGCCTTGCCGTAGGACCAGTGGGGATAACCAATAGGCAAGCCGCTGGAGGCATAGGCGTCCAGCATCTGTTCCGAGTTGATGATCTCGATCTGATTGGGGTAAGTGTCGAGCCCGAACTCTCCGGCCGTCTCGGCAATGGCAACGTGATAGCGCTCGATCAGCTCGAAATCCCACTCGGGTCCGTGGGGCAAAGGGTTCACGCGGTTTCCTTGCTGAACAGGTCGCGAAACACCGGATAGATCTCCTCGGCACTCGACACCCGTCGCATCGCGAAGTTGCCGTCCCGGGAGGGGATCGTCTCGTACTCGACCCACAGGCTGCTTCGACGCCCCTCCTGGTCGTCCGGAATTTCGACATAGGCGAAATAGCGCGTGATCGGCAGGAGATGTTCCTGCACGAAACGGGCACTGCGGCCAGCATCGGCGCCAAACGCGTCACCGTCGGAGGCCTGCGCCGCATAGATATTCCACTCCGAGTTCGGGTAACGTGCCTCGCAAATCGTCTTCATGAGCTCGAGCGCCGACAACACCACCGTGCCACCACTGCGTGGATCATGAAAGAAGGTATTTTCATCCACCTCTTCCGCTTCATCGGTATGGCGGATGAAGACGAGGTCTACCCGCTCGTATTTGCGGGTCAGGAACAGATAGAGCAACGTAAAGAAACGCTTGGCCAGGTCTTTCTTGTGCTCATCCATCGAGGCGGACACGTCCATCAAACAGAACATCACCGCGCGCGCAGCTGGCTGCGCCTGGACTACGCGGTGCCGATAGCGCAGGTCCACATCGTCTAGGAAGGGAACGCGCTTGAGCCGTGCTTCCAGTTCCGCGATTTCCGCCTCGAGCGCTTGAATTCGTGCTGACGGGCGGCCTTCACTTCTGGCCACTTCGAGTGCTGCGCGCGCCAGTACGAGTTGATCCCGAACCTCGCCGCCGAGTGCGATTCGACGAGCCAGGGCCGTCTTCATCGTCCGTGCCACGCTCAGATTCGAGGGTGTACCGTCCTTGACGTAGCCTGCGCGAACGTATTTCTTGTTTTCAGCCTCGGCGATAGCCGTACGCATCAAATTGGGCAGCTCGAGGTCTTCGAAAAAGATGTTCAGGAACTCATCTCGGGACAGCGTGAATACGAAGTCATCGACGCTCTGGCCTTCGCCGGGTTCGTGCCCGCCGCTACCGCCACCGCCACCGTTCGGGCGCGCGATGCGGTCGCCCGTGACGAATTCCTTGTTGCCAGGATGGACCGTCTCCCAGTCACCGCCCGACCCATAGCGGAACCCTGGCTCGGAAATATCCTTCGCAGGAACCTTGACGTCGCCCCCCTGGACCATTTCCTTGATAGACCGGTCGGCGATCATGCCTTTCACGGCACGGCGAATGTGATCCTTATACCTTCGTATGAAGCGCTCGCGATTGACGGCGCTCTTGTTACGCCCGTTCAGCCGACGATCAATGAGGTAGTTCATGTGGGACCTGCCGTGTCAAACACGTGACAGTGAAAGCGTGACAGAAAGGGCGCGACAGGAAAAGCGCGACAGCACAACGTCACGTTCTCGCCGCCCATGCCCAAGGTCGGTGAACTTGCGACTCCCTCCTTGTCACGCTTCTCTGTCACGATTTTCTGTCACGCCTATTCTGTCGCGGGTTATCTATCACGCTGTTCCTGTCACGGTTTCTCTTCGTCTCACGACGACTTCTGCACTCGGAGATACCATTCCGACAAGAGCCGTACCTGCTTTTCGGTATAGCCCTTGGCCATCATACGGTCGACGAAGTTCTGATGCTTCTTCTGGTCGTCGGCTGAGGCTTTCGCGTTGAAGGAAATCACGGGCAGAAGGTCCTCGGTGTTCGAGAACATCTTCTTTTCGATCACTTCGCGCAGCTTTTCATAGCTGTGCCACGCCGGATTCTTGCCGGCATTGTTGGCTCGCGCCCGCAGAACGAAATTCACGATCTCATTGCGGAAGTCCTTCGGGTTGGCGATTCCGGCCGGCTTCTCGATCTTTTCCAATTCGGTATTGAGCGCCGCACGATCGAAGATCTCGCCGGTGTCGGGGTCGCGAAACTCTTCGTCCTGAATCCAGCAGTCGGCGTACGTCACGTAGCGGTCGAAGATGTTCTGGCCGTATTCGGAATAGGACTCCAGATACGCGGTCTGAATCTCCTTGCCGATAAACTCGGCGTATCGTGGCGAGAGCCAGCCCTTGATGAACTCCAGATACTTCCGCTTCGTCTCTTCGGGATAATCTTCTCGAGCGATGCGTTGTTCCAGCACGTACATGAGGTGAACGGGATTCGCCGCCACCTCCGTCTGATCGTAGTTGAACACCGTCGACATTATCTTGTACGCAAAGCGGGTGGAGATGCCGCTCATGCCTTCGTCCGTACCCGAGTAATCGCGGTATTCCTGGTAGGACTTGGCCTTGGGATCGGTATCCTTCAGGCTTTCGCCGTCGTAAACCCGCATCTTCGAGAAGATGCTCGAGTTCTCCGGCTCCTTGAGTCTGGACAGCACGGAGAATTGCGCCATCATGTCTAAGGTACCGGGTGCGCAAGGCGCCTTGGACAGCGCGCTGTTGCGGACCAGCTTCTGATAGATGCGAACCTCTTCGGATACCTGCAGGCAGTACGGCACCTTGACTATATAGATGCGGTCGAGGAAAGCCTCGTTGGTGCGATTGTTCCGGAACGACTGCCACTCCGACTCATTGGAGTGTGCCAGGATAACGCCGTTAAAAGGAATCGCCGAAAATCCTTCAGTTCCCTTGAAGTTGCCCTCCTGAGTCGCTGTCAGCAGCGGATGGAGCATCTTGATCGGCGCCTTGAACATCTCGACGAATTCCAACAGCCCCTGATTGGCGAGGCAAAGGCCGCCGGAATAGCTGTAAGCATCCGGGTCATCCTGGGAATAGCGGTCGAGCTTGCGAATATCGACTTTGCCCACCAGCGATGAGATGTCCTGGTTGTTCTCGTCGCCCGGCTCGGTCTTGGAAATGGCGACCTGGCGCAGCACCGAGGGCTGGACGCGAACCACGCGGAATTGAGAAACGTCGCCGGCGAATTCGGAGAGCCGCTTTATCGCCCACGGAGACATGATCCCCGTCAGATAGCGGGCAGGGACACCGTAGTCGGACTCCAGTGCATCGGCGTACTGAGCTGGCGCGAACAGACCCAGGGGAGATTCGTTGACTGGAGAGCCTTTCAACGCGTAGATCGGCTGCCTCTCCATCAATTGCTTCAGGCGCTCGGCGATCGAGGACTTACCCCCGCCCACCGGTCCTAAGAGATAGAGGATCTGTTTGCGCTCTTCGAGGCCTTGTGCAGCATGTTTGAAGAAGGCGACGATCTGAGCTATCGCGTCTTCCATTCCGTAGAACTCCTGGAAGGCGGGATAGCGCTTGATAACTCGATTCGAGAAAAGCCGCGAGAGGCGTGGGTCATGCCGGGTATCTACCAGCTCCGGCTCGCCGATCGCTGCCAGCATCCGCTCCGCGGCGGAGGCATAAGCGCCGGGGTCGCGCCGGCACAACTGCAGGTACTCCTCCAATGACATGTCGGAGTCTTGGGTCGCGGAGTACTTGGCCTTGAAACCTTCAACAAGCGTCGGCATTGCGTGTCTCCTTCAAAAACTCAGTTCATTTCTGCCACCGTCCCCTCTTGTTCTTCCTGTCCTTGATGTCAGCGTTCGGTTTGAATCACTACGGTCCATGGAAACGTTTCTTTACACCGGGTCTTTGCATCGTGTCCTTACGAACGTGCACGTTTCGATACCACTAACGCGCAAGTCATAAGTCCGGTAGACCGTAACTAGTGAGGGATTACAACTGAAACGATATTCATTCGACCACCCTCTCAAAGCGGCAGAGATTCGCGCGACGCCCTCTGCGTGAGCACTCCAACCCTGCTACATGACGAGCCAAAGCAGCTTCCTTGCCAGCGCATCTAACTGATGATTTTGTCGAGAAAAACGCGCGAAACCAAGGCAATGACGTTCCGAGTCGGTGCGTAGGAGAGAGGGGGGATGCCCTATGATTGGGCGGCCGTTCTAATCCAACGAACGGGGACATCAGCAATGCGAAGCTCCGTAATCCCGACTGGTGATGTTGCGCAGATTGAAGGGACTGCGCGCTATCGCTCGATGGGAAATAACGATGTAGGGGATAACACAGCGTGAAGAAACTACACGGTGGGATGCGTCGTCGACCCGGAAGTTGCAACTTGCGCGGATCGCTGCTGCTGTTAGCAATCGCTGTGGTTCGATGCCAGCCTCCCAATGGCGATACTGCAAGACGCATACGCCATAACGCTACTATCCCCCAGACGCTGTCGCGTAGCAAGAGGCTGCCTCACCGACGTGGATTTCAATGTCCGAAAACGGCGAGCCGTGATACGAACTCGCGACTAGAATGCAACCATGCATCTTGATCCAACCCATTGCTATCGGGCCCTCAAGGCTCACGACGCTCGCTTCGACGGGCGTTTCTTCGTTGGTGTCTCCTCGACGTGGATATATTGCCGCCCCGTCTGCAACGTGAAGACACCCAAGCGAGAGAACTGCCTGTTCTTCCCCAGCGCAGCGGCGGCCGAATCGGCGGGCTTCCGCCCGTGCCTGCGATGTCGGCCCGAGTTGGCCCCAGGGAACGCAGGAGTAGATGCCAGCGCTCGACTGGCGCAAGCTGCCGCCGGCCTCATCGAGGACGGCTTGCTCAATGAACTCGGCGTCGAAGACCTGGCTGTCCGTCTCGGTGTGACCGATCGGCACCTGCGGCGAGTATTTCAAACCGAGTTCGGGGTCTCGCCGGTCGAGTTCGCACAAACCCAGCGTCTGCTGCTTGCGAAACGCCTTCTTACCGACACCACTATATCCGTGACCAACGTCGCGATGGCGAGCGGCTTCGGTAGCTTGCGGCGCTTCAATACTTTATTCAAAGGGCGATATCGGATCAATCCTTCGGATCTGCGCAAAGCAGTCGATCGTCCTCGCAATGCCGACGTGCTCGAGTTTCAACTCGGATACCGCTCACCATTCGACTGGCCGGCGCTCATTTCGTTCCTCGGCAAACGCGCCATCCAGGGGGTCGAGCATCTCGAGGGCAAGCGCTACCTCCGAACGGTTCGCATCGAGCACGCAGGAGTGACGCATTCGGGGTGGATTTGCGTCGCCCTCGCAACACGCAAGCCTGCGGTAAACGTGCTGATGTCGACTTCGTTGGCCGCGGCCATTCCTCCCGTACTCGGTCGGATCAAACGCTTGCTGGATCTGGCCTGCGATCCCTCCGAAATTTCAGCGGCATTGGGACCCTTGGCCGCGCACAGTCCAGGATTGCGCGTCCCGGTCGCATTCGACGGATTCGAAACGGCCGTGCGTGCAATTCTCGGACAGCAGATTACCGTCAAGGCCGCACGAACATTGGCGGGACGCTTCGCAGCCGCATTCGGCGAACCCATTGAGACGCCATCAGAAGCGTTGCGCTTTGTGTTCCCACCACCCCAACGCATCGCACTGCTGGGGCCGAGCCAGATCGCATCGCTTGGAATCATATCGAGCCGCGCCAATGCTCTTATCGCACTGGCAAGAGCTGTTGCCGACGGCGATATCCGACTCGAACCCGGAGTCGACGTCGAGGCAACCATGAAAGCGCTGCGCGCACTTCCAGGCATCGGCGAGTGGACTGCCCAATATATAGCGATGCGTGCGCTGGCGTGGCCGGACGCCTTCCCGCATACCGACTACGGCGTGCTCAAAGCGATGCAACAGACGAATCCACGCAAGGCGCTCGAGCACGCAGGAAGGTGGCAACCCTGGCGCGCCTATGCAGTCATGCACCTGTGGCATTCCCTGGAGAAACCAAAGCCATGAAGTACTTCACCCACGTCGACAGTCCGCTCGGCACCATCCTGCTGGTCTCGAACGGAAGCAGTCTGACCGGTCTGTATTTCGTCGGGCAGAAATACGTTGCCCAGCCCGCGGAGGATTGGATTCAAACTGAGGTCGCGCAACCGTTTCGGGACGCGCAACGACAGCTGACTGAATATTTCGCAGGTGAACGGCGAACGTTCGATCTGCCTTTGAGCTTCGAAGGTACGCCATTCCAACAACGGGTGTGGCATGCAATTGCCGCCATCCCGTGCGGAGAAACGATCAGCTACGGTGCACTCGCCAAATCTGCGGGTGCTCCGGGCAGCGCAAGAGCAGCCGGAGCTGCAACGGGACGAAACCCCATATCCCTGGTCGTGCCCTGCCATCGCGTGGTTGGTACCGATGGTTCTCTCACGGGGTACGCGGGCGGATTGGATCGGAAACGCAGATTACTGACGTTGGAAAGATCGGGCCAAGGATCCGTCGATACCATGCGACCCACTGCGGAATCGCAAGGTCAGCTGGGCTTTTGAGACTCGTAAAAGTCGTGACGCAGTCGATTGACAATCTCTTGACAGTTACGTCCGCCAATTCGACGTCGTACAATACGGGTCCACCACTCGTTCTGCGTCTCAGGTGACACCGTGTACAAGGTCTTCGTCGACGGTCAGGAAGGAACAACCGGACTCCAGATTCGTGACCGGCTGCTCGGTCACGGCGACGTTACATTGATCGAGATCGACCCCGATAAGCGTAAGGACTCGACGGAGCGGCAGCGGCTTCTCAACGAGGCCGATGTCTCCTTCCTCTGCCTTCCCG
>Ga0209048_10006831_pt1 | contig 10615 bp, 13 predicted proteins | sample FrelakmetCRP12CR_FD_187146 | JGI IMG/M metagenome (GOLD analysis project Ga0209048, IMG submission 187146) | Freshwater lake sediment microbial communities from the University of Notre Dame, USA, for methane emissions studies - CRP12 CR (SPAdes)... | ecosystem: Environmental > Aquatic >... | reverse complement strand
GTAGTCCGCGGTGCGCTTGAACCGGAGCAGCGGAGCCGCCAGGGCACGCAGGCGGGCATCGACCTGGGCGAGGGTCCTGGGCGCGCCACGGATCCAGTCATCAGCCGGGCCAGCCAGCTCGTAGATTCCGGCCCCTGACACCCCAAGGAAGGCCACCAGGACGACCAGCGCGCCCACAGGCTCGGGCAGCCGCAACTGGCGAAGCGCGCGAATCGCGGGACCGAGCAGGAACGTCAGCAGGATCGCCGCGACGATCGGGAGCAGCAGGGCGCGGGCGAAGTACAGCGTGTAGCCGAGCGCAAGCACAAACAGCCCCTGGACGGCGAAGGCCGGCCGCGGGCGCAGGGCGGCAGGAGGCGTGGGGTCGCTGGAATCGTCTCGGGGAATCTCTGGCATCGAATGGGCGCCATCTCCGCGCCACCGGTCATTGCCGGGACAGCTGTGCCGCATGGATGGCGTGCGGAGTGCCCGAGGCGAGAGTCGAACTCGCACGGGGTTGCCCCCGGCGGAATTTGAGTCCTAACCGAGGGCAACCCAGGGGGCACCAGAATCCCCATCAGGCGCAGGGAACGATACTTAGCGGAGGCCGTCTGTGCCATGCGTGCCATGACCTGCCCCCAGTTCTCGGACAGAAGACGGACAGTCACCCGCCGATAGCCGTCACCGCTCCGTCGATCGCTTGGCGACCCAGTTCATAGGATCGACTAGACGCTTCCTCCTTGGTGGGCGCGATCATGTCGGACTTCACTGTTCGGCACTTCGCCCCCTCCCAGAGCATGGCCTCAACCGTCCACCCGATCGCTCTTTCCTGTTTATCAAGTAGGGTCTTGATCGTTGGCTCAATCAGAAATCCTTTGTACTCCGGTTGCTGTTCCATCCGACCTCCCATCAAGGTGTATAGTGGAAGCTAGCTTTCAATGGGCCCGTCAGTAGGTGCGCTAACCGGGGATATTCTCGTCGGTCTTGCGGCAAACAACCGGGCGTGGCGCTTGCAGGCGGTCGGATTTCTTGACAATAGGGGGATCAGGGGCATCTTAGCCCCGGTCTGTCTCCTCCCCCCTCGGAGTTCCCCATGAATAGACGACACGCACTAATCCCGATACTGGCGGCGGTAGTGGCCTGCGGCAGCAGCGGCAGCAGCGGCAGCAGCGGCAGCAGCGGCAGCAGCGGCCCTTCGTCTATCTATGACAGCATCGCGGGAACGTATGGCGGGGCGATGGCCGGAACTTCGTCCGGGGTCGCGCTCCAAGGGACCTTCTCACTGACCGTCACGCAGTCCGGTGCGAGCCTCGGTGGCACCTACAGCGTGGCAGGGACCTTGTTCGACGGCGTAACTACTGTCCAGTCCTACGAGGGTGGCCATCTGGCCGGGACTATTGCCTCAGGGTCCAATCCGTCCGTGAACGTCACCGCGACGAGCCACCGGCATGTCCCAGGAGGAGGATATGGATTTTGCCCAGGCGTCAAGACCCACTTCTCCGGGGCCTACGACAGTACGAACCACGTGCTTACCCTGACTGGGGCCATTCACATCTTCGACGCCGGGTGTAACGTGGTCCTGACGTATCCGAATATTGTCATCGTCCTCAGCAGGTAGGATCGGACTGGCCGGGCTGGTGGGCATGATCCGGCATGACTTCCGCCGGACGGCGGTCCGGTATCTGGAGCGGGCCGGGGTGCCGCGCTCGGTCGCGATGAAGTTGGTCGGGCACAAGACCGAGAGCATCTACCGGCGCTATGCGATCGTCAACGAGCGGGACCTGGCCGAGGGGGTGGCGAAGCTGGCGACCCTGGGCAAGCCACAGGAGCGCAAGGTGCTCCCCTTCTCGGAGAGAACTCGGACAAAAGGCGAGTTGAGGGGGTCCGACGAGGTGTAGCACCCTACGCGGCAAGTCCTACCAATTCAACCAGATGCCCGAGGCGAGAGTCGAACTCGCACGGGGTTGCCCCCGGCGGATTTTGAGTCCGCTGCGTCTGCCATTCCGCCACTCGGGCCGCGAAGGGAACATCGCCAGCCGCCCGGATGCAGGCAAGCACGACGTTGCCCGCCACCGCTCCGCCCTTAACTTGCCCCCATGCGCACTCGCCACTTCCACCCCTGGCACGACGTCCCGGCCGGCCCCAGGCCACCGGAGGTCGTCACCGCCGTCATCGAGATTCCCACCAACGAGCGCAACAAGTACGAGCTCGACAAGCAACTCGGCGTCTACCGCCTCGACCGGGTCCTGCACAGCGCCGTGCACTACCCCGGTGACTACGGGTTCATCCCCCGGACCCTGGGCGACGACGACGACCCGCTCGACATCCTCGTCCTGATGACGGTGCCGGTCTTCACCGGCTGCCTGCTCGATGCCCGGCCCGTGGGTCTCTTTCACCTCGTCGACCGGGGCCGGAGCGACGAGAAGGTCCTGGCGGTGCCGGTCAGCGACCCGTTCGCGGATCATATCCAGTCCCTCGACGACATCCCGCCCCATGCCCTCAAGGAGATCGAGCACTTCTTCCAGGTCTACAAGGACCTGGAAGGAGTGACCACGCGGACTCGGGGATTCGAAGGGGCCGAAGCGGCCCGGCAGGTCATCGTCGAGGCGATGGCGCACTACGACGAGCTGTACGGCACGGCAAAGAACGCGACAGGGAGAAAGAGGTCGGCGACGACCGACAGGACGGTGAAAGGAAAGAAAATGCAGGGGCAGGCCCGCAAGTCCCGCCCCCGCTAGCCCTCACGGCACTCCCTGCCGCGCCCCGGGAGGACGATTCTGCATCCGCTGGGCCCGGGCCTCGACGATCCGGTCGAGCAGCCGCTCCCGCAGCATGAAATACTGGGCCTGCTGGACCGGCGTCAGGTAGGCGGACATCTCGCCGGATTCCTGCTTGAATGACTCGGCGTACCTGACCTTGATATCGATCAGCTGGCTCACATACCGGGTCGCGCTGTCCGGGTTGGCGGCGATCCCGGGCCGCAGCTGGTTGGCCAGGGCCTGGCGCAACTGGCGCTGCTGGGCATCGAGGTCGCGCCGGAAGCCGAACCACTTGGTGGTGGTCTGGCGCATCTTCGAGGTCTGCGCGTCGGTCAGTCCAAGTTCCTCCTGCACCCGAGCGGCGAACCGGTCCTGGATCTGCTGCAGCAGCTCCGCCCGGTAGCCCATCGAGGTGTCCTGCTGGGCGCGGACCGGCCCCGCTCCCGCCAGCAGCACGCCGCCCGCCAGGAACACTCCCCGCATCAGTCTGGTCATGGTCTCATCCCTGATAGGAAGACAGCACTTGTGACATCTCGTCGGGGGACAGCTCCTCGAGGGCGGGCCCGCCGACCGAACCGCCGGCCCCGAGCGGGCCATCCAGCTGCTGGTAGATGGCCTGCAACTGCCCCGTGTCGAGCTCATCAAGCCCGGAGACGGGAATCACGAAGGCCCTGGCCTCCGGGGTCAGCTGCACGCTGCCCGTCGTCCCGGTGACAACGCCCGGATGGCCGCGCCAGACGATGAGGGTGATCGCCGCCGCGGCCAGGAGCGACAGTAACCCGAGGTTCCGGCGGTTGCGCTTTGCACGCCGGGCGGCCCCGACGCGGCTTGAGACCCGGGCCGCCATCGCGGCATAGTCGATCGAGGCCGGTCCATCCCGGCCGAGCCGGGCCGCCGCCCCGATGACCTGCCAGGCCGATCGGCAGTCGGGACAGCTGCGGAGGTGCTCCTCGGCACCCGCCGGCCAGGTGGCCCGCCCCGCCGCCACCACCGGCATGAGATCGAGCAAAGTCTCGCAATCGATCATTCGATCAACCCCTTCAGCGCCTTCACGGCGTGATGAAAATGCACCCTGGCGGCCCCTGCCGTCGTTCCGAGCGCGGCGGCGATGTCGGCGTATTCCGCCTCCTGCTGTGCCCTGAGCAGGAAGACCTCGCGCTGGAGACGGGGCAGCCGGGCCAGCGCCGCGCTCAGCCGGACCTCTAGCTCGCCCGCCATCAGGGTGCCCTCCGGATCGGCATGGTCGGCCAGGGGATGGTCGTCGATCGAGACCACCAGCCGGCCCTTCCGCTTGCGGTGCTCGTCCCGGAGCAGGTTCCCGGCGATGGTGCACAGCCAGGTGCGGAAGCCCGCCTCGCCCCGCCAGCTCTCGATCCTTCGGAATGCCCGGAAGAGGGACTCCTGGACCAGGTCCTCGACTTCGCCGGGAAAGGCCCCGATGGCCGAGAGGTAGCGGGCCACCGCCGGTCCGTGGCGGCCGACCAGCGTGGCCGCGGCAGCCTCGTCGCCGGCCCGGTAGGCCTCGACGAGCTGCTGGTCCGTCGGGGTGGCCGCACCGGGGGAAGTGGTCATCTCCGGCCCACAGACGGGAATGGGCCGGGGCCGTTAAGTTGGTTGACCGTGGAGGGATCCGGGCATACCTTCCTGCCGAACGAACGTTCGGACGGGACGTGAATCCTTTCGACCAGCGCCTGGACCACCTCTTGGAAGCCGCCGCCCGCACCTTCGCGGAGCGGGGATTTCACGCCACATCCATGCGGGACCTCTCCACCGCGAGCGGCATGAGCCTCTCCGGGATCTACCACTATGTCCGGAGCAAGCAGGAGCTCCTGGGCCTGATCCAGGACCGCTCGATCAGCCGGGTCCTGGCCGGTGCCCGCGAGGTGGTGGCCGCCGAAGAAGGGCCGGAAGCCCGGCTCCGCGGATTCATCCGGCATCACGTGGTGTTCTTCGCCGCGCATATGGACGAGATGAAGGTGCTCTCCCACGAAGAGGCCCAGCTGACCGGCACCATGCGGGCCCAGGTCCGGCGCCGCAAGAAGGAGTACGGCACGCTGCTGCAGGAACTGCTGGGCGCCGTCGGCGAGCGGGGGGTTGACTCGCACGTCGGCGCGTACGCCCTGTTCGGCATGATGAACTGGATTTACACCTGGTACCACCCCGGGGGCCCGGTGCCCCCGGACCGGCTGGCCGACCAGATGGCCCAGCTCTTTCTCACCGGCTACGCCCCGCGGGGCGTGCCCTCGGCCGGTCTCGCGGCCGTCTCACTCGGAGGATAATCACCTTGACCGCTACTCTCGCCCCGCGTCCCGGCGCCCCGGAGCCCTCGACCAAGGTCCTGGTCGACTACGAGGTCCGGGACGGCCTGGCCATCATCACGCTGAACGACCCCCCGGCCAACACCTACACCTACGAGATGATGCGGCAACTGGACGCCGCGATCCTCGATGCCCGGATGGCCGAGGAGGCCCACGTGATCGTGCTCCGGGGCCATGGCGAGAAGTTCTTCAGCGCCGGCGCCAACATCGGGATGCTGAACGCCGTGACGCCGCGGTTCAAGTACTTCTTCTGCCTCCACGCCAACGAGACACTGAACCGCCTCGAGCACACCCCGAAGCTGACCATCGCCGCCCTGAACGGGCACTGCGTCGGCGGCGGCCTCGAGATCGCCATGGCGTGCGACCTCCGCATCGCCCGGCGAAACGCCGGCAAGATCGGCCTCCCCGAGGTCAACCTGGGCGTCCTGCCGGGCACCGGCGGCACCCAGCGGATGTGCCGGCTGGTGGGCAAGTCGCGCGCGATCGAGCTGATGGCCACCGGCGAAACCTTCTCGTTCGAGCGGGCGGAGGAACTCGGCCTGGTCAACCAGGTCTTCGACTCCGACGGCTTCTGGGACAAGGTCCAGCTCTACGCCCGCCAGTTCTGCCCGCCCAACAAGGCCTCGAAGGCGGTCGGCGCGATCAAGCGGTCGGTCCAGTCGGGCATCGAAGTGCCCTTCGAGAGCGCCCTGGCGATCGAGCGGGAATTGCAGCAGCAGCTGTTCCAGTCCGAGGACGCGAAGGAAGGGATCGCCGCCTACACCGAGAAGCGGATGGCCTCCTTCAAGGCGCGTTGATGCAGACGGACCTGTTCATCGGCAACGAATTCGCGCCGGCCGCTTCCGGCCGGCGCTTCGCCGTGGGGAACCCGGCCACGGAGGAACATCTGGCCGACGTCGCCGAGGCGGGCGAGGAGGATGTCGCCCGTGCGGTAGCGGCGGCCCGCGGCTGCTTCGAATCGGGGGAGTGGCAGGGACTGTCCCCCCGCAAGCGGGGCGCCCTGCTCCTCAAGGCCGCCGACCTGCTGGCGGCACGTCTCAAGGAGGTCGCCGAGATCGAGACCCGCCAGAACGGGAAGCCGCTCTTCGAGTCGAAGATCGACGTCGCGATGACCATCGAAACCCTCCGCTACTACGGCGGCTGGGCCGACAAGATCGGCGGCGAGACGCTGCCGGTGGATGGCGGGTTCCTCACCTACACGCTCACCGAGCCAGTCGGGGTGGTGGGGGCGATCGTGCCGTGGAACTTCCCGCTCAACCTGGCCAGCTGGAAGGTCGCCCCCGCGCTGGCGACGGGGTGCACCGTCGTGCTCAAGCCAGCGGCGGAAACCCCGCTCAGCGCGCTGGCGCTGGCGGAGGTCATGCGCGAGGCCGGCTTTCCGGCCGGGGCATTCAACGTCGTTCCGGGCGACGGCCCGGTGGCGGGCGGCTCGCTGGTCCGTCACCCGGGTGTCGACAAGATCGGCTTCACCGGCTCGACCGCCGTCGGCAAGCAAGTCATGCGGGAGGCCGCCGAGACGGTCAAGCGGGTGACCCTCGAGCTGGGCGGCAAGAGCGCGAACATCGTCTTTGCGGACGCCGATCTTGCCGCCGCGGTCCGCGGGGCCCAGAACGGCATCTTCTACGGCAAGGGCGAGGTCTGTGCTGCCGGGAGCCGGCTGCTCGTCGAGCGGAAGGTGAAGGACCAGGTGGTCGAGCAGCTGGCCCAGCGGGCCGCCAAGCTCACGCCCGGCGATCCGATGGCCAAGGAGACCCGGCTCGGCGCCATCGTGTCACGCCGGCAGCACGATCGAGTACTGGGCTACATCGCGGCCGGCAAGCGCGAGGGCGCGACCCTGGTGGCGGGGGGAGCGGCGGCCACGGTCAACGGCCGCGGGTATTTCATCGAGGCCACAATCTTCGACGGTGTGAAGCCGGAGATGAGCATCGCCCGCGAGGAGATCTTCGGCCCGGTGCTGGCGGTCCTGCCCTTCGACGAGCCGGAGGAGGCGGTGCACCTGGCCAACCAGTCGATGTACGGCCTTGCGGCCGGCCTCTGGACCAGGGACATCGGCAAGGCACACCGGGTGGCGCGGGCCATCCGGGCCGGCACGGTCTGGATCAACACCTACAACAACTACGACCCGGCGGCGCCGTTCGGGGGTTACAAGCAGTCGGGCTTCGGCCGCGACCTCGGACGCCACGCGCTCGACAACTACACGGAGACGAAGACGGTATGGGTATCGCTCGCATGATGGCGAGAGGGCGGAAAGGCGGGAGGGCGGAAAGACCATGACCGAGGCGTATATCACTGCCGCCGTCCGGACTCCTATTGGCCGGGCGGGCGGGGTGCTGAGCGAGGTCCGGCCCGACGACCTGGCGGCGGTGGCGGTGAAGGCGGTCGTCGAGCGCTCGGGCATCGCCCCCGCGTCGATCGACGACGTGATCTTCGGCTGCGCCAACCAGGCCGGCGAGGACAACCGGAACGTGGCCCGGATGGCGGTGCTGCTCGCGGGCCTCCCCGTCGAAGTCCCCGGCCAGACCGTCAACCGGCTGTGCGGCTCCGGGCTCCAGGCGGTCATCACTGCCGCGCACGCAATCCGGGCCGGCGAGGGCGACTGCTTCGTGGCCGGCGGCGTCGAGAGCATGACCCGCGCGCCCTACGTGATGCTCAAGTCGGGCAGCGCCTGGAACCGGACGCCGCCCCCGATGGCCGACACGACGGTGGGCTGGCGCTTCGTCAACCCCAGGCTGTCCGCCGAGTGGACCATTGCGCTGGGCGAGACGGCGGAAGAGGTCGCGAAGCAGTACGGGATCACCCGGGCGGACCAGGACCACTTCGCGGTCGAGAGCCAGCGCCGGGCACAGGTCGCCATCACCGGCGGTTACTTCCGCGACGAGATCGTCCCCGTTCCGGTGCCGGACAAGGGGGGGGCAACGAAACTGATTTCCGTCGACGAGCCTCCGCGGGCCGACGTGACCCTCGAAGCCCTGGCGAAGATGAAGCCCGCCTTCCTCAAGGACGGCACCGTGACCGCCGGCAGCTCCAGCGGGATCAACGACGGCGCCTCGGCGCTGATGCTGCTGAGCAGCGATGCGCTCAAGCGGACCGGCGCCAAGCCCCTGGCCCGCATCGTGGCGACCGCGGTGGCCGGGGTCGATCCATCGGTGATGGGAATCGGTCCTGTGCCCGCGGTCAGGAAGGCCCTCGCCCGCGCCCGGCTCGCCGCGGGAGACCTCGACCTGGTCGAATTGAACGAGGCCTTCGCCGCACAGTCGATCGCCTGTGTTCGCGACCTGGGCCTCGACCCCGCGAAGGTCAACGTTTCGGGCGGCGCCATCGCGCTGGGGCATCCGCTCGGTGCCAGCGGAGCCCGGATCCTGACGACCCTGGTCCATGGCCTCCAGCGCACGAAGGGCCGCTACGGCCTGGCCTCGATGTGCATCGGCGTGGGCCAGGGCATCGCGGTCGTGGTCGAGCGGATGGAGGCGTGAGTCCGGGCCCCCTGGTGATCGTGGAGGTCGCGGAGGGCATCGCCCGGGTGACGCTGAACCGGCCCGGGGAGCTGAACACCTTCGACGGCCCGATGATCCGCGAATTGGCCACGGCCACGCGGGAGCTCATCGACCGGAAGGACCTCCGGGTCATCGTGCTGTCGGGCGCAGGGCGTGGCTTCTGCGCCGGCGCCGACCTGGGGTATCTCGCGGGGGCCCTGCGGGACCATCGCGAATCGGATGCGATGGACCTGCTCCGGGCCGGGGGCGAGGTGGTCCGGATGCTCCACAACTTCCCAGGCGCGGTGATCGCCAGCCTCAACGGGCCGGCCGCCGGCGGAGGGGCCAGCCTGGCGCTCGCCTGCGACTACCGGATCGCTTCAGAGGAGGCGACGCTCGGGGTGGTCTTTCACCGGGTCGGCCTCCATCCGGACATGGGGGCGACCTGGCTCCTGCCCCGCCTGGTGGGCCCCAGCCGCGCGCTGGAGCTCATCCGGTCGGCGGAAATGGTGCCGGCCGACCGCTGCCTCGCGCTGGGGCTGGTCAACCGGGTCGTGCCACACAGCCGCCTGGCCGAGGAAACCGCGGCACTGGCCGCGCGCCTCGCTGCCCTGCCCCGCCAGGCCGCCGAGGCCGCCAAGGCGTCGGTGATGGCCGGGAGCCCCGCCGGGCTCAACGCGGCCCTGGCGCGCGAGGAAGCGGCGCAGGCCGGCTGTTTCAGGGATCCGGACGCGGTCGAGGGACTGGCCGCGTTTCACGAGAGGCGTTCGCCCGCATTCCAGAACCACTGAGGAACCAGACCATGCGACGGGTCAACAACTTCGACGACTGGATCGACTACTTCCATTACTGGCAGGACTCGATCGGCGTCGCCGCCAAGGAGTTCAAGGGCTCCGCCGTCTCGGAGGAATTCCGTGGCAAGAGCTTCGCCACGTTCGATTTCGAGGCAAAGTTCGGCGAGCCAGAGGCGGAGACCATCGAATTCGGCCATTACAAGGGCCAGAGCAAGTGGCCCACGCTGATGCACATCCCCGACCAGCGGATCCGCGACGCGCTGCTCAACCTCATCGTCTACCAGGGCGACACCGAGTTCGCCTCGGTCGAGCAGCAGCGGGCGCTGCTGCAAAACGCGCCGAGCGATTACGACCTCTTCGCCCTGATGCGGGTGATGAGCGAGGAGATGCGTCACGGCTGGCAGATGTCGTACCTGCTCTGCCAGCACTTCGGCGACGAGGGCCGCCGGGAAGCCCAGAAGCTCCTCGAGCGCAGGGCCGAGGAGGGTCAGCGGCTGCTGGGATCCTTCAACGAGATCGTCGAGAACTGGCTCGATTTCTTCACCTATACCCAGTTCATCGACCGGGACGGCAAGTTCCAGCTCAAGATGCTGTCGACCTCCGCCTTCCACCCGCTGGCCCGCTCGATGGGCCCGATGCTGAAGGAGGAGAGCTTCCACCTCGGCACCGGCAACAACGGGCTGCTGCGGATCGTGAAGGCGGGGAAGATTCCGACCGAGATCATGCAGCGCTACTTCAACAAGTGGATCCCGACCGCGTTCGACCTGTTCGGCACCGACAATTCGTCGAGCGCCCACTGGGCCTACGTCTGGGGGCTCAAGGGCCGGTTCAACGAGCGCGAGACCGGGGACGCCGCCGACGTGGCGCACCTCAACGAGGCGGGCCGCGAGCTCTACCGGCAGGAAATCGTGCGACTGGTCGCCCGGCTCAACAGCGCCATCCCCGACCGGGAACAGCACCTCTACGTGCCGGAGCTCCAATTCAACCGGAAGATCGGGACCTGGGCCAGGAAGTGCTATTCGGTCACCGGCCAGGAGATCGACCCCGCGAAGTACCCGGCCTACATCGGCGGGATGACACCGACCAGCGAGGACCGCGAGTTCCTGCGCGGCGTCTTCAAGGAGAACGACTGGATCGAGCCCAAGAAGGCGGAGGACGGCAACTGAGGCCTCGGATCCTCGGCCACCGGGGCGCCTCCGGTTCGGCCTTCGAGAACTCCCTGGCCGCCTTCCGCCAGGCCCGGGAGCTGGGGGCCGACGGCGTCGAGCTCGACGTCCACGCCACGCTCGACG
>Ga0209048_10006830_pt1 | contig 10615 bp, 7 predicted proteins | sample FrelakmetCRP12CR_FD_187146 | JGI IMG/M metagenome (GOLD analysis project Ga0209048, IMG submission 187146) | Freshwater lake sediment microbial communities from the University of Notre Dame, USA, for methane emissions studies - CRP12 CR (SPAdes)... | ecosystem: Environmental > Aquatic >... | reverse complement strand
GAGCGTCATGATCGCCGGCGCAAGTATCAAGTACCCCTGAGTTTGGGCGGGTAGGCGCCTGGTGAAGCGATCGAGAGCCGCGCCACCTGCAGCGAAGACCGTCGCGGCCATAGCCACATGCAAAGAGCTTACTGGGACCACTGACAGCAAGCCCAGAGCGGGAACGGCTACTAAGTCGGCGGCGGGCTGCGCGTAGATCGGCATCTTCGTCCGCAGAGCCGCAATGCATGCACCCAACCCAAGTCCGAGTGCCAGCACCTGCCATATAGGTACCCAGGCATGGAGAAACGCGCCGATGATCCATGCGCCCAGTGCCAGCCACACTCCCGCCAGCAGTTGCCGGGTCAGCCCCAACCGCGGCAGACAGCCTCCTAGGCACGCGACGCGAAACAGACCAATCAATATCCCCGCTTCCGCGTAAACCAGCATATTGTGTATCTATAAGGAGGTCTGTCAGGGGGAGCTATGGTGGCAAGCGGGCGTTGGCAAGTGGCCGATTGATGCGAATAAATCGCCAATGAATTTCGACGACTCACTTGCCCCTGCGTAGTGCCCGATTCGTGATGCTACCCGTTGTGGCGGTCGATAGGTAGTCATCTCGGCTCTCAACGCGGCTTCCTTAGATTCGTGGGATTGGCTGATTCGTACTGCTCCCGCCCGAACTGGGAGGTGGGGCTTGCAGCATGAAAAGTCTGAACAAACATTAGGGGAGCGCAAATGCTGACCACGCTCTACAAGGAGTACGTCGAGTACGCCCGGGCGGTCATCGACGACTGAAATGAATATATGCGCCTCTCGATCTGCCGGACTTCGACAAAACGATTTCGGGCGCAGCGCTTCCGTGGGGCGGCTACTCGGGTCCCGGAATGTGACTTAATATCGCTGCCTGCTTGAGGCCACGCTGTTTCGCGGCGCGTTGGATTGCCCGAGCGGCAACGCCAATGCCGGGACATTGTCATGGTTATTTGGCTGACTCGAAGTGCCGGCCGAGCAAATGTGACGCGCGTCTAGAATCCAGGCGGGAGCCCGGCGACAGGGTCGGGACGCCGCCCAAGGCGATGCGGTAGGGTACTCTTGAAGCTTGGCGTGGCCAGGAATAGGCAGCTCGCAAGGTTGACTTATGAACTCGGAGGTTTTCGGCCGCGGCGTAGGGTGGGGTCGCCTGGCTCCTGTTCTGGCATTCGTCTTCGTAACCTCAGTCGCAAGGTATACACAGCCTGTCTACAATTGGGATAACTTATTTTACATCGGCCTGGCGGAAATGGCGCGTGGCGCGACGGTCGCCGACGCGCAGCATAGCGCCTTTGCGCAAGCGCGCGCGGCGCTTCCGATGGCGGAATACGAGCGACTGATCCGGAATGAATCGCCGGATGACCCGCTGCGCACTCTGGTGGCCAATGACACGGAAGCTTTTCGCCAGCAGTTGCCTTTCTACGCAGTCAAGCCGATCTATCCCGCCCTGATATTGGCGTCTCGCGCCATGGGCGTGAACGGGGTGGTGGCCAGCTTCTGGATTTCGGCGGCCGCTCTAGGTGCGCTCGCGGCGTTATGCTGCCTTTGGCTCCAGCAGCGGTACGCATCAGGCGTCTCGGCGACGCTTGGTTGTCTGGTGACCTTCAGCAGCGGCGTATTCAATCTAGGCGTGGATCCGAGGCCGGATGCACTGTATGCGGTAGCGGTGGTAGCGCTGTCGATGATGGCGGTTCGTGCGCGCGGAGCGACCTGGCCGCTGGCACTGCTGTTTCCATGCGCGATATTGATACGACCCGATGCTGTACTCATGTGCGTTGCAGTGGCCGTTTGCTGGTGGCTGATTAACGCTGCGGAGTGGCGCAAGCCAGTCGCGAGCTTGTTTCTGAGCGCGGCATGCTACACCGCGGTGACCCGCTTGGCGGGGAGCTACAGCTGGTTGACGCTTATGCACCATTGTTGCATCAAGTACCTGCCCTATCCGGCAACGCAACCCATCGCTGCCGGTCTCCATGACTTGCTGCATATTTATGTTCGCTACGGTCAGCCCGTCTACAGCCAGACGTTCCTGACTATGGTCTTGGTGTCGGTTGCTGCCATCATCGCTGCCTTGTTGACTCATCCGTGGCGGTCCGCCCCCGTGCTCTTGGCAATTGCGATGCTGACCACCATCGGCCTCAGTTTTCTCGTACACCCTGTCGATAATCTGCGCGTGCGCAGCGCCTATTATGTCGTCTCGCTGTTGATGCTATTGAGCAGCCTGGGCCGCCAGCCCATTGAGCCCGCGGCAGCTCTGCGTCGTCGGTTGTTGGTTGAGCGTGCACCGGATTTGGCAGGGCCATGAGCGCAGATTCTGGCCAGGCACCTGACGACTCAACGCTGGTTGGCCGCGCTACCCAGTTCCTGAAGTTTGTGGGTGTTGGCGCATTGGCGACCATTCTCCAATACTGCATCCTGATCGGCTGCGTAGAGTTGTTGCACATGCAGCCCGTCGTGGGGTCATCACTGGGATTTGGATTGAGCGCATTGTTGAATTACTACCTCAACTACCGCTACACGTTTGGCAGTTCGGTACCCCATCGAGTAGCTGTCATGCGGTTTGGCCTGGTGTCCAGCGCCGGACTATTGCTCAACGCGGGCGCCATGTCGCTCCTGACAGCGCGCGAGCGCGTTCCATATATGCTGGCTCAGGTATTTGCCACGGCATTGGTCCTGATCTGGAATTACACTGGCAGCGCATTATGGTCGTTTTCCGCTGTAAATCATCCTGGAGATAACGCGGGCAATGGGGGTCCGGTATGAAACTGAGCCTCGTGATTCCGTGTTACAACGAGGCCGAGGCGTTGCCAATGACGGGGCCGCGCCTACGCGCGCTGCTGCAGGATCTCATTGCCAAGGGCAAGATCGCCCCAGAAAGCAACGTCTGGCTCGTTGATGACGGCAGCTGCGACGACACCTGGAAGACTATCGTTTCACTCGCCGCCGAGTCGGATCAGTTTGTAGGCATCAAGCTTTCGCGTAACCGCGGCCACCAGAATGCGCTTCTGGCTGGGCTGCTGAGTGCCGATGGCGATGCAGTCATATCCATTGATGCCGATTTGCAGGATGACCTGCGAGTCGTGGAAGAGATGGTGGATGCGCATACCGCGGGCTATGAAATAGTTTATGGTGTACGCAAAGCCCGTGATACGGATTCCTGGTTCAAGCGTTGGACGGCGCTGCGTTACTACGGTTTGTTGCGAGTTTTGGGCGTGGATATCTTGCCGAATCATGCGGATTTCAGGCTCATGGGGCGGGCCGCCATCAACGCACTGAGCGCTTACGAGGAGGTCAATCTGTTCCTCCGCGGAATTATTCCGCAGCTCGGCTTCAGTTGTACCAGCGTCTACTATGATCGGCTGGAGCGAATTGCGGGTACGTCCAAATATCCGTTGCGCAAGATGCTGCAATTAGCTTGGGATGGCGTCACTTCTTTCAGTGCCGCGCCACTGCGAATGATCGCGGCGCTGGGTGGCATCGTGTGTGCCCTGAGTATGGGCATCGCGTTCTGGGTACTCAGTTTGCGGCTATTTACGGATCGTGCTTTGCCGGGGTGGGCGTCCACGACATTGCCAATCTATGCACTGGGCGGGTTGCAGCTGCTTTGCACCGGGATTCTGGGCGAGTATGTAGCTAAGATCTACGCTGAGACCAAGCGTCGCCCCCGATTCTGGATCGAGCGTATGGAGCGACGCGTGGCTGGTTCTGGTCGGCAGGAAGGAGCAGGAAATGTGGTTAAGCAATCACGCGGCTAGGACCTTAACGCTCACGGTGTTGGCAGCGATCGCGGCCCCCGCAATTGCGACTGACATGCCAGGCCCATTGCGAACCACCGAGTTTGGGGGCTTGGCGCATCGCATTGCTCTCCCGGTGATGCCGCGCGCGCACTCGGTTGTTGCCGAGGACGTGAACAAAGACGGCAAGGTCGACCTGATCGTTGCTGCCGCGGGAGCGGACCGCGTCGCCGTCTTCCTGGGGGAGGGTGGAGGTAGGTTCGCGGAGCCAACGTACTGGAAGACCGGCCACACCCCGAAGTTCGCGGTGACCGGCGACTTCAATCACGATGGCTATCCCGACATTGTCACCGCGGACCAGGACAGCAACACCATCAGTATGCTGCTGGGTAACGGCAATGGCTCGTTTCAGCCGCCTGTGTCCTATTCATCGTGCAACGGAGACCACGAGGTGGCCACCGGCGATTTCAATAGGGATGGTAACGATGACGTCGTGGTCGCCTGTCACACCCGCCCTTTCTTCGCCAGCGTATTCCTTGGCCGAGGGGATGGAACCTTCCGGCCGCGCCTGGATTTGGATGCTGGGGAAGAGCCGACATCGGTGGCGGTCGGAGACTTTAACCATGACGGCAACCCCGATCTGGTCTTCGCAAACCGGGTCGCAGGTACGGTGAGTGTTTTGTTGGGCAATGGCGATGGTACGTTCAGACCGAGGATGGCCTTTCAAACTGCGCCGTCACCGCATGCGGTGCGGACAGCGGATGTCAATGGAGATGGGATCCTCGATCTCGTGACAGCCAATGATCGCAGCGGCAAGGTTTCGGTCCTTCTGGGTAAGGGCGACGGTACGTTTTCGCCGCACAGCGACCTGACGGCCAATTCCTTGCCAAAGTCCATTGCTCTGGCAGACCTCAATCGTGACGGTCATGTGGATATTGTCGTGACGAATACTACGTATCCAACTTGCTGTACTTTGGCAGGCAGCACGATCAGCGTCTTCCTGGGCAAGGGTGATGGCGGCTTTGAGAGCAGGCGCGATTACTTCTCCGGTGGCAATCCATTCTCGCTCCTGGTGCGCGACCTTGATGGCGATGGCAAGCCGGACGTCACGACCGCCAACTACATCGACATCACGACGGCGCAGTTGTTGTACCTGCGTACCACTGACGCTCTGCACCTGAGCTCTTTTCAGGCCAAGGCGGTTGGGTTGGCGATCATCCTAGCGATTTTGGTCGCTGCGATGCTCGTTGCGCGCAGGCACCGAAGTTGGATTGCAGGAATTGGCGGTGTGCTTATAACCTTGGCGCTCGCTGCGGGGCTGTACTACTGCAGCCATCTGCGCTTCGAGGGCGAATCGCACGTGAGCATATTACGGGGTCAATAGGCGCGCCTGCGTTGTTGTCGCGCATTGCCTCATTCGCGGAGCGGTGCCGGCGCTCGCAGTCCCTGCGGGCGGCGGTCATGTTTGCTGGCGGGGGCCTAGGATTCGCAGTCGGAAATATCGTGCTGGCGATGGTATTGCCCTCGGAGCAATTCGGGGATGTGGCGTTATTGCTGGCCCTCAACCAGTTCTGCCTCACGTTTGGCACCTTAGGCATGGAGACCGTGCTTAATCGGCACCGGCCGCCTGTTGATTGGCGCCTCGGCGGACCGGTTTTGTCTGCAGCGGGCCTAAGTGCGGCTGCAGCCGCGGCTATCGCCACGCGTTACTACGGTTTGAGCGGTAGCGTGGCCGGCATTTTATTCGTTCTCGTCGCCGCCAGCACTGTCAATCGCGTAGGGTCGGCGTTATTTCAGGAGCAGCGCAAGGTCGGCATGGCGCTGGGACTATTGCAGATTCACAACTATACGCTGCTGCTTGCCTCCGGTGCTGTACTGCTGGTGAACGAACGGAAGGCGTCGCTAGTGCTGGGCGTGGTCGCTGCCGGTTACCTGTTGACGGCTTTCTGGGGCTGGTGGCACGCTCACCGGACCCTCACCGGACAACGCAGCGCGGTCCCGGCAGCCCTCATGCTGCGCGAGGGCCTCGCGGTGGTGGGGTTGAATGTCGCGGTGCAGACGCTCTTCCAGTTCGAACGCTTGGCGATTCCGAAGGTCGGAGATATGGCGATGCTTGGTACTTACGCCGTGCTAGCGGCAGTTGCCGGGTCGCCGTACCGGATGATCCAGCTCGGGAACAGCTTTACGCTGTTGCCCCGAATGCGAGCAGCGCCGGACGCCGTCACTGCACGTGCTGTCATTGGGGCGGAACTGGCGATGGCGGCCATAGTGTCGGTGGTGTCGAGCGGGGCGGTTCTGCTCCTGGCGCCGTGGATCTTCGCCAGCCTGTTGCACGGCAAATATGTGATCGGACCACAGCTGCTGGCAGTAGCGATCGCCATCGGGCTCGTGCGAGTCTGGGAGGGGTTCTCGACAACTATCGTCGCGGCGCTGGGCGATTCCCGCGGGATGGCGAGGATGAGCGTTCTCGGCTGGCTCAGTCTGGCAGTTGCCGGAGTAGGCGTGCTTGTGGGCAGTCGGGACGGGCTTGTGGGCATTCTGTGTGGCGTGCTGGCAGCCTGGGTGGTGTTGGCTGCGAGCGGCAGCGCATTGGCATACATCAGCTTTCAGCGGCGTTTTTCTAATTGAGAATCAGATCGCGGAGAGCAATGGCACCTCGGCGCGACACCCCTCTGGGGGACTGGTTTGTGATCCTGGCGGGATCGGCGTACGCGCTGTATCTGCGCTATTGCTTCCGAAACATATCAACCATCGATTTTGAACACTATACGAGTGCCTGGTATGCCGCCATCAAGGCTCAGGGGCTGGCCGCCACAGGCACGGATGTCTCTAATTACACTCCGCCATTTCTGTACCTGCTAGACCTGACGGCCAGAGCGTTTCCCGCCCTGCCGGCAGTTGTGGCAGTGAAGGTGCCGTCCGTAGCATTCGACCTCATGTGTGCGTGGTTCACTTATCTCATTGTGCGCCTCAAATACGGGAACACCAGGGCGCCGATGCTCGCCGGGCTGGCAGTCCTGCTTGCGCCCACCGCGTTGATCAACGGCGCCTACTGGGGCCAGGCCGACAGCATCTACACCGCCTTGCTACTGGCTTGCGTGTATGGCTTGATGTGTAATCGGCCGGTCTGGGCATGCCTCGCATTTGGGATGGCCTTCGCGTTCAAGGCGCAAAGCGTCTTTCTGGCTCCACTGCTCGCTGCGCTGTGGTTGCGACGGATCCTGCCGCTCTGGACAGCGGCGCTCATCCCTGGCATTTATATCCTGGCAATGGTGCCGGCCTGGCTTGAGGGTCGCCCTGTGGCGGATCTGGCGACCATCTACCTGGCACAAGGAGAGACGTTCCACAATCTCACGCGCAATGCACCCAGTCTGTACACCTTCTTGTCCGACCGTTATTACGGACCCGCGACGATTGCAGGGCTGCTGCTTGCGTCAGCCGCAGCGGGAATTTACGTATGGGGCGTCTGGAAGAGCCGTGCACGGGTTGATCAGGCCTTGTTGCTGGAACTCGCGCTGCTGACCCTGGTGCTGATGCCATTCGTGCTGCCGAAAATGCACGATCGCTACTTCTTCCCGGCTGACATGCTCTCGATTGCTTACGCATTCTATTACCCGCGCCGGTACTATGTGCCGATCGCCATTGGGCTGGCATCGTTCTTTGCCTACCAGCCGTACCTCGCGGGGCATGCGATTGTGCCGCTGCGGATACTCACCTTGGTAATGGGTGCGGCGCTGGTTGTGATCGCGCGTGGGGTACTGCCCAGGCTCGTCGGTCCGCGGCCCGATCCGTTCTAATTGCGATGCAGACGCTTCAGCGCGATATCACCTTCGGCGCATGCTTGATGTAATCGATCACCTGGCGTCTTGAGTTGGCGTCCGCAAGCCCATCGAATTCCATCGCGGTCCCCGGGACGACGTGTTGCGGATTCGTGATGAATTTCTCCAGCCGTTGCTCATTCCACTTGCCGCCGAAGCCGCGCAGCGCCGGAGAGTAGTCGACGTAGCCGTCTGCCGAAGCGACATCGCGGCCGATTACGCCCCAAAGATCTGGTCCAATCCGGTGCGAAGTGCCATCACCGAGCTTGTGGCAGCCGCTGCAGCTGGTGGCAAATATGGCTTCACCGCCCGTGCCGACCAAAGGCCGCAGCGTTATGATTTCGTTGTCATCATCAGCCCACAGCACGATCTGTCCATCCTGCCCTTCGGCAATATCCCGAATGCGGGTATCAATCAGGATGGGTTCAGCATAGGCGACGCGATCGTTGCGAATGCGCACGCGAAACACCCGGCGGCCGACCAGCGAAGACACGAGCAAATCGCCCTTCCAAGTGGGGAATAGATCCTTCTCGACGCCCACAAGGTTCGAGACGCCGATGGAAGGCATCCAGGCGTAGAAAGGCGCTTCGTACCCTTCGTGCTCTCCCTGCTTCGGGTTCAGTGGCCACCTGAAGGTGCCATAGTCGACGCCATAAGTGACGATCGGCCAACCGTAGTTGAGGTGCTGTTTGATAAGGTTGAGTTCGTCGCCACCCTGTGGTCCATGTTCCGTTTCCCAGATTGCACCATTGGGGTCAATATATAGTCCCTGGGGATTGCGCACGCCGGAGCTGTAAATTTCGCTTGAACCATCCTGCAGGTTGATGGAGATAATCTTGCCGTAGGTTGCAGTAGGGTCCTGCGACAGCATGCGATTCGCGGCGACTCCGTTGAAACCAAAGTCCCCGACCGACAGGAACAGTGTCTGAGCGTCGCGCAACGCGAGTCGGCCGCCACCGAAGTGACCGGCGAAAGGAGTCCCGCGCCTGCGGCCTTCGCCCTTGATCGGCAGGCAGGGCTGAGTTTCAAATAGCGTGCGCCAAGCTAGCGTGCCCGACCCGCTGATAAAGGCATCTCGTCCGGAATCAGCGACCGACACGCGCTCGACCCAGCAGCTCTGTTCCGATTTCCAGAAATAATGTGCCGCATAAATGCGCAGCTGTGCGCCGAGATCCTGAACCAGAACGTCCGTTACGCGGAACCACCACGTGATCACCGTGTTGCCAGCATCTTCTCCCATCATTGCCAGCGGGTCGTTGGGCTGCGGCTTATGCCAAGGCCGACCTGTTGTATCGGCTGCAAACTTGTCGCCATTGATCGGGATTCGGTAGGGCAATTGCCGGGCCCGCAATTTGTCGTGCTCGGCGTCGAAGTCGAGGAGGTAAAGTAAGCCCTCACCGGTAGCTAGCAGATAGTGGCTGCCGATTGCGCGAAGCCCGCCCCCGCGCACGGCAGGGGCAGGGATAAAATCCTGGTACGAGACGGCACGCACGTTGAACAGTCCCGTCTTGATCAAGGTTGTACTGATATGAGCAACGCTGCGTTTGACCAGCGCTTCTGGTCTGAAATACGCGAGCCCGACGATGCCGATGGCGGCAGCAGCAAGAAGAACCGTTGCCAACCCGCGCAGGCGCCCAAGATTCGTGGACAAAGGCACGGCGACAAGGGTGGCAATGAAGACCAGCAGCATGGCCACGCGGGACGAGTCTGCCTTGCGCAGCAGCAGATAAAGGAAGATCAGACCAAATATCGCCACCACCGTGAGCAGCAGCGGCAAAGCGCGCAATGGCTGTCCGCGCACCTGGGCCACGATGACGATTGCCGCCGCGACCACATAGCCGCCAAGCAGGATCAGGAAAGGCAGGAACTCGGTGTCGTTGAGCGACCAGAACGGTACATGGAGCTTCAGGCTCGGGATTGTCATCAGCAGCGTCAGCACCAACGCGTGCCAGAGCAGCAGGAACCCGAGGCCGGGGTGAGAGTTGTCACGCATGCTTAACGAATCCTTCAAGCTAAACCTGCATCTGGAGATGGCGCACTTTGACCCCTTGGCCTGGCAGTGGCAATCTCAACCAAGTTGCTGGGACATTCGCGCCGCGTCTCACAGTATTGGCCAGTCCTGCTGTAGGAATGTGCCGTTGGCGGATATGATACAAGTTTGTCGAATTCAGACTATGTACCTCGGGACCTTCATCTGAGAGGTTTATGTGACATCGAGCACTGTTTCCCCCACAGGCAACACCCCAAGCCCCGAGCCTTGGCAGCTGAAAATGTATCAGAAATCGCTGAAGAAGCGTCAGAAGGTCGATCTGCTCATGAAGCTGATGGGGCCAGTGGAGGGCAAACGGTGCCTGCTGATCTCAGGACATGACAATAATGGTGCGATGAACCATCACTTCCGCGCCGCGGGTGGTGCCTGGAGTTGGGGTCAGGTATACCCGGAAGGCATTCCGGAGATGGCAGAATTTCTCGGCGAACCAGTGGCGCACATCGATATTGGACGGTTTCCGTTCCCCGATGACGCCTTCGACGTGATCATCATCATCGATGTGCACGAGCACTTTGCCAATTTGTCGGGGTTGAACCGCGAAATTGCGCGGGTCTTGGCCCCGGCAGGGTTGGCTATTGTTACCACGCCCAGCGGCGACACCCGGTTGCCAGTGGCGGTAATCAAGCGCCACGTGGGCATGAAGCCTGAGGTTTACGGCCACGTCGTGCAGGGGTACCGGGTGATTGAGCTGCAGAACATGATGCAGTCAGTAGGGCTAAAGCCCGTGAGCTGGGGTGGTTATTCCAGGTTCTTCACTGAGTCTGCGGAATTGCTCATCAACCTGGCCTACGTGAAGATCTTTTCCAAGAAGAAGGATCATCCCGAGGTGGTGCAGGGCACGATTGCGCCGACCTCCAAGAAGGAACTGAATGCAGTGCTCAAGGAGTACCGCATGTACTCACTGATCTATCCATTTATGTACACATTCTCGCTGCTGGATAAGCTCATTCCTGGCCGTGGTGGCTATGCTGTGGCGGTCGCGGCCAGGAAACCGCCGACGACGA
>Ga0209048_10006829_pt1 | contig 10617 bp, 11 predicted proteins | sample FrelakmetCRP12CR_FD_187146 | JGI IMG/M metagenome (GOLD analysis project Ga0209048, IMG submission 187146) | Freshwater lake sediment microbial communities from the University of Notre Dame, USA, for methane emissions studies - CRP12 CR (SPAdes)... | ecosystem: Environmental > Aquatic >... | reverse complement strand
TCTACACCGACGCCGACCTGCCCTTCGACATGGACGAGGTCCAGAAGGCCTGCCGGGTGATGCGCCACTACGAGGCGGACATCGTGAGCGCGTACCGCTTCGACCGCACCGGCGAGGGCTCCGTGCGCGTCGTGTACTCGTTCTTGTTCAACTCCGTCGTCCGCGCCCTGTTCGGCCTCAGGATGCGTGACGTCAACTTCGCCTTCAAGCTCTGCAAGCGTGACGTGTTCGATCACGTGAAGCTGGCGAGCGAGGGCTCGTTCATCGACGCCGAGCTGATCGTGCGCGCTCGTCGCTACGGCTACAAGGTCGTCCAGTTCGGCGTCGACTACTTCCCGCGCACCCGCGGCGTGTCGACCCTGTCGTCACCCGCGGTGATCGTCAAGATCCTGCGAGAGATGTTCGAGCTCCGCAAGGAGCTGAGGGCGATCGATCCCGTGGTCGACCACTGATCGGCCGCGGGCGGGGTCAGCCGGCGCGCCCCCCGGGCTCGGCGATCTCGAGGTGGCGCTCGTAGAGGGCGTGGAAGTGGCGGATCTTGGTCTCCATGTAGTTGCCCATGGTGACGCCGGGCTTCGTCATCGTCATGAGCCCCTTCTGGACCATCGGCACGTTGAAGGAGTCCTGCGCGAACACCCGGGCCAGCAGGCCGAGCTCCTCGGCCTCGGTCCAGTCGTCGTCGGGCCCCAGCCAGTGGATCGGGGCGGCCGGCGGGCGCTCCCCGGTGAAGGGGGCGAGGAAGTAGCACTCCATGATCGAGCTCTGGTGGTCGTCGCCGTTGGGCCGGAACCGGTAGACGATCCGGTTGTAGGCGCCCCAGGGATGGAAGTTCGGGAAGACCGTGTAGTAGATGCTGTCGACCAGCTCGGCGTCGCACAGGTCGTCGGCCCGCTCGTCACCCAGGGTCGGTCGCAGCATCTCGCGACTGGCGGCCGCGGTCATCTCCCGGGCCGTCTTGCCCTCCGGGATCACCGCGATCGGGGGCTCGTCGAGGCGCCGATCGACCATCGAGTCGAACATCTCCTGCTCGGAGGGCACCCAGGAGAGGTGCGGGCTGGGCGTCCCGTTCGGGGTGATGGCCCGGCTGAAGTTGCCGAACGCGTCGTACTGGCTGTTCTCGTCGCCGATCCCGGCCAGGATCTGGGGATGCGTGGCCACGACGTGGTAGGCCTCGCTGAAGGCCTCCTGGACGATCTTCCAGTTGCAGCGCATGATCCGCGCCACGTGAGCCTGGACGTAGCGCTCCTCGTAGGGCCAGCGGGAGAAGTGCCGGGTGAGGTCGCCGAGGAAGTCCTCGAGCGGCTCTGCGGCCGGGTCCATGTTGATGAACACGAACCGGCCCCAGTAGCCGACCCGCACCTCGGGCAGGCGGAACTGCTCGGCGTTGACGTGCGGGAAGTCCCACTGGCCGGGGACCTCCTTGAGCGAGCCGTCGAGGTTCCAGCAGTAGCCGTGGAACGGGCAGCGCAACTCGTTCACCCGCCCGTCACCGTCGCGCAGCGCCCGACCGCGGTGCAGGCAGGCGTTCCAGTAGGCCTTCACCTCGTCATCGGAGACCCGCACCAGCACGATCGACATGTCGGTGATGTCGTAGACGGTCGTGTCACCCACCGCCGGGATGTCGTCGAGGTGGCAGGCCATCTGCCAGGCCTTGCGCCAGAGCCGCTCCTTTTCGAGCTCGTGGTAGCGGCGACTCGTGTAGCGCTCCACGGGGATGTCGTGGCTGCCCAGGTAGGTGGGGCCGCACTCGCGCAGCACGTCGGGCACCTTGTGGGTGTCGGTGTCGAGCAGCTCCTGGTAGGAGAGCCCCTTGGAGCGGGCGGCCAGGAACTCGTCGTTGGTGATGGTCATTGCTTTCCTCCGCTGGAAGCGACGTAGCCACTGGTGGGGACGAAGAGGTCCTCGCCGGTCTCCTTGGACTGCATGGCCACCTGGTGGCGGCTCGGGAGCTGCGGACCGCCCACCCACAGGCACACGTGGGGGTCCGGGCTGAACTTGTCGCCGCTCACCCAGGTCCCGTCGGGGTTGAACAGACCGCTCTGGCCGTTCTGGCGCGTGACCCTCACCAGAGCGTCCTCGACCTCGTAGACCGAGCCGCTCAACGGATGTCGTAGTTGACGCATGGTCCCTCCCCGGGGGACTCGTGGGGCACCTGGCCGCACGGTACAGGGGCCGTGGGGTCATGGTCGAGAGGAGCCGCCGAACCCCGTCGCGGATGGTCGCGCTGCTAAGGTCAAGCGGTCGGGCGGTCGGTGCACCGAGGAGTTGAGAGACGACGAGATGAGGCAGTTGCGCTGGTCGGCACCCTCCGTTGTCGCGCTCGTGATCCTCTCCGCCTGCTCCGGGTCGAGCTCGGCGTCGTCGACCGCGCCCTCGTCGCACCCCGGCGCGACGCTGGTCACCACGACCCCGGCCGTGAGCACCGTCGCCAGCGCCACCTCGACGGTGACGACCGCGGCCACGACGGCCGCCACCGTGGCGACGACGACGACGGTTCCGGCGCTGAAGGTGCCCCTCGACCACACGGTGAAGCCGGGTGAGCACAGCGAGGCCGTCGCCTACATCCAGGACCGGCTGACGAAGCTGGGCTTCGACCCCGGGCCTGTGGACGGGACCTACGGCACGACGGTCGAGGAGGCGGTCTGGGCCTTCCAGACGCTGATCGGGTCGAGGGGCAAAGACGTCGCCGACACGGTCAGCCCGGCGCTCTGGGACCGGATGCAGGATCCGCTCACGCTGAAGCCGCGCGACGCCTTGCTGGCCACGATCCGCCACGTGGAGATCTACCTGCCCGAGCAGGCGCTCGTCGTGTTCGACGACGGCGGAGCCGTGAAGCTGATCAGCCACATCTCTTCGGGCAACGGCAAGAACTGGTGCGAGAACGGTTGGTGCGGCGTGGCCGTGACGCCCTCGGGCGTCTACTCGGTGCAGCGCTTCAGGTCCGGCTGGGAGCACGCCCCGCTCGGCCTGCTCTACAACCCCGTGTACTTCAACGGCGGGATCGCCATGCACGGCGCGCTGGTGGTGCCGAACTACCCGGCGTCCCACGGCTGCATCCGCCTGCCGCTCAACGTCGCCACCTACTTCCCGACGCTGCTCCAGCGGGGGGACCCGGTCCTGGTCTACGACGGCGTGAAGGACCCCCGCGACTACGGGTCGCCGAGGCCGCCGGTGAACACCACCGACCCGAAGTGGGTCGGACCCACCGTCACGGAATCGAGCCCGACGACCGCGCCGGTCACGACGGCCCCGGGGGCCACGACCGTGCCGGCCACGACGGCCCCGGGGGCCACCACCGTGCCGGCCACGACGGCCCCGAAGACCCCGACGACCGCCGGGCCGACGACGACGAAGGCGTAACCGGGGTCCCCGACGGTCAGGGACGGAGGGCCTGCGCCTCGAGCGTCGCCTTGGCCGCCCGATCGCGGCGACCGTCACGGACCTTGGAGACGACGCTCACGACCGACGCCGCCCCCAGACCGACCACGAGCATTCCGATCGTGACGTAGACGTACACGGGCATCGAGCGCCCCGAGGCGACCAGGTAGAGGTCGGGCGCCACGAACAGGGCCGCCGACGCCATCGCCCAGCGGTAGGCCGAGCGCATCTGCTTGTCGATCAGGCTCGTGACGAGCCGGGCCGTGGCCACGCCGTAGGGTGCCGAGGTCGCCACCTCGATGAACAGGTACACCCACGGGTTGACGCCGTAGTGGGCGAGGTAGTGCCACACGACCAGGACCCGCAACAGCCCCCAGGCGACCGTCGCCACGACCCAGATCCGCTCGGCGTTGCGTCGCCGCGCCGGCCGCCGTCCCGGTGCCGGGTCCTCCTGGGGGCCCGCTTCCAGGTTCGATGCTCCCACGCTCGCTCCGTTCGCCGCCGCGCTCGGCGGTCCGGCCACGTTATCGAGGCGCACTTCGGGGCTCGCGTTCAGGATGGGCGGACCGGTACCGATAGTGTCGGGGTGGTGACCATGGACCCCGCCCACCGCGGGGCGCGGCGCGGCGGGCGCATCGGCCCGGCGCGGTCCGGGCCCGCCCTGGCCTGGGGCATCCACGCGCTGACGGCCAGTGGCGTCGTCGTCGGCGTGCTGGGCCTGTTCAACGTGCTCGAGGGCCACCCGCGGGCGGCGTTGCTGTGGCTGATGCTGGCCCTCGTCATCGACGGCATCGACGGCCCCATGGCGCGGTCCTGCGACGTGAAGCAGGAGTGCCCCCGGGTCGACGGCTACGTGCTCGATCTCATCGTGGACTTCGTGACCTGCGTCATCGTCCCGGTCGCCTTCGTGCACCGCTTCGAGCTGCTCCCCGACGACCTCTCGATGGTCGTGCTCGCCGTGGTCCTCCTGGTCTCGGCGATCTGGATGAGCCGGACTGACCAGGAGACGGCCGACGACTGGTTCAACGGGTTCCCCTCGGAGTGGAACCTCGTCGTGCCCAGCCTCTACCTGCTGCACACCTCCACGTGGGTGAACACGGTGGTGATCCTGTTCTTCTGCGCCTTCACGCTGTCGAGCGTCAACTTCCCGCACCCGGTCCGCGTCCGGGAGAACCGTGCGGTCACGCTGTCGGTGACGGTCGTCTGGCTGGCGGTCATGACCGGCCTGACCATCGCCGATCCCCGATCCAGCGGCGTTGCCCGGATCGTGCTCGTGGCCGCACCGGCCTACTTCATGTGGTTGGTGGTGCGTCGAGCGTTCTCACCGTCGCCGTTGCGGGCCGAGACCGACCCCTCGGCGCTCTGAGCGCGCCGGTCGCACGCGCCGCTCCACGTCGCCGTAGCCTTGCCCGCATGTTCGGAGCAAAGACCCGCATGGTCGACCCCTCGCACGCACTCCCCGGCCGGACGGCGACGATGCCCGTTCCCGACGCCCATCACGTCAACGGGCACCCGCTCGTCGGACCCTGGCCCGAGGGCTTCGCGGTCGCCCAGTTCGGGCTCGGCTGCTTCTGGGGCGCCGAGCGCTGCTTCTGGCGGCTCCCCGGGGTGTGGTCCACGGCCGTCGGGTACGCCGGGGGCTACACGACGAACCCGACCTACGACGAGGTGTGCTCCGGGCGGACCGGTCACGCCGAGGTGGTGCTCGTCGTGTTCGACCCGGCAGCCGTCTCGTACGACAAGCTGCTCGCGGTCTTCTGGGAGAGCCACGACCCGACGCAGTCCATGCGCCAGGGCAACGACGTGGGCACCCAGTACCGCTCGGCGATCTACGCGGTCGACGCCGGCCAGCTCGCCGCGGCCGAGGCCTCGCGGGCCCGCTACGCCGATCGGCTGCGTGCCGCCGGCCACGGTGACATCACCACCGAGATCGTCCTGGCCGGGCCCTTCTACTACGCCGAGCCCTACCACCAGCAGTACCTGTCGAAGAACCCGAACGGCTACTGCGGCCTGGGCGGGACCGGGGTGAGCTGCCCGGTGGGCCTGACGGCCTGACCCGTGGAGGGGGCACCCACGCGTGGCGCCCCCAGTCAGCCGAGGACGCCGAGGTCGGTGTCGGGTCGTCCCGCGGCGCGATCGTCGCGGAACTTGTCGAGCATCGCCGCGAGCTCGGGGCTCCGGGTGGCGTCGGCCCACTGGCGGGGGATCGCCGGGAACGTGTAGCCGTCGAGGTCCCCGGTCACCGGTTGGCGCCGGGCCAGGACCTCGGCCTCGATCGGTGCCCAGCGCGCGGCCTTGCGTTCGCTCGCCGCGAGGTCGCGCTCGATGAACTCGGGGAGCACCTCCCGACCGAACAGCTCGATCGTGTCCATGATGTGCTCGTGGCGGTTGCGACCGGCCTGCATCACGAAGATCACCTGGTCGACGCCGGCCTCCTCGTAGCGGCGCAGGTACTCGCGCACCTGGCGGGGCGTGCCGATCGCACCGCGCAGCCCGGTCGTGTCGCCGGCGGCGAGCTTGGCCCCCAGGCGCTCCTCGTGGACCGCCCGGGCTGCGGCCTCCGGGTCGAAGCCCTGCGCGGCGCGCCGCTCGACGAACTCCTCCCACACGTCGGTGCGGCCCGGCGCGTGGTCGCCGAAGATGTAGTAGTGGCCGAGCGAGTAGCCGAAGAAGTTGGCGCCCTCGATCCCGCGTCGCACGGCCTCGTCCTCGTCGTGGTGGAGCATCATCGGGGTGACGCAGGCGACGTTGGGGTTGATCGCCAGACCCACCGGGACGCAGCGCTCGACCAGGGTGCGCTCGTAGTCGCGCACCCACTGCTGCGCCTCTTCGGGGTCGATGAACGCGAACGTCAGGGCGCCGATCCCCTTCTCGGCGGCCAGCAGGATCGTGTCCCGGCGGCTGCAGGCCACCCAGAGCGGGGGGTGGGGCTTCTGCACCGGCTTGGGCACCACGTTGCGGGGCGGCATCTGGACGTGGACGCCGTCCACCCCGGAGAACGGGGTCTCGGTCATGCACCGCACGGCGACCTCGAGCCCCTCGAGCCACATCTCCCGCTTCAGGAGGGGGTCGATCTGGAACCCGCCGAGCTCGGCTTCGCTCGAGCTCTCGCCCGAGCCGAACTCGACCCGACCGTTGGACACCAGGTCGAGCATGGCGATGCGCTCGGCGGTGCGGGCCGGGTGGTTGAAGCGAGGGGCGGTCAGCACGACGCCGTGGCCGAGACGCATGGACGTCGTGCGCTGTGACGCGGCGGCGAGGAACACCTCGGGCGCCGAGGAGTGCGAGTACTCCTCGAGGAAGTGGTGCTCCACCTCCCAGACGTACTGGATGCCGAGGGAGTCGGCCAGCTCGACCTGGTCGAGGGCGTCCTGGATGAGCCGGCGCTCGGTGCCGTCGTCCCAGGGCCGGCCGATCTGGTGCTCGTAGAAGATGCCGAACTTCATCGTTGGTCTCCCGCGCTCGAACGGCCGACCAACTGTACGGTCCCGCCTGCTAGCGGCGCGGGCACGGGGTCGACGGCGCCGGCTTGCCGGCGAGGCGGTCGGTGATCCAGCTCTCGATGTCACCGAGCGCCGCCGGGATGACCGTGATGTGGTTGGCGCCCGGGTAGACGCGTCGCGAGATCGTGTACCCGCCGGTCCGGCAGGCGCGGTCCACGTACGCGGCACTCGCCGTCACCGCCACGATGTTGTCGGCGTCGCCGTGGTACACGAAGATCGGAACGGGCGTCGGGTGCTCCCCGGCGGTGTTCGCAGCGAGGGCGGCGGCGAAGGCGGGATCGCCGGCCGGCGACGTCGTCAGGTAGTCCGGTGGGTTCTTGGCCCGCATGTCGCTCACCGGCTCGACGCACTGATCGGCCGCCTTCGCGACCTCGGCCACGCCGGCCGGGGTGAACACCTTGTGCAGGTCGAGCTGCGGGTAGGCCGCCTTGAACCCGGCGGCAGCCATGAACACGAACCCGAACAGGTCGGTAGCACCAGGCTTGATCTGGGCCTCGAGCAGGCCGAGCTCGACCGCCGGGGCGCCGGCGACGGCGCCCTTCACGGCCAGGTCGGGGGCGTAGGCGGGGGCCAGCTCCGCGGCGAACAGCGCCGCCTGCCCGCCCTGGCTGTGGCCCCAGATCACGACCGGGGCCGTGGGCACCTTGGTGATCCGCTCGGCGGCCCGGGCGGCGTCGAGCACGCTGCGGCCTTCGCTCTGGCCGACGAGGAACGGGTGCACCCCGGGTGTGCCGAGGCCCTCGTAGTCGGTCGCGGCGACGACGAAGCCCTGCTCGATGGCGACCGCGGCCACCAGCGTGACCTCCGAGCCGACGCCCTGCTTCGACGGTGCGCAGCGATCGGCGAGGCCGGTGGTCCCGTGGGCGTAGGTCAGCACCGGTGCCGTGCTCGGGGAACCCTTCGTCGGGACGAACACCATGCCGCTCACGGCGATGTCGGCCCCGGCCAGCGAACGCGAGTGGTACAGCACCCGGTAGGCGGTCGTGTCCGGCGGGGCGGAGGCCATCTGGGCCACCCGGATCAGGTCGCCGGGCTGACCGGGCGGGAGCGGATCGGGTGGCTGGTAGAACGCGTCACCGCTCGGTGCCGTCGCGTCGGTCCCGACCGTTGAGGGGGTCGTCGTCGGAGCCGGGGTCGTGGTCGCGCCCGCGGGCTGGGTGACCGGCGCCGTCGTCGGTCCCGACGACGCGCTCGACACGGTCGATCCCGACGAGCACGCCGCGGCGAGGAGGCCGGCGAGCACGGCGGTCGCGAGGCTGGTCGCGCCGCGGCGACGATGCGGGCGATGATGGCGGCGATGAGCGAGCGCATTCCCTATGACGAGTTCGGCCTGTTCCACGAGAACGCCTCCGAGTACGGGTTGGCGTACGAGCGACCGGCGACTGTACGTCGCGCGGAGGTCGAGCTCCCCGGCAGGGTGCCTCTCAGCGCCCTCGTGTGGGGTGACGGGGAGCCCGAGCTCGTGCTGCTCCACGGCACGGCCCAGAACGCCCACACCTGGGACACGGTCGCCCTGGCGCTGCGACCCCATCCGCTGGTGGCGCTCGACCTCCCCGGGCACGGTCATTCGGGTTGGCGCGACGACGCCCGCTACGACCCCCGCACGCTGGCCGACGACGTGGCGCCGGCCCTGGCCGCCCTCGCCCCGCAGGCCAAGGCCGTCGTCGGGATGTCGCTCGGCGGCCTCACCGCCGTCGAGCTCGCGGTGCGCCACCCCGCGCTGGTGCGGCGCCTGGTGGTCGTCGACGTGACGCCCGGGACGAACCGCGAGAAGGCCAAGGCGATCATCGACTTCGTCGACGGCCCGCAGTCCTTCCCGAGCTTCGCCGACATCCTGGCCCGCACCGTCGAGCACAACCCGACGCGCACCGAGTCGTCGTTGCGACGGGGGATCCTCCACAACGCCCGCCAGCTCGACGACGGTTCCTGGGTGTGGCGCTACGACCGCCGGGGCCGGGTGGGTGGCGACGCGCCGGCCGGTGCCGGTGACTACTGGGACGACGTGGGCCGGGTCACCGTTCCCGTCCTGCTGGTCCGGGGAGGGGCCTCACCGGTCGTGGACGACGCCGACGTCGCCGAGCTCCTCCGACGCCTCCCGGGCAGCGAGGTCGTCGTCGTGGACGGCGCCGGACACTCGGTCCAAGGTGACCGTCCCCGCGAGCTCGCCGCCCTCGTCCAGCGGTTCGCGCTGGACTGATCGGGCGTCGTCAGCTCTGCAGCGCCAGGACCGTCGCCGCGACCTGTTCGAGGTGCTCGGACCAGTCGTGGGGCTCCCCGAGGGGCAGCACGACGAACTTCGAGGTCCCCTGCTCCACGAACCGCCCGATCATCGACGCCAGCTCGTCCAGCCCCGTCGGCACCAGCTCCCTCGGGTCCAGGTCGGGCCGGCGCCGGGCCAGGTTGGCCAGCAGGGCATCGGGGACCGGGCCGAGCGCGTACGGCACGAGGGCCCCGAAGTGCTCGGGATCGATGGTCCGACCGTGCGCGTCGGCGACCTGCTCGATCGTGTGCCGCGCCACCCCCACGTCGGACGGGGTCACGAACGACGGGAGCCAGCCGTCGCCGAGGCGGCCGACCCGGCGCAGCTCGCTCGGCGCGATCCCGCCGAGCCACACGTCGAGTGGCTGTTGTCGTGGCTTCGGCTCGACACCGATGCCGTCCAGGTGGAAGCGGGCGCCGTGGTGGTCCACCTTGTCCTCGGACCACAGACGCCGGATCAGGGGCAGCGCCTCGTCGAACCACGCGGCCCGCTCCTTGCGCTCCACCGCGAAGGCCTGCTGTTCGTGGGCGTCGACGACCCCGAGGCCGAGCGCCGGCAGGAGGCGGCCTCCCGACATCCGGTCCAGGCTGGCCAGCGCCTTGGCCACCAGGACCGGGTTGCGGCCCGGGAGCACCATGACGCTGGTCCCGAACTTGAGCCGGGTCGTGCGGCCGGCGGCGTAGGCCATGGCGACGACCGGGTCGGGCGACTCGCCGCCGATGCGCTCGGACAGCCAGAGGCTGTCGAAGCGCAGCCGTTCGAGGTCGTCCACGAACGGCCCGAACCGGTCGTCGTTGGTGAGGCTGCGGGTGCCGAGCCCGAAGCCCACCCGGATCTTCATCGCGCCAGCCCGGCCAGCAGCTCGGCGACGCGCCCGGGCATCGACAGGAACGGCGAGTGGCCGGACTCCCATGCCACGACGTCCTGGCAGCGCCGGCTCATGGCCCGCTGGACTCCCGGTGCGATGGCCCGGTCCTGCGTGCACACCACGTAGGTGGAGGGCACCGTCCGCCACGGCGCGCCGCGCACGGGCTGGGCGAACGTGGCCAGTGGCTGGGGACCGAGCCGGCCGAGGGCATCGGCGATGTCGGCGGCCGAGCAGTCCCCGTAGAGAGCCGAGACGGCCCGCTCGGCCGCCAGCGTGGCCGTCGTGCCGTCCACCGAGGTCACGATGGCGTGCCCGAGCTCGGTGGGCCCGTCAGCCGACGAGGCCAGCCCCAGGACCGTCTCGCCCTCGTCCGGGCAGAACGCCGCGAGGTACACGAGGTGGGCGACGTTGCCGGCCTGGGCGGTCGCCTCGGTGATGACCGCCCCACCGTAGCTGTGCCCGCAGAGCACCGCAGGGGCCTCGAGGTGGCGCAGCACGGTGGCGAGCGAGGCGGCGCAACCGACGAGTCAGTTGAGTGGAGCTGTCTTGCGCGGCCAGATCGTGGAGCATGTCGGAGGCGAGCGTGAAGCGCGCGGTATGTCCGCGCA
>Ga0209048_10006828_pt1 | contig 10619 bp, 10 predicted proteins | sample FrelakmetCRP12CR_FD_187146 | JGI IMG/M metagenome (GOLD analysis project Ga0209048, IMG submission 187146) | Freshwater lake sediment microbial communities from the University of Notre Dame, USA, for methane emissions studies - CRP12 CR (SPAdes)... | ecosystem: Environmental > Aquatic >... | reverse complement strand
TGGCGTTCAGTGAGGCCCCGACCGAGACGTAGTCGTTAATCTTGTAGCTGGCCGACGGCATCAGGCTCATGCCCAGCAGCGTCTCTTTCTGGACGTAATAGCGGCCAACCCAGTCATCGCTGTATTCCGCTGCCAGGCCGAACGAGGAAAAAGTGCCGAAACCCACGGCCAGCTTTTCGTTGATCTTTTGGACGTAAAACAAACTCACGCCCGGCGTGAGCCCGAGCGCGTTGCCGCCGTCGTTGTTGCCCTGAAACGGCTTGCTCGCGCCCGCGTCCTGGGAATACTTCACGCTGCCATACAGCAACTGAATGCCGCTCTGGATCTGGGAACTGTCCAGCAGGCTCATCCCGGCGGGATTCTTGTAAAGCGTGGAGGCATCCTGCGCGCGCGCCGCATAACCAGCCGAGGCCAGACCCACATCCGGCGTGGCGCCCTGCTTCATGACATTGGTAAGATGGGGGTCCCGGAATCGATCCTCAAGAAAGAAGGAAAGCTCACCAAAGAAGAACTGGCATTCATCAAATTACATCCTCAATTTGCTTATGACCTGCTCTTCCCGATCGTATTCCTGCACAAGGCAATCGAGATCCCCTACTACCATCACGAGAGATGGGATGGCAATGGGTATCCCCAGGGGTTGAAAGGGGAGCAAATTCCTCTGGCTGCACGCATCTTCGCCGTGGTGGATGTTTGGGATGCGCTCATTTCGGACAGGCCGCATCGTAAAGCCTGGTCTGAAGAGCTGGCAATCTCTTTAATAAGAGAACAGTCTGGCCAGCAATTCGACCCGTCCGTGGTGGAGGCTTTCCTGAAGAGGGATATACGGAAAAAGGTGACCAAGCCCCTGGTATAAATGGCTGGTGGATAACCAGGATTCCCACCGTCCGGCAAAGAGAAGTAATCAGGAAGTTATAGTTTTCTACTGCCTGTGAACATCAGCCTGCTGGTGGATTGTAACGAGGTGGAGCTGGGTTGATGAAATCAGGGGGATTTCCCAGCCAAGTTAAGCTGTTTACCGTACTCCACATCTGATCGCCACGTAATATATATCCGTCAAGGTGGTCGGTCCGTCGACCTGGATCAGGCTCAGCTGGTTGCTGAATTGCAGGTAGCCCGCAGACATATTCTTGGGGACAAAGATGGTGGCTGTTTGGCTGGTGGTGAGCATGACCCAACCGGTCGAGGACGGGGACGACCACTTATCCACCTGGCCGCCGAACATGGCCGCGGCCTCAGCAGGGCTGTTTGGGCAGCCGCTGATCTTTCCTGAAGCAGTCCCCTCAGGCGTCGTGGTGGGCTCGGTCACCGGGGTGCCCAGATGCAGCGCTTTTACCAGGTAGGGGATGACGGGTACCTGGTGTGAATCGGAACTTCCATCCGTTTTACCCGGGAATGCACTGGATATCACGATTCCCGCCCCAATCATAAGGATCAGGATCACCCCGGCCAGGAGCAAGAAAAAGCGCAATCTCCTGGCTCGGAGCTCCCGCTCGGTGCGTTCGAGCCTGTTGACCGCCTCCCTCGCCGCCTCGATCCTCTGTGGATCAACCTCATTTTCTTCCAGGATGGCAAGGATCTGGGCAGGGGGGTTCCCCAGTCCGCGCAGGCTTTCCACCGTCCGGCTGACCTCGGCAAGGAGTTCCTCATTAACCCGCTGATTTGGGTTCGGGGTACTCATGCCCGCCCGCTGCCTGACAGCGAGCAGGTGAACCAGGGTTCGCAGTTCCTCCACGTTGATCCAGCGGTCGGCCACATCCTCCTGAAGCGCGGTATGCCCATCCGGCCATTCCATCACGTGGATATGATCCCCCCCTAGTTCCAGCTCAATAGAGATTCCGCAGGAATCACAGCGCAGCTGGTCCGGTCCAAAGAGCGGGTGTACCACCTGCATCTTGAAGACCGCACACAACGGGCAGGTCACCTTCTGGCTCCAGTCATCTGGGATGTTCTGGCGGACTTGGGTGCTGGTCATGATGTCCAATTCCTGGGGCAATTATCCGGGCTAGCGGATGAACCCGAAATAGAAGAGAGCAACAGCCAGAAACACGATCAGGATCACCACCGCGCAAAGGATGGCCTTCCCCTGGCCCGGACGATCCGGACTGATCGGGCTTGGCTGGGCAGGCAGGGGCGACATGGGAGTTGATGTCCCGGCGGATGAAAGAACAGCGTTTTCCCCCGCCTGTAGGGAGTCCGGGATGCCATCCTGGTTGCTGTCGATCGCCTCCATTGCGCGGTCATAGCTTTGTCGCGCATCATCGGGCATTGCCTCGCGGTTATCAAAGGTTTTTCCATTGAAGGTGACTTTAGAACTTCCCGTGATCTGGATCTGCGGAGAACTTCCCCGATTGGCCAGTGCTAGATCGTAGACTTTGCGCATTTCCGGGGGGAGCTCATCCGGGCTGCTGTATTCCTTCCCATTAATGACAAGCTTGGTTTTTACATCGATGTTGACAGGCATTCTTGATCTCCTTATCGTCCAGGCCAGTCCCTTGATTCTCCTCGCCGGTATCCCATCCGAGCAGCCTGTGAAGGATACTCATCTGTTGTAATCGAGAAGGCAGCAGTACAAGATCATGGGGTTCTAGCACCCATCGTGCAATGCTATGGTTATTTTACAACAAATCCAGCCTTGGAACTCCTCCTATCTCCCTAGGCATTAATGTCCGTTCATGGTCATACTCTTCTTTATTCTTAATTGCCTCGGGCCAGCAGCCATGCAAATCAGAGTACAATTGCCCTCATGGAAAAACCAACACTATTAGCAATACTGGCTCACCCGGATGATGAATCCTTTGGCATGGGCGGCACCCTGGCTCTGTACGCCACCCGCGGCGTGGACGTACACCTGGTGTGCGCCACCCGCGGCGAGGTCGGGGATGTTTCCCCGGAACTGCTCGAAGGTTTTGATTCCATTGCTGCCCTGCGTGAATCCGAACTGCGCTGCGCGGCCGGCATCCTGGGCCTGGCCGGCATTCACTTCCTGGATTATCGTGATTCAGGTATGCCAGGCTCACCCGACAACTCCCACCCCAGGGCGTTGGCTTTCCAACCCGTGGACGAGGTGGCTGCCAACGTGGTGTGCTACATCCGTGAATTAAAACCACAGGTGGTGCTGACCTTTGACCCGATCGGTGGTTACCGCCATCCCGACCACATAGCCATCCAGCGCGCCACCGCGCTCGCATTCGAACATGCCGCGGACCCGGGTTTTGCCCCGCAAAGTGGTCCCCCCTGGCAGCCTCAGCGACTGTTCTTCCACAAAATGCCCAACGGATTACTGAAGGTAGCCGTAAAAGTCCTGCCCCTGTTCGGGCGCGACCCGCATAAGTTCGGCAGCAATGGTGATATAGACCTGGTCCCCATAGCTGAGGCGAGCTTCCCCACCCATGCCCGCATCGACATCCGCTCGGTGCTCGAGAAAAAGGAAAAAGCCGGGGCATGCCACGCCAGCCAGGGTGGTGGCCGCATGGGGGGTGGAGTCGTCAGCCTATTAATGCGGCTGTTCTCAGGTTCGGAGACTTTTATGCGGGCCTATCCGAAAGTTGAAAAAGGGGAGAAAATCTCGCAGGACCTTTACGCATAGCTATGTATTCATCACCAACCTGGGTAAGGGGGATCCTTTTTTAAATATAGGGCGGTCGAAGGGTTGATAGGAGGGATTAAATCTTTGACGGTTGATAAGCTATTAGACGGCAGCAGCCTGTTCCCTGTTCAGGCGAACAGATAAAAGCAACTACAAGTGGTCATAAACGTAGAAAATGTAATCCTGGGACACTGTTTTGATCCCCAGATCGTGGAGTAATCTGAGAATTTGGGCGCGATGATCCGTACCATGATTAACTACGTGGAGAAGCACCTGCCACAAAACAAGATCTTTGTCTTCTCCATCTGGGAAAGGTTTTTCGAATAGCATATCGTCCCGCATTTTACCAAGATAATCGCGCATATCACGCTCAACTCGATCCCAGTATGCACGGATGATTATCCGATCGTCAAATGTTGCGGGATTAAGTGGATCTGGTATTGCGACGCCTCGCAGTCCACTGAACCAGGTATCATCAACGCTCATCAGATGAACGATCTGGTTTCGGACGGACCCATGGGAGTAGTCCGCCTCTTGCGTGAACTGTTCATGGGCCAGTGGATCCACATAACTGGCCCATGTTTTGCGATTTTCAGTGAAGTGATACTCATAGAAATGGCGAAAGGCATTTGCGTTCATATCGAAACTTCCTCCTCTGTATGCGACCCAAGCATTACCGTACGAGGGTTCGAATAAAGGCAAAGAACATCCGGTTCTCCGATATGTGGATATGGTCAAAGGTGGTCATTGGACCCGCTGAGAAATCAAGAGGGTCGGGTACTTAATGCATGGGCAGGCCGGGGAGGTTTACCGATGATCCCTGTAATGGTTGGCCATGATCACGCCCGGCACAGCCTACATCCAGACAAGTGCGTGCAGACCCGGCACTTGCCGGTAACGCAAACCTAGCCATAACGGCCTTGCCGGGTGCAAGGGGGTAATGTTTTTGAGTATCTACTGCAATTGAGTTTCAAAGAGGATTTGTTCGGTAAAAGGATCCAGATGCAAGAGGCCCAACGGGCTGAAAACCGTCACAATTTATACTTCAGATCTGGAAAGGAAAAGGGGGGAAGAAGATTGAGAGCCAGCAGTCTGCTGGAAGCCCCGTTGATGTGCAGCACGCTCACCGAGCCGGTAAAGACCGCCAGACGTTGGAAGTGATCCAGCGGCAGACCAAGAAAATGAGCCACTGCCAATTTGATCGGGTCGGCATGGAAAACAACAGCCACCAGATCATCCTTGTGCGCGACAGCGATGGCATCCAGTGCGGTGACCACCCGTTCCTGCACCTGGACGAACGACTCACCCTCAGGAAAATGGAATTGGGAGGGTGTATTCTGGATGATCTTCCCGCTTTTTGTACGGTTGAGCACCTTCCAGGAGCGGCCTGTCCAAACCCCCACGTTGATATCGACCAGTCCGGGGTGGAGATGCACCTCCAGCTGGAGGGAAAGGGCCAGCGGTGCGGCGGTCTCCACGGCACGCTCGAGCGGGCTGGCATACACCGCTTTGATCGGCAGCCGGTTCAGGGTCCGCTCGAGTTCCGCAGCCTGGGCGCGACCGCGATCATTGAGATGGATATTGGGGTAGTGCCCGGGCAATTTGTTGCTGGCCAGGTAATCGTTCTCGCCGTGGCGGATCAGAAGCAGGATGGGCATTGTCGCCTTATCCCTTCGCTTCTTCCAGGATTATTCCCGCTGCCCGCCTGCCGATCTCAACCGCGAAATTCGTCCCCCGATCCCAGGGATAGACCTGGCTCATCGAAGCGAAATAGACTCCATCCACGGGGGTCCTGATGGTGGGAATATTCAGCGAGTGATCCACCAGCGGTACCGGCTGGGCATACTCGGTACGGTTCACCCAGGCTTTGCGTACCCAATCCCGTTCGAACTTCGGATTGAACCTCTTCAGCGCAGGCAGGAAGCGATCTAACAGTTCCTCCTGGCTCAGGCGGAAATATTCGTGATCCGGCTCAAGGTAATCGCCCATGTAGACGATGTGGTCGCCGCCGAACTTGTCTGCCGGGACGAAGTTGGTGTGCTCCACCAGTGCTAGGAAGGGGTAGCCGGCGGATTTTGGCAGGTTGTACCAGTAATAACCCTGCTTCGACAGCTGATGCTTGAGGGCCAGGGTGATCACGACCGCTCCCATGGATTTCATGGTCCTCAGCCCGCGGAGGTAGTCCTCCGGCAGGGACGGGACCAGGCGGTTCATCGCCTCGGGTGAGAGCGTGACCAGGATCCGGTCGAAATGTTCAGTCGACCCGTCTTGCACGGTGATCCGGGTGGAGACGGCATGATGCTCGATGAGGACCACTGGGCTGCGGAGGCGGATCTCGACGCCCATTTCACGTAACCTGGCTGCAAACAACTCGGCGAAGTGCTGGAAACCGCCCTTGAAAGTTCCCAGGCGGGTGGTGCGTGCCTTGAGCCGGGCCCACATCCAGGCCATGTTAACCTGCCGGTACCAGTGCTCGCCGAACTTGCCGAGCACCAGCGGTTCCCACATCATGGTGTAGACCTTATCCCCGGCCCATTTGCGCATCCAGGCGTCCACGGTGACCTTTTCCAGGGGTTTCCAGTTGTTGGTCAGGCGCAGAAAGACGCCCACCAGGCCGAAGCGGATCTTGTTCAACCCAAATCCCAGCCCGGGAAAAAGCAAGGCCTTGATCATGGAGTCAAAGGGGAAAAACCGGCCATCATGGTACATGACAGTCAACGGGCGGGGGAAGAGCACCTGATCCTGCAGGCCCAGTTCCTTGATCAGACCAAGCATATGTTTATCACTGGCGAACCAGTGGTGGTAGAACTTTTCCACCGACCACTCCCAGCTCGGGTCTTTAAAACCAGCAGCAAGGCCACCGACCTGGTCGTCAGATTCGAATATGGTCACCTTATGGCCGGCGCGGATCAGGTCATACGCAGCCGCCATGCCGCTGAAACCTGCGCCGACGATGGCAATGTCCATGGGATACTCCTCCGCTTTGGTTGGCTACCTGTTCGAACCGGTGGGCACGGTCGTACGCCCTTAGGCTGGACCGCTGGTTTCCGCTCTCAGCGAATCGCTCCACTTGATGCCCTCTCGGGTCATAAAGTAGACGCCCAACACGGTGATTGGCAGCCAGAGCGCCACATGCAGGACAAAAGTGTAGCCGGTGGCCACGGCCTGGTTCACACCGGCAGCGCTCAGGATGGCGATGCCGGGCAGGTCAAAGGTGCCGATATAACCGGGTGCGCCAGGCAGGGTGGTGGCCAGATTAACCACGCCGTTCATCAGCATTAATGTAAAGAAGCTGGCATTGAAGCCAAAGGCGTGCATCACGAACCAGTATTTGACCGTCTCCAGCAGCCAGATGATGACCGAGGTAATGAACACCATGAGCACGTTCACCGGGGAGCGCAGGGATCCAAGCCCGTCGAGGAACTTGTTCATGATCCCGCTGGTCTGAAGCCGAGCACGGCCAGGAACCAGGCGGTCTATGAACCACTGGCCGGAGCGGGATGTCACCCTGGGGAACATTGCCGCGATCAGGAAAAGGATCAGGGCCCCAAAGAAGGCCGCGCTGCCCCCGATGGCCAGGTCTGTGATGGTGACATTCCATTTCCAGACCGGAATGGATACCTGGGCCAGTTTGGCCAGCTGGGTCAGGTTGACAAAGACAAAGGCAAGCATCACCACCCCATCAAAGACCCGTTCCACAATGATGGTGGCGAGGGATGCGGAAATGGGCACTCCTTCGCGGCGTTTTAACACGACCGCCCGTAGCACCTCCCCGGCACGGGCCGGGTAAATGTTGTTTCCCATGTACCCGATGCAGGTGATGGGGAACATGCTCCGCGTTTTAATGGACCTGATCGGCTTGAGCAGGTAGTGCCAGCGCCAGGCGCGTGCCCAAACGGCCACAAAATAGACAGCCACACCCGGCAGGATCCACCAGTAGTTCGCATGGGAGATTGCCCGCCAGAAATCCGCCAGGTTCAATTTACGCACCGCCAGCCACAGGAAGACCGCACTGATGAGCGCGCCAACCCAGAACTGCCATTTTTTCATGGACTGATTGTACCAGAAGTGAAAGACCGGGTTTATGTTTTAGGAACCCATCCCCCTCGCCGCCTCCCATAGGCAGCGGGGCAAGAAACAACAATCGGGATGAGGCATGCGTCATATACGTACCGCAGTCCGATTATCGTCCCTTCATCCAAATCAGCATGCCGGGTGCATAATTTATGCTAGAATAAATCCATGATGATTGATTCTCAGCAGCGGATCGCATTTTTAAGAAAAATCCACCTGTTCCACGACCTGGACGACGACCAGGTCGGCACCATTGCTGGTGAACTGCAGGAAGAGAACTACCCATCCGGGACGACCATCCTCAAGGACGGGGACAGTGGAGGCAGGATCTGCCTGATCTATGGCGGAATTGTTTTCGTCACCCGAAACAACAAGCAGAAAATGACTGGCACGCTGGTGGCAGGCGACTATTTTGGGGAAGAAACTCTGCTGGACAACCATCCCTATCCCGCGACAGTCACCGCCCAGGAAGAGACAACCATCCTCTCCCTGACACGTGAAAATTACCTTTCCCTGTTGAAACTGGCCCCGAAGCTGAAGAACAATTTTGATGTGACCTTCGCCAGCCAGCGCCTGGCGCAAAAGAAGCACTTCGACTGGCTTGAACCGGAGGAAGTGGTTTATTTTCTGGCCCGCAAGCATGAAATGCTGCTCTGGCAGGCGTTGACCATGCCTGTCATTTCCATGGTCATCCCGGTGGCCCTGGTACTGGTTGCCTCCCTGGGGGGGGCGGCAATCCCGCCTTTTATTTCTAAGGTCGCCCTGCTGGCTGCCGGTCTCGTTTTTCTACTGATCATCGGTCTCATCATCTGGCGCTGGATCGACTGGGGAAATGATTACTACATCATTACCAACCAGCGGGTCATCTGGCTGGAAAAAGTGGTCGGGATCTATGACAGCCGCCAGGAGGCCCCGCTCAGCACGGTGCTGTCCGTCGGCGTTCAGACCGACCAGTTCGGCCGCTGGATGGATTACGGGGACGTGATCATCCGGACCTTTGTTGGCAAGATCATCTTCTCGCATGTCCATCACCCGAATCAGGCCGGAGCAATTGTAGAGGAACACTGGAACCGAGAAAAAGCCCTTTCACGCAGGACAGACATAGCTGCCCTGCAACAGACCATCCGTCAAAAGATCGGGCTGCCCGCCGAGCAGGTGATCACCCCGGAAAAGGCAAATACACTGATCACCCAGTCACCCTACAAGCCATCCACCCTGTCACTGGCTATCTCCAATTTTTTCAAGCTGCGCTACGAAGTTGGAAGCACCATCACCTACCGCAAGCACTGGATCGTCCTGGTGGAGAATGTCTGGCAGCCGACCGTCCTTTTTTTCACCGGTCTGGGTGTGGTCCTCTGGCGCTTGATCGATTGGATCCAATTCCCGGATTCAGGCCCGGTGGACAGACCGGTCATCACGATCGTGGGGCTGATACTCGTCCCTCTCATCCTGTGGTGGCTTTACCAGTATGTAGACTGGAGCAATGACATCTACCAGGTCACCGAGGACCAGATCCTGGATGTAAATAAATCGCCGTTGGGTAGAGAAGAACGCAAGGCTGCCCCGCTGGATAACATATTGACCACAGCCTCCGAGCGGGTGGGCATCCTGCAGGTCTTATGGAATTATGGGGATGTCCTGATTACCGTTGGTGGTTCGCAGCTGGTATTTGAGGATCTGATGGATCCCGCCTCTGTCCAGCAGGATCTTGACCGCCGCAGGCTCGCCCGGATTGAGCAGAAAAAACAAATGGAGGCGGCAGCTGAACGCGAACGCTTGGCGGATTACTTCGCCTCCTATCATAGCTCTGCCGATGAAATGCGCAAAGAACAGGAAGCACAAAAGACTGCCAAAGAGAATGGCGATAAGGTACAATAGGCCGCGAGAATTACATCTTAATGGTTGAACAGACATGACTATATTGAAAATCGTTACCCTGCCCGAACCTGTCCTGAGGCGGAAAGCCCGGCCGATCACCAGGTTCGATAAAGTTCTCCAGGCCCAGATAGCGGACATGATCGAGACCATGCGGGAAGCACCGGGAGTGGGACTGGCTGCTCCGCAGGTCGGCATCTCCGACCGCCTCATCGTTGTGGAATACCCCGAAAATGATGAGATAGAAGATGCCCCCAAGAAGCTCTTTGTGGTGGTCAATCCGGAAATAAAAAGCAGATCCGAGGAGGTCGAGCTGGGCATCGAAGGATGCCTGTCCATCCCCGGCCTGCATGGTGAGGTTGAACGCGCACTGACCGTCACGGTCAAAGGACTTACCCGGCATGGACAACCCGTCAGGATCAAGGCCAGAGGCTGGCTGGCGCGGATTTTCCAGCACGAGGTCGATCACCTGGACGGTATCGTTTTTACCGATATCGCCACGAAGGTCTGGAAGCCTGAGCCGGAAGAGCCGGTACTGGATAACGTGTAAAAGACACCCACCCGATTCCCGTTTGTCGATCAATGCACCTTACCCACCTCTCGCTCACCAACTTTCGCAGTTTTGCCCGCCTGGATATGGACATCCCACGGCGGGTCGTTTTGCTTACCGGAGACAATGCCCAGGGGAAGACCAGCATACTGGAGTCGGTTTACTTCCTGGCGTCTTTCACCTCTTTCCAGACCCATACCGACCGGCAGCTGATCAATTTTGTTGAAGCGAAGAAGGAGCTGGCAGTGGGCAGGCTGACAGCCGAGTACGTGCGCGGTCAGGCAAAACACCGGCTTGAAATACGGCTGGTGATCGAGGGGGTGGGAGCCGTCGGCCAGCGCCTGCGGAAGGAAGTCCTGCTGGATGGGGTGAAGCGGCCCATGGCGGAAATCATCGGGGCTTTCAACGCGGTCATCTTTGTGCCACAAATGGTTCAGGTGATTGAAGGGGGGCCGGAAGAACGACGCCGCTACCTGAACCTGGCACTGGCACAAACCATACCTGGTTATGCCCGGTTGTTGAATGAGTATG
>Ga0209048_10006827_pt1 | contig 10619 bp, 13 predicted proteins | sample FrelakmetCRP12CR_FD_187146 | JGI IMG/M metagenome (GOLD analysis project Ga0209048, IMG submission 187146) | Freshwater lake sediment microbial communities from the University of Notre Dame, USA, for methane emissions studies - CRP12 CR (SPAdes)... | ecosystem: Environmental > Aquatic >... | reverse complement strand
GGCTTCCCCGGGGCCTTCGGCGCCTTCTCCGGAGGAGGCGGGGGCGCGTCGGGCTCCTCTTCGAAGACGTCGTAGAGGACGGCGATCTTGAGTTTTTCCCGGCTCATCCGATCCTCCCCCTCCCGTTCACGGCTGCACGAACTTGCCGCGCGCCAGGTAGTTCATCGCGAGCGCGGTCGTGTAGGCCGTCACCTCGGTCAGGTTCTCCTTCTCGCTGCGCACGGCGGCGCGCAGTCCGAGCTCGCCGACCCGCGCCTCGATCGACTCGACCAGGCGCCGGACGAGCGGCCGCTGCACGCCGGTCCAGTACGTCACCTTGTCGATCAGCGCCTTGCGGTTCTCGCGCAGGAGGTCGGCCGCGGGGCGGACGCCCTTCTTCTTGCGGCGCGAGACTCGAAAGATGTCGACGAGATCGGTGTCGAGGGCGAGCTCGACCGACTGGCCCTGCTCGGCGAGGGCTTTCTTGTAGAACTCCTCGACGGTCGTCTCCATCTCCTCGACCGTGATGTCGGTGTGGCCCTGCGGCCGCACGGGTTCGGTCGCGCGCAGGCGCCGCGCCATGCGGTCGACGTATCGGAGCTTCGGCATCGCGCCCCAGCCCCGGTAGCGCTTGCGCCACTGCGAGCGCGGCGTCAGCCAGACCGCGAAGGTCTCGGCGAAGTCCTCGTCGGGGTGCTTCTGCGCGTACCAGCCCGCGATGTGGCGCACGAACTGCCGCGAGAACGGGACCGGCCGGTAGTGGTCCCGGTACGGCCGCCGGAACGGCCCGAAGAGGTCGCGCCACTCCGGCGTCTTGTAGAGGGCGTACGCGTAGTTGAAGGCGTGGCCCGCCTCGTGCCGCAGGTACATCATGATCTCGTGCCGGTCCTCGAGGTCGTTCATCTCCTTCTCGAGGCGGGCGAGCTTCGGGTCCGCGAGGTAGAACGGGATCCCGATGACCGGCTCGCCCGACGGGCATCCCCATTCGTCCGAGAGATAGCAGAGCGGCCGGAAGCGGGAGAGTCCCTTGCGGTCGAGCTCGCGGTAGAGCTGCTGCACGAGCCGCTCGAGGGGAGAGCCTTCGAGCTTGAGCCCCAAATCCTTGATCGGTTTTGTCAGGATCTCCTGGAAATCGGGCGGGGCTTTTTCGAAGGCGCGCAAAAGACTTCGCGAAAGGGTAACACGCGGACGTTGCGGCTACAATGTCGAACGGAGGTCTTCATGGCCGATTGTTCGATCAAGATCATCCCCAACGGTCCTTACCGGGTGACGGGGCCCGCGACGATGACCGATCCCAAGGGCAACGCGATCCCGCTCGAAGAAGGCCGCGCGATCTCGCTGTGCCGCTGCGGCGCCTCCGCGAACAAGCCCTACTGCGACGGCGCGCACGCGCGCATCGGATTCGACGCCTCGGAGTCGGCCGTCAAGGGCTAGCGGAGAGCAAGCGCGTTGCTCGCCGGATTTCTTCTTCTCCTCCGCCTCGCTTCGGACCCTCTCGCGCCGAGCCTCACGGCCGACTTTGACGGCGACGGCCGCGAGGAAACCGTGGCGGCGGCGCCCCGGCGCGGCGCGGTGCGCCTCGAGCTGCGCGACGCGGCCGGACGCAAGCTCGCCGAGGCCAGCGCTCCCTCGCCCGCGGCCGACGTGGTTCACGTCGCGCTGTCCGCCGGGTCGCTCGGCAGCGCCGGCGCCCTTCTCGCGGTGACGGCGTCGACCGACGCCTCCGAGTGCGTCTCGATCTGGCGCTATCGCGACAGGAGCCTGTCGCGGCTTTCCGTCCGCGGCGGCGACGGAAAGGACTTGCCCGACTGCGGGCCCGCCAACGCATGGGCCTTTCGCTGGGAGCAGGAGGCCGAGGGCCGCCCGGCCGCGCTCGTGCGCGAGCGCACCGAGAAGACGGAGCAGGGCGCCCTCCGTATCCGCGACGTGTTCGCGTTCGCCGGATTCAGCCTCGACGCCGACGCGAAGCGCTCGGCGCGGGAGATCGAGGGCGTCCCGATCCCCGCGTGGTACGACGGCGTCCTCTACACGACCTCCGCGCGCGAGACCCTCTACGCGCGATTCGACCTCTCGCGCATGCGCCCCGAGCCGACACTCGCCATCGTCACGGACCGGGAGCGCGGCGTTTTCGCGCTGCGTTTCACGAGCCCGACGGGGACGGTCACGGCGCCGGTCCAGTCGTACGCGGCCCGGGCCGGCGAGGCCACGCTCGGGGCGCGACTCGGCGAAAAGACGGCGCGAGTGCGGGTCCGGCTCGCAGGCGACGGCACCGTCCCGATCGAGGTCGAGGTCCAGGGCCTCGGCGCCCCGCTCGATGAGAGCTACGGCCCCGCCGGAAGCTGGCATGGCCGGGCGGGAAAGATCTTTCCCCGCGCGGCCGACGAAGTCGCCTCGGAGGATCTCGCGGACACGTGGATCGACGCGACGGGCCGGCAGATCCCGATCTCGATCGAGGGCGCCCTCCCCTACCGCGTCCGGATCGGCCCGGACCTCTACGCGGTCGACCTCGACGGCGCCGAGAAGCCGCTCGATCTCCTGCTCCTTCCGGCGGGGGCCTCGGGCCGGCCCTGGGGCATCTCCCTGCGCGGCAAGAACGCCCTGGACCGGGTTCCTCTGGCCTGCGAGGCGGGCGCAGAAAGGCCCGTCTGCCGCGCCGACGGGCCTGCCGAACGGCTGCGCCGCTTCGGGGCCCGCGCGAACCTGGAGTGAGAGAGGAAGGACAGGTTGACGCGGAGCCCGATCGTGTCTAACCTTCTTGCGGGACAATACTTAAGTTGACTTCGACGCTCTGGCTCGTCGGACTCGCCGTCCAGACGGTGGGCACGGCGCTGCTCGCCGCCATCCTCCTCTACCTCTCGCGGGGCAAGGGGAGTCGCGTGCTGCAGGCGGCCGGCATGGCATGGATCTTCCTGCTCCTCTCGCTGGCCTCGCTCTTCGTGCTGACGACCGAGGACCTTCCCTTCCGGATCGAGGTCTTCCAGTACTGGACATTTCTATACATCGTGGCGCTCTGCGTCGCGACGATTCGGATGGACCGCGACATCTCGCTGGTCAAGCCGCTGCTCGTCGCCGCGGTGGCCGGCGTCCCGCTGTCGCTGCTGATCGGGTACTCCCTCCAGTCCAACGAGACCCGCTTCTACGCGCTGCACATGGGCCTGCTCGGAGTCGGGTGGCTGCTGGCCGCCGTCTTCATCTTCCAGAGCCCGCGCGCCGGGCTCGGCCGCCAGTGCGCGGGGGCCCTCGCCCTGTTGACGGCGGCGGCGCAGTTCGCGTACGTCCTCATCTTGAGTCAGGCCCCGCGCAGCGCCGCCGCGCCGGGCAAGCCCTTCTGGCTTCTCGACTACACCGGCTTTCTCGACGTCCTCCTCGAGATGCTCTTCGGCATCGGCCTGATCATCTGGGCGATGGAGGACACGGAGCGGCGCCTGGCGACCCTGCATGCCCGCACGGCGGACGACTCGCGCCGCTCGCAGCGCCGCGCGTGGCTCGATCCGCTCACCGAGACTCACAATCGATTTTTCCTCGACGAGGTGCGCCCCGAGCTCGAGGCGGACGAGGCCGGCGGCTCCATCGTGCTCATCGACATCGACGGCTTGAAGCGCATCAACGACGAAGAGGGCCACGAGGAAGGCGACAAGGCCATCTGGACGGTCGCGACGGGGATCAAGCGGCTCGTGCGCGGCAATGACCACGTGATCCGCTGGGGCGGGGACGAGTTTCTCGTCATCCTTCCCGGGATGGACGAGGAACTGGCGCGCCGGCGCTTCTACATGCTTCCCGCCAAGATCGACGAGGTCAAGCAGTCGCCCAAGCCCGGCGGCAAGTCCTACACCAAATTCCTCGCCGCCTCCGTGGGCATTCACCCCTACACACGGCGCGTCCCGATCGACGTCGCCATCGCCCAGGCCGACCGCGTCATGTACGAACGCAAACGCGCGCACCGCGAGCTGCGAGGCGCAACCCCCGCTCGCGAAAGGACCTGATGAACTACTACTGGACCGCGTGCCCGAAGTGCGGCTGCGAGCTCACTTTCCACTTCGTCGAGACCGAAGCCGGCCTCGAGGGCTCGCTGCGCCGCTGGTCGAGCGACCGCTCGACCAACGACGGCCGGCGGCTCGTCACGCCCCGCGCCGACCTCGCCGCCGACGGCGGTTTCCGCGCCGCCTGCGTGTGCGGCGAAATGATCGCCGTCGACCGTTCCCGCGTCACGCGCGCGACCACGGAGAGGCCCGCCGTCTGAAACGCGTCCCGATCGAGGACTCCTTCGACCTGCATTCGTTCCGTCCGGAGGACATGGCCTCGGCCGTCGACGAATATCTTCGAGAAGCGCGGCGGGCGGGATTTCACGAGGTGCGCCTCATTCACGGCAAGGGCATCGGCGTGCGGCGCGCCGAAGTGCGGCGGCTGCTCGCGGCGCGCGACGACGTCGCCGGCCACGGCGACGCCCCGCCCGAGCGCGGCGGCAGCGGTGCGACCGTGGTGATCCTCCGCTAGATCGTAATAGGCTCGTCGGAGCGGATCCACACCCACAACAGCGCGCCCGCCAGCGCGACGAGCGATGCCGTCGCGAGGGCGGCGCCCCATCCGAAGGCCTTGACCGTCAGGGGCACCACCAGCGCAACGACGCCTCCGACGACGTTGCCTCCGGTGTTGAGAACACCGCACGCCGCCGAGGCATGGCGACCCGAGACGGAAATGGTCGCAGCCCAGTACGCCGCGTCCGTGAACTGCTGGCCGCCGAGACAGAGGGAGAGCAGGAGCACGGCGAGCGCGGCACTCTGCACGAACCCCGCGGCGCCGATGAGCGCGGCTGCCACCACCAACCCCGTCACCGCGGTCCACCGGGAGCCGCGCCGGATTCCGATCCGCCTCGAAAGGCGGTCACAGACGAGCCCGCCCAGCACGGCGGTGACCGTCCCGGTCAGCCAGGGCGCCGCGGAGTAGACCCCTCCCTCCAGGACCTTGAAGCCCCGGTTGTCGACGAGATAGAAGAAGAGCCAGTTGAAGAAGAAGTAAAAGATGTAGTTCTGGCAGAAGTAACTCACCGCCAGGATGCGGATGTTCCGGTCCCGGAGCAGGACCTTCCATATCCCCTTTTCGACGGCCCGCGTCGCGGGCGGCCGGCCGTCGTCGATGAGCGCGAGCTCCTGCGCGTTCACGCCCCGGTGCTCGGCCGGCGTGTCCCTCGCGTACCACCACCAGGCCGCCGCCACCACGAAGGCCGCGGGCGCCGTCAGCAGGAAGGAGGCCCGCCACCCCAGGGTCACGGTCAGCCACGCGGCGATCGGCCCCGTCGCTGCCTGACCGAGCGTGAGGCCGGCATTCTGCAGCCCTGACGGAAACGCCCACCCTGCCACGGGAAACCAGTTGCAGGTCGTACCGCCTCCGGTCACGGGGTAGAAGGGCGCCTGCGCGACCCCCATCAGGAAACGCAGACCGATCATGCCGGCGAGGGCGACGCGCGCCGAGACGTACGAGCTGCTCGGGACCGACCCGGCCAGAAGGCTCAGGACTCCCCAGGCCAAAAGCATCAGGGTCAGGGCGCGCCGCGCTCCGATGCGATCGCCGAAGAGGCCTCCGGGAAACTGGAAGATGGCGTAGCCCCACGCGAACGCCGCGAGGATCATCCCGAACTGGATCTGCGACAGACCGACGTCGGCCATCAGGCCCTTGCCCGCGACGGACATGTTGCCCCGCAGCAGGTAGGCGACGAAGCCCGAGGAAACGAGAAGGGCCAGGATCCGCCAGCGAACGGAAGTGGCCTGTCCCATGGATGCCGGCCGACTAGCCCTCGTCGATTGTCACGGCGAGCGACATCGACGCGCGCACGACCTTGGAGATGATGCAGTACTTCTCGGCCAGCGCGAGCGACTTCTCGACCTCGGCGCGCCGGCTTGCAAGCAGCGCCGCCGGCACCCGGACGTGAAGGGTCACGCTCTGCATCCGGTATCCGCCCGCGGGGTCCTTGCCGAGCTCGCCCGCGGCGCGCAGCGTCGGCTCGGCGTAGGGCAGGGCGAGCTTCTTCAGGAAGATCGCCCACGTGTTCAGGAAGCAGGCGGCCAGCGCCGACAGCAGCAGCTCCTCCGGGTTCGCCTTGCCGCCCACGCCGCCGAGCACGGTCGCGCCGGCGACCGCGATGGACTGTCCGGCGGGCAGCTCGACCGTTCCCGATCCGAGAGCGTCGCCCGACCAGGCTGCGTTGACTTCGAAACGATGAATCTCTTCGGTTTCGGCCATGGCGGCGATGATGTCATATTGGCGGGCCGTGACCCCGAGAGCGTGGCCGTGGCTCGCCCCGTGCGCCGTCGCATTCGGCCTGACCGCGTGCGCGACGGCGCCAAAGCCCACGGCCGCTTCACGGCGCCTCACCCGCAACGCGCCCGCCACGGTCGAGGGCCGCGTTTCGGACCGCGAGGGTCGGCCTGCCGCCGGCATCGGCGTGCGGGCGATCCCTCGCGGCGAGGACATCCCGTGGGGCCCTCCCGCGATCACCGCGTGCGACGGCACGTTCCGGCTGTCCGTCCCCGCGCCGGCGGCCTACGGATTCCTCCTCGACTGGAAGGGGACCGGCGTCATGACGCCCGAGGCCGACGACCCCGCGCTCGTGGGCGTGTCCGTCGAGCCGGGCGGCGTCGTTCGCGACGTCACGCTCGTCTTCGACGCGGCGGCCTGGCACCGGGCCACGGACGCCATCCCCGCGGACACGCCCGCCTGTCCGTGACCTTATAATCCGCGCCATGGCCGCGAATCCGAAAGCCGCCCGGCGCCGGGTGCGCTGCGTCATCAACGGCAAGGAGATCGACGTCTGGGAGGGCTATCGGCTCTGGGACGCCGCCCTCGACGCGGAAGCGAAACTCTGGAAGTGGTGCGGCGGCGAGGGCCTCTGCGCCACGTGCGCCGTCGTGCCGGTGTCGGGCGAGGAGAACCTCTCGCCGCCGACGAAGCTCGAGAAATTTTCGCTCGCGCTCTGGTTCGCCAAGCCGCTCGCTCTCGTCCGCAACCGCTGGAAGGGCCGCACGGTCCGACTCGCGTGCCAGTCCTACGTCCGCGGGCCGGTCGAAGTCGTGAGCGTGCTCGGGGCCGGGGGGAAGAAGGCGCGCGAGGCGGCGGCAATCGACTAGTCGCCGGCCGGGGTTCTTCCCGAGCCGTCCGCACCCTGACATGAGAAAACTCCTCGGACGCGCCGCCTCCTTCGCCGGGGCCGGCGCCTTGGCGTACGTCGCTGGCTCGTACTTCGCCTCGCGAGCTCTCGCCCGGCGCCTCATCTCGCCCGAGGGGCTCGCACCCCCGCCCGGGCGGCACGAGGACCTCTCCGCGGCCCTCGAGGCGAGCGCGACGGCGAAGGTCATCGCGAACCTCCGGCACCGCGGCAGCGCGCGGCTGCCGGTCGAGCTCGCGGCGACGTTCGCCTCGCCCGGCGATCCCGAGAAACGCGCGACGATCCTGTTCCTCCATGGCAAGGGCGGCGACGCGAGCGAGTGGGAGCCCGACGCGCTGCGCGCGCTCCGGCTCGGGTACAACGTCCTCCTGCCGGACCTGCGGGGGCACGGCCGCAGCGGCGGCACCTTCTTCACCTTCGGATTTCTCGAAAAGGACGACCTGGCCCTCGCGATCGCGGCCGCCCGGGACGGCGTGGGTCTGGACATCGACCGGATCGGAATCCACTCGTGCTCCGCGGGGTCCTCGGTCGCGCTCGAGTTCGCCGCGGAGCGCGCCGGCGTCCGCGCGATCTGGCTCGAGTCGCCATTCGCCCGGCCCCGCGAAATGGCGCGCCACTACCTTTCGCGGATGACCCGGCTTCCCGCTCCGCTCCTGACGCTCACGAGCCGCTGGGCCGTCGCCCGGGCGATCGCCCGCGTGCGCGCGGAGCTCGGCATCGAGCCGGGCCCGGGCGGGCTCGAGCAGGTGGATCCGATCAGCGCCGCGCGCCGCGTCGCGGCGCCCGTCCTGCTCGTCCACGGAGACGAGGACCGCCTCGTGCCTCAGCGCTTCACGCGCGAGCTCGCCGCGGCCCTCCCGCCCCGCAGCGCCGTCTGGAACGTGGCCGGGGCGGGCCACTGCCATCACGAAGACGAGCCGGCCGCGGCCGCGAAGCTGGCCTACGCCCGGAAGTGGCAGGAGTTTTTCGGGACCTATCTTCCGGCGTGACCCTTCCTCGGGTCCACCGTCCTCCCCTTCAACTGCCCGCAGGCGGCGGACGCATCGGGCCCCTTGCTCCGGCGAACGGTCACCGTCACGCGCGCGTCCGCGAGGATGCGGGCAAACCGGTCGATGGCGGCCTCGTCGGGGCGCTTCCACCCCGGCAGGTACGTCGGGTCCTCGTTCAAAGGGATGACGTTCACCTTGACGGGAAACCCCGACACGAGCCGCGCGAGGCGCCGTGCGTCCTCCTCGCGGTCGTTCACTCCCGCGATGAGCACGTACTCGACGAGGATGCGGCGCCGCGGCTCGAGCGGCCAGGCGCGCATCGCGGCGACGAGCCCGGACAGGGGGTAGGTCCGCGTGATCGGCATGAGCTTCGTCCGCGTCGCCTCGTCGGCAGCGTTCAGGGACACCGCGAGGTTCGGCCTGCGCGACAGCGCCGCGAACGGCGCGAACGCCGGCGTGATGCCCGATGTCGAGACCGTGACGCGACGCGGCGGCAGGAGCTCGAAGAGGATCTCGAGCGCCGGCAGGACACCCTCGAGGTTCAGCAACGGCTCCCCCATCCCCATGAAGACGATGCGCAGGCCCTCGGTCGTCCGCCCGGTCTCGCCGAGCACGGCATAGAGCTGGCCGACGATCTCGCCCGCCGTCAGGTTGCGCCCGGCCCCGAGCCGGCCCGTGACGCAGAAGGCGCAGTCGACGGCGCAGCCGGTCTGGGAGGAGAGGCAGACGGTAAATTTGTCCGCCGGTGGCGTCGCATGGCGGGAGTCGCCCGTCGAGGGTCTCGGAGGAGCAACGGCGCGGGCGTCGGTGAATTCGTTGACCTGGGCAAAGGCCTCGCTCCCCGGCATGTAGACCGCTTCGATCAGCGCCCCGTCGGAAAGACGCAGGCCGAACTTGACGCTGCCGTCGGCGGATTCGTCGCGGCCGACGACCTCCGGCAGACGGATCGGCGCCTCGCAGGCGAACCGCTCTCGCAGCGCCGAGGGCAGCTCGGTCACGCCCGAGTAGTCGCGGACGCCGCGGCGGTGAATCGCGTCGAAGAGCTGCCGCCCGCGGTAGCGGGGCAGGCCGGCTTCGGTCGCGAAGGCCTCCCAGGCGGAGGGCGTCAGGCCGAGGGGATCGCGCTCACGACTCATGCCGGGCGAGTCTATGCCGCTGCGCAGCTTCGAGCTGCGACGGCGCCGGCTACTTCGCGGCCTTGCGGGCCGGGGCCTTGCGGGTGCGCACCTTGCGCGTGGGATCGATGCCGAGGGACTTCAGGAAACGCAGGTCCTTCAAGTTGATCCGGAACGCCGCGCGCTCACTGGCGCTCGGCGCGTCCTCGGGCTCGGCCGACGCGAGGGCCGTGGCACGGCGCGAGCGGGGCTTCGCCTCGTGCTTGTTCACGCCGACCTTCGCGTCGAGCACCATGTAGAGGTTGTAGCCCTCGTCGCGGATCTTCTGGATCGAGTCGTGGACGCGCCCCGAGCCCGAGATCGACTCGTTGATCGCCTGCCCGAGCTCCTTGAGCATGGCGCGAAGATGTGCGGAGAGTTCCATGGCCGCAGCGATTATCGCTTCCGCTTCTCGCGAGAATCAAGGATCTTTCGGGAACGAAAAAGGTGCTATCCTTTCGTGTCGCTTGCAGTGACAGAACGCGCTGTCGCGCGCGCCCCGCACGCCACTTCTCCGTCACCGGTGTCCCCCCTTCGCTCCCGCTTCATGCCGTCCGAAGATAAGCTCCGCGCATGTTCTCCTGGCTCGCGCACCTGGCCTGCACGAAGTGCGGCACGCCCTACGAGCGCGACCGGCGCGTGAACGTGTGCGCGGTGTGCGGCGGCGCTCTGTTTCCGCGGTACCACGCGCGCCCGCTCGACCGCGACGCGGTGAACGGCCGGCCGCGCACGATCTGGCGCTGGCACGAGCTGATGCCGGTCGAAGATCCCGCCAACGTGGTCACGCTCGGCGAGGGCGGCACACCGCTGCTCTTCGCGGACCGGCTCGCGGCCCGTTCGGGATTTCGCGACCTCTGGATCAAGGACGAGGCCGCGAACCCGACGGGATCGTTCAAGGCGCGCGGTCTCTCGGCCGCGGTGTCGAAAGCGAAGGAGCTCGGCTACACGAAGATCGCCCTGCCGACCGCCGGCAATGCCGGAGGCGCCGCGGCCGCCTACGCCGCGAAGGCGGGAATGGAGTGCCACGTCTTCATGCCCGCCGACACGCCGCCCGTCTTCCGCATCGAGTGCGAGCGCTACGGCGCGACGGTCACGCTCGTCGACGGGTTGATCGACGACTGCGGCCGCCTCGTCGCCGAGCGCGCGCCGCGCGAGGGCTGGCACGACGTCTCGACACTGAAGGAGCCCTTCCGGGTCGAGGGCAAGAAAACGATGGGCTATGAGCTCGCGGAAGACTTCGGCTGGACGCTGCCGGACGCGATCTTCTACCCGACGGGAGGAGGCACCGGCCTGATCGGCATGTGGAAGGCCTTCGAGGAGATGGAGGAGCTCGGCTGG
>Ga0209048_10006826_pt1 | contig 10619 bp, 9 predicted proteins | sample FrelakmetCRP12CR_FD_187146 | JGI IMG/M metagenome (GOLD analysis project Ga0209048, IMG submission 187146) | Freshwater lake sediment microbial communities from the University of Notre Dame, USA, for methane emissions studies - CRP12 CR (SPAdes)... | ecosystem: Environmental > Aquatic >... | reverse complement strand
GGAGCCGACAAAAATTAGCTGAATTTCTAAAAATATAGTATATTACCCTGCAATAGATAATGTCGGATTTTATAAAGCGATATGAACGATTCTGATAGCTGGCTTAAGGATGAATTACTTCAAGTGGGATACCTTCGCCACGTTCTTTCTGTCTCATAGACTCTTCAAGGTCCTTTTCTACCTCTGGTCTCAGCTCAAGGCCATAGTCGGGATCCAGAAATTCATTGAGCGTCTTCCTGATAATCTCCTGGAGCTCTCCGATAGTCATGTCACTTACCTTCTTGTCTTTTAGAACGGTATCCATATCAACCCCCTTTCAGTATTGAATATACACTATTTTAGCTGAAATGAACAGGGATACAACATGCTAAATTCACAACCTTTTATGCAGCCTTCTGTATTAGCCAGGTTCGAAATTCATCAATAAAGGGACGCCAATTTTCTAAACAAGTTGCTCGTTTACCCGTTTCCAATCAACGCAATGCCTTCTTTGGCCCTTTTATTAGCGGGATTCAATTGCATAGCTTTATAAAAATACCCTTTTGCCCTTAAGGGAAAATGCAGTTTGAGATATATATGACCGAGTTCTGCAAGCGCGTCCGAACTATTCGGGTTTAATTCGAGGCACTCATTCAGGACCTTTACTGCGTCTTTCCATTTTTCAAGCTTTGCAAGGCTGCAACCATAATAGTAATGGTACTGTGAAACGGATTTGTCAAAATATAAAGCGGAAGCAAAGCAATGGGCGGCATATTCGCAGTCGCCTCTTTTATACATGCTTTTCCCCTCTATGAATTTAGCCTTCGCAATCTCCGGATTTTGAATAACTCTTGCCGGTCTTGGCTGCCGAGGCTCCGCAGTGCTTTCATATTGCTTCTCGTTTTCAGATTCTTTTAATGAGAGATAGGCATTGGTTATACAGGTAAATATCTCGATGAGTTTATTTTTCATATCTTTTGAAAGACTGAAATTTAGATCGGGATGAAATTGCTTTGCAGCTTTGTAATATGCCTTCCTTATCTCATGGTCGGCAGCTCCTCTTTGCACACCGAGAAGATCGTAGTTGTTTGCATTTTTGCATTTTGCGTACATTGTTTCTATCTTCTCAACCGTCTCCCGTGGGGTCTCACAAGCTTCCTCAAGGACCTCCTCAACGGTTATCCCCTGTGGAGCTTCTCCCTCTTTTTTTATTTCCAATATCCTTGCCTCCAGAAGGGCGTAAATAGTCTTGAGCGTATCATCCTGAACAAGAGGTGAGAGTCGGATGATGTCCCTTACTTTTGTTCGGCCGTCCACGAGAGAGAGAATTGTTTTATCACCGGTCTCCAACCCGATATCCTGAAAGAGGTTTAGCGGCGTTGGCGAGAATTCTATAATACTGTCAAGGAAATATTTTTCCAGAAGCTTAACGTCCGCGGTTCTTTTCACTTCGCCGTATATGAGATTTGCAACGGATAATTTCAGTGTAACGATATCTTTTAATGAAACGCTCCCTTCTTTGAACTCAAATGCCGCATCCCCGATAACGAAGAGGCTTCCGATAATACTTTTTGCTTGCAGTTCTACAACTGATTTCAACTCTTTAGGTTTCAAATAGCCTAAAGCAACGAGTACCGCCGCAATGCTCTTACCTGTTTTCTTCCGGAACTCTATCGCTTCGGCATATTGTTCTTTGCCGATGATCCGGTATTTCAAAAGGATATTCCAAAGCCCGTCTTTATCCTGATTTGAAGTTGCAAAAATCATATTGCCATGCTTGATATAGATTTCCTTATGTATGGAACCGGACTTTATATCGAGAATCCCCGTCCTCAGGGTTTTTTGAAAACCCATGAGGATATCGGGAAGACCGTAGTGTTTCAATGATCCTGATAGAACTCCTATTCTCAAAATTCCCACTCTGAGATAAGAATTATGCTTTTTTATCCATTGAACTTTTCCCTTTTGATGTATGTTCAACTCATCAATGTTTAAGTCTATGACGTCTCCTGTTTGTAAAGGCATCGAATCTTTTACCATTATACCGAGGCCCTGGAAGGAATAATCGAGGACTTTTGACTGAAAGGATCTGTTTTTGATATTGAGAGAAAAAATGATTTCCGTCGGATATCTTTTAAAGTAACGTATATCTAAATCAATTGCCGGTTTTGTCATCTTCCGTATCGGTCTAAAACAATATATATTTTGTAATTCTAAACAATCAATGTTTTCGCCATTTCTATTGCATCTTCACGATTGGCGATTTCCCCGGAATCCCGGGCATCTCTGAGTTGAGCGAGTATCCTTCCTATTTCAGGCCCCGGCTTCATTCCGAGGGCAATCAGGTCATGACCGGTTATCAGATCGGGGCTTTCGATCTTTGCCTTTATTTCTTTGTAGTAATCTCCGATACTTTCCACCGACCACCTGATATGGCGTTCTCTATATTCTTCCGTTGAGTCCGGCCCCAAAATACCCATAACATCAGCCATGCTCAGGATAATGGCAGGGACGGAATCATCGCCCATCCTGCGGAACCATTTAATCCTTGTAGCGGATTTCACTGTCCCGGAGGCGAGGTGCAGGATGTGCAGATGTTCCGCTGCCATAAGAATCATGAAACCTCTGCTCCGGCTTGAGATCTTTAATCTCTCTGCAATCGGAGAGATAAGTTTTGCCCCTTCTTCATCATGCCCGTAAAATGTAATCCGTCCGGTATCCGGATTTAACCCCCTGGTTGCCGGCTTGCCCGTATCATGAAGCAAAGCAGCCAGTTTCAATAGCGGCAGACGGTCGTTTCCCGCAAGATTTTCCGCCACTCCGGCGCTTGCATCTTTAAAATATTTCGAAGAGTTATTGATAATCTCCTCGCAGCTTTCCATAACCAGCAATGAATGCTCCCATACATCCTTATGGTGAAAACCGTTCTGGGGACATCCCTTCATCGGCCCGATCTCGGGGAAAATAATATCCAATATGCCAAGGTCGTCCATCTGCCTGAAAAAACGGGAACTCCCCGGGCTTTTCAGTATTAAGCAGAGTTCCCCCATAATGCGTTCAGATGATACATCCTTAAGCAGATGAGCTGATCTTCCGATTTCTTCCAGTGTCGTATGCTCTATAGAGAAGTTCGGCATTGCGGAAAATCTGATAGCGCGAAGGATACGCAGAGGGTCCGAGACAATGGACTTATTATTTATAATCCGGATAATCTTTTTTGTAATATCCCCGGCGCCGTTCAGGGGATCGATAATCTCACCCAAAGAACAGTCCTGATTTATTTTTACTGCAACGGCGTTTATTGTAAAGTCTCTATGATTGAGGTCCTCATATATGGTTTCGCCCCTCATTTCGGCTATATCGAGAAAGTTGTCCGGGGTTTGTCTGTTCACAATTCTGTAACACGGCTCATCCGGCTTCTTTTCCATAGGCACCAATGCGGCGTTTTTCCGGCCGGCAATATTGGAAGCAAGTTCTTTGGCGTTCTTGCATACAAGGTCGATGTCTTTGGGAAAGTTGTTTGAAAGCAGGTCGCGGACGGTCCCGCCGACGAGATACAGGGGGAATGGTCCGATTGATTGACTATCCAGCCACTTCCGCAGTAAATCAGTTATATTGTTCATGATAAAAACAACATACGACAAAATTTGAACGGTCAGGCAGCGGGCTTATCAAGTAAGCGTATAAATTCAATTAAAATATCCCTGTCTTTTTCCGGCATGTCTATAAATTCCATCCCTATATTATAGTGCATGGGTTCCCGGTCACTGATCATGATACATGAGACAACCCTTCCGGTAACCTTCAGGGATTTATCTTCGACAAAATAAATCTCCAAAGACACAACGCTTTCAAGCTCCAGAGCATGCTCACTTTCGATCATCATTCCCCCAAGACAGATGTTTTTTACTTTATAATTTTCATCAACTTTCAGTACGGACTGCTCGGGGTTTTCGATAAACACCCTTACATAAAGCCTGCGGCCGCTGGGGCTGTACAGATCTACGTGTTTATCGGCATCTTTCATATTATTTAGTATGAACGCTTCAATTTCCTTTATTTTCTCCTCTGAAGTGTCCGTGAATTGCATCCCGGCAAAGTAAACCGGGACAATATTGCCCCGGGAGTCTTCAATGCTCTCACTAAGAGTAGACCTTACAATGATTCCTTTTACGGTTAATTCCGTTCCCTTGTTCTCCATCTTCAGGGAATATTCACTGCCGATATTCAGTCTCCTGTTCGCCTTGAGTGAAACGCCGCCGATGCTTATATCAAGTATTTTTACATAGGTCGCCAATACCATCTTGCCGTTGATCTCCATGATATCCACTGAAAATCTCTTATACCTTCTTTTTTCGTCCATATTATCCTCTCTTGCTATTCCCTATTGAATTATCTTAATGATAGCGGAGAAGTTTTGAACTTGCAAGCTTTTCAGCTTCTAAGCTATTATCCATAATATGAAAAAACGGAAAAAACTCCGGCCGGGCTGGGACGAATATTTTATAGGGATCGCCAAAGCCGTCTCGACAAGGGCTACCTGCCTGAGGAGGAAATACGGCGCTGTTATCACAAAGGACAACAGCATCGTCAGCACGGGATATAACGGCGCTCCGGCAGGCATGAAGGATTGCCTTGAGGTCGGCAAATGCACCAGGAAAGAGCTTCAGATACCGCACGGTCAAAGGTATGAACTTTGCCACAGTGTCCATGCAGAAGCTAATGCGATTATCCGCGCCTCCGCAGACGAATTGAAGGGCGCGACCATATATATATCGGGCAGCGATCATGAAGCAGGAGAATGCCTGTCAGAGCCCTGCATGATGTGCAAAAGGATGATACTGAATGCAAGGATAGCCAAGGTTGTCTATTCTGACGGCGGCAACGGCTTCAAAATTATCGACCCGAAACTGTGGCTAAAGAAAAGGGTTTAATCGGACGGGAAATGAAAGGTGAAGAAATGAAAACCGTACTTGTTACCGGTTGTGCAGGTTTTATCGGCTGGAAGGTTTCCGAACAATTGCTCGAAAAAAACATCAATGTTGTCGGGATAGACAATATCAACGACTATTATGACCCGAAACTGAAAGAGTGGAGACTTCTTAAGCTTAGGGCTAAGAGCGAAGATTCAAAAGCAAAGAGTCAAACAGAGTTCAATTTTCATCAAAGTGATATAACCAGTCTTACGGACGTCAAAGCCGTATTCGCAAAGCACAAGATTGATGCGGTCATAAACCTTGCCGCGCGCGCGGGGGTAAGGGCGTCAGTTGAAGATCCATGGATCTATCTGGACACAAACACTAAGGGCACCTTGAACCTCCTTGAATGCTGCAAGGATTTCGGGGTCAAAAAATTTGTTCTCTCATCTACCTCAAGCCTCTACGCTTTTAATGAAATGCCGTTCAGGGAAACGGACATGACCGATACTCCGCTCGCGCCTTATTCCGCAACCAAAAAGGCTGCCGAAGCCATGTGCTACAGCTATCATTATCTTTACGGACTTGATATAAGCATACCGAGATACTTTACAGTTTACGGCCCTGCCGGAAGGCCCGACATGAGCATATTCATCTTCACAAAAAATATAGATAACGGTCTGCCGATCACCGTATTCGGCGACGGCAAACAAACGAGGGATTTTTCTTTCATCGACGATATAGCCGACGGGACTTTAAAATGCCTTCAGCCTTTTGGCTATGAGATATTCAATCTCGGCAATGATAAGCCCGTAGGCCTGATGTACGTAATAAACCTGATAGAAGACGCTCTCGGGAAAAAGGCGGTCATTAAATATACGCCCCGCCATCCTGCCGACGTGGTTGCAACCTGGGCTCATATTGAAAAGGCCAAAGAGAAATTGAACTGGCGTCCGAAAATATCGATAGAAGACGGGCTCAAACAAACCGTTCAGTGGTATCTCGATAACAGGGAATTCTTAAACAGCCTCAGAAAAACTTAACCTAAACGTTGCATAAACGGCAGGGCAGACACGATGAAAAGTCTTCTAATGCGACAAAAGACTATATTCCGAACACATAAATGCAGATATAACCTCTGTGGTGTATTTCAGAAGAAAGCCGGAGCACAGTATTAAAGTACATTAAGGTGTCGCTACAAGACCTTTTCATCGCATCAGCCCTACCGTTTGTAATAAGTTTTTGTAACTGGCGAGTTAAATGTTAGGGCATACGGACCGTATGCCCCTACTGGACCCTTTCTTTTGCGTGCTGGATTTTTACCCTCTTGCCCTTCATCACGATATCGTTTACGGAGCGTATCACCTTATCGGAAAATTCGGAGGGGACTTCAACAAAGGTAAACTTATCAAAAACGTCTATCTTCCCGATCTTATGAAAAGGTATTCTTGCTTCTGAAGCGATTGATTTTACTATATCAGCCGCATTTATATTATCTTTCCTGCCGACCGTCATAAATAAACGGACGGTCCCCTTGTTTTCATATTGTTCCGCCGCGGGTTTATCCTGCAGCTCGCCGAAGGCGGCGTAGAGCGCCGCAGCGGCAATATCTTCCGCCGGATGGGTTGCAGATAATTCCCGGACCGCGCGGACATAACCCGCATAGCTGCCGTCTTCAATGATCTGGGAGATGTCCCTGAAAACGGTCTTCTCTCTCGCCTTTATCACATCCTCCTGCGAAGGCAGCTTTTTCCTGTCGATTTTTGTCATGGCGGTTTTTTCTATCAAATGCAGATGCCTGTATTCCCTTGGGGTCACAAAGGTTATTGCTATGCCCGACTTTCCCGCCCTTCCGGTCCTGCCGATCCTGTGGACATAGGAGTCAGGGTTTTGGGGAATGCTGTAATTGATGACATGGGTCACGTCTTTTATATCGAGGCCCCTTGCAGCCACGTCAGTGGCCACGAGAATTTCAAGCATACCCCCCTTGAATTTATTCATGACCTCGTCCCTTTTTGCCTGTGTGAAGTCGCCATGCAAAGCGCCTGCATTGTATCCCATTTGATCGAGTTCCGTAGAGACGTTGTCAACATCTCTTTTTGTATGGCAAAAAACAATGGCCAGCTGCGGGTCCTCCACATCAAGAAGCCTTGAAAGGGCATTTATCTTGTCTCCCTCTCTCACCTCGTAAAAGATCTGCTTTATCTTGGGGATAATGACTTCTTTGGTGTTGACCCTCAACTTCTGAGGGCTCTTCATATATCTCTTCGCAATGTTCACAATAGGCTGCGGGATTGTGGCTGAAAACAACAGGGTCTGCCTCTCGGAGGGCGTCTCCTTGAGGATGGTCTCCATGTCCTCAAGAAACCCCATATCGAGCATCTCGTCGGCTTCGTCAAGTACAACAATTTGCACGTCCGATAAAGAAAGGGTCTTCCTGTGCAGATGATCTATCAACCGGCCGGGGGTCCCGACAACGACGTTGACTCCCCGTTTCAAAGCCTTGAACTGCCTCTCAAGAGACGAGCCTCCATAGACGGGAAGGACACTGATATTTTTGTGTTTTCCTATTTTGTTAATTTCCTGCGCCACCTGGACCGCCAGTTCTCTCGTGGGTTCAAGTATTATTGCAAACGGGTTCTTTCCCCTTTTACATTTTTCTACGATCGGGATGCCGAAAGCGGCCGTCTTGCCGGTGCCTGTCTGGGCCTGGCCCATAATATCATGTCCGTTCATGATAAGCGGGATCGCGGAAATCTGGATCGGCGTGGGCTCCTCAAATCCGATTTCGGATATGGATTCCATTGTCTCTTTGCTTAACTTTAAATCTTCAAAATTCATTCTTTCTCCTTAAAAATAAAAAACCCCAAGGCTTTCAAAGCCGCTGAGGTTCTCTTAACGTCATACTCTAAAAGCTTTTTAGTATAGCATAGGATAGAGAAAATAAGCTCTAAATACAATTTTATGTTATCATAAAATCTTATGGAAAAGAGAATTCAGAAGATATTGTCCGAAATGGGCATTGCCTCAAGAAGAGAAGCAGAGGAGATGATACTTGAAGGAAGGATAACGGTCAACGGACGGATTGCGGAACTCGGCATGAAGGCGGACCCGAACAGAGACCATATCAAGGTTGACCGCAAACTCCTCACAAAAAGGGAGCCAAAGGTTTATCTCATGTTTAATAAACCGAGGAATGTCGTAACTACGCTGAAAGACCCGGAGGGAAGGCCGACTGTCAAAGATTTTCTGAAGGACATAAGATACAGGGTTTATCCCGTCGGGAGACTCGATTACGATTCCGAGGGGCTGCTCCTTTTGACAAATGACGGCGACTTTGCCAATGCAATCATGCATCCGTCGAAGAAGATCCCCAAGACGTATCAGGTAAAAGTAAAGGGCATGCCCGAACAAAAAGAAATAGACAGACTGAAAAAAGGGATCCATCTTGAAGACGGCTTGACAGCCCCTGCAAAGGTTAAACGTTTAAAGACTACCGAGAATAATTCCTGGCTTGAGGTCACTATTTATGAAGGCAGAAAAAGACAGCTCAGAAGGATGTTCGATCAGGTAGGCCATTCCGTGCTCAAGCTCAAGAGGATACGGATTAAAAGCATTGATCTCGGAGACCTCAAACCGGGTGGATACAGATACCTGACGCCTGATGAAGTCACCAGGATTAAAAAAGAAATTTCAAAGATCGGTAACACTGAGGAATAATTCGGAGGACACATGGTTCGGGACAAAGGTTGTGGAGATATAACGGAAACTGATATTGGAAAGACGCTTACCTTATGCGGCTGGGTCTTCAGACGCAGAGACCACGGCGGCCTTATTTTTATAGATCTGCGGGACAGGAGCGGGGTCTTCCAGGTAGTCTTCAGCCCCGATGGATCGGGCAACGCCCATATAGCAGCGCATGACCTGAGAAGCGAATATGTCATCTCCGTCGCCGGCGGGATCAGGAAAAGGCCGCCCGGCACCGAAAACCCGGCTATGCCCACGGGTACGGTTGAAATGTATGTGAATAAACTTGATGTATTAAATGAATCTTCGGCATTGCCTTTCACTATCGAAGACGCCGCCGATGCATCAGATACTCTCAGACTCAGGCACAGGTACCTTGATTTAAGAAGACCTGAAATGCAGAGAAACCTCATTATAAGGCACAAGGTATCGAAGGTAATCAGGGATTATCTTGACGCAAAAGGGTTTCTCGAAATAGAGACGCCGATGCTCACGAAATCAACGCCGGAAGGGGCAAGAGACTATCTTGTGCCGAGCCGCCTGAACCCCGGACACTTTTATGCCTTGCCCCAGTCTCCTCAGATATTCAAGCAGATACTTATGGTCTCCGGCCTGGAGAAATATTTTCAGATCGTTAAATGCTTCAGGGATGAAGACCTGCGCGCAGACAGGCAGCCTGAATTCACCCAGGTTGATATGGAGATGTCCTTTATCGACAGGGCGGATATTATAGAGCTGATTGAGGACATGATCCGGAAGCTTTTCAAAGAATCTCTCGGGGTCGATCTTGAAGCCCCCTTCAGACGTTTAAGTTTCAGGGAATCTATGGAGCGGTTCGGCAATGACAAGCCTGATCTGAGGTTCGGCCTCGAACTGAAAGAAATGGCCGACCTTGCAGAGAAAGGCTCATTCAAGGTGTTTCTTGATGCGCTGAAATCAGGCGGCAGGGTAAAGGCAATCAACGGCAAGGGCATGGCCTCCCTCTCAAGAAAAGAGGTGGATATGCTGACGGAAGAGGCGATCTCTTTCGGCGCCAAAGGCCTTGCATGGATTAAAGTGAAAAACGGTTTCGAGTCCCCGATAGCAAAGTTTTTTCCTGAAGAGATACTAAAACAGATGGCCCGGAGGCTTGAGGCGGAAGACGGGGATCTGATGCTGTTTGTAGCAGACAGGGAGAAGATTGTTCATGACGTTTTAAGCAGGATGAGGATCGAACTCGGCAAGCGGCTTGACCTTATAAAGCAGGGGTTTGAATTTGTATGGATAACGGATTTCCCTCTCCTCGAATGGAACGCGGATGAAGAAAGATTTGAAGCCATGCATCACCCGTTTACCTCTCCGATGGATGATGATATTGAAAAGATGCTCACAGGTGATATTAACGACAAAGAACTCATCTCTTCTCTGAAGGCAAAGGCATATGATATTGTCCTGAATGGTAATGAGATCGGCGGCGGCAGCATCCGTATCCACAGGCGCGATGTCCAGAAAAAGATGTTCGAGCTGCTCAGGATATCGGACGAAGATGCGCGAATGAAATTCGGTTTTCTCTTAGATGCGCTCGAATATGGCGCTCCTCCGCACGGAGGGATAGCTCTCGGACTCGACAGATTAGTAATGATTATGGTGGGAGCTTCATCTATAAGGGACGTAATCGCATTCCCGAAGACACAAAAGGCGTTCGACCTCATGAGCGGAACGCCTTCAACGGTAGGACCAAAACAGCTAAAAGAACTCTACATCAAAATAGATCTGCCGGAAGTGTAGTCAGAATTTTTTGACATATTCAATATATGATTCATAATTGCGCTTCACTTCGGCCATGCTGTCCCCGCCGAATTTTTCGAGGAAGGCGTCCGCTATAGTCAGGGCTGACATCGCTTCGCCGACTACTGCAGCGGCCGGTACGGCGCAGATATCGGACCGTTCATAAGCCGCCTTAATCGGTCCTTTTGTGACGATATCAACGGAGCGCAA
>Ga0209048_10006825_pt1 | contig 10621 bp, 7 predicted proteins | sample FrelakmetCRP12CR_FD_187146 | JGI IMG/M metagenome (GOLD analysis project Ga0209048, IMG submission 187146) | Freshwater lake sediment microbial communities from the University of Notre Dame, USA, for methane emissions studies - CRP12 CR (SPAdes)... | ecosystem: Environmental > Aquatic >... | reverse complement strand
GACCCGCCTGCCTTACGCCAAGGCCCTGGCCCTGCCCCTGGAAAAGATTCGGGTGGTTGTACCCTATTACGGAGGCGCCTTCGGGGCCAAGATGGAGACCAACCTCCATTTAGTGGCGGCGGTTCTGGCCCAGAAGACGGGAAAGCCCGTGCGCATGGTGAATTCCCGCGAAGAAGACTTCATGGCCGGAAACCCCCGTGTGCCCATGCACATCGACCTGAAGATTGGGGCTAAGAAAGACGGCACGCTGATGGGCAAGGAAGTGAAAGTCGTGGGGGCGGCCGGAGCCCGGGCCGTCTATTCCATGATCATTGTGGCCACGGCCTGCTATCGGCCCGATTCGCTGTACCATTTCCAGAACCTGAAGACCGAAGGGGTAACGGCTTATACCAACACCGTTCCTACGAGCTGCTTCCGGGGATTCGGCAACGCCCAGATGACCTTTGCCATCGAATGCTCCCTGGATATGATTGCCGAAAAGATCGGCATGGACCCGGCTGATTTGCGGATTAAGAACGGGCTGCGGACAGGAGAAATTTCGATCCACGGCTGGAAGATCGGGTCTTCGGGCCTGGTCGAATGCGTGGAAAAGGCTGCTGCCGCCTCCGGCTGGAAAGAGAAGCGGGCAAACAAGCGTTTTGCCCGGGGCATCGGTCTCAGCTGCTGCAACCATGTGTCCGGCAACCGCGCTTTCGCCCGCGAATTTGATGGCGGAGCTGGGATTGTGCGCATCAGCCGGGAGGGCAAGGTTTTGGTCTATCACGGCGAATCCGATATGGGCCAAGGCCAGAAGACCATCTTTGCCCAAATTGTGGCCGAAGAGCTCGGGGTTTCCCTGGATCAGATCGAAGTCGCCCGGGTGGATACGGACATAAGCCCTTTCGGCATGGGCAGTTTTGCCACCCGGGGCACGGTCTTCGGCGGCAACGGGGTAAAAGCGGCGGCCGCCGAAGCCAAGAAGCAGATCCTGGAGCTGGCCGCCGAAATGCTTGAGGCCAACCCCAAAGATTTGGAAGTTAGGGAGGGCAAGATTTATGTGAAGGGAACCCCGGATCGGAGCATCCCTTTTCAGAAAGTGACGGAGCTGGGCCTCTATAAACGCGGCGGGGCGCCCATTGTGGGCACCGGGTTCTGGGTCCCTGATACCGTTATTCCGGATCCGCAAACGAAATACGGGAACATTTCGCCAGCCTATCCCTTTGCCTGCCACATTGCCGAGGTGGAAGTGGATACGGAGACGGGACAGGTCCATCTTTTGAACTACGTGGCCGCCCATGACGTGGGACGGGCCATCAATCCCCAAACCACCGAGGGACAAATTCATGGAGGCGTGGCCCAGGGGATCGGCTGGACCTTAACCGAAAACATGATCATGGAAAAAGGCCGCATCCTGAATCCCAACTTCCGCGATTACGTAATCCCGGGTCCTCTGGATCTTCCACCGGTCCAGTCCATTTTGGTAGAGCCAGTGGATCCCTATGGCCCCTTCGGGGCCAAAGGCATTGGTGAGCCGGCGCTCAATCCGGTGCCCGGGGCCATTGCCAACGCCATTTATAACGCTATCGGTATCCGCATTACCGAACTCCCCATCACGCCTGAGAAGATTCTCCAGGCTATTCGTAACAGGCAATCGAAATGATGAAGAAGAGTCATAAGCCCATCTCTACCAAAATAGGAGGAGCCATGAAAAGCAGAAGAAAATCGAACTGGGTGGTCTCGGGGGTTATCGGAATTTTCGCTCTTTTACTCCTTTTTGCCCCGGTCCTGGCCGATGCCGCGGCCAAGTATACACTCAAAGTCGGACACAACCAGATGGAGAAGACAGTCCGGCAGCAGGCTTCTTTGAAATTCAAGGGCCTGGTGGAGGAGCTGTCCAAGGGGGAGATTCAGGTGCAGGTTTACCCGGCCCAGCAGTTGGGAAATGACTTGGAAAGGCTCCAGGCTCTGCAAATGGGGACCCTCGAGGCCTCCATTTCCGCTATGCCGAGAATGGCCAGCGCGCTGCCAGCGGTCCAGGTATTTGACCTCCCCTTCCTCTTTCCTTCTTATGAGGTGCTCTTTAAAGTGGCGGACGGCCCGGTGGGAAAAGAGCTGTCCGACCAAATGGAGAAGAAACTCAAGATCAAGGGCGTGGCCTTCTGGCATACCGGGTTCAAGCAATTCACGGCCAACATCCCCATCCGCAAACCTGAGGATTTCAAAGGGATCAAAGTGCGGACCATGGAAAATCCCTTCCTCATCGCCCAGTTCCGAGCCTTGGATGCGAACCCCGTGCCCATCGACTTCCACGAGCTTTACACCTCCCTCCAGCAGAAGGTCGTGGATGCCCAGGAGAACGATATCAATACGATTCATGACATGAAATTCTATGAAGTGCAGAAGTACATGACCATCAGCAACCATGCCTGGATCGGACATGTCTTTGCCTTCTCCTATGCTTTTCTTGGCAAACTGCCCCCCAATCTGCAAACGATTGTGATCCAAGCAGCTCAGGAGGCAGCGAAGGTTGATCGCTATGGAGTAATCGATTCCGAAAAGACGATGACCAAAACCATGCAGGACAAGGGCCTGTCCGTCATCCAGCTGAGCCCACAGGAATTGGACAGCTTCCGCAAAAAAACCCGGCCGGTTCATGATCAGTTTGCGGACCGAATCGGCAAAGATTTGGTCAATCTCGCCTACAAGGAAGTAGCGGCTGCCGAGAAGGCGGCGAAATAGCCGGTTTTAAGGCGGCCATTCTTTTTCTCCTCCCCCAGGGATTGGGAGAGAGGAAAGAAAAATTGATGAAGGACGGAATTGCGGTTCCACCCCTGCAACCCAACTTCTTCCTTCAAAAAAGGGACCATTAATGCTGGATCGGATTGTCACTTTCTTAGAAGAAACCTTTGTGGGGTTCACTCTCTTGTTCGCGACCCTGCTTCTTTTTTTCGGCGTGGTCATACGCTATTTTTTCAACTATGCCTTTGAGTGGTCCGATGAGCTGATTCGCTACGTCATTATTTGGTCCACCTTTATCGGCGGGGGGTTGTGCGCCAAAAAAGGCATGCATGTGAAAATGGACATTCTCCTTCGAATCATGCCCTTGGGATTCCTGCGATACTGGAATATGTTCCTTACGATGGTAGCCATCCTGTTTTCCCTTTTTTGCATGGGGAAGGGATTTCAAATGGTTATCCTGACCCAGGCCTTCGGGAGGACGGGTGTATCCTTCTCCGCCCCCATGTGGATGATCTACCTTGCGGTTCCCTTGGGGTATACCCTTATGTTTATTCACTTTAGCATTTCCTTTTATCGGCAGTGGACGGGGCAGGAGAAACCCACGCTCGAAGGGGATCTGGATTTGGCGACAGCAGAGCAGATGAAGGAGGGAAAATAGTGGAGTCAACCAACCTCATGCTCTTCGGTCTCCTCGGGATCCTCCTTTTGAGCGGCACCTCGATATTCATTTCTTTGGCCCTTTCCGTGTTATTGTTTCTCAATCTTTTTACCGGCATCCCGGTGATGGGAATTATCGAACGCCAATTTGCCGGCCTGGATCGTTTTGCGATGATGTGCGTCCCCTTCTTTATCCTGGCTGCCAATATTGCGGGAGTGGGTGGGATTTCGAAGCGCATCATTAACGTCGCAAAGACGCTGGTCGGACATTTTAAGGGAGGGCTGGCGATGACCACGGTCCTCGCCTGCACCTTCTTTGGAGCCATTTCCGGTTCGGCGCCGGCTACGGTGATTGCCATTGGGAAAATCCTTTATCCGGCTTTGATTGAGACCGGGTATGGGAAGAAATTCTCATTAGGGGTGATCACGGCTTCGGGGGCGATCGCTCTGATCATTCCCCCTTCGATTACCATGATTGTTCTGGGCGCCGTTTGCGGCATGTCGATTGGAGCTTTGTTCGTCTCCGGGTTTGGGGCCGGGATTACGATTTCCCTGGTATTCATGATTTATTGTTACATCTATGCCCGGGACAAAGACATTAAACTGAGCAAGCGCGCCACTCTCAAGGAAATTTGGGATGCCTGCTGGGACGCCAAATGGGCCCTGGGAGTTCCGATTATCATTATCGGCGGGATTTATGGCGGGGTTTTTACTCCCACAGAGGCTTCCGGCGTAGCGGCAACGTATACCCTTTTTGTCGCCCAGTTCATCCACCGGGAGGTGAGCACCCGCGAAATTTTCAAGGCCATCGTTGACTCGGCCACGGTATCCGCCCAGATCATGATCATTCTGGCCGCCGCTTCCGTCTTCGCTTGGGCGGTTACGACCAGCCAGATTTCCCAGTTGATCGCCAACTGGGTGATGGGCATCAGCTCCAGCCCGTATATGGTTTTGGTACTGATCAATATTGTTTTTCTCATTGCCGGTTGTTTGGTGGACAGCGTCTCATCGTCGATCATTCTGGGACCGATGCTCTTTCCGGCGGTTATCGGGGCAGGCATTGATCCCATTCATTTTGGCATCATCACGACGGTGAATCTTTCGATTGGCATGTTCACTCCTCCCTTTGGGCTGAATTTGTTCGTTGCGACGATTGTGCCCAAAGAGGGGGCCAGCATGTCCCTGATCATTCGCGGAGTGGCGGTTTTTATCGCCATTTCCATGATTGCCCTGGCGATTGTAACTTACGTTCCGGACATCAGCCTCTGGCTCCCCCGAACCTTAGGCATGATGAAGTAACGCAGGAGAAGGGTGATGAAAAATTTTTCTTATTTTGAACCGTTGGAGATCTCGAAGGCTCTTTCCTTGCTGGTCGAGCACAAAGGAAAAGCAAAAATTATGGCGGGCGGGACCGACTTTGTGCCCCAGATGAAACGCGGCCTATCCGCTCCGGAAACGGTTATTCAACTTAGTGGAATTTCCACTTTGCGGGAGATCCATGAAAGCGAAGAAGGATTGAGAATTGGAGCCATGGTCACCCTCGGGAGCCTGGAACGGAATAGCCGTCTCCTCTCTTCGTATCCAGGCCTCCAGGCTGCGGTTGGCCATGTAGCCGTTCCGGCGATCCGCAATTCCGCAACGATTGGCGGAAACCTCTGTTTGGATACAAAGTGCATTTATCGGGATCAGATGCAAACTTGGGAGAGGGCCCTCGATCCCTGTTTCAAGTCAGGCGGTCAAAGATGCTATGTGGTGCGGGGCGGCAAAACATGCCATGCCTCGTTGGCCGCGGACACCGTCTCGATGCTCATTGCCCTCAAATCGCGCGCCAAGATCCTTTCCATAACCGGGGAGAGGACCGTGCCGGTTGAGGATCTGTATACCGGAAACGGCATCCAGCCTCTGGGCCTTTTGCCTGACGAGCTATTGACGGAGATTTTTATCCCCCGCCCAGAACACAAAGGGGGCGCCGCTTACCTTCGGTACAGCCTGCGCAAGGCCGTTGATTTTCCGATGGTCTCAACGGGCGTTTCCCTCGTAAAGAAAAATGGCATCTGTAAAGAAGCCCGAATTATTTTGGGCGCGGTAGCTCCCCGGCCGCTGCGCTTAGCGGAGGTAGAGAAGTCCTTAGAGGGAAAGCAGATCAGCGAATCGATCCTGAAGGATTGCGCCCGGGAAGCTCCCCGGGAAGCTCTGCAGATTTCCAAGTCCGGCCGAATCGATCGCTTTACCCGAGAAATGATTTCCAACTTGGTATTCCAGGCATTGAAAAAAGCCTGGCAGGCCGAAGGCTTATCCTGAAAAGGAGGGAGGATGGCTGATTTTTCAATTGTGGGAACCCGCTATGGCCGGGTCGACGGCAAAGACAAGGCCACCGGGCGGGCCAAGTATATTCAGGATCTGAAGTTTCCGGGGATGCTCTACGGCAAGATTCTGCGGAGCCCATACCCGCATGCCCGGATTTTAAACATCGATACCAGCCGGGCGGAAAAACTCATGGGGGTAAGAGCCGTGGCTACGGCGGTGGACACGCCGAATAAAAAGTTCGGCTCGTACCGCTCCGGGGTTAAAGACGAACTGATTTTTGCCAAGGATAAAGTTCTTTATGTCGGGGATGAAGTGGCGGCCGTGGCGGCGACCGATGAGGAGACGGCCCAGGAGGCTTTGTCCCTGATTCGGGTGGAATATGAGGAGTTGCCTGCCGTCTACCACCCTGAGGAGGCGATGAAACCGGGAGCCCCCCGGATTCATGTGGACGTGGAGAATAATATCGCCTCCCATGCCCTGACTCTGCGGGGCGATCCGGACAAGGGGTTTCGGGAAGCGGATCTCGTTTTGGAGGAACGGTTTGAAACGGGCCTGCAGATTCATGCCTATCTGGAACCGGTAGGTTGCATCACCTCCTGGGATTCCAACGGCAAGTTGACGATTTACGCCCCCTCCCAAAACCCTTCTTGGTCCCGCTTCATTTATTCCGAAGCGTTGGATTTGCCGATGGGTAAGCTTCGGGTCGTCCAGACCTTCATCGGTGGGGCCTTCGGAGGAAAGTTAGAGCAGAAACAGTACTTAGTGGCTGCCATCTTGGCCAGAAAGTGCCGCCGGCCGGTAAAGATCGTGAACAAGCGGGACGAGGAATTTCAGACCTCGATGCCCCGGGTCCCCATGGTCATCTATCTGAAGATGGGAGTGAAGAAGGACGGCATGCTCACGGCCAAGGAGCACCGGATTTATGCGGACAACGGCGCCTACACGAAATACGCCTCCGCGGTTCTAAACTTGGGAACCTACCGGGTGGACGGACTTTACCGCCTGCGCAATATCCGCAACGAGAACTATCTCGTTTACACCAACAAGGTGCCCACTTCCGCCTTCCGCGGCTTTGGCAATCCCCAGATCACCTTTGCCGTCGAATCCCTGCTCGATCAACTGGCCGAGGGAATCGGAATGGACCCCCTGGAATTGCGCCTGCGCAACGCCGCGGAAACGGGGGACGTAAACGCCCACGGGTTCAAATACGTGAGCTGCGGGTTGAAAGATTGTCTGAAAAAAACCGCGGAAGCCATCGGCTGGAAAGAAAAGAAGAAGCAGAAAAATGTCCACCGGGGAATCGGCATTTCGGCGACGAGCCATGTTTGCGGGAACCGCTCCTTTTTTCCGCTCTTCGACGGGGCGACGGCTTATGCCCGGGTGGATGAAGGGGGCAAGGTCAAAGTCCTGACCGGAGAAGTGGAAGTGGGGCAGGGATTGCTTACGGCCTATGCGGCTATTTGCGCTGAAGAAATGGGCATTCCCCTAAGCGAGGTGACTGTCGAGGCCCCTGATACCGATATTGCCCCCTTTGGTCTGGGAACTTGGGGGGATCGGGGTACCTTCATCGGGGGAAGCGGCGTGAAATTGGCGGCAGCGGACGCGAAGAGACAGATCCTGGAAATGGCGGCCGAGATGCTGGAGGCCAACTCTTCGGATCTGGATTGCAAGGATGGGAGAGTATTCGTTAAGGGCTCCCCCCAAAAAGGGTTGCCCTTTGAAGAAGTGGCCAGCGCCGCCGTTTACCTCAAGGGGGGATCTCCGGTTTTTGGCAAGGGGACTTTCGTCCCCGCTTCCGAACTTTCCGATTCCACCCGTTACGGGAATGTTTCCGGAACGTATGCCTTCGGAGCGCAAGCCGCAGAAGTGGAAGTGGACCCGGAAACGGGCGAGGTCCAAGTGGTCCAAATTGCGGCCGCCCATGACGTGGGGCGGGCGTTAAATCTTACGACCACCGAAGGGCAGATTGAGGGAGCGACCGTTCAGGGCATGGGGTATGCCCTCTCCGAGGAAGTCCGTTATGAAAACGGCGTCATGCTTTCACCGAACTTCCTCCAGTACCGCATCCCGACCGCCTTGGATGTTCCGCCCATGAAAACCTTTTTAGTGGAGACGGTGGATCCGGGGCCTTTTGGGGCCAAAGGAGTGGCTGAGCCGGCTATGACGCCCACGGCGCCGGCGATCGCCAATGCCATTTACGATGCCATCGGGGTTCGGATCCGGACGCTTCCCATCACTCCGCAAAAAATTTTAGAGGCGCTGCAAAAGGAAAAGAAAGGGTAAACGAATGTTGCCCCCCTTTCGGCCTTGGGGAATTTCGCAGGAGGATTTATGAAAGTGCAGATTCAATTAAATGTGAACGGCCTGGCCTATAAAAAGGAAGTTGAACCCCGCCGCACTCTCCTGGAACTGATCCGGGAGGATTTGGAATTGACCGGGACGAAAGAGGGCTGCGGTTTGGGGGAATGCGGGACCTGTACCGTCCTTTTGGACGGGAAACCCATCAAGTCCTGTATTACCCTGGCCGTCCAGGCCAACGGCCGGGAGATAACCACGATTGAAGGGATGGAAGAAGCGGATGGGACCCTTCATCCGATTCAGCAAGCCTTTATTGACCACGGGGCCATTCAGTGCGGCTTCTGTACCCCCGGGATGGTGCTATCGGCCAAGGCGCTGCTCGATGAGAATCCGAAACCAACGGAGATGGATGCGAAACAGGCGATCGCCGGCAACCTCTGCCGTTGCACGGGATACCAGAAGATCGTAGAGGCGATTCTATCTGCGGCCCATAGATCATAATACGATGACGGCGGTTTTGGGATTCGCCCACCAATAGCTGATGAATTCGTAAAAGGTCGTTACTCCGGTGAAAACCGGAGTCCAGAGAATTCGTAATGACTTGAAAGGACTGGATTCCGGCTTTCGCCGGAATGACAAAAAACCGCCTTTCCAGATTTTTTACGAGACTATCAACGGGTGGATAACGAAAGAAGGATTCCGTCCCCATTCAATTTTCTGACAGAGATTTCCGTTTAAAGAATTACACCTAATTTGTCTTGGAGTACCCGGCCGCAGGCTACGGCCAAGATTTGCGAGAGACTGAATGAAAACTTTTCAATATTTTGAACCCTCCACTTTGACCGAGGCTCTTGAGATTCTCCGCCATTACCGGAATCGAGCCAAGGTTTTGGCCGGCGGGACGGACTTAGTCGTCCAAATGAAACAAGCCAAAACGAATCCGGAAGCGGTGGTCAGTCTCCGTCGGCTCCAGGAATTGAGCTTTATCGAGGTCGATTCCGGAATCCGCATCGGTCCCCTGACCACGATGGGTCAAATCGCCAGCCACCCCGAATTCTGCGGACGCTTTTCAATTCTGAAAGAAGCGGCCCTGGCCGTGGCGGACGTGCAGATTCGAAACCTCGCCACGGTGGGTGGGAATATCGCCAATGCCTCGCCTTCTGCGGATATGCCTCCGGCCCTGGTGGCTTTGGGGGCCGAATTGCGCCTGCGGAATCAGAGCGGAGAAAGAGTGGTGGCCCTGGAAGATTTCTGCGCCGGGCCTTTTTGCACGCACCTCGAAACGGACGAGCTCATCGTGGAAATTTCTATTGACCCCATTCCGGAAGGAAGCGGAGCTTATACCTGGATGCCCAAGCGAACAACGGTAGATGAAACCCTGGTTGGAGTCGGAGCCTGGCTCATCTGCGATGGGGATAGAAAATGCAAGAGCGCTCGCCTGGCCCTCAGTTCGGTCGCTCCGGTCCCCATTCGGGCGTATGAGGCGGAGTCCTTTCTCCAAGGGAAAAACTTGAATTCGGAAAATTTCCGCGCCGCCGGAGAGATTGCCGCGGAAGAATCCTCGCCCAGGTCCCGCGCGGATTACCGGAGAGCGCTTGTTTCGATTCTGGCCGAAACGGCGTTGGAAAAAGCGGCGGGGAGGGCCCGGGCATGATGAAGGGTGGAATGGAGTTCGAATCCATTGGGCAATCTCCGATTCGGGTCGATGCCCGCGATAAAGTGACGGGCCGGACGATTTTTGGCGTAGATCTAAAAATGGCCGGGATGCTTTATGCCAAAGTCTTGCGGAGTCCCATCCCCCACGGCCGCATTGTCCATATCGACATCGAAAAAGCAAAAAACCTGCCCGGGGTGGCCGCCGTGGTCACGGGGCAGGGATTTTCCGCCCTCTTCGGCGCCACGGTGGGCGACCAGGGTTTCTTGGCCCGGGACAAAGTGCGCCTGGTCGGAGACGCCGTGGCGGCCGTGGCGGCGATCGATCTGGATACGGCGGAAGAAGCTGTTTCTCTCATCCGAGTGGATTACGAGCCCCTTCCGGGACTCTTTGATCCGGTTGCCGCCATGAAGAACCGGGAGATATTGATCCACGAAGATCTCGGGAAATATTCCGTTGCGCCGGGAATCTTTCCCATTCCCGGGACCAACATCTGCAACCACTTCAAGCTCCGCAAAGGAGATGTCGAACGCGCCTTCAAGGAATCCGATGTGGTTTTGGAAGATACCTACACTTCCCACATGGTGCAGCACGCCCATCTGGAACCGCATGCGGCGATTGCCCAGATCGACCCGTCAGGGCGGGTTATGATCTGGACCAATACCCAGACGCCTTATTTCAACCGCAAGGCCATTGCCAATGCGCTGCATCGTCCGTTGAATCAGGTTCGGGTCATGGGCACAGCCGTAGGCGGCGGGTTTGGCGGGAAAAGCTACCTCAAAGCCGAACCGATCTGCGTGGCCTTGGCCCTCAAAACCCGGGGACGCCCCGTAAAGCTGGTTTACACCCGTGAGGAGGAGTTTTCCATCGCGCCGGTGCGCCATCCGACCATCATTCGCTGCAAGACCGGCATGAAAAAGGACGGTACCTGGGTTGCCCAGGAGACTGAGCTCATTTTTGATACAGGTGCCTACGCGGACATCGGCC
>Ga0209048_10006824_pt1 | contig 10621 bp, 18 predicted proteins | sample FrelakmetCRP12CR_FD_187146 | JGI IMG/M metagenome (GOLD analysis project Ga0209048, IMG submission 187146) | Freshwater lake sediment microbial communities from the University of Notre Dame, USA, for methane emissions studies - CRP12 CR (SPAdes)... | ecosystem: Environmental > Aquatic >... | reverse complement strand
TCCAGCGCTCACCGAGACGGATATGAGCTTTGGCCTTAGGCACCGAAGGACAGCCCACCGATCCCCTGGGGAGACTGCCATGCCGAAATCGGAGTTCGTCATGTCGCTCATCACCCGCATCGCTTTCGCGATCTTGCTGGCGGCGGCGCCACTCCCACCCGCATTGGCCCTGGACAGCGCAGCGGCAAGCGTCGTGCAGGATCTCGTACCCTTCTCGTCGGATGAGGGCCTTGCCCGCCTGGGACGATCAACTGCCAAGGTCGACTTTCCCGCACTTGCAAACCAGTTCGAGGCCCAATCCAACGCCGCGTTCTGTGGTCCGACATCCGCGGCGATTGTCCTCAACGCCATTCGCGCCCGGAGCGCAGACATGCCTCGCGATCGGAGCCGCCTCCGCGCCGAGGACCTCCAATACATGCCGAGCAACTTCGACCTGACGGTTCCGCGTTTCACACAAGACAATGTGATCACGAAAGGCCAGAAGACGCGCGCGCAAGTTCTCGGCGAACCTGTGTCGATCAATGGAAAACAGGTCAAGGACTTCGGCTATCAGCTGCGCCAGCTGGATGAAATGCTGAGGGCCAATGGTCTTGTTACCCGACTTACCATCGTTGACGACAGCCGGCTCGAGCAGGACATTCGGGCGGAGCTTGTTGAGAATCTCATGCGTCGCGGTGACTACGTGATCGCCGCGTACCGACGCGAATCCGTAGGCCAACGCGGCGGCGGGCACATTTCGCCGCTTGGCGCATACGACGAAGAATCCGACTCGTTTCTCGTCCTGGACGTCAACCCCGCAAGCGCGGGCTGGGTCTGGATGTCGGCGGCGACGCTCATCAAGGGCATGCGCACCTTCGATACCGTTGAAAACCGTGGCTACATTCTGATTCAGTCGCAGTGAATCGTTATTTCACGTGGTGGTTGCCGGTCAGCTTGTCCACTTGAGCCGTCCGAAGGGATCCAGTGCTCAGCGCCTTTCAGCTCGAGACCATCGCGGCCCGGATGCGGACGGCGCAGGACGAAGCGCGCCACATCGAGCCATTCACGTCACGCGTCCGGGACTTTGATCTGCCGTCTGCCTACGCAGCGGCGGACCTCATCGACGTGCTCTCGAAGCAGCCGGATTACGTGCCGCTGCAGGCCGGCAATATCGTGACCACCGGGACGATCACAACGGCCCTGCCGGTTCGTGCCGGGAAAACCTGGCAGACACGCCTGCAGGGCGTTGCACTGCCGGGTCTGGCCGTAAAGTTCGTGCAGCAACCTGCGTGCAGGGATGCCCCAACTGATCGATCGAGCGGGCCCCCTCCGGCCCGCAGCCTTCGTGAATCCGTCCAGTCAAGCGTCCGGGTGACACCGACAGTGTATCCTCGACCTGGGTCGATTCAACGTCGATCTTCGTCCAGCGTAATCGTGCGCTGGACGCACCAGTAAGGAGTGTCATGGAAAAGCAAGGCAGCTACAGCGGAGCGTGTTTTTGTGGAGCCGTCAGGTTCACCGTCACCGGTGCGCCAGTTGCGATGGGTTATTGCCATTGCGAGTCCTGTCGACACTGGTCCGCGGGGCCGGTGAACGCCTTCACGCTCTGGAAGCCCGACTCGGTGCGGATCAACCAGGGTGCGGAGAACATCGGGACGTATAACAAGTCCCCGCACAGCTATCGGAAGTGGTGCAAGACCTGCGGCGGGCACATCTTCACCGAGCATCCCGGAATGGGCCTTACCGACGTGTACGCGGCGTCCATTCCCACGCTGCCGTTCAAGGCGGGGGTGCACGTTCACTACCAGGAGACCGTGTTGCCGATCAAGGACGGAGTGACGAAGCTCAAGGATGTTCCCAAGGAAATGGGTGGTTCCGGCGTCAGCATTCCCGAATAACCGAGCCGAGTCTCAGTAACCCTGCGCCAACCCTGTTCCGCGGCGCGGGTCGTTGGCGCCGTAGAAGCGATCGCTGCCGCGCGGCTTGCCGGCGAGCGACGGCGCGCCGACGAGGATGCCCGTGGCGTGGCCCGGAGGCTGGGGATCGCCCAGCTTGTGGCCCATGTCGACGAGGATCCTGCGGGTGTCGGGGCTGATCGCGAAGAGTTCGACGTTGGTCGCCTCGGGCAGCCACTGCTGGTGGAAGCGTGGCGCATCGATGGCTTCCTGAATGTTCATGCCGTAGTCGATCACGTTCAGGATGCAGTGCACGACCACGGTGATGATCCGGCTGCCACCCGGAGTGCCGATCACCATGACGGGCTTGCCGTCGCGCGAGACGATCGTCGGACTCATCGAACTCAGCGGCCGCTTGCCCGGGGTGATCGAGTTGGCCTCGCCCTGCACCAGCCCGTAGAGATTCGGGACGCCCAGCTTAACGGTGAAGTCGTCCATCTCGTCGTTGAGCAGGACGCCCGTCTTTCCCGCGGTGACCTTGGCGCCGAACCATTCGTTCAGCGTGTAGGTGACCGACACCGCGTTGCCCTGATCGTCGACGATGGAATAGTGGGTCGTGTTGTTGCCTTCGTGGGGCTCGACGCCCGGTTTGATGTCGCGCGATACGCCGGCACTGGCCGGATCGATCGCCACTCGTATCTTCGCCGCATAGGCCTTGTCCAGCAGGCGATCAAGAGGGTTGGTCACGAAGTCAGGATCGCCCAGGTAGCTGTTGCGATCGACATACGCATGGCGCATTGCCTCGATCTGATAGTGGACCGCCTGCGCGGAGCGGAAGCCCAGTTCCTTGAGCGGGTAGCCCTCGAGAACGTTGAGGATTTCGCAGACGATTACGCCCCCCGAGCTCGGCGGCGGCGCCGAGACGATGTGATAACCGCGGTAGTCGCACTCGACGGGCGCGAGCTCACGCACCTGGTACTGCTCGAGGTCCGCCCTGGTGATGATGCCGTTGCCGGCGGCACTCGACGCGGCGATCGCATCCGCGATCGAGCCGCGGTAGAAAGCATCGGGGCCGCGCTGCGCGATCAGGCGCAGCGTCCTCGCCAGGTCCTTCTGGACCAGCCGGTCGCCCGCCTTGTACGGCCGGCCACGATTCAGGAAGATCGCTGCCGTCGCTGCGTCTGCGACAAAGTCCGCGTTCGCCGTGGCGAGCAGTGCGATGTCGCCGTCGTCGAGAACGAAGCCGCGCTCGGCGAAGGCGATCGCCGGCGCGATCAGTGCGCCGCGCGATCGCGTGCCGTACTTCTCCCTCGCGTATTCCAGGCCGGCGACGCTTCCCGGCACGCCCACCGCGAGGTGGCCCTTGGTGCTGGCTCCCTTGATGACGTTGCCGGCAGCGTCGAGGTACATGTCGCGCGTCGCGGCTAGCGGGGCCTTTTCGCGAAAGTCGAGAAAAGTCTTGCGGCCGTCGGCAAGCTGGATGGTCATGAAACCGCCGCCGCCAAGGTTGCCCGCGGCGGGATAGACAACCGCCATCGCGTAGCCCACCGCGACGGCCGCGTCGACGGCGTTGCCGCCGCGCTTGAGCACGTCGACGCCGACCTTGGTCGCGAGCTGATGCGCCGTGACGACCATGCCATGCTCGGCGCCCACCGGCGACACGGACGCTGCGTGCGCAACGCCGCAGACGACCACTGCCAGCGCGGCGAGGATGCGCAATGCGCAGAACTGCTGTGGCGTCTTCATTGCAGTTGGCTCTGGCCGTGGATTGACTCGCGCCGGGTCCGAGCGTCTCGATGCCCTCCCGGTGCTCGCATCGAAACCCGAAGGTACGCTCTCTGGCGTCGATGCTCGAATTGCTGCATCCTATCGCAAGTGCGCCGGGACGGCGCGTCGCTGCCGAATCTGGCCGCCGACGGACCTGCCGAAGCTGCGCGGGTCAGTCAATGGCAGAGGTCAGACATCATGAACGCCGACGATTTGCGCGCTGTCCAGGCGCCCCTGAAGGAACACTATCGCGAGTCGCCCCGGGCGGCGCTCATCACGCTTCGAGCCCAGGGCCGCCTGGGCGAAGGCGTCAGTTGCCGGATCGAGACAGGCAAGGCGCTGGTCGTCGCAGGACTGCATCCCGCAACCGGCGGAACCGGCTTTGCCGCCTGCTCGGGTGACATGCTGCTCGAAGCACTGGTTGCCTGCGCGGGCGTCACGCTGAACGCCGTGGCCACCGCACTGGGTATCGAACTCCGCGACGCGACGCTGGAGGCGGAGGGCGACCTCGACTTCCGCGGAACGCTGGGCCTGTCGAAGGACGTTCCGGTCGGCTTCCAGGATATCCGGCTGCAGATCACGCTGGACACCGACGCCAGCGAAGAGCAGCTGGCGACGCTGCTAAGGCTCACCGAGCGCTACTGCGTGGTCTACCAGACGCTGGCGCACCCTCCCTCGCTGGTCGTCACTCGGCGCCGTGCGGGCGCCTGAGCGCAGACACGAGTCGTCGCGCCCGGAGCACGGCATGAAGGATGTGCGCACACGCCCCGCCCGACGTGACGATGTGCCGGGCATCACGGCCTGCGTATGCGCGGCGTACCTTCCCTGTATCGCGCGCTTTGGCTATGTGCAGTACGATCATCGCGTCGTCAACGGGTATCCGCGGCTGTTCTTCCGCAAACGATTCGCGTAGGACCAGGATTGCGATTGGCAGGCTACCGGGGAGCGCATGCATGTTCGAATGGCTGACGCGCGGCTTCAACAGGGAATCCGACAGCGGGCAGGAGCGTGGCCCGGTCATGGTGCAGGGGCGGCCGCTGCGCTGCAACGTCTGCGCCAACCGCAGCTTCCGCGCCAGGCAGATCCGTCTGGAAACGCCGATGCAGACGCTGCTCGACCTCGACGCCTGGAACGGCATCGCCGACTGCGCGATCTGCGAACGTTGCGGGCACATCCATTGGTTCATCACTCCGACCGCGACCCAGGACAGCGGCACCGAGGCCAGCGGCGCCGCCGAAGCGGCGACCGGCCCCGCGGTGTGATTCGCTTCAATCCCGCAACCGGAATTTCGGTGCATGCCTGACCCTTGCGCACACTACGCCGACCTGCAGCAGGTGACGGCCCGCGCCAACGGCTGCGAAGAGTGCCTTGCGCTCGGCGCAACCTGGACCGAATTGCGCGTGTGCCTGAGCTGCGGTCACGTCGGCTGCTGCGAGGACTCGAAACACACGCATGCGCTCAAGCACTTCCAAGCCACCGGGCATCCGATGCTCGCTTCCTTCGAGCGCGGCGAGACGTGGAGCTGGTGCTACACGCATCGTCGCTACATGGAGCTGACGCCTGCGCTCAGGCCAAGGCGCCGCTCGATGCTGAAGGCACTTCTTGGTCGGCTTGTTGCATGACGGTCGCCATGACCGCGGTTGATTCCATCGGTCACGGACCGGAAGGCGGTAAACTGTGACAACGTTCCCCGACGCCGACCGATGAGTTTCGACGCCTTCATGGAAACCGCGTGGGCCGATCACGCGGACCAGCCGGATGCGGTCGCGATGCGCCTCGAGCGATCACTTGGTCTCGTCGATACCCCTACCCATGTCCCGGCTTACGCCCGGCTGGTCACGCATGTGTTCGGCGAGCACCTGGGCCAATGGCAACGCGGCATCACCCTGCTCGATGCGCTGCGCAAGGTCCCCGCCTGTGACGACAGCGCACCGATCAGCACCGCGATCGCGCGCGGCATCGCCACGCTGCGCTATGCCGGCGGCGACGCCGCAGCGCTCCAAGGTCTGTCGCCGGAGGACCGGATAGTGGTCCTGGCGACGGCGTCCGCGGCGTTTGCCGGCCACCGGCGCTTCGTGCCGGCCGTGTCGGCGTATGCCGAGGCGGTCGAGCTGGCGCAAGCCGGCCTTCCCGCCGGATCGCCCGCGATTCGCGCGCTCGCCGTCGGCGGCAACAACCTCGCGTGCGCACTGGAGGAAAAGCCCGACCGGAATTCGCTCGAAACCGGCGGTATGGTCGCCGCCGCCGAAGGCGCGCTGCGCTACTGGAAACTGGCGGGCACCTGGCTCGAGGAAGAACGCGCCGAGTATCGGCTGACGCGCAGTCGGTTGCAGGCGGGCGATCGTGACGGCGCGGTCCGCAGCGCATTGCGCTGTGTCGCCGTCTGCGAGGACAATGGCGCGCCGCCGATGGAAATGTTCTTCGCCCATGCGGTGCTGGCTGTCGCGCTGCGCGCCGCGGGCGACCACGAGGCCGGCGCGGCAGCGCGCAGCCAGGCGCTGCAACAGTACGCGCTTGTCGCTCCTGAGGAGCAGCAGTGGTGCAAGTCCGGCCTGGAGGAACTCGGACGCTGAACCCGCGGCGTTCGCAAGAGGCCCCATGGCAGCGTACCTGATTGCGGAACATCTGATCTCGGATCCCGTGCGCTTCGCGGAATATCGCGAGAAGGTCGCGCCGATGCTCGAACGTTACGGCGGCCGATATATCACTCGCGGAGGAACGCATGAAATTCTCGACGGTGTCTGGCACCCGGACCGCGTCGTCATCATCGAGTTTCCGGACATGACCGCGCTCAAGGCATGGTTCCACTCGCCCGAGTACCAGCCGCTCATTGCGTTGCGCCGCGCATCCGCGCAGGATGTCCTGATCGCGATCGACGGAGCGTGATCGAGGCGCAGGCCTGCGCATGGAGCCAGTGCAGGTCAATGGCACGCGCATGGCGCGGTGTATGATGCTATCGGCAGGGCGCGCCGCGGCGAGCGCGACCTGTGGGCGGCGGGTTTGCACCGGCCCAGGATGGCGAGAAAATCGCCGCCCGCGAGCGTCGTGTCTGACGATGGCACGGTGAGGATGCGCCGCATGATGAGTCTTGTCCGGGACTGACGCAACGATGCTTGCCGCGATCTTCGCGTTGTTGACCATCGCCGCCGCGTTCGGCGCGGCGCTGCTGGTCGCCAGTTGCGTGTTGCTGGTACGGCGCAAGTCGCGCGCGTGGGGCTTTGCCGTCGTCACCGGGGGGCTGCTGGGTGCAGTGCTGGGCTTCGGCGTATTTGCATTTTTCGTCCTGGTCCTGAGGTCCGGCAGCGAAGCCTTGCTGAGCGAGCGTGCTGGTGTGTTCCTGGCCGCGGGTTTCGGCGGCGGAGGCCTCTTCGGCGCGGCGGTGCTGCTGCTCGTGCACGTGCTGCAGTCGCCGAACCGCTGGTCGGATCGTCATCGCCTCGGCCGGTCGCACTGACGCAAGAGACTGCAGGATCGAGCGCTGGTAACGCGTGTCGCCGCCGGCGCCCATTCGCTGGTCGAGGCGACCCGCGACGATTCTTTCATTCTTCCCCGAGGTACGGACGCATGATTCACGTAGTCGCTACCGTTGAGCTTCATCCTGGAACGCGCGAGAAATATCTGGCCGAGTTTGCGCAGGTCGTGCCGCATGTCCGTGCAGAGACGGGATGCATCGAGTACGGCGCTGCGGTCGACGTCGCCAGCAGCCTGCGGGCTCAACCGCCGTTGCGGCCGGACGTGGTGACCATCGTCGAAAAATGGTCGGACGTGCCGGCGCTGGACGCCCATTCGGTGGCTCCCCACATGCTGGCGTACCGCGAGCGCATCAAGAGCTTGGTCGTGCGTGCGACGGTGCACGTTCTCGCTCCCGTAGCCGAAGGCTAGGATGCTCGAACTTCGCCCAAGCTGCGAGCATTGCAACACGGCATTGCCGCCGGAATCGACCGATGCGCGCATCTGCAGCTTCGAGTGCACGTTCTGCGCCGCGTGTGTGGAGCAAGTGCTGGGCAACGTATGCCCCAACTGTGGCGGCGGCTTCGTGCCCCGCCCGGTGCGCCCCAAGCGGAACTGGAAGGGCGACAACTTTCTCGGTGCGTATCCGGCCGGTACCAAGCCGAAGCATCGGCCGGTCGATCTTGCCACGCATGCGCGGTTCGCCGCGAGTCTGCAGCAGATTGCGCCGGAAGATCGGTGACCGCCGGTTCCTTCGACGCGGGCAGTCTCGTCGCCGGCATCGTCGCCGGGGCGATCGGCGTGGGATACATCATGTACGGCAGGCGGCAGACACGGTTCGCGCCGGTGATCGCGGGCATCCTGCTCTGCGCCTATCCGTACTTCGTCGACAGCCTGCTCTGGCTCTGCGTCATCGGCGCGGTCCTGGCCGTCGCGCCGTTTCTCACCGATTTCTAGCCGGCATGATGCGCAGGCGAAAACCCGGTCGGATGGTAGAGTCGTGCTGCAAGGCCGGAGCGAAGCGTCCGGCATGCCCAACATTGGAGCGGCGAGCGCAATGAACGACGAGAAAATCCAAGTGCGCATTACCGAAACCGGCAAGACGCTCGAGCTGGTGGTCCTGAACAAGCGCGCAGAACGCATCGAAGTCGTCGTCGGCGAAGGTCAGCACAGTTCGCGCTGCGCCTTGACCCCCACGCGCAACGGGCTGGCCTACGCCGGGAACGTGATGGGACGCGAGATCATCTACGAGCGCAGCAAGGCCGACGTCAAGGCCGACATCGACCGGCTCAACCCGACGCTGCGCAATTCCGGGCGACACTGAGCGCGCAAGCTACGCCGCCGGAATCCTCGATTGCAGGGCTTTCGTCTATCCGGGAATCTTGGATGCGGCGGCCTTCTGGGCGCATTACGGATGGCACGACCAGACCGCGATGACGTTCCAGAAGCGTCTCATGACGTGGCGTAGCGGGCAGCATGCGATGGACGGCGATTTCACTCTCAGGCGGTACTGCGACGCGGACGCACCTGCCATTCTTGCGGTCATCAAGGCCGCATTTGCCGAGCATGCGGGGAAGCTCTCACCTCCGTCGAGCGCCGAGCACAAGACCGTGGAGATCGTGCGTGCCGAACTTGCCCGCGCCGATGCGCTGGTCGCGGAAAGCGAAGGCGGAATCGTCGGCTGCGTCTTCTTCCGCCCGCAGGGCAGCGCCCTGTACATCGATCGTCTGGCGGTTTTTCCGCAACACCGTGGCCGCGGCATCGCCACCGCGCTCGTCGCCGAAGTCGAACGCGTCGCGCGCGCGATGCCGTGCGACTATCTCATCCTCTCAGTGCGCCTGGCGCTGACGCGCCAGCAGGCGCTCTATGGCAAAATGGGCTTCGTGCCGGCCGGCATGGGAACTCACGAAGGGTTTTCCACGCCGACCTTCATGAAGATGCGCAAACAGCTCGATTCCGGCCCGCGGCCCGCGCCGCGTCACCCGCAATAGTCGCCACCCCGAGGAGAGCGCATGCCGCTGGTTACCGTCACACTCCGGCGCGGCAAGTCCGCCGAATTCAAGACCCAAGTGCTCGGCGCCGTGCACCGCGCGCTGGTCGCCTCGAGTGTGCCCGAGAAAGACCGGTTCCAGCGCGTGCTGGAACTCGCGCCGGAGGACTTTCGCTTCGACGCCGACTATCCCGACCTCTCGTCGCCGCGCACCGATGACTTCATCCTGGTAGAGGTTCTCTTCTCGGTCGGGCGCAGCGTCAAGGTGAAGAAGAAGATCCTCGCCGACATCATGTCCGGCCTGACGAAGGCGCCCGGCCTGAATCCCGAGAACGTGATGGTCTGCTTCAAGGAAACCTCCTGGGAGAACTGGGCCTTCGGCGGCGGGCGACTCATCCATGCATGACGATTCCCGCTTGTCGTTCCTGGGCGCGGCTGTGCCCCGCGGCCGCTGCGGCGAGGGTTCGAAACGCGTCGACATGATCGGCGGATCGGTGCTCTTCAGCGCCTTCCGCACCTCGGGCCTGACGTGGTTCATCAGGCGCAAGACGCCTTGAGCCTCCCGGAGCGGGCATCAATGACCATGGTAAGGCATTGAGTCGGCGCGCGCCGCGACCTGGCGGCACGCGCGAGCGCGACGCCGCAGCGGCGCCCGTGCCCGCGCCCATGGGCAAGGCGCTCGAGCGCCTGCTCGTTTACGCGCTGCCCGCGCTCGCGCTGTTCGCGTGCGTGTGGGTGACGCGGGTGTTCGTCTCGGCGGAAATCGTCGCGGGAGTCCTGCACATGACCGGGCTGCCGGCGATTGCGATGGTCGCCGCGTTCGGCGGTCTGTTGCCCGCGCTGCCCCTGGGACTCGCCTACGGCGTGATGTGGCCTGCGCAGGTCTACGCGCGCGCGCTGCTGGTCGCGTTGTTCGCCGCGCTGTGCGAGCTGGGCTTCGCGTCGCTGACGGTGCCGTGGTGGTCCTTCTTCACTTGGTGGGTGCTGCCGCTCGAGTGCGCCGTCCTGCTCGTCGTCTTTCCAGTGGCCGCCTGGATCGGTGCGCACCTGTTTCCGCACGCCTCCGCGGTGGCGCGGCGGCGCGTCGGTGTGACCACGTTCATCGTCCTGACGCTGGTCGCGATCGCGCTGCCATGGTTTCTGCGCTAGGCACCACAGCGCCCTTTATTCGTCAACTCGGCCCGGAAGACGCCGTGATGTATCGCGTGCTGCGGCTGCGCATGCTGCGCGAACACCCCGAGGCCTTTCCGTCGAGCTTCGAGGCAGAAACGGCGAAGCCGTTGTCGTGGGCACAATCGCGGCTCACGCCTTCGACCGGCGCACCGCAGAAATTCGTCCTCGGTGCGTTCGCCGCCGGCGCCGAACTCATCGGCAGCGTCGGCCTCGCGGTGGAGGAGCGGGAGAAGGAGTGGCACAAAGGCTTCGTCTTCGGCATGTTCGTTGCGCCGGAAGCGGGAGCGCGCGGCGTCGGCCGCGCGCTCCTCGCCGAGAGCATTCGGATGGCGCGCCGCGTGCCCGGCCTTGAACTACTGACGCTGAC
>Ga0209048_10006823_pt1 | contig 10622 bp, 6 predicted proteins | sample FrelakmetCRP12CR_FD_187146 | JGI IMG/M metagenome (GOLD analysis project Ga0209048, IMG submission 187146) | Freshwater lake sediment microbial communities from the University of Notre Dame, USA, for methane emissions studies - CRP12 CR (SPAdes)... | ecosystem: Environmental > Aquatic >... | reverse complement strand
CCGGCCGCAATGGTTTGCCCATACCAGCCCAGCAGCAGGATGCCGGTGCGATTCAAAAGAGTCTCGGCCAGGGAAATCAGTACCAGCGGCAATGCGGTCCTGCGCCAGCTTGCCGCCAGGTATTGGGGCCTGGCCTGCGTGACCGCCTCGGGTCGAAGGCGGTGAAGCGCGATCCGCACCGCGATCAGGCCAAGCGCCGAGCAGGCCACCGTAACCAGCATTACCCCGCTGGCGTCGAGCGTCGTGCCCGGCCGCAACATCAATAGACCGAGCACCACGACCAAACCACCGTCGCGCATTACGCGGTCGGGCGCCAGCGCGGAGATCACGCCACCAAAGGCGCGTACTGCCGATGATGACAGCCACAATAACGACCAGATCGGCACCAGCGCAAAAGCGATGGTTAAGCTCGCCAACAGTTCGCCAGGCAGCGCGGTCCGGAACCACCAGAGCAGTAGCCAGGCGGTCAGCATGATGGCAAGACCAGCAGCTGCGGCGCGGCGTTCCGCATAGCGCAAGGCGCCATGCGCCAGCTCCCAGCTGCGCGTGGCGCAGTAGCCGGGAATCAGGCGCAGCAGCGATACGTCGAAGCCTAGGGCCGCGACATAAGCCAGAATGGTGACCCAGGCCAGTGCATAGGCGTAGTAGCCATAGGACGTCGCGCCGGTAAGCCGGGCGATCAGAAGTTGGGACAAATAGGTGAGCGCGGCGCCCGCAATATAGGTCGCAAACGCGAGCACGCTGCCACGGGCCAGCCGCCCAATGATCCGATGGCGTCCCGCGGCGCCCAGCGTCGCGCCCTCGGTCATGGTGCGCCCGCACCACCGATCAGTGACCGTCGTGCAACCGGGAGATTGGGTTCAGCCGCAGGCGGGTCTTCGGGCGACCAGGAGTCGCCCGGGCCGATGCGCGTCACCCGGGCGCCCTGCCGCTGCAACAGCGGTACCATCTCGTCAAGCACATCGATGGAGCGCAAGCTCGTGTCAATATCGAGCTCCATGCGCCGTTCAATCCAGGACTGCGCGCGTCGCCGCGCCAGCAGCCGCGCATGCAGCTCTGCCCGGGGAGCGTCGACGCGGATCCAGTGATCCGGTCGCGGGATCAGTGCCAGCGCCTGTTCGACGGATCCTTGGCCAACGGGGTGTCCGAGCAGCAACAATGAGCAGATGCTCTGCACGAATCCCTGATCGATGACTACTATGGAGTTCGACTTCCGAGCCTGACACCAGGTGCCCTCCAGTCGCAGGAGGTATTGGCGCAAACGGATCTTCCAAAGCGGGCTGATTGGCGGCAGCAGCTCGAGTAGTGACGTGGTAAGTCCGGATGTTGCGAGCGTGGACCGGGTTGCACCCAGTGCCAGATACTCCAGCGCGGCTCGCGTCACGCGACGCGTGCCGGCCAGGGGGACGGCTGCAGCCGATGCCCCGGACGCGGTGACTTCAGCCGGCCGGTAGCTCAGCACCAGCTGTGCAGGCCGACCGCTGTCAATCAGGCGGCTGGTCAACCCACGTGCGAAGGTGGTCTTGCCCGCTGCGGGGGGGCCGAAGATTTCGACGATCATGCGCGCCGCTCTCAGTCACCGCGCAGCAGGCGCCAGATCTGACGCTTGGCGGTGAGCAGTACCTCCGCCGCGGGCAAGCCAGCCGCAATAGTCGCAATCTGCGCACCGCCGAAGCGCAATTGATCCACCCCGGCAACGCGCGCGCGAATCACGCCCTGGTCCATGTTCGGTTCTCTGGCAGCGATCAATTCCGGCGACGCCAGCAATTTAATGACCAGATCCGGACGGCGTTTGGCGGCCAGTGCGTACGCCGAGGCCTCGAAGCCGCGCAGCCAGCGAGGCACGCCGCGCAGCCGTGGCAGCAAGGGTCCGTCGTTGAAATCGGCGAGTTCATCCTGGGGGTAGCGATCTGTCAGGACCACCATGCCGCGTGCGGCCGCCCGGCGCGCCGCCCCCAGTTTCAGCCGCTTTTCCATGGCCAGCATGCTGGCCCAGAGAGTCAGGAGCACGCTGTATGCCACACCTGCGGGCGCATTGCTCACAGCGCCGTGCGAGGACCCCTTGGGCTTGCCCTGAACGAGCTTCGATGCCAGCGGCACCAGCAATTTGAATGGCAACAGGAACCAGGACGGCCGGCCGTCGCCGGTGCCAAAGTAAAGTGGCAGCACGTCGACTTCGTCGCCGAGCCACTTGCGCAGGCCACGGACCAGCGTCGACTTTCCAGCACCATCGACCGCGACGACGGCGATCACCACACCAGCCCCCGCCACGCGGCGGTTCCAGGGGTGCGGCCAGTGCAGCAGCTGGCGATTGAGCGTTCCGGACAGCGCGCTCACCGTACGCCCCGCGGTGCGCGCAATGCCGGAAATCGCACCTACTGTACGGTAGGGCAGCAGGGCGCGGCGCAGGATCCGGCGCTGCCGGCGCTGCTGATGAAATGGCAGCGGATCGAACAACATCGCCGCCACCAGTGGCGCGGCGGCCGCGCCCAGCAATTCCCCGGCTCTGGCCTGCACCGCCGCGAAAGTCACTCGCGCTGCCAGTTCCCGGCGATCGAGTGCGAACTTCTCGGCCATGATCCGCCAATGTCGTAGCGCCACCGGGTCCGATTTGCGCAGCTCCAGGCAGGCGCGTACCACGAGCAGCACTGCCTCGCTGGCTGGGTCGAGCACCGGGAGGCCGGAGCCGGTGCGCGGCATGGCACGGGCGATCAGCGCGGCCTCGCACGGCAGATGGTGGGTCTTGAGCAGGTTGCCGCCCACGCGCAGCTGCGTATGCAGGTCTACGTGAGCGATCCGGCCGCTGGGTTCGTCAAGACTCAAATAGCACTCGATTGTTGGATCAGTCCGGTTCGCAACCGGAACGAAACGGCGGAATCCGCACTCGCGCAGCAGGTGACGCGCCTCGTGTTGCGCGTCGGCGGCTACCAGGATATCGAGATCGGAATGGCCTGCCAGCGCCATGCCGGCGCGCCTGGTGCTCTTCCAGTAGCACCATGGAACGCTCGCCCGTGTCAGGCGCGCGAACAGTGAGCTGTAGACACCCAGCACGGCTGGCTCGGGTGCAGAGAGGCCTGCTGCCTTGCAGGCCGGCGCGGCGTCTGCCAGCTCCGCAGCCGTTTGCAGAGTCTGCGCAGGGGTCACGTCGCCGGCACCACCCGGCGCACGAACGGTCGCCGGAGCAGTCGGAGAGCGTTGGCCAGGCTGTTGCCTGCGTAGGCATCCAGGTCGACCTGAGTGATGACGGCGGAGATGTTGGCGGCGATACGGGCACCGCGCGCACCGGAAGCGCGCAATAGTGCGAGGGCCGCGCGAGCATCGTCCCGGCGCGTGACGCCCCAGCGCACGGCGAACAGCACCTGGTCCGCAATGGTTGCCAACAGCCGTACTTCTGATGTCGGCAGTACCGGTGCGCTGTCGATGAAGATGAAGTCGTAATCAGACCACCTGCTGCGAAGCAGGCTCGCCAGATCATCGCTCTTGTACAGTGACGTCCGCTCGGGCGCGGCTCCGCGCGTCACGGGCATACAATCCAACCGCATGCCCTGGCCGGTTGGAATTATGACGATGCGGGCGCGGTCGGTAGCCAGCAGGTCAGTCATCGCCAGGTCTTCGCTTGCTGGCCGTGGGCTGCCAGCGGGGCGGGGCGAATCGGCCTCCCGGGGGGGGTCCGTGTTGAGCAGCAGCACCTTGGCGCCCATGCGAACGGCATAGGCTGCGAGCCCTAACGCCAGCGTCGTCTTGCCTTCGCCGGCCACGCTTGAGGCGATAAGCACAATGTGCGGCTTGCGCATGCTCGTGGTGGCCATCTGCAGCGACACGAAGATCCCGCGCAACGCCTCCAGGAAAGGCGTGGCCTCCTTACCGGTCCCCATGACGGTGCCCTCCGTCGGAATGATGCCGCGTGAGAATGGCACGAAGCCGGCGCAGCGCATGCCGAGCGCCGCTGCCACGTCGTTGGCGCTGTACATGCGCTGATCCAGTCGATCGCGTGCGACCGCCACCATGCAACCCAGGATCAGGAATGCGGCAAAGGCGGGTGGCAGCGTCAGCCACGGACTGAGAGAACTCGCGCGGCGCGGCACGGCCGCGTGCGACAACAGGCGCGCTGCCGCTGTCACGTCATCTGCACGCTCGATGAGTTCGTCACGGCGCTGCACCAGCCGCTCGTAGCGGTGGTGCGCCGCGGCTGCGGCCGTGACCAGGTCGTGGAGGCGCTCGTCCTCGCTGTCCCGCTGCACCGAAGTAAGGCGAGCCTCGAGCGCTGCCGCCTGGGCGCTGGCCACCCTTCTTTCGGACAGCAACTTCAACAGGGCCTGGTCGAGTTCGTTCTTTACCTTGTCCTGCAGTGGCCGGTAGGAGTCAGAATCGCCAATACCCGTCGCGGGAGTGCGCAGCGTGGCGACAATGCTTTCCTGCCTCCCTGCCAGCACCGCCAGCACCTGACCATGGAGGTCGACGAGCCCTTGTGCATCCCGGCCAGCGAGCAATGGCTCCCAGTCGCCACTGACGCCACGCGAGGCGAGCAATTCACCGTACCGCGCCTGTCGTGCCGCCAGCTCCGACTGCGCTGCCGATATCTGCCGATTCAAGTCACCCAGGTTCCCGTCGATGACAGTAGTTCGTGAAGCATCATTGATGCCATGCTCGGACCGGTATGCCACAACCGCGTTCTCGAGTGCGGTCGCTTCCTGGCGCAGGTCAGCTATCTTGCCATTCAGTGCGCTGATCGCCTGGTCCGGAGCCAGGCTGGATGGATCCTCGCCAGCTGCCAGATAGTAATCGGTGATCTTGTTGGCAACTGCCGCAGCCTCGGCGGGATCCCGGGAAGTGTAGGCGACAGATATGACGTGCGACCCGGATTCCTGGAAGACATTCAAGTGCCGCTTCAGTTCTTCAATCACGGCGGGGTCGGCGCGCATCGCCTCCAGGAGCGGCGTGGACGCGCGGCGCTCGGTGGCGTTGAACGCAGCGTCGGCGCGCAGCTGGCTGACCGCGCCTGCCAGCAGGTCGTGCGAGGCAAGTGCGGTCACCTGCGTCTGCATGGTTGCCTGGTCAGGTCCGTCGCCCCGGGTCGTCACCTGCGTATCCCGTTGCACTGTACGGGAATCCTGCACTACCAGTTGCGCCTTGGCCGTGTAGCGCGGTCCGAGCAGCAGCGCTAGCGCCAACACCAGCATCGACCCGCCGAGGGTGATCGAGGTGATCAACGCACTGCGCCTGCGCAGGATCTCCAGCAGCTTTGTCGATCCCATGCGCTCATCGTCCGCGGACCGAGATTCGTCCTGCGGCGCGTCACCAACTCCGCCGTCGACAGAGTGGAGACGGGACCATGCGCGAATCTGTTTGTCCATAGCGAGTCAGCTCTCCGGCACGATTGATCAGGCGGCGCCGGCAATGGGTTCCGAATGGCTGCAGGCCGTGCTGCCATACCCGGAAATTCGCCATGCCTGATACATCACTATCGCCCAGATCTCGTAACCGTAGTCGCCTCGGCCAGCGAGATGTTGGGTCCAGACTTCCGCGATACGGCGCGCATCCAGCACACCGTCGTCGTGGTGGCGGGCGGTCGCCAGTACATCCTCCACCCAGCCGCGAAGCGGGCCGGCCAACCATGCACCGATCGGCACATTGAAACCGGCCTTCGGGCGTTCGATCAGCTGATCAGGCAGATAGCGGCGCAATACCTGGCGGAGCAGCCATTTCGACTCCGTCCCGCGAATCTTCATCCTGGCCGGCAGGCGCAGCGCGAATTCGACGATTCGATGATCGAGCAATGGGCAGCGTGCTTCCAGCGCGACTGCCATGCTCGCACGGTCAACCTTGACCAGTACATCCCCTGGCAGGTATCGGCACAAGTCGCGGTACATCAGTCGTCCCGGCAGATCGGCAGCCACTGCATCGATCGGATCAAGGTGCGCTGTGCTACCGGTTACCGCGGGGCGGGTCGTCAGCGACAGCAGATGCTCGTAGAGCACGTCTTCATCGCCGGCCGCGACCAGTGCGGCCAATCTCCGCAAGTCCCGGCCGGTAAACGACTGCCGCAGTACCGTGGGTATGGGCATCCTGCTCAGCAGACGAACGCCCGATTCCGGATGTAGCAGGCGCAGCAGGGCAGCTCCTGCCGCGCGCAACGGCTGCGGCAGCCCGTACCAGTCCGCGAGGCGGGCCGCCATGACGTGGCGGCGATAGCCGCCAAAGCACTCGTCACCGCCATCACCGGTCAACGCCACCGTGACATGGCGCCGCGCCAGGGCGGACACCAGATATGTGGGGAGCTGTGACTCATCGGCGAATGGCTCATCCCAGATGGACGGCAGCTTGGGAATCACCGCCTGCGCTTCTGCTGCCGTCAGGCGCAGCGTGGTATGGATGGTGCCGAGATGGCGCGCGACCCGTTCAGCATGCACCGCTTCATCGTAGCCCGATTCTGCGAAGCCGATTGTGAAGGTGCGTACTGGCGCAGACGACTGCGCCTGCATCAGTGCCACGATCGTCGCGCTGTCAATTCCACCCGAGAGCAGCGCGCCCAGGGGCACATCGGCGATCATGCGCTGGCTCACTGCGGTGCGCAGTCGCCGATCGAGTTCCTCTACCAGCTCATCGTCGTTATCAGGGAGAGGGTCAGTCTGGCCGGCCCGGGCCGCTGCCGCCAGGGTCCACCAGTAGGTGACCAGCGATCGCAGTTGCTTGGCGCTGCGCGTTGCCAGGTCCGGCGCCGTAACGGTAAGCCGGCCTCCAGGAGGCAGCTTGAAGACACCCTCCCAGATGCACATGTGGTCCGGAATCCAGCCATAGCGCAACAGCGCAGCTACCGCCGCCGGGTTGATGTGGGCGTCGAAGCCGGGGCAAGCGCGCAAGGCTCGCAACTCAGACCCGAACACCAGTGTGCCGCCGATCATGGTCAGGTACAGCGGCTTCTTGCCCAGCCGATCGCGTAGCAGATGCAGCGCGCGTCGGTCAGGATCCCACAGCGCAATGGCGAACATGCCGGCGAAGCGCCGCAACGCCGGCTCGATGCCAAAGTGCTCGAAAGCCGCCAGCATGACCTCGGTATCGCTGGTGCCGCGGAATGTGGCGCCCAAGGATTCGAGGTCCGCGCGCAGCTCGCGGAAATTGTAAATCTCACCGTTGTAGCTGGCGACCAGCCCGCTGGCGCGCCGCTGCATTGGCTGCCTGCCGGACTCGGACAGATCGACAATGGCCAGCCGGCGATGGCCCAGCGCTACACCGGCCTTCGGGTCCGACCACACGCCGTCGCCGTCTGGCCCGCGGTGGCGCAGCGTGTCGAGCATGGCGGGCAGCGCGGCGAGGCCTGGATCGGATGCCCGACCCGGGGACAGCAGCATTCCGGCGATGCCGCACATCGCTTCAGCGTCCAGACGGCATGGTGCAGCCGCTCATGGCAGACAATGACTCGCAGCAGTCTCCCGCTGCCCCACGGCCACCGCGGCTCGCGTGCGTCGAGTCAGCAGGCTCCGGTACAGCTGGCAATACCGCTCCACGACCTGAGTCAACGCGAAGTGCGTGCGCACGAAATCGGCTGCGCGGTCGCCCAGCGCACGGCCAGCGGCCGGATTGTCGAGCTGCGCAACGATCGCCGCGGCCAGGTTGCGCGGGGAGCGCGCGGGCACCAGGCGGCCGCTGACGCCGTCAATTATGACGTCATTGCAACCGGGCATGTCCGTGGCCACAATTGGCAATCGCGCCAGGGCAGCCTCGAGCAGCGCGCGTGGCACGCCTTCCCGGTATTCGGTCGGGAAAACGAAGACGTCCGCCATGCGCAGCAACGCCGGCACGTCGCCGCGCTGGCCAGTGGTCACGACGTAAGCGGCATGGCGCTGGAGCTCCGCGGCGGACACCGCCATGGGTCCTTCACTTTCCCGCGGACCGACCAGTACGAAGCGCACATCGGGCCGGGCTTCATGCACCAGCTCCGCGGCCTTCAGCAGGGTTGGTACGCCTTTGTGGCGCGTCAACCGCGTGACAGTCATGACGACTCGCGCGGCGCCCAGCCTCATCTGCCGCCGCAGCTGCCCGGGAGACTCGCCGCTGGCCAGCGCCCGATCGAAGCCGGCAATGTCGATACCCGATCCGGGGATGAGCTCGCAGCAACCCGGTTGCGCCAGGCCCCAGCGCTGGAAATATTCCATGTCCTGGCGATTCTGGAATACGGTCTGGTCCGTGGAATTCGCGGCACTGCGATGCAGCGCCCGCTGCACCGGACGCAGCGCCAGCGCCAGCGGCGAGCGCGACGAATGCACCCATCCCAACCCGTTGATGGTACGCACGACGCGAATACCCTCATGCGAGCGCGCCGCCCGGGGCACAAGTATGTTCGGCTTGGTGTCGAAGCTCTGCACGATGTCGGGCCCGGTCCTATCCAGCAGCTCGCGCAGTTGTCGAACCGAAGCGCGGTCGGCAAGCGGACTGATGAAGCGCTGGAACCGGATGGGGTGATAGCAGAGTCCGGCGCGAGCGAAAGGGGTTGGGTCGCCGGTGCCCGCAGCGCTGACGTGCCAGCCAGCGCGGCTGAGCTCCTGCAGAAAGGGAATGCGGAGGTGATGATCCTCACCGCCTATGCATAGCAGGCGCGGTCCTCCGGCAGTTTGCGCTGGGTCTGGATTCGAAGTCCGCACGTGGATGACGTCCCTTGGCGCCGATGTATTCTATGGCGCTCTGCGATGGCCAAATATAGACGGTATGGGTGGCGGCGGGCTCACGATAGCGATTTACGCCACCGCGTCTTCCACCGAAACAGGCGCGGTGCGATCTAGATCGAAGGATCTACCGAAGCCGGCGACTGCCGGCCGGTGGCAGCGGGCGGGGAAGATACCAGGCGTTAGCACATAATGGCTTGCGCCGGCACCGGCGTATCGGTGCTTTACGGCGACAACTTGCCAGCTGCGAGGCGACTGGAGTTCACTGGGCACCCACCGACGATCATGTATGCCGCGAACGGGTAGTAGGTGCGAAATGGACAGCAGAATCCGGCGCCGCGGCGCTGCGCCGAGTCGATGGACAACCGGGGTTCTGGCCGTAGCGCTGGCTGCCTGCACGTCTGGGCACGACGCCACGAATAGCGCAGCTAGCAATCCGTCCACGACCATCCTGAGCATCAGCGGCACACCCGCAGTTTCCGTCGCTGTGGGCGACACCTACAGTTTCCAGCCTGCCGTGCGCAACTCGGGCGGCGGAGCCATCACCTTCAGCGTACAGAATGCCCCATCGTGGACCAGCTTCGATTCTGGCAGCGGATTGCTCTCGGGTACTCCAGCCGCCGCAGATGTGCAAAGCTATGCGGGCATCGTCATCACCGTGAACGGCGCCGCGGCACAGGCAGAGCTTCCCGCCTTCTCGATCACCGTGACGCAGGCCACAGTAGTCAATGGCGCGTGCGGCGCCGCCAACGGCACGGCGGTCGTCACCGGGCCCACTGCGTCCCTGTGCAGTGCCGGTACCGCATCAGCCGTCAGTGGCAGCGGGCCCTGGTTCTGGACCTGCGCAGGCAGTGGTTCCGGCACCTCGGCGCAGTGTTCGGCGCAAAAAAGCACTGCACCTCCGCCGCCTCGGCTGCACCTGCACTATGCTCCAAATGCCAATTTCGACAGCAAAGGCAATTACCTGCCTGCGGCTGCGGGCTTCAACCTCGCCGATGTCAGCAGCGCCGCCACGCTCACCAGCCTCCCTGCGGGTGTGCTGGGGCTGGTCTGGCTGGGCATGTGCCAGGGAGCGGACAGCGCTTTCATTGCCGCAGTCACGGCGTTCGAGCACAACGCGAAATTGTTCGGATTCTATTTAATGGATGAGCCAGATCCGACCGGAGAATATGCCACCCTCTGCACGGCCGCCAATCTGCGCGCCGAGTCCGACTGGATTCACGCCAACCTGCCGGGAGCGAAGACCTTCATCGTAATGATGAACCTGGGAACGCCGACCCGGCCGAACTACATGAACACCTATAACCCGGGCAACACGGGCATAGATCTCTATGGACTGGACCCTTATCCAGTGCGGCCGCAGCTATCCGGCGGTGTCGATTACTCGGTGATCGGCGCCGCCGTGAGCGCCGCGTCCGCGGCGGGCATTCCGGTTGACAGCATGATCCCTGTCTTTCAGGCCTTTGGAGGTGGGGGCTATACCAGCTACACCTTGCCGACGCCGACTCAGGAGCAGCAGATTCTGTCAGCCTGGACGAGCATCCTCGCTCATCCGGTTTTCGATTATGCCTACAGCTGGGGCCCGCAAAGCGCGGACCAGGCGTTGGCCACCTCACCGGATCTGCAGGCGATTTTTGCAGGTTACAACGCCACACACTGAGCGTAATAGTTCGCTTCGCTCCGCAGGTGCGTTTGACCTGCCGATCATCTTCGGCTTCAGTGCTGATGCAATCACACGCGCTGCCGACGCATGCTGGACTGGTCAGGAGACAGCGCCTGGTCGGATTCCGGTTGCTCAGGTCGCAGCGCAGCAGCTAGCCCCGCTTAACACCAGGGGCGCCGAAATCCCTTAGAATCCGCCGGTCGCCCCCGTAGCTCAGTGGATAGAGCGACCGCCTCCTAAGCGGTAGGTCGTCGGTTCAACTCCGGCCGGGGGCGCCAGTAGGACTTCCAGAGAAATCC
>Ga0209048_10006822_pt1 | contig 10622 bp, 12 predicted proteins | sample FrelakmetCRP12CR_FD_187146 | JGI IMG/M metagenome (GOLD analysis project Ga0209048, IMG submission 187146) | Freshwater lake sediment microbial communities from the University of Notre Dame, USA, for methane emissions studies - CRP12 CR (SPAdes)... | ecosystem: Environmental > Aquatic >... | reverse complement strand
CGTAACACACGCGCTTGTCAAAGACTGCTGGTGGTACAGGAAGTATGCGCCGGGGGATACGGGGCTGGAAGGGTTGGACACCGAGGCGCGAGAGGCCAAGAGAGGCTTGTGGGTTGATCCAGTTCCTATCCCGCCGTGGGAGTGGCGCAAGGGGCGGCTGCCGAAGGGAAAAAACTAAACGGACTGCTGCGGGGGCGGGTGAGGGAGCGAGGCTCCTATATTGTGCTGGGGTCCGACCTGATGGCGTGGCGGGTTGGAGGCCCCTGCACTATGCCGCACCGCGAGGCCACCTGGAATGAGCGGAGCTTCGAGGAAGAGAGTCAGCGTACTCCCAGGCAGCGTGAGTGGACGGCGAAGCATCCACTTCCCGACCGGGGGGGTGGTGTGGCTGGAGAATGGGATTAACTCCCCCGTGTCAGTATTGAGCAGCATGGGCGTGGTTGCTTTCTTCCATCGCAGAAAATTCCGCCATCGTCGCCACATCCGCGATAGCCCCATCTGCATTCCTTCAAGAGCCTTGAGAGGGTCCGCCGGTGGTACTTCGACACATGGTGATACGTATGAGCAACTACGATGCCACGAGGGTCTCTAAGGACCCCGTAATCGAATTGAGGTGTCATTCCATGAAATTTATCGTTGGGCTGCATCTCGATCCACCTTCACTGTCCGCACGTTGACACTTACTGCTGTATTCATTGCCCATCAGTCAGTGGACACCCTTGAACAGTCGCGCCAGGAGACTCTCAGGGCCTCCCTGTCTCTAAGTCGCAAGAGAAGAATTCCATGTGGTGCTACCCCCCCCCTTTTTTGGGCCAGCACTCACACGCGGGGTCCATACCCGGTACCCTCCTATGCGAAGTGGGTGGTTCTCCCCTTTTGTCCCCGTGATGCAAATCGGGGTGGAGTCCCAAATGCCCAAGGGGTGGGAGCAACATCCGGCAATCTCTGACCACTGCGCTCGACATGGCGAAGATCACGGAAATGGAGATCTTGGATCTACGTGATGTCGGATGGATACATTATGACGCAAAAGGGCAAAATCCTTGCTCAATAATAAGGTGAGGAGAATAATAAAATCAGGCGAATAGAGGGGCCCGTCCCATGAATACCGGGCGGTCCAGTTTTCGAATCTGTTGGATGCCGGCAGCCGTCAGCGGCGCCATCCACGCCGTTGATTGGTGGCTGCCTATCGGCACTGCTGTGCTGATATCGTCTGTGGTACCGGCGCTCGTCTCCTCGTGGATTCCCCGCTATCGAGCAATCCTCCTGACCGCCTCCATCGTCTCTCTCCTGACATTGATCAATCTACTATGGGCTCCGTCCTCGGTCCCCGCATGGATCGTACGCAGCAACCGGTTCTTCTCCGTGGCCGTGATCCGGGTGACCGCCATCCTCTGCATGCGGCGAGTACAGGATGAGCATAGCCTGTGCGTCATCGATGCAGGCATCGAACAGCAGATCGGGGCGCGCATGGAAGAATGGCGAATCGAATTCCACCAATTGCACTACTAAAAAGGGATGTGACGCCATGGTCCCAGCAAAAATTCTTCGGCAGGCGGAAGCGCGACTCCGGGCGACCAGGCGCGATGTCGCGGCCATGCCGGTCAAGGACGTGCAACGGCTGGTGCATGAGCTGCAGGTCCATCAGATCGAGCTGGAGATGCAAAACGAGGAACTGCGCCGGACACAGGTGGAACTTGAAGCGGCGCGCGACAGATATGTGGATCTCTATGATTTTTCGCTGGCCGGCCATCTCACGCTGGATACGCACGGCACGATTTTGGAAGCCAATCTGAGGGTCGGGATGCTGCTCGGCATCAACCGGAAGGAGCTGATCGGACGACCACTCGCGCGCTTCATTGCACGGGACGATCAGGACACCTTCCACCGGCATTATCAGGATGTTTTGAAGACAGGCACGCGACAAATCTGTGAGGTGCAGCTCCGGGAAGAGACTGGCGCTGCGCGCTGGGTCTATTTCGAGAGCCTTGCGGTGCACGATGAGCTAGGGCGCATCACCCATTGGCGGACGGCGCTATTGGACATCACCGAGCGCAAGCGGGCGGAGGAGGTGATGCGGGAAAGCGAGCAACGATTCCATACGATGGCGGACACTGTACCGGCCCTGATCTGGATGGCGGGCCCGGACAAGTTGCGCACGTATTTCAACAGGGGCTGGCTGGACCATACCGGCCGGACGATGGAGCAGGAACTGGGGAACGGCTGGGCGGAGGGTGTGCATCCGGAGGACGTCGCCCGGTGCCTCAAAACGTATGGAGAGGCCTTCGACCGGCGCGAGCCCTTCGAGATGGAATACCGTCTGCGGAAAGCGGATGGGCAGTATAGCTGGTTTCTTGCTAAAGGGGTGCCGCGCCGGTTCCCCTCCCGCAAATTCGCCGGCTACATCGGCATCTGCATTGATCTCTGTGAGCGGAAAACTCTGGAGGACCAGCTCCGTAAGACGGTCAAAGAAAAAGAGAGTCTGTTGCGCGAGGTCCATCATCGAGTAAAAAACAATCTGCAAGTGATTTCCAGCTTACTGAATCTCCAGGTGGCCTCGATCAAAGACCCGCAAGTCGTCCAGCTGTTTAGGGAGTGTCAAACCCGCATTGCCTCGATCGCGCTGTTGCACGAAACCTTGCACCGGTCCAACGACCTGTCGTGCATCAGAATGTCGGACTACCTTCGTACCCTGGCGGGCCACGTGTTCCGGTCCTATGGGGTCGATCCCAAAGTCATTGGGCTGGACCTCCTGGTGGAGGATCTCGCGTTCGATATTGATACGGGTATGACGTGCGGGATGGTTGTCGAGGAACTGCTGTCGAATTCTCTGAAACATGGGTATCCGGTGGGGACGGGAGGGCGTATCCAGATCAAACTGCAGGCGCAGGACGAGGGCACCTATCTGATGCAAGTGAATGACGATGGGGTAGGCATTTCGAAAGACGGCGTGCAGCGCAACCCGGGCTCACTGGGGCTGGAACTCGTTAACTTGCTCGTAGAGAAACTGGAAGGCGCGGTCGAACTGCAAAGCGGCCCGGGGACGGCATGGCGAATCGAGTTCCACCAATTGCACTACCAAGAAAGGATGTGACGCCATGGTACCAGCAAGAATCCTTGTTGTGGAAGATGAAACCATCGTGGCGAGGGATATCCAGCAAAGTCTGACCCGCCTGGGGTATGACGTACCGACGACGGCGACCTCGGGAGAGGAGGCAATCCGGAAGACCAAGGAGATCCATCCGGACTTGATCCTCATGGACATTGTGCTGAAGGGGCAGATGGACGGAGTGGAGACGGTACGGCAAATCAACCGGCAGTTCGATGTGCCGGTGATCTTTCTGACGGCTTACGCGGACGACTCGACACTCGAGCGGGCAAGAACCACGTCGCCGGCAGGCTACATGCTCAAGCCCTTCCATCCGAACGAGCTGCGGCCCGCCATCGAACTCGCGCTGCATCGGGCACAGATCGACCGTCACCTCAAAGAAAGCTTGCGGTGGCTGGTGACGACCTTGCGGTGTATGAGTGATGCCATGATCGCGACGAACCGCGGCGGGCGCTTGACCTATATGAGTCCGGCAGCGGAGGCGCTGACCGGCTGGCTCCAGCAAGATGTGATGGGGGCTGAATTGACAACCATGCTCTCGTTCGAAGAGGCCGGACCGGTGCCGGTCTTCGAAAATCCGGTGATGAAGGCCATGATGGAGTGCCGGATCGTCCGGCTTGACCGTGTAACGTTTCGTGCGAAAGACGGCACAACAAGACCGGTTGCAGGCAGCACCGCGCCGGTCATCGACGATGCGGGTGTCGTCATAGGGTCGGTGTTGGTCTTTCACGATGCGCAGGAGCTGGAACGGCCGGATCGCGGCTTCGAAAGCATCCGAAGCGAACTGAGGCAGGCTGTGGCGCGTGCGCCCGGGGTCATCAATCTCTGCGCCTGGTGTAAGCGGGTACCGGACGTGTCGGGGGAATGGTACGACCTGGACACGTTTATCACGGAACACTCCGGCATACAGTTCAATGGCGGACTCTGTCCGGAGTGCCTGCAGAAGTGCTTCCCGCATTCGTAGCCAGTCGGCGGGCATGTGATAGTCAGTGGAGGTCCTCCAGGAAAGCAGTCGTGCTTGTCCTTGCTCTTGGAGTGTCCATCCTATACTGCTCAGATTGGGGAGTTGCGCAGCCGGCAGCGATCCAGCCAGCTGGGCCGCAAGGCGCAGGACTGTTGGGAACCTTACAGCAAAGTCCCGCGCATTATCAGATACGCGACACTGAAATAAATCACCAACCCCGTCACATCGACGATCGTCGCGACAAATGGAGCGGACGAAACCGCCGGGTCGAAACCCAGCCGCCGCAAGATAAACGGCAACAGTGAGCCGCTTAGTGCCCCCCACATCACCACTCCCACTAACGAAATCGCGACGGTCAGAGCAACCAGCAGCCAGTGCGGCCCATACAGGTCCCCGAACCAGGACCACAGGGCGATGCGCAAGAACCCGATCGTCCCGAGGATCGAACCGAGTGACAAGCCCACAATGAACTCCCGCCGAATCACTCGCCACCAATCGCGCAGTCCGATCTCTCCGATGGCCAGGGCTCGGACGACCAGGGTCGAGGCTTGCGACCCTGAATTGCCTCCGCTTGAAATGATCAGTGGAACAAACAGAGCCAGCACGACCGCTTTCTCGATTTCCTTCTCAAAAAACCCCATCGCCGTGGCGGTAAACAGTTCACCGAGGAACAGCACGACCAGCCATCCTGCACGCTTGGAGATCATCCGTCGCAAGCCGATGAGGATATAGGGTTCATGGAGTGCCGCCGTACCGCCGATCTTTTGGATATCTTCTGTCGCCTCTGCTTCCGCGACTCGGAGGACGTCATCGATCGTGACAATGCCAATCAAAATACCTGACGAGTCGGTGACCGGCAGCGCGCTGCGGTGTTCCCGTTCAAACACCGCGATCGCCGTCTCTTGAGCGTCCGTGGCTTTGAGCGCCACATACTGATGGTCCATCAAGTTCGCGATGGTAAGCTGCGGCGGAGCCAGGAGCAACGACCGGAGGCGAATGTCATCAATCAGCACACCCTGTTCATTCACCACATACACCAACGAGAGTGTTTCACTGTCCTGTCCATGATTCCTGATGTATTCCAAGGTGTACTGCAAGGACCACTCTTGTCTCACCGCGATATAATCCGGTGTCATCAGGCGTCCGATACTGCGTTCCGGATAGCCGAGCAGAGAGACCGCGACGGCTCGTTCTTCTGGTGTGAGTTGCGCCAGTAGTTGCTTGGTCATGTTTGCCGGCAACTCTTCAAGCAGTAAGGTACGGTCATCCGGCGCCATGTTGTTCAGCAATCCGGCCGACTCCTCCCGTCCCATCGCCTTCAGCAATTGTTCTTGGCCGGGCAACTCCAATAGCTCGAAGACCTCTGCAGTGAGATCCCGAGGAAGGATGCGCAGCACGACCATTTGGTCTTCTATCGATAGACCATCTATGGCGCGTACTAGGGCGGACGGACTCCAATTCTTAAGGGCCTGACGGAGTGCGACGAAATCCCGCCTGTGAAGAAACTCGTGGATCTGAGAGGGGGCTTGGATGATCACCGATTACTATCCTTTGCTGTCACAATTGTTTTCAACGTCGATGAGCCTATCGAAATACCATACAAGTAGTGCAGATGGATAGCACAGAGGGTCCTCTCCGTCAGGTAGCAATCTCCAACGAGGAAAGGATCAACGGACAGGATGAGGATAAAAGATGCCTATTCTTCCCTCGAAAGTCTCAACCGAGGGGTTCATCCCATGAGCGTGTGCTGAAGGCTGTTCGAGTCCATGAGAACCTCTGAAATCAGTAGAGCGGCTGGAATGTTCCGAAGCCTCGGTATTCCAATGAAAACCGGGGAAACGCTTTTAAAATCTGTCGTTCACACATTGGTAAACCGCAGGTCGTCCATTCAATCCGGATCGCCGGCTCGAGAATACAAGGCCACAACGCAATCAGACAGGTAGGCGTACCAACGACTTGGGCTGCCAAGGACTGCGTCCCCAAACCTGAACTGTCTGTGCCTCTCCTCCTGCCGCATCGGTCAGTCCGTCCGCACGAAACTGCTTTAGGTTCCCCTTCTTGCATATCTCGCTCGCGCTCCTGATAATGCCTCAAGCGAGGCGCCTGTATGACTGTTCCACCAGGCCGATGGGAATTCCTGCTCATCTCCTTCATCCTTCTCCTCACGGGAGTACTGTTCGCGCTTGATCTGCGCTCGCCATTCGGAGTCGCCAACGGGGTGCTCTACAGCATCGTGGTGCTGTTTTCGTTCTGGTCCCCCCACAGGCGGTTGTGTCTGGCGGTGGCAAGTCTCTGCACCGTTCTGATCCTGCTGGGTTCGTTCTATAGTCCGACATTGCCGGGCATGCCCCGCTGGACTGCGGTCACGAATCTCCTGATCAGTATCTTCGTGATGTGGGTTCCAGTCCTGTTTTACTTCGAACACATTAAGACCTTTGATGCACAGCGGCTTGCTCAGGAGCAGCTGGAGACGCGAGTCCAGGAACGAACCAGGGACCTCGTGGCCTCCAATAGGGCCTTGTCGATTGAAGTGATGGAACGAAAGCAGGCGCAAGAATCTCTGGAGGTCAGTCGTCGGGTGATTGAGCACAGCCAGGGAGAACTCAGGGCGTTGGCTGACCGGTTGCTGGTTGTTCAAGAGGAGGAACGCCGGCGTATATCGCGCGAGCTGCACGACGACATCAATCAGCGGCTGGCCATGTTAGCGGTCGAAGTCGAGGTATTGGAGCAACGGTTGTCGTCTTCGCCCGAACAGTCCGGTCGCGCCCTGCGGGCGATCCATGATCGGGTCGTCGAGCTGTCGGATGACGTGCGCCACCTCGCCTATCAATTCCATCCCTCGGTCCTGGATGATTTGGGATTGCCTGTGGCGCTGCAGCGGTTGGTGGACGATGTGGCCGTCCACTCTGGCATCAAAGGAATCTTCACCCCTCGCAAGGTGCCGGAGGCGCTGCCTCAGGACGTCGCGACCTGTCTCTACCGGGTCGCTCAGGAAGGTCTGGCCAATGTGGTGAAACACGCCGGCGCTGCTCAGGTTGAAGTGGAGTTGGCCGGAGGAGAGGACTGCATCACATTGTCGATCAGAGACGATGGCAGGGGATTCGATGCGGAGCGAATCCGTGAGTCCCGCACAAGTCTGGGGTTGGTGAGCATGCACGAGCGTGTCCATATGGTAAACGGGACCTGCGAGATCACGTCTCAACCGGGGCAGGGGACTCAGGTTGCGGTGACGGTGCCGCTGGCGAAGGGGGCGGCATGAAAAAATTGCGGGTGTTGCTGGTTGATGACCACGTCATGGTGCTCGAAGGATTCAAGCGGCTGATCGAAGACCAGTGCGAGGTCGTGGGTATGGTGGAGGACGGGCGAACGCTCCTCGAGGTGGCGCCGAAACTGAAGCCGGACATCATCACGATGGACATCTCGATGCCCTGGCTGAATGGTTTGGACGCAGCGCGCCGGCTGAAAAAGGAGATGCCCGACGTCAAGATCATCTTCCTGACGATGCATGCCGACGTAGCCTATGTGAGGGAGGCCTTCGCTGCCGGCGCGTCCGGCTTCTTGATGAAACGATCGGCCGGTACTGAACTGCTCCAGGCGATTCAAGCGGTGTCGAACGGACAGTACTACATCACGTCCCTCATCACCAAAGATCTCGTGCGCTCGATCCTCGAAGGTGCCTCGAATGTTTCTCCTCAACGTGACGTGCTGACGCCGCGTCAGCGGGAGGTCCTCCAGCTCGTCGCGGAAGGCCGGGCGGTCAAAGAGATTGCCACGATCCTCAACGTCTCGGCCAAGACGGTGGAGTATCACAAAGGACAGATCATGGAGCAGCTGAATCTCCACACGACAGCGGAATTAACCAAGTACGCCATCGCGCACGGTTTGATCCCACCGTAGCGCGGTTCGATGCCCCCTTGAGTGCCCTCTTCTGCCCTAGGGATATCTCTCCCCGACCTTAGGCATCTGTCTAGTACCTTCTCCGCCCCTCCCGACCTACACTGATTTCAAGACAATCGAGCATGCTTCGGCGCCGCATGCAGCCATCACTTCCTGATGGCCTTCGGATCCCAGGCGTACCACAGAAAGGAGCGACACGATGCTGACACACGACATCCTTATGGATCTCATCACGATGGCGACGCAATCTGTTCTCGTTCTGACGCTGATCCTGGTGGCCTCGTGGATGCTGATGGAACGGGCCGAGAGGCGACGAGCGGAGCGGGAGCTGGAGGGAGGGGGAGCGGTACGCGTGGTCTCAGGTGTTGGGGTACAGGTGATGCCTGCGTACCTACGAGAGATGAGAGGTGGACGATGAACTGTTCCGAGGGGGCGGAGCCCCGGCGCATCAGACCGATATCGAACCGGAGGCGTATGAAGCGGAAACGCATTCTCGTGATCGATGACGATGTGGACATCCGCGTCCTGTTGTGGCACCGGCTTGAGGCGATGGGATTTGAGGTGGTCACCGAATCGAACGGCCATGCGGGACTCTCACGGATCGAGCGAGAGGCGCGCCTGGCCTCTATCGACGGGGTGCTGCTGGAACTGTTTCTCCCGGTCCTGGACGGCATCGCAGTCTTGGAGGACTTGCAGATACGACACCCTGAGATTCCAGTGATCGTGATGTCCACGGCGATTCACTCCAGTGCGTTTCAAGCGGCGATCGAGAGCGGAGCGAGCGACTGCATCGCAAAGCCCTTTGCTGCCGACCTATTAGCGAACAAATGCGAGAAGGTATTCCTGAAGAAGCCGAAGACAGCGAGGAAGGCCCTGAAATAAGTCCGATCATCGCGTAATGGCGCGGCGGGGTGGCGATGGATGTGTACAAGGAGAGTGAAGGGGAAGGGGGGGGAGATGGCATCCATTCTACTGGTTGAAGATGATAGCGATGTGAGAACGCTTTTGCGCCATACTCTCGAAATGGCCGGGCATATGGTCACGGAGGCCTGGAACGGAAGCGATGGGCTTGAGCAGTACACCCGAGTCCGGTGTGACGTGGTTGTAACGGATATCCTGATGCCGGTAATGGACGGGTTGGCGTTGATCAGAGAGCTGAAACGCCAGGATGCGGCCGTCAGAATCATTGCGATCACCGGGGGGGTCGGAGTGCTGGATTTCCTCGATGATGCTGGAACACTCGGAGCTCAACGAACGTTGCGCAAGCCATTTTCCATGAACGAGCTCGTGAATGCGGTTCGAGAAGTCCTATTTTCTACTGCTGAGCGCATGATGGAGTGATGGAGACATCTCCGCATAGGATGAGAAAGGGGGCTGACATGGCGACGATTCTGCTGGTTGAGGACGAACGCACTGTCAGGCATCTGCTGAGAGCGATTCTGGAAGAGGCAGGCCATGGAGTGATCGAGGCCTGCGATGGGGCTGACGCGTTGGCGAAGTACCGGTCTCACCGGACCGATCTCATCCTCACGGATCTGATGATGCCAAAGAATGACGGGCTCGTATTCATCGCGGAAGTTCAACGAGAGTTTCCCCATGCCAAGATCACCGCGATCACCAGCGGGGATGGAACCTTGGCCAGTGCCGACGAAGCGCGCATGTTGGGGGTCTCCTCTGTGCTGCGAAAGCCGTTGGATTTGGAGGAATTGCTCGAAGTCATACAAGGCGAACTCAACGAAGCAGTTCATTCAGCCTAGGGGCATCCGCCTGTGCCATCACCACATACCGCAGCGGCCCACCGGGGCTGATCGGATCAAAGGGATAACAGGTCACCAGCGCGAGTTGGTTCTCCTGCCTGTCCTGTTGGATCAAAGCCGTGCGTGAGTCAACGACGGTGATGCTGCTGACGCGATAACGCTGTTGCTGCTGCCTCTGGGTCGTGAGCAGAATCTCATCGCCTTCATTCAGATGTTGCAGGAAGCGAAAATGCGTATCGCGATGACCGGTCAGGATAGCGGTTCCCGGCTTTCCCATACTTCCGCTCGATTCGGCATGGCCCGGGCCGAAGGCCAGTGTCCGGCCATAGGCGCCTTCCAACACAATCTGATCAATGCCCTGGCTCGGGACGATCAATCTGGCCACAGGCCAGGTATCGGCCCAGGGCCATGGTTTGGCGGCCACTTCGCCTGCCAGGCTGCGGGACCAGGCCCGCTGCAGTAACCACTGCGCGAGCCTGGCCTTCGCATAGATCCACGCTCCTTCTCCCACTTGCCACGTGCCGATGGTGAGGAAGCACACCATCAGTATCGTGACAGAGCGGGGCGTCAAACGGATCCGGTTCATGCGAGTTGTCTTCGATATCCCCACAGCAACCACGTCAATGTCAGGACCGCAAGCCCCAATAGAATGTGCAGCGGCCCGTTCGTTGCCGTTCTCGGCAACCCGAATATAGCTTGGTAGTCCTGTCCATCCGGCAGATTCGTCTTCATCGCATGGCCGATCAGGTTCTTATCGGTCAGGCGAACCGGCGTGACATCGACAGCCACCAGGCTGGTGTACTTGCTGACGAGATGATGCGGCAGCGCCACCTCGATCACGGCTTGGCGTTGCGTTAGGTCATCCTGCCCGTGGCGTTCTTGATCCATCAACGAG
>Ga0209048_10006821_pt1 | contig 10622 bp, 12 predicted proteins | sample FrelakmetCRP12CR_FD_187146 | JGI IMG/M metagenome (GOLD analysis project Ga0209048, IMG submission 187146) | Freshwater lake sediment microbial communities from the University of Notre Dame, USA, for methane emissions studies - CRP12 CR (SPAdes)... | ecosystem: Environmental > Aquatic >... | reverse complement strand
CAAGGTGCTGAAGCTGATCATGCGTTACGTGCACGATGCAACCGAGGCCGAGGATATTGCACAGGAGGCGTTTGTCAAAGCTTACCGTGCCCTGCAGTCGTTCCGCGGCGATAGCGCCTTTTATACCTGGCTGTATAGAATCGCGATCAACACCGCGAAGAACGCGCTGGTTGCAACCAAACGGCGGCCCATGGATTACGACCTCGATCTGCAAGATCCCGAACAATACGACCTGCAATCACGCCTCGCCGAATCGGCGACGCCGGAGGCATTGCTTCTCACCGACGAGATCCGCGACACCGTCAACCGCGCGATCGAGAATTTGCCGGAGGATTTGCGCACCGCAATCGTCCTGCGTGAGCTCGAGGGCTTAAGTTACGAGGACATCGCGCAGACGATGGATTGCCCGGTGGGCACGGTGCGCTCGCGAATCTTTCGCGCGCGCGAGGCGATTGACAAGAAGCTGAGACCGATATTTGAAGGCGGCCTGGGCCGCCCCGAGGATACATGAGCGAACAAATTCGTGAGCAAGTCTCGGCATTTCTCGACGGGGAATTGCCCGGTTCGGAAACCGAACTTTTGTTGAAGCGCCTGACTCGGGATGCGGAATTGCGCGAAAGCTTCGGGCGCTATGCCTTGATCGGCGAATCGATGCGAGGCTCGAGCCGCGTGCCATTGACCCGGGGCTTTGCGGGCCGCGTGAATCGCGCCATCGACGGCGAACGAGCGGTGGTGAGCGCTCAGGCGATACACGGCGGCCGAACGCGTTGGTGGCGGCCGATCGCCGGAGCGGCGGTGGCCGCCAGCGTTGCGGCCGTCGCGGTTCTTGCTTTACAGCAGCGGGCCGATCAGCCGGCGATGCGTGCCGCGTTGCCGGCCACGGCGCGCAATCTCACGCCGGTGCCCAAGGAGGCGATTTCCTACACCGTTCCAGCCGCGCCGCCCGACGCGCCGGCGGTGTTGTCGGCGGCCCGACTGACCAATTACGTATTCGCGCACAGCCAGTACTCCTCGGTGCTGGGACAACGCAATGTGTTGTCGGCTCTCTTGGCCGATGCCGATGAACAGCAGGCCGCCGGCAACGGCCGGGCGGTGAATGCAGCCGCCGTGAACGGAGCCGCCGTGAACGGAGCCGCGGTGAACGGTATTCGGGTCCCGGCGCCGCCCCCGGATCCACGCGCAAATCCATGAGCAAGCCGTTGCGTCGTGGTGCTAATTGGCTGATTTCGTACGCCGTGGCGGGCGCCATGGCTTTTGCGCTTACCCAGCGATCGCACGGCGCCGATGATCCACGCGCCTGGCTGGAGAAAATGAATCACGCACTGGCGATGCGAAATTATGACGGCACGTTCTTCCATTTGAGCGACGGACATGTCGAAACCATGCGAATCGTGCATCGGGTCAAGGCCGGGCGCGTCAGCGAGCGGCTGCAGTCGCTGGACGGCTCGGGCCGCGAGTTCATCCGCAATAACGACGAACTGACCTGTTATCTGCCCGACCAACACACCATCCTGGTCGAGCCGCGTCAGGATCACGGCCCGTTCTTGGGGCCGCTCGCGCATTTTGGCGCCGATGTAGGCGAATTCTACAGCTTGGAGCTTTTGCCCGCGGCGCGCGTTTTGGGCCGCGCGGCAAAGGTAATCATGGTCAATCCCAAGGACCAATACCGATTCGGCTACCGCCTGTGGCTCGATGAGAACACGGCGATGCCGCTCAAGTCCCAGTTGTGCGACTCGCGCGGACAGGTGATCGAGCAGATTGTATTCGCCCGTCTCGAGATGCCCGACAATATTCCCGACAGCGAGTTGACGCCCGCAGTGCCCACTCAGGGAATGCGATGGGTTCGTCAGGGATTTTCGAGCGCGACGACGCCGCCTGCACTCTTGGCGTTTCGAGCCAGCGAGCTGCCGCCTGGATTTCATTTGACCGTGGCGGGCGGACAAACGCTTGGCGCGGGGACCGTCCCCGCCGCGCATTTGGTCTACTCGGACGGGCTGGCCACCGTATCGGTGTTTGTCGAGGCCCAGCCCGATCGTAAATCGGGCGCCGATGGGCGAGCGGACCCCGAGCCCGAAGCGCCCATGCAGGGATTGGCGCGGGTGGGATCGGGATTCGCATTCTCCACCGTGGTGCAGGGCCACCAAGTGACGGCCGTCGGCGAGGTTCCGGCGCGCACCGTCGAGTTCATTGCGCATTCGGTCAAGTCGGGCGGCGATCTGCCGCACCCATAGGAGCCCCGTTCCCAAGGGCCGCCGTGCGCTTTGTCTTGTATTCGCGTCCCGGCTGCGGCCTGTGTGAAGAGCTGCTGGCGGCACTCGCCGCCGTGCCGGCCGCGCAGCGGTTTGCGGTCGACGTGGTCGATGTCGATTCCGACGAGGCGGCGCGCATCCGCTATGGACACAAGATTCCGGTGCTGTTGTTCGCCGGGGAATTGGTGTGCCACGGGCGCTTGGACGTCGATGAAGTGCATAAGGCGCTCGCATACCACCGTTGACCGGTATAATCGCGAGTTTGCCCAAGCCCAAGCCCTTGATGAAGAATATCCGCAACTTTTCAATCATCGCTCACGTTGATCACGGCAAGTCGACTTTGGCCGATCGCTTCATTCAGGAGTGCGGCGGCCTCGATGCCCGAGAAATGCAGGCGCAGGTGCTTGACACGATGGACCTGGAACGCGAGCGGGGCATCACCATCAAGGCGCAGAGCGTAACCCTCGGCTTCAAGTCGCAGAGCGGCGAGACCTATCAGCTCAATTTCATCGATACGCCCGGGCACGTGGATTTTTCATACGAAGTTTCGCGCTCGTTGGCGGCCTGCGAAGGAGCGCTGTTGGTGGTCGATGCCGCTCAGGGGGTCGAAGCGCAAAGCGTCGCCAACTGCTATACGGCGCTCGAGCAGGGCTTGGAGGTGCTGCCGGTCATCAACAAGATCGATTTGCCGTCGGCGGATCCGGCGAAAGTGATTCACGAAATCGAAGAAATCATCGGTATACCGGCCGATGACGCGGCACTGGTGAGCGCCAAAACGGGGCTCGGAGTGCCTGAGTTGTTGGAGCATCTGGTCAAGCGCATTCCGCCTCCCAAGGGCGATCCGGATGGCCCGTTGCAGGCGTTGATCATCGATTCCTGGTTCGACAATTATGTCGGTGTCGTCTCGTTGGTGCGGGTCATGAATGGTGCACTGCAGTCGGGCGCCAAGATCCGCGTCATGTCGACCGGGCGCAGCCACGTGGTCGACAAGCTGGGGCGGTTCGCGCCGAAGCCGGTGACCCGCGATTCCCTGCTCACCGGCGAAGTCGGCTTTGTCGTCGCGGGCATCAAGGAGATCGACGGGGCGCCGGTGGGCGACACCATCACGCTCGAGGCCAACCCGGCCAAGGAGCCGCTGGCGGGGTTCAAACAGGTGCAGCCGCGGGTGTTCGCGGGGCTCTTTCCGGTGAGTTCGGACGACTACGAGCAGTTCCGGGACGCCCTCAAGAAGCTGAAGCTGAACGATTCCGCGCTGCATTTCGAACCCGAAGTATCCACTGCGCTCGGCTTCGGGTTCCGCTGCGGATTTTTGGGATTGTTGCACATGGATATCGTGCAGGAACGGCTCGAGCGCGAATACGACCTTGACCTGATCACCAGCGCTCCCACGGTCATCTACGAGGTCCTGTTGACGGACGGATCCGTGGTCAACGTGGACAACCCGACCAAGTTGCCGCCTCAGGATAGGATCGCGGAACTGCGCGAGCCGATCATCACCGCCAATATCCTGGTGCCGCCCGATCACGTCGGCGCGGTGCTCACCCTGTGCAGCGAAAAGCGCGGGGTGCAAAAAAAGATGCTGTTCCTGGGCAGTCAGGTTTCGCTGCAATATGAATTACCGCTCGCCGAGGTGGTGCTCGATTTCTTCGATCGACTCAAGTCGGCAAGCCGTGGTTATGCCTCCTTCGACTACGAATTCAGCCATTTCCAGGCGGCGCCGCTGGTCAAGCTCGATGTGCTGATCAACGGCGATCCGGTCGATGCGCTATCGCTCATCGTGCACCGGGATAATTCCTATAATCGCGGGCGCGAATTGGTCGACAAGATGCAACAGCTGATCCCGCGCCAGATGTTCGAGGTTGCGGTCCAGGCCGCGATCGGCAGCCACATCATCGCGCGCGCCAGCGTCAAGGCCATGCGCAAGAACGTCCTCGCCAAATGCTACGGCGGCGACATTACGCGCAAGCGCAAGCTGCTCGAAAAGCAGAAGGCCGGCAAGAAACGCATGAAGCAGGTCGGCCAAGTCGAGATACCGCAAGAGGCTTTTCTGGCAGTGCTGCAAGTCGGCAAGAAGGCCACGTGACCCATGCCGCTCGAACCTTGGGAATTGCAACTATTGGGGGTATTTCGTGACTGACGGCGATAGCCTATTCATAGGCCTTTTGTGCGCAAGCCTGGTCTGCGTGCTGGTTATTCTGGTCGACGGCTGGTTCATGCGGCCGCGGCGCGACCCGGGCGCGACCGGCGAGAACGAGCCACTGTTGCCGAGGCTCGCGGGCTATGCCCTGGTGGTCCTCGCGGTGGCGATGCTGTGGCGGCTTTTTCGCTACGAGGCGGTCGACTTCAGTTTCATGCTGGTCGCGGTGGGCGCCCTTTCCGGGGCCGTTTGGGGCTTGGATCGGGCATTCTTTGCCGGCCGCCGGGAACGAGCCGCCGCTGCGGCCGGGACACCGGCCGAGCGGATGCGCGAACCGGTCGCCGTGGAATATGCGCGCTCCTTTTTCCCGGTCATTCTCCTGGTGTTGGTGATTCGCTCGTTTCTCTTTGAGCCGTTCCGCATCCCTTCGGATTCGATGATGCCAACCCTGTTCGACGGGGATTTTATCTTCGTCAGCAAGTACTCCTACGGGCTGCGCCTGCCGGTGCTCAACACCCTGCTGGTTCCGACCGGTACGCCGCAACGCGGCGACGTGATCGTATTTCGGTTGCCGCCGAATCCAAAAATAAATTACATCAAGCGCTTGGTCGGCTTGCCGGGCGACCGGATTAGAGTGGACGAGAACAACCTGCTGTACGTGAACGGGGCACTCATGCCGCAGGAGCCCGGCCCGATGTACATCGGGCCGAAGCAGAACATGTGGAACTACGCCGGGGTACCCACCGCCCGCGAGCAGCTCGGCGCCTTGCCGCACCTCATCATGTTTGCGAAGGGCGGCGTCACTGCCGGCGAATGGGTGGTCCCCGCCGGCCATTATTTCTTCATGGGGGACAATCGGAATAACAGCAAGGACAGCCGCTGGCAGGACGATCCGGATGCGCCGGGCTTCGTACCGGCGCAGAATCTGGTCGGTAAGGCGGTCCGAATTTGGCTTAATCTCGATACTCGTGACGGACCTCTCTGGAATCGGATCGGCAATGCGATTCAATAAGCGGGCCAATCTGGAGGAATCTATGCGGCGGAATCAACAGGGCATGACATTCATCGGGCTACTCTGCATCCTGGGGTTGGTGGGCTTGATCGCATATGCGGTCATCCGGCTGGTGCCGGCGTACTTGACTTACATGCAGGTCGTGAAGGCCATGAACGCGGCGGCGGGGGAAGTCAAAAACGAGAGCCCGGATCCGGCCGCCATGCGCCGCTCCCTTGAGCGGCATTGGGAGATTGAAGATATCAGCGCTGTGGACTACAAGGACATCGAAATCGTCAAGGGCGATAACGGCGTTGAATTGCATGTCGACTACAATCAGTTGGTGCCCTACATTGCCAATGTGTCGCTGTCGGTGCACTTCGAAAAGACCGTGAAGGCGCAGTGAATCATAAGGGCAAGTCGGACGAACTCCTGAGTTGGGTCGAGAGCCGGTTTGGTCATGCCTTCAGCCGGCCCGCCCTGTGCCATGCGGCCCTGACCCACCGCAGCGCCGGCAATGTACACAACGAACGACTGGAATTTCTAGGCGATTCAATTCTCAATTGCAGCGTGGCGCGGTTGCTATACGATGCGCATCCGCAAGCCGACGAGGGCGCCTTGTCGCGGTTGCGGGCCACCTTGGTGAGCGGCGATACGCTGGCGCAGATCGCCGCCGAGCTGGGCCTCGGCGAGCACCTGCGGCTTGGGCCGGGTGAATTGAAATCGGGCGGATTTCGTCGGGCTTCGATTTTGGCGGATGCCTTGGAGGCCATATTGGGCGCGATTTTCGTGGATGCCGGATTCGATGCTGCCGCAGCGGTCGTCAAACACATCATCGGCGCCCGCATGTCGGATTTGCCGGCAGCCGAAACCCTGAAGGATGCTAAAACCCGCTTGCAGGAATCCCTGCAGGCGCGCGGACTCGCGTTGCCGGTCTATACGTTGACCGTGGTGGCGGGCGAACCGCATGCGCAATCGTTCAGCGTCACGTGTGAAGTGCCCTCGTTCGGTCTGATCGCGGTGGGCGAGGCGGGCAGCCGGCGACGGGCCGAACAATTGGCCGCCGGCAAGCTGTTGGAGCTGTTGCCGTCGGCAATGTGCGGCTCCCGGAACGGCCCCGGACCGTGAACAGCTCGGCATTTCGCGCGGGCATGGTCGCCATCGTCGGCCGGCCCAATGTCGGTAAGTCGACGCTGGTGAACGCGCTGGTCGGCCGCAAGGTGAGCATCGTCACCGCCAAGCCGCAAACCACCAGGCACCGCATCCTCGGCGTGGTCAATCGACCGGAAGCTCAGCTGGTGTTGGTCGATACGCCGGGATTGCACCAGTCCGCGCGCCGGGTGATGAATCAATACATGAATCGCGTCGCGATTTCATCCTCCCAGGACGCCGATGTCATCTTGTTCGTGATCGAAGCCATGCGCTTCACCGAGGAGGATGTCTGGGTGTGGGAGCGGGTGCGCGGCTTGAAGCAGCCGCTGTTCCTGGTGGTGAACAAAATGGATCGGGTGCATCCGAAGGACCAATTGCTGCCGTTTCTCGAGGAGATGACACAGCGCATACCGGCCTCCGGCATCGTGCCGATTTCCGCCTTGGACCGCGATAACCTGGACCGTTTGGTCAATTTGGTCGGATCCCGGCTGCCCGTGGCGCCGCCGCTCTTCGCCCCGGATGTGCTCACCGATCGCGACGAGCCGTTTCACGCGGCGGAAATCGTCCGCGAGAAGCTCACCCTGAAACTGCGCGAAGAGCTGCCGTATGGAATTAACGTGCAAATCGAGCGCTTCGAGGAAGAAGAGGGCCGCATCGTGATTCACGCGGTCATTTGGGTGGAGCGCGCCGGGCAAAAGGCCATCGTGATCGGTCAGGGCGGCGAGCGGCTCAAGGAAATCGGGCGGTTGGCCCGGATCGAGCTCAATGATTTGTGGCAGCGATCGGTGCACCTGGAGCTGTGGGTCAAGGTCAAGGAAAACTGGGCGGACAGCGAAATGGCATTGCGCCAGTTCGGGTACGATACCCTGTGAGCAACCCCAGCCGGTCATCGGGGCGGCGCGTCTGGCTGGCGCCGGCCTATGTCTTGCATCAATTTGCCTACCGCGACACCAGCCGTATCGTCGAGGTGTTCACCGGCGATCACGGGCGGCTCACCTTGTTCGCGCGCGGCGCAAATGGTCCGAAATCCGGCCTGCGGGGCGTATTGCGTCCGTTTCAGCGGCTGCTGGTCTCTTGGGTCGGCAAAACCGAGGCGTGTCAGCTGGTGACGGCGGAGATCGACGGAGAACATACGCGCTTGGATAACGAGCGGTTGATGAGCGGCTTTTACCTCAATGAGCTGCTGCTCAAACTGACCGAGCGCTGCGATCCGCATCCGCAGATCTTTGAGTCGTATGCATCGTGCGTCGAGGCATTGTGCGGCGGGGAGAGCGAGGAGCCCAGTCTGCGCCGCTTCGAGAAGCGCTTGTTGGGCGATCTGGGATATGGTTTGGAGCTGTCGCGGACCGAGGAAGGCCGGCCGGTCGAGCCGGACCGTTACTACCGATTTGCCGTGGAGCGCGGTCCGCAGCCTTGTGTGGCCGAGGCGCCGGACGCCGTTTACGGCAGATCCTTGGCCGATTTGCAGGCGGAAACCTTCAGCGATGAGCGCTCTTTGCGCGATGCCAAGCGCGTATTGCGCGCGGCGCTCGATGCCTGCCTCGGCGGCCGGGAGCTGAAATCGCGGCAGGTCATGCTGGCGATGCGGCGGCGTGAAACCGCAATCGCACGGGAGCGGCCATGACCTCTCGGGCGCCGCGATACACCGGCATCGCATTGGGCGTGAACATCGATCATGTGGCGACGCTGCGCCAAGCGCGGCGCGTTCATTACCCGGATCCCATACATGCCGCGCTGGTCGCCGAACAATCCGGCGCAGACAGCATCACGCTGCACCTGCGCGAGGATCGGCGCCACATCCAGGACCGTGACGTCCTCCTCATGCGCCAGGTTCTCGAGACCCGCATGAATCTGGAAATGGCGCTGACCGAGGAAATGATCCGGATCGCGCGTGAGGTGAAACCACAGGATTGTTGCCTTGTGCCCGAATCGCGTCACGAAGTGACCACCGAAGGCGGCCTCGACGTCGCCGCGCAACTGTCGCGGGTCGGCGATGCCTGCAAAGCGCTCGGCGCCTCGGGAATCCGCGTGTCTCTGTTCATCGATCCGGATGCATCCCAGGTCGAGGCGGCGCAGCGTGCGGGCGCGCCGGTGGTCGAACTGCATACCGGCGCGTACGCCGGTGCCGTCGGCGCCGCGCGGGCAATCGAGCTCGAAAGAGTGCGCTCGGCGGCACAGCATGCGGCATCGCTGGGGCTGACGGTCAATGCGGGTCACGGCCTCAACTATCACAACGTGCAGCCCATCGCGGCGATTCGGGAAATCGTGGAATTGAATATCGGGCATTCGATCGTGGCACGCGCCGTTTTCGACGGCCTGTCCAAGGCGGTGCGCGACATGAAAGAGTTGATGCGCGCGGCGCGATGATTTACGGCATCGGCATCGATGTGCTCAAGGTGGACCGCGTCGAGCGTGTGTTCATGAAGCACGGCGAACGCTTCGTTTCCCATCTTTTGATGCCGGAAGAGCGCGCACAGCTCGAGCGCACGGCGCGCCCGGTGCGTTTTCTCGCGATGCGGTTTGCGGCCAAGGAGGCCATCGTCAAAGGCATGGGCACCGGATTTTCGCACGGCGTGTGGATCCGCGACGTCGGCATCGTGCAGAACTCCTGGGGAAAGCCGGAGGTGGTGTATTCGGCGCGCGGCGCCAAGGTTCGCGACGGTCTCGGCATCGGCGAAGGCCACGTCACGCTGACCGATGAGGCGGGGTTGGTGGTGGCGGTTGCGGTGCTGATGCGCCGTCCAGCGGGCGCTGCGGCATGACCGGGGCGGCGTGAATACGCTGGTTTTCGACATTGAAACCGTGCCCGACACCGATCTCGGGCGGCGTCTTTACGAGTTGAAGGACCTGTCCGACGAACAGGTCGGGCGCATCATGTTCGCCAAGCGCCGCCAGGAAACCGGCAGTGAATTTTTATCGCATGAGCAACATCGTGTCGTCGCGATCTCGGTGGTCATGCGCTCGCGAGAGTCATTGAGGGTATGGAGTCTCGGCGACGAGGGCTCCACGGAAAAGGATTTGATCGAACGCTTCTTCGACGGAGTGGATAAATTCACGCCCGATTTGGTGTCGTGGAACGGCGCCGGCTTCGACCTGCCGGTGTTGCACTATCGCAGCCTCTTGCACCGAATCACGGCCGCCCGTTACTGGGAAACCGGCGATAGCGACACCAGTTTTCGCTACAGCAATTACTTGAGCCGATTTCACTGGCGGCACATGGATCTCATGGATATTTTGTCGGGATTCCAAGGTCGCGGGCGGGCGAGTTTGCAGGATATCGCCTGCTTGCTCGGGCTGCCCGGAAAGCTCGGCATGCATGGCTCGCAGGTCTGGGACGTGTATCTGCAGGGCGGGCTCAAGCGCATCCGCGATTATTGCGAAACGGACGTCCTCAATACCTTTTTGATTTATCTGCGGTTCGAGCTGCTGCGCGGGCGGCTGAATGGAGCCGAACACGCGCGTGAATGCGCCCGGGTCCGGCAATTGCTCGAGGACTCGCCCGCCGCGCACTTCAAAGAATTCCTGGCTGCGTGGCCCGTGAATTGAGGCCGGGAGAGATCCGGGAGGCGGATGTCGTGGATCTCTCCCATGATGGCCGCGGTGTTGCCCGTGCCGCGGGCAAGGCGGTATTCATCGAAGGCGCATTGCCGGGCGAGCGCGTCCGCTACCGCGTATTCAAGCGCCGCAGCCAATGGGATGAGGCGGGGTTGGTCGAGGTGCTGTCGGCATCGCCGGATCGGGTGGTCCCGCGGTGCGCGCATTTCGGTGTCTGCGGCGGCTGTTCCCTGCAACATCTGGCGCCCGCGGCGCAGTTGGCGGCCAAGCAGCGGCAATTGCTCGAGAATCTCGAGCGCATCGGCGGCGTGCGGCCGCAGCGGGTGTTCGAGCCGCTGCGCGGCTTGGATTATGCGTATCGGCGGCGCGCCAGGCTCGGGGTCAAATACGTTCACAAGAAGGGCAGGGTGCTCTGCGGCTTTCGCGAACGGGATAAGCCCTATCTGGCGGACCTTCGCCGCTGCGAAATACTCCTCGATCGGTTTGCGACGCTTCCCGAGGAATTGGCGGCCCTGGTCGACACGCTCTCCCTGCGGGA
>Ga0209048_10006820_pt1 | contig 10625 bp, 7 predicted proteins | sample FrelakmetCRP12CR_FD_187146 | JGI IMG/M metagenome (GOLD analysis project Ga0209048, IMG submission 187146) | Freshwater lake sediment microbial communities from the University of Notre Dame, USA, for methane emissions studies - CRP12 CR (SPAdes)... | ecosystem: Environmental > Aquatic >... | reverse complement strand
AGTCGGACCCGAAGACGGGCATCTTCGCGACGGGAACCGCCCTCATGGCCGCCGTGGCGCTCGCGGCGGCCCTGCCGCCCGCGATGCGCGCGGCCAGGACCGACGCTCTCGACGCGCTGCGGAGCGAGTGATCGCGGATTCAAATTCCGAAATCGGTTAGTGGTAGATTGCGCCCGTGGCCGACGAACGTGCCAACCGCGTCGAGAAGACCGACGAAGAGTGGCGCGCGGGGCTGACTCCGGAGCAATACCGGATCCTCCGCCAGAAGGGGACCGAGCGCGCCTTCACCGGGAAGTACTGGAATCACCACGCCCAGGGCGTCTACGCCTGCGCCGCGTGCGGCAACCCGCTTTTCGACTCGCAGGCGAAGTTCGACTCGGGGACGGGGTGGCCGAGCTTCGCGACGCCCGTCTCCGAGGCGAGCGTGCGGGCGCGCGAGGACGCGAGCCTCTACATGGCGCGCACCGAGGTCCTCTGCCGCGGCTGCGACTCGCACCTCGGGCACGTCTTCGACGACGGCCCGGAGCCGACGGGGTTGCGCTACTGCATGAACTCCGCGGCCCTCGACTTCCGCCCGCGGTGAGCGGGTTGGAGCCCCTCTCCCTCACGGTCCTGCCGGGCACCTTCGCGATCTGCCGGCTCGATCCCGCCGCCCCGCTGCCGCCGTGGGCAGAGACGGGCGTCCTGCGTTCGGCCACGCGCACGCCGACGGAGCTCTCGATCGTGTGCCGCGACGACGCCGTGCCCTCCGACGTCACCTCGAGCCGAGGCTGGAGGGCGATCGCGGTCGACGGCACGCTCGACTTCGCCCTGACGGGGATTCTCGCCACGCTCGCCGCGCCGCTGGCGGCCGCCGGCATCTCGATCTTCGCCATCGCCACGCATGACACCGACTACGTTCTCGTCAAGGCCGACACGCTCTCGCGCGCGGTCGCGGCGCTCTCCGCGGCCGGCCACCGCCTTTCGGGGCCGCCATCGTGAGGGGCACGGCTCGGATCCTGATCGCCGACGATCAGAAGGACGTCCTGGAGGCGCTGCGCCTGCTGGCGAAGGGCGAGGGCCTCGAGTGCGAGACGGCGTCGTCCCCTGCCGGCGCGCTCGCCGCGCTCGAGGCGCGGGACTTCGACGCCGTCCTGATCGACCTGAACTACGCGCGCGACACGACCTCGGGCACCGAGGGGCTGGACCTGCTCGGGCGCATCCGGGACCTCGACGCGCACCTTCCGGTCCTCGTCATGACCGCCTGGGGCACGGTGGATCTCGCGGTCGAGGCCATGCGCCGGGGAGCGCGCGACTTCGTGCAGAAGCCCTGGGACAACGCGCGGCTGCTCGCGACGCTGCGGACACAGATCGCGCTCGGGCGCGCCCTCAGGCAGGGCGAGCGCCTCGAGGCCGAGAACCGCCTCCTGCGCCACGATGCCCAACCGGCGATGATCGCCACGTCTGCCGCCATGCGGCCGGTTCTGGACGTCATCGCGCGCGTCGGCCCGTCGGACGCGAACGTGCTCATCACGGGGGAGAACGGCAGCGGCAAGGCGGTCGTGGCCCGGGCGCTCCACGCCGCTTCGCCGCGCTCCGGGCGTCCCTTCGTGACGCTGAACGCGGGTGGAATCTCGGAGGGTGTCTTCGAAAGCGAGCTCTTCGGCCACGTCAAGGGCGCCTTCACGGACGCGCGCTCGGACCGTGTCGGCCGCTTTGAGCTCGCCCAGGGAGGCACGCTCTTTCTCGACGAGATCGGCAACATCCCGGCGTCGCAGCAGTCCAAGATCCTGCGCGTGCTCGAGACGGGAGAGTTCGAGCGAGTCGGATCCTCGCGCACGATCCGGTCGGACGTGCGGATCCTCTCGGCGACCAACGCCGACCTCGGCTCCGAGGTCGCGGCCGGCCGATTTCGCCAGGACCTGCTCTTCCGGCTGAACACCATCGAGATCCATGTCCCGGCGCTGCGCGAGCGCCGCGAGGACATCCCACCGCTGGCGCAGCACTTCCTCTCCGCGCACGCCCGGCGCTACCGAAAGGCACTGGCCGGCTTCGAGAGCGCCGCCCTCGAGGCCCTGCTCGCGCACTCCTGGCCGGGCAACGTGCGCGAGCTCGACCACGCCATCGAGCGCGCCGTCCTCATGGCCTCCGGCGAGCGGATCCGGCCCGCGGATCTGGCGCTGCGCCGCGGCGGCGACGGCGGCGCGCGGCTCGAGGATCTCTCCCTCGAAGAGGTCGAAGGCCTGCTCGTGCGCAAGGCGATGGAGCGCTTCGGCGGCAACGTCAGCCAGGCCGCGCGGGCGCTCGGAGTCTCGCGCAGCGCCCTCTACCGGCGGCTCGAAAAGTACGGGCAATAGGCCTCCGATGAGACTGAGACCGCTGACGCACGATCGGCGGGTCGTTGTGCTTGCTCTGGGAGCGGCCCTGCCCGCCGTCGTGACCGCGCTCGGGATCCTCTGGATCGGCGACTACACCGCGAAGGTGCGCTGGACACTGACCGTGCTCGTCGTCGTCGCGTGGCTCGCCTTCACGCAGGCCCTGCGCGAGCGCGTCGTGCGGCCGCTGCAGACGGTCTCGAACCTGCTCGCGGCGATGCGCGAGGAGGACTTTTCGATCCGGGCGCGCGGCGCGCGCCCCGACGACGCGCTCGGGGAAGTCCTGATCGAAGTCAACGCGCTCGCCGAGACCCTGCGCGAACAGCGCCTCGGGGCCCTCGAGGCGACGGCCCTGCTTTCCAAGGTCATGGCGGAGATCGAGGTCGCCGTCTTCGCCTTCGACGACACGGGGCTCCTCCGGCTCGTCAACCGCTTCGGCGAGCGCCTGCTCGGCCAGCCCGAACCGCGGCTGCGCGGCCGCCGCGCCGGGGAGCTGGGGCTGGCCGCCTTTCTCGAGGAAGGGGCGCCGCAGATTCTCGAATCGGCCTTCCCCGGCGGATCGGGCCGCTGGGAGATCCGACAGACCGTCTTCCGCCTCGGCGGCGCTCCCCACCGCCTCCTCGTGCTCGCCGACGTGAGCCGGCCCTTGCGCGAGCAGGAGCGGCAGGCCTGGCAGCGGCTCATCCGCGTTCTCGGCCACGAGCTCAACAACTCGCTGGCCCCGATCCAGTCGATCGCCGGGAGCCTCCAGAAGCTCGCCGCCGAGCCGGACCCGCCCGCCGACTGGCGCTCGGACCTCGACCGGGGGCTGACCGTCATCGCCTCGCGCGCCGAGGCCCTGTCCCGCTTCACGACGGCTTACGCGCGCCTGGCGAAACTGCCGCCGCCGCGCCTCGCGCCCGTGCCGCTCGACTCCCTGGTGCGGCGCGTGACGGGACTCGAGACGCGCCTGGCGGTCGGCGTCATTCCAGGACCCGCGGTCACCGTCCCGGCCGACGCCGACCAGCTCGAACAACTTCTGATCAACGTCGTCCGCAACGCGGCCGACGCCGCGCTCGAAACGCAGGGAGGCGTCGCTGTCGGCTGGAAGCGCAGCGCCGGAGGCGTCGAGATCTGGGTCGCCGACGACGGGCCGGGACTCCCGAACACGACGAATCTCTTCGTGCCGTTCTTCACCACGAAGCCCGGAGGATCGGGCATCGGCCTCGTTCTGTCGCGCCAGATCGCGGAGGCCCACGGCGGCTCGCTCGTTCTCGAGAACCGCCACGGGCACCGCGGCTGCATGGCACGGCTGCGGCTTCCGCTGTGACGGCCCGTCGTCCCTGAAAGAACGGCTTTCGTCCCCGGGCTGGCGCGGTCGGTCCCGAATCGGTTGAGCCGGAGCGCTTCCCGGGGTCTCCTCGGTCGTGTTGCCGCGCGGCGCTCGCCTCCTGCTCGCGTCCTTCGCCGTCGTTTTCTCGACGGCGGCGGCCCGGGGCCTCGATCCCTCGATCCCCCTCTCCCAGTACGGCCACGACGTCTGGACGAGCGACTCGGGGCTCCCGCAGAACTCGGTGACTGCCATCCTGCAGGCGCGCGACGGCTACCTCTGGCTCGGCACGCAGGAGGGACTCGTCCGTTTCGACGGCGTTCACTTCACGATCTTCGACACCCGCAACACGCCCGCCCTTTCCGACGACTGGGTCCAGGCGCTTGCCGAGACACGCGACGGGACGCTCTGGGTCGGCACGATGTCCGGCCTCGTCGCCATGAAGGGCGGCGTGTTCGCCCCCTTCTCGGGCGGCGGGCTGCACGGCGCCATGGTCGGGGCCCTCCACGAGGACCGCGAGGGCGCCCTGTGGGTCGGCTCCGGTCTCGGCGCGACGCGCATCGTCGGGGATCGGGCGACGACGTTCGGCGAATGCGAAGGCGTGCCCGGACGCGTCACGACGATCGGCGAGGACGGCCGGGGGGCCCTGTGGGTCGGCGGAACGTGGGGCGGCGCCCGCCGCGACGGCGACCAGTTCCAGCCATGGACGGTCGGAGACGGTTTTCCCGGAGCGGCCTGGGCGATCCTCCCCGACGCAAACGGCGGGATGTGGGTCGGAACCGGGCGCGGGCTCGCCCGCGTCGACGGCCAATCCGTCACACTTTTCGCCGAGGGCGCGGCCCTGACCAGCGCCCTCGTCCGCGCGCTCTTTCGCGACCGGGACGACAATCTCTGGCTCGGCACCGACGGCGGCCTGTTCCGGTTCCGCGACGGCCTCTTCTCGCGGCACGGCGCGGGCGACGGCCTTTCGAGCGACCACATCCTCGCCCTGCGCGAGGACCGCGAGGGCAGTCTCTGGGTCGGCACGGCGGACGGCGGGCTCGATCGCATCAAAAAACAGCGCATCGCGATCTACACCGCGCGAGACGGCCTCTCCGAGGACAAGCTCTGGTCGGTCTTCGAGGACAGCCGCGGCAACCTCTGGGCCGGCACCGCCGACGGCGTCCTGAACCGCCGCGTGAGGGGCTCGGAGCGCTTCGAGCCGTTCCTCCAACTCGGCACCCAGGTTGCGGCGATCGCCGAGGACCGCGACGGCGCACTCTGGGTCGGAGGCAAGGGAGGCGGGCTCTTCCGCGTGGAGGGCAAGCGCCTGACCCACTACACGACCCGGGACGGGCTTTCGGGAAACGGGATCGTCTCGATCCTCGTCGACCGCCACGGGAGCGTCTGGGCCGGCACGCTGGGCGCCGGAGTGAGCCGCTTCGAGAACGGCCGGTTCACGACGTACCGCGCAAAGGACGGCCTCGGCGCCGACGCGATCTTCTCGCTCTTCGAGGACCGGGACGGAGCGATCTGGATCGGAACGTTCGGCGGCGGCGTGACTCGCTACGCGGACGGCCGTTTCCGCACGTTCACGACCAGGGACGGCCTCCCGCACGACGTCGTCATGTCGACGTATCAGGACCGCGACGGAACCTACTGGTTCGCCACCCGCGGAGGCCTCTGCCGTTATCGGGACGGGCGTTTCACGACGTACCGACAGAAGGAGGGCATCTTCCACGACGCGGCCCAGGGCGTCCTCGAGGACGGCCGCGGCTACCTCTGGCTGACCTCGAACAGCGGCGTTTTCCGCGTCTCGCTGGCCGAGCTCGCGGCCGCCAGCGGTTCGACCGGCCGCATCAACGACCGGGTGACCTTCGGGACCGCGGCCCGGATGATCCCCGCCGAATGCAACGGCACGCAGCACGGCGCGTGGAAGAGCCGCGATGGGCGGCTCTGGTTTGCGACGGTCAAAGGGCTCGCCATGGCGGACCCGGCGCGGATCGAGATCAACACGATCGCGCCGGCCGTGGTGCTCGAGCAGATCGTGGCCGACGGGACGCGCCTCGCGCCCTCGGGCGCGCTGCGCCTGCCTCCGGGCACCGGCCGCCTCGAGTTCGGCTACACGGCCCTGTCCTTCCGCAACCCGCTGGCCGTGCGCTTCCGCTTCCGGCTCGAAGGCTTCGATCGCGACTGGGTCGATGCCGGCCCGCGCCGCACCGCTTATTACACGAACCTTCCGCCCGGGCGCTACCGGTTCCGGGTCGTCGCCGCCAACGAGGACGGCGTCTGGAGCAAACAGGGCGCGTCCACCGATATCGTCCTCGCGCGCCACTTCTGGCAGACCCTGTGGTTCCGCCTCGCGGCCCTGCTCGCGGCGGCCGCGGCCGCCGGGGCCGGCTATCGCCTGCGCGTCCGGCGGCTCGAGGCCCGGGAGCGGCTGCGCACGGCCCTCGTCGAAGCGCAGCTCGACGCCCTGCAGTTCCAGCTGCGCCCGCATTTCCTTTTCAACACGCTCAACAGCATCCTGCCGCTCATCGGGAAGGACCCGGAGCGAGCGCGCCAGATGGTGATCCGGCTCGGAGAGCTGCTGCGCCTGTCGCTGCGCTCGGAGGACACGCCGCTCGTCACGCTCGAGGAGGAGCTCGCGATCCTCGACAAGTACCTCGAGATCGAGAAGGTCCGTTTCCGCGATCGCCTCGAGGTCGCGATCGATCTCGACCCCTCGGTCGCGGCCGCGAAGGTCCCGAGCTTTCTCCTCCAGCCCCTGGCCGAGAACGCGATCAAGCATGGCCTCGCCCGGCGCACCGGCCGCGGCCGGATCTGGATCTCCGCCCGCGCGGAGAACGGCGCGCTCGTCCTCGCGCTGCGCGACAACGGCCCGGGCCTCAAGGAAGAGCTTCCCCCCTCGCCCGGCATCGGCCTCGCCAACACGCGCCGCCGGCTCGAGGCTCTCTATCCGGGCGCGCATGAGCTCGAGCTCGCGGCGGCGGACGAGGGAGGCTGCGAAGTCCGCCTGCGCCTCCCGCTCGAGATCGCGCACATTGCGCGCCCCCCCTCCGCCCGGATCCTGCGCGCGTCGTAGCGGCAGGCCGTGCCCATCCGCGTCAGACGAGGTCGGACGGGCGGACCGGCAGACGGCGCACGCGCCTGCCGGTCGCGGCGAAGAGAGCGTTGGCGACGGCCGGGGCCACGCACGGCACCGGCATCTCGCCCATGCCGGTCGGCGTCCCGCTGCCGGCGACGATGACGGTCTCGAGGTCGGGCATTTCGTCGAGGCGCAGGAGCGGGTACGCCCCGAAGCTCGTCTCGGCGACCCTCCCCTTCTCGTAGGTCAGTTCGCCCTTCAAGGCGTAGGAGAGCGCCCAGATCACGCCGCTCTCGACCTGCCCCTCGACGCCGAGAGGGTTGACCGCCCGCCCGCAGTCGACGGCCGTGACCACGCGATGCACGGCGACGTCGCCTTTGCCGCCGACCGAGACGTCCGCGACCTGCGCGATCACGGTGCTGCCGTCATACACGTTGCACGCGAGGCCGCGGCCCGAACGCCTCCCCGGCCGGCCCGGCGTCGGCGCGCCCCAGCCCGCCTTCTCGGCCGCCGTGCGCAGCACGCGCGCGAGGCCCGCCCGGTCGATGCGCAGGTGGCCCAGAACAAACGGCGACGGCCCGGAGAGCAGCGCGAGCCGCATCGCGAGCGGGTCCTGGCCCGAGCGCGCGGCGAGCTCGTCGAGAAGACACTCCCGCGCGAAGACATTGGCCGGGTAGTACACCGCGCGCCACGCGCCCGTGGGAACGGGAGATTCGATCTCGCTCCACGACACCGCGAGATTCGCGGTGTCGTACGGAAAGTCGTAACCGCCCCACGGATTGCCCTCGGGGTCCTCGGTCGGGTTGAAGTCTCCGAACATGGAGAGGTGATACGTCGTCGCGTGGTGCGACCAGGCCACGAGCCGGCCCGACGCGTCGAGACCGCCCGCGACGTCGACGCGCGCGGCCGGATGCACGCGGTCCTGCAGGAAGTCGTCGCGCCGCGACCAGACGACCTGCACCGGGCGTTTCGCGGCGCGGGCGACGGCGACCGCCTCGACGGCATAGTCGGCATCGAGGCGCCGGCCGAATCCCCCGCCGAGGAGCGTGACATGCACGGTGACCTTGTCGGGCTCGACTCCGAGCCGCTGCGCGGCTTCCCGCTGCACGCGCTGCGGGCTCTGCGTCGGCGCCCAGATCTCGCAGGCGCCGGCCTCGACCCTCGCCGTGCAGTTGCCCGGCTCCAGCGTCGCGTGCGCCTGGAACGGGGCGCGGTAGGTGGCCGAGAGGCGCGTCGGCGCCGCGGCCAGGGCGGTGCCGGCATCCCCGGCCGTCCGCGTCGCGCGGCCGGGCTTGCCGGCGGCCGCGTCGATGCGCCGCCAGAGCTCGGCGGTATCGACCACGCCGTTGCCGCCGTCGTCGAAGACCGCCGCGAGCGCGTCGCGGCCGGCGAACGCGGCGAACGTGTCGTCCGCGAGAACCGCGACAGCGCCTTCGATCTCGACGACGTCGCGCACGCCGGCGACGCTCTTCGCCCCGGCCGCGTCGAAGCGGACGACTTTCCCGCCCTTGACCGGGCAGCGCGCCACGGCGGCGTAGAGCATTCCGGGTAAACGCGTGTCGAGCCCGTAGACCGCCCGCCCGGCCACGATCGCGGGCCCGTCCACGCGGCGCACGCGTGTGCCGACGAGGCGAAAGTCCTTCGGATCCTTCAACCGCGGCTCCTTCGGAACGGGAAGCGCGGAGGCGGCGCCCGCAAGCTCGCCGTAGCCGAGCGTGCGGCCCGACGGCGGATGCGACACCCACCCGGAGTCGGTCCGGCACGCGGACGCCGCGACGCCCCACTGCCGCGCCGCCGCCTCCACGAGCATCTCCCGCGCAGCGGCCCCGGCCGCGCGCAGCGCCTTCCAGCCTCCCTCCACGCTGCCGCTGCCACCCGTGCTCATGCGCGCGTAGTCGGGTGAGGGGGACGCCTGCTCGATCGCAATGGTCTTCCAGTCGGCGTCGAGCTCCTCGGCGACGATCATGGCGAGCGACGTCCGAACGCCCTGGCCCATCTCCGAGCGGGCAATCACCGCGGTCACGCGGCCATCCGGGCCGACACGCAGCCACTGGTTCGGGGCGAAGCGGACGGCGCCCGCGGGCCTGCCGCTCTGGCCGAGAACGGGGATCCGCAACACCAGCGCCGCGCCGCCGATCGCGCCAGTCTTGAGAAACAACCGCCGGGTCGCCGTCATGACTTTGCCCCGGCCGCGGTCAGCGTCTTCACGGCTCGCCGTATCCGTCCGTACGTGCCGCAGCGGCAGATGTGGCCGGAGAGCGCGGCCTCGATCTCGATCGCCGACGCCCTTTTCTTCGCGAGCAGCGCCGCGGCTTCCATGATCATCCCGGGCTGGCAGTAGCCGCACTGCGCGGCGTCCTCCTCGAGCCAGGCAAGCTGGCACGGGTGGCGCCCGTCGTCGGAGAGCCCCTCGATCGTCGTGACCCGGCGCCCGGCCGCCGCCCGGATCGGCACCTGGCAAGATTGCGCGGCGTCGCCGTCCAGGTGCACGGTGCAGGCGCCGCAGGCCCCGGCCCCGCAGCCGTACTTGGTCCCGGTCAGACCGAGACGGTCCCGCAGGGCCCAGAGAAGCGGCATGTCCGGATCGCTCGCCTCGACCGTGCGGGGCTTGCCATTGACCGTCAGAGTGAACGTCGCCATGGGCGCGCCTCCCCTTGCGTCACTTTAACGAACCGGGGCCTCGCCGGTTTCGCGGCGCCGGACGAATCCCCTGATCCCGGGGACAGCCGGCCAGTTTCAGCCTCGCAGCGCGACCATCGGGTCGACCGCCGTCGCGCGCCGCGCCGGCACGAAGCAAGCCGCCGCCGCGACCGCGGCGAGCAGAAGCGCCACGGCGACGTACGTCGGCGGGTCCGTCGGAGCGACCTCGTAAAGAAGGCTCGCCCAGAGACGCGACAGCAGGAACGCCCCGGCGACCCCGAGCGCCAGTCCCACCGCCACGGGACGCATGCCCTGGCGCAGGACCATCGCGCGGACGCCACCCGGCAGCGCCCCGAGCGCCATCCGGATTCCGAACTCCTGGCGACGGGAGCCGACCGAGAAGGCGATGACCCCGGCGATCCCGGTCGCGGTGATCGCCAGGGCGAGCAGCGCGAAGAGCGAAAGCAGAAGGGTCGTCAGGCGCGGCGTATCGAGGGAGCCCGTGTGGACCTGCTCGAGCGTGCGGAAATGATCCACCGGCTGTTCCGGCCCGACGGCGTGCACGTCGGCCCGGACGAGGCGCTCCATGCGCGCCGGCTCGGCCGCGGTTCGCACCAGGCACGTCGTCCCGAGCCCCGGAAACTGAGCGAGCGGCACGTAGACCTGCTCGACCGGAGGCGAGGCCAGCCCGTACGAGCGCACGTCGCCGACGACGCCCACGACCGTGAGCCAGAGGATTTCTCCGGGCTTGTTCCCGTCGACGCCGATGCGCTGGCCGATCGGGTCCGCTCCGGCGAAGAAGCGGCGCGCCATCATGCCGTTGACGACCGCCACCAGCGGCGCGCCATCGCGGTCGGCCTCTGCCAGGCTGCGGCCCTTCACGACCGGGATCCCGATCGTCCGGAAATAGTCGGGACTGACGCGCTGGAAGTCCGCGCGCGGCCACGACTCCGGTCCGGCGGGGGGCTGCCCCGCAATCTGGAACCGCCCCGTCGACGGGCCGCGGTCGTTCAACGGAAAGTTCCCGCCGAGGGCGACCGAGACGACGCCGGGCTCGGCCGCGAGCTTCTCGAGCAGACGCGTGTGGAACTCCCGCTGGTCCGCGATCTGCCGGTAGCGCGTGAAATTCAGGTCGAGACGCGCCGTGAGGACCCGCTCGGTGCGGAATCCGGGGTCGACACGGGAGAGCTTCCAGAGAGTTCGCAGCATCAGCCCGGCGCCGGAGAGCAGAACGAACGAGATCGCCACCTGCGCC
>Ga0209048_10006819_pt1 | contig 10625 bp, 6 predicted proteins | sample FrelakmetCRP12CR_FD_187146 | JGI IMG/M metagenome (GOLD analysis project Ga0209048, IMG submission 187146) | Freshwater lake sediment microbial communities from the University of Notre Dame, USA, for methane emissions studies - CRP12 CR (SPAdes)... | ecosystem: Environmental > Aquatic >... | reverse complement strand
GACGGCCAGGTGACCCTGGACAAGACCATCCTGAAAAGCACGGCCAAGAAGATCCGGCGCCTCCATAACGGCCTGGTTCTGGCCGGGTTCGCGGGCGCTACCTCGGACGCCTTCGCCCTTTTCAGCCGGTTCGAGGCCAAGCTCGACGAGTTCCGCGGCAACCTGTCGCGGGCGGCCATCGAGCTGGCCAAGGACTGGAGGATGGACAAGGCCTTTCGCCGCCTGGAGGCCCTGCTCGTCGTGGCCGACAAGGAGAATTCCTTCCTCATCTCCGGGACCGGGGACGTCATCGAGCCCGACGACGGCATCGTGGCCATCGGCTCGGGAGGACCGTTCGCCCTGGCCGCCGCCCGAGCCCTCCTCCGCCACACCGACCTCTCGGCCAGGGACATCGCCCTGGAAGCCATGACCATCGCCTCCGAGATCTGCATTTATACCAATAGCCAAATCACCGTCGAGGAACTGTAAGACATGCCCACTTCATTGCCCGTCAAGGCCGAGGTTTCCCCGGACAGCGGCCCGGAGAACGAGCTGACCCCCAAGGAGATCGTCCGGGAGCTGGACAAATACATCATCGGTCAGAAGGCGGCCAAGAAGGCCGTGGCCATCGCCCTCCGCAACCGTTTCCGCCGCCGGAAGCTCCCGCCGGCCCTGGCCGACGAGGTCGCGCCCAAGAACATCCTGATGATCGGTCCCACGGGCGTGGGCAAGACCGAGATCTCCCGGCGGCTGGCCAAGCTGGCCTCCTCGCCGTTCCTCAAGATCGAGGCCAGCAAGTTCACCGAGGTCGGGTACGTGGGCCGCGACGTCGAGTCCATGATCCGCGACCTGGTCCGCATCTCGGTCGACATGGTCAAGTCGGAGATGATGGAGGACCTCAAGGAGAAGGCCATGGCCGCCGTCGAGGACAAACTCCTCGACTTCATCCTGCCGCGCTCGCCCTCCCGGGAATCCGAGACGGCCGAGAGCGACCATCATCATTTTCAGGAGACACGGGAAAAACTCCGCAAGCAGCTGCGCAGCGGCTTTTTCGACGACCGGGATGTCACGGTCGAGGTCAAGGACAAGCAGGGGAACCCGCTCGAGAACCTGTTCAGCAACCTGGGCGAGGACATCGGCATCCAGATCCAGGGCATTTTTCCGCCGGGCGTCATGGGCGGGAGGTCCAAAAGCCGCCCGATCAAGGTCAAGATCAAGGAAGCCCGCGAGATCCTGCTCGAGCAGGAACAGGAGGGTCTGATCGACATGGACCAGGTCACCCGCCTGGCCGTCGAGCGGGTCGAGCATTCGGGCATCATCTTCCTGGACGAAGTGGACAAGATTGCCGGCCGCGAATCCGGGCACGGGCCCGAAGTCAGCCGGGAAGGGGTCCAGCGCGACCTCCTGCCGATCATCGAAGGCACGACGGTCAACACCCGCTACGGCCTGGTCCGGACCGACCACATCCTGTTCATCGGGGCCGGGGCCTTTCACGTGTCCAAGCCCTCGGACCTCATCCCCGAGCTTCAGGGCCGGTTCCCGATCCGCGTGGAGCTCTTTCCCTTGAACAAGGACGATTTCGTCCGCATCCTGACCGAGCCCGAGAATGCCCTCATCAAGCAGTACATGGAACTCATGGCCACCGAGGGCGTCGTCGTCCGCTTCACCCAGGACGCCATCGACGAGATCGCCGGCCTGGCCGAGAAGGTCAACCAGGACGCGGAGAACATCGGCGCCCGCCGCCTGCACACCATCATGGAAAAAGTGATGGAGGACATCTCTTTCGAAGCCCCCGAGATCAAGGACAAGGAGATCTCCATCGACCGGGCCTACGTCCAGAAACATCTGATGGACATCATCCAAAACCAGGACCTCAGGCGATTCATCCTGTGAGTACGGAAAGCGCGATCCGCGGGGCGGCCCTGGCCCTCATCCTCGCGGCCGGCCTTGTCGCCTGCGGCCACAAAGGCGTTCTGCTGGCGCCGTTGGCCAGTGTTCCCAGCCCGCCCTCGGATATCAAAGTCGTCCAGAGGGGCGGCCGGGTCATCCTCGAATGGAAGAACCCGACCACCTATATCGACGGTCATGACCTGGAAGGGATTGCGGCCGTGAACATCTGGATGGTCGAGGAGGCGATCGAAGCCGACAAGCCTGGGGCCAAGCCTCTCACGGCCGACGATTTTAAGGCCAGGGCCGTTCTTCTGGCCATGAACATCTGGATGGCCGTGGACGTGATCGAAGCCAACAAGCCGGCGCTCAAGCCCCTCACAGCCGACGATTTTGAGGCCAAGGCCGTTCTTCTGGCCCGCATCACCAAGGACCAGTTCCCCGCCGTGGTCAAGGATAAGTCCGCGGCGGCCGATAAGCCCCCGGGACAAGTGAAGGCGGCCGAGAAGGGGAGCGGAGCGGCGCCCAAAAGAGAAAAGACGTCTGAACCTCCGCCTCTCCGCTACGAGAATGCTCTCAAGCCCGGCAAGCCGCCGGTCGTGCGCTGGACGTTCGGGTTGAAGGCCGAGATCAGCAAGAGGAAGCAATCCGAGTTTTCGAGCTTGTCCGCGATCAGGACCAGGGCCCTGGCGTCCGCCCCGAGCGGGCTTCAGGCCGTTGCGGGCAACGCGGCCGTGGAGCTGACCTGGGCGGCCCCCGCCGATAACATCGACGGCTCGAAACCCGCGGCCCTGAAAGGCTATAACCTTTACCGTTCCGAAGGCGGCGGACCGCCCATCAGGCTGAATTCGGACCTCGTCAAGGAAACGCATTTTGCGGACAAGGCCTTCGAGTTCGGCAAAACCTATGTCTATACCGTGCGGACCGCGGCTGAAGCGGTTGACCCCTTCTGGGAGAGCGATGATTCCGCGGCCGCCCGGGTGGAGCCCAAGGATGTTTTCGCCCCCGCGGCGCCCGCAGACCTCACCTCGCTGGCCGGCCAGGATTACATCTCGCTCACCTGGGACCCCAACCCGGACAAGGACCTGGCCGGTTACCGGGTTTGGCGCAGGCTCGCGGGCCAGGGCGAGTACCAGGAAATGACCACGGCGCTCATCAAAGAGACGACCTTCCAGGACAAAGCCGCGGACAAGGGGATCCGTTACGAGTATGCGGTGACGGCCGAGGACGGCCAGGGCAACCGGAGTGAGCGCTCGAAAGCCGTCTCCGAACAGATCAAGGAGGGACGGCGTTGAAGATCTATCGCTTTCTTCAGTCCGGCCTGCCGGCTTACGGCGTTCTTCAGGAGGAGACCCTGGCGGTGATCAAGGGCTCTCTTTTCGGGGAATTCGCGGCCGGGCCGGAACGGCTGCCCATCGGCGAGGTGACGCTCCTGCCCCCGGCCGAACCGTCGAAGATCGTGGCCGTCGGGGTCAACTACCGCGACCACGCCCTGGAGCGCGGCCGGGGCCTGCCCGAGGAGCCCTTGCTCTTCCTCAAACCGCCGTCGGCCGTGGTCGGGCCCAACGACATCATCCTCTACCCGCGCATGTCGAAGCGGGTGGACTATGAGGGCGAGCTGGCCCTGGTGATCAAGAAGACCGCCCGCCACCTGGCCGATGACGAGCCGGTGGGGGACTACATCCTGGGCTACACCTGCTTCAACGACGTCACGGCCCGCGACCTCCAGGACAAGGACGTGCAGTTCACCCGAGCCAAGTCCTTCGATACGTTCGCCTCGATCGGGCCCTGCCTGGTGACCGACCTCGACCCCTCGGACCTCAAGATCAAGACCTTTCTCAACGGCAAGCTCAAACAGTCGTCCAGCACCAAGAACCTCATCTTCCCGGTCCCGGAGCTTGTCCGTTTCATCTCCAGGATCATGACCCTGGTGCCGGGGGATGTCATCACCACCGGTACGCCGGCCGGCATCGGGCCCATGCAGCCCGGGGACAAGGTGGACGTCCAGATCGAGGGCATCGGCACCCTGTCCAACTCGGTGATGAAGGTCTGGGAATAGGCGGCCGGGCGGCGCAGGGTTGCCGGACAAACATGCATCGGATATGAGAACCACACGGAGGAGACAATGAAATTATTCCTGGACACGGCCAACCTCAATGAGATCACGGAAATCGCCAGCTGGGGCATCCTCGACGGCGTGACGACCAACCCCTCGCTCGTCTCCAAGGAGAGCATGAAGTTCGAGGACCTCATCACCCGCATCTGCCACATCGTCAAGGGGCCGGTGAGCGTCGAGTGCGTGTCCACGACCGCCGCGGAGATGATCCCCGAGGCCAGGCAGCTGGCCCAGATCGCGGAGAACGTGGTCGTCAAGATCCCGATCACCATCGAAGGCCTGAAGGCCATCAAGGTCCTGTCCCAGGAGGAGATCGCGGTCAACACCACCCTGATCTTCTCCGCCAGCCAGGCGCTCCTGGCGGCCAAGGCCGGGGCCCGCTACGTCAGCCCGTTCATCGGCCGGCTGGACGACATCTCGCTGGAGGGGATGGGGCTCATCGATGAGATCGTGAGCATCTTCGCCAACTACGCCATCGAGACCGAGATCATCGTGGCCAGCGTCCGCCACCCGCGGCACGTGGTCGAGGCCGCCCTGGCCGGGGCCGATATCTCCACCGTCCCGTTTTCCGTCATGGAGAAGCTGGTCAGCCATCCGTTGACCGATATCGGCATCGCTAAATTTTTGAAAGATTGGGGAAAAGTCAAGAAATAGGAAGCCTCTCCGGTTAGGTTTGAAAGGCTCGGGCAGGCGGTTTCGAAACACGCTCATTGTCCCGGCGAGCCAATTCGCTCCAGTTCGGGCTTCACTCTCCCCTCCGTGCCGTCGGGGATCCGTGCCCGCTCAGCCCTCACATGGGTTTCTCATCCGTCTGCCCATCGCCTTCACGCGAGCTTGGAAGCGTAGATGCTTCCTGGGGGTAGGGGAGGCGCGAGAGACGGCAGGGGTGCGGGAAATCGTCCCGCGCATTTCCCTTAGGGGATGAGCATCTATTTGGGCAAGGGACATTTTCGGCGCCCCTCCGGGCATGGATTCCCTCGAAGGCCGGCTCGTCAAGACTAAAACCCCTTCATGGTCGCTTCGCCCTCCCGTTGCGTCCGTGAAGCCGGATTCGGGATGCTTCCGGGAGGGGAGAGGGGCGACGGGGGGCAGGAGTGCGGGCACCCAGCCGTGCATTATTTATAAAGGATGAGCCCGCCCGGCTGTTACATGGAGATGCGCATCGAGAACCCGCCGCCTCCCGAAGAGCCGAAGCGCGGGTTGACCACGTTGCTCCGGATCGACCCGAAGGAGCAGCTGAACCCGACCATGAAGAAATACTCATAATTCGTCGCGATCTGTTTGCGCTGAAGGAGGACGTCCTCGATCGACGCCCCGCCCTTGGCCAGGTTGAGCTGGTCGTGGATCCAGGACGCGCCGCCCTCAATGTTGAAGCTGAGCCCCTGGAAGATGCGCACGGAGACCTCTCCGTTCAGCTCCAGCCGATACTTCGAAAAATCGTTGAGATAGTTGGACCCCGACAGGGTGGTGCTGATGGTTCCCCAGGAACGCTTGAGCTCCAGCGTCCCGGAAAGCTCCTCCTGGAACAGGGTCTCGGCCTTTTTATCGAAGATCGTCTCGTCGATGTACCTGATCCTTTGAATACCCAAGCGGTAGAGCACGCGCAGTTGTCTCTTGGTCGATTCCGAATAGGGGAAGATATCGTACTCGATGGCCGGGGCCAGGCCGAAGGCCAACCCGGTGTTGGAGAAGGACGAGCCGAACACCGAGAAATCCGCCCCCACCGACCAGTGGTCGTCGAGACTCCTGACGACGAGCCCCCTGACGCTCTGGCTGTTCAGCGAGCTGTCATAGACGATATCCTGATAGTCATAATGGTCTTTCTCGTACACGCCGTTGAGCGCCAGCCGGATCTTCCATTCGGGCGTGATGCGGACGGCCGAGAAGGATGCGAACCACATCTGGCTCCGGTAGGATTCTTGGCCGCTCAGGAAGGACGTGGCGTTCAAAGAAAAGACCCAGAAGTTCCAGGGGTCGACGACGGCGGTGGGGCTGACTTGGTCCATGAGGCTGATGCGAACGCGTCCACCCTGGGGCGTGCGAGCGACGAAGCGCATCAAGCCCAGTTGGACGATCTGGCCGAGGGCGGCCTGGTCCTCGTCCGGTTTTCGCCCCGGCTCGGGGACGTAGGGGAGAACATCCCGCATGCCGTCAAATTCATGCTGACCCGTCAGCGCAACCTTAAAGACATCCCCGCCCTTGGCAGGCTCCAGAGTGATCCGGACGACGACCTGGGCTTCGCGCGGGTCGGGAACGAGCAAGGCGAAGGATTGACCCTTGATAAGAGACGCCGGGTCCATCGGGGGTGCATCGATGAAAACCCTGATCGGCCCCGGGCCTGGCTTGAGCGGAGGGACGTCCCGCGGCTGTCCCCAGGCGGGCTGGGCATTTTGAAGGAATAGGGCGATCAGGATGGCCAGGGCTGCGATGAAGACGCATGATCTCCCCGAACCGGCGCTGGAAACCTTCAGCCCTTGTGCTTTGCGGTGTTGATTTCTCTTGTTCATAGGTCCGGATCCCTAATTCATGCTGAGCGACATCCCCCCGCCGCCGGTGCTGCCGAAGCGGGGGTTGATGACGTTGGTGTAGATGGAGCCGAAGGTGTAACCCAGGCTGAAGCCGACGAAGTAATTGTAGGTCGTGGCCAGTTCCCGGCGTTGGAGGATCACGTCCTCGAGGGTCGCGTCGCCCTTGAAGAGGCCCAACTGGTCCTTGATCCAGCCGCCTCCGCCGAAGAACTGGGCGTTGAACCCCTTGAACAGGTTGAGCCGGATGCTGCCGTAGATGTTGAGATGATACTTGCTGAGGTCTTGGAAGTAATGGGCGCCCTCGATCGAGGTGGTGATGCTGCCCCACTTCTCCTTGACGTCCAAAGTCACCGACAGGTCCCCCTGGAGGAGTTTCTCCCGCGTCTTATCGTAAATGGTCATGTCCTGGTAGCGAAGGGCATGGAAGTTCAGCCGATAAAGAAACCTGAGCTGGCGCCGCGTGGACTCGGAGTAGGGGAACAGGTCGTACTCGATGGCCGGCGCCGGGACGATATCCAGCCGGACATTACGGTAAGAATCTTTGGCCATCTCGAAAAAGGCCCCCACCGACCAGTGCTCGCCCAAGCCTTTGACCGCCAGGGCATCCAGATAATAGCTCTCCTGGCTGCTCATGATGTTCTCGTCCAGGTAGGAATAGCTGTCATGCCGGTAATTGGCGGTCAGCCCCAGCCGGACCTTGAAGTCGGGCGTGGTCTTGCTGGCCGAGAAATTGGTGTCCCAAGAGCCGCGGCCGTAGGATTGCTGGCCGCTGAAATAGCCTTCGGCGCTCAGGTTGAAGACCCACAGCTTCCATTTGTCCGGGCCGGCCTCGGGCTTCTCGGGCTCGGCGGCCGAAACGGCTATGCGCCGGCCGATAGGCGTCCGAATCACATATCTCATCAGGCCCATCTTCAGGGTGTTGACCAGTCCCCGGCGGACTTCGTCCTCGGTATCGGAGGTGTTGGAGTAGTACCTCAGGATGTCGTCCAATCCCTGGAATTCATGCTGACCCGAAAAAGAGAGGGTGTACTCATAACCGCCGCTTCCCGTCCTCTGGCGGGTGATCAGGATATGGACCTGGGCCTCGTTGCGGTCGCGTACGTAATTGACGAAAGTGATCTCGGTCTTGAAGTATTCGATATCGCAGTTGGAGCAATCGATATAAACTCTGGGCGCGGTCTTCTTCAGGGCCTCCACGTCCGTGCCCTCTTTTTGAGCCCGGGCGGGATTGCATAAGAACAGGAGGGCGGCCAGGAAGAGCATGGTCCAAAGGCCTGTTCGCTTAACCATTCGATTCGATCTCCTCTCTATCGCCGCCGCAGGGACGCCGGCGTCCCCGTCTGGGGATTATACACGCTATCCCCTTTATATACGATAAAAGCCCGGAAACTGTTACATTTTTATGCGCTCCTTCGGCGAAAAGCGGGGTTTCCGGGGTCATCCTGCGGCAGGGTCCGGGGCCCGGTCCGGCCCGGATGCCGGCGGTTTTGTAAAATGGGGAAATCGTGCTATATTGAAAAACCGTCGTTTCCGGCTCGGTCATGATTAGAAAAAGGAAATTCGTTTTCCCCATAATCCTGGTCTCGCTCCTCGCCCTGCTCGCCGGGGGCGGGGTCGTCAGCCGGGCGATCTTCCTTCGCCGATTGACGCGCCAAATCCGCTCCACGCTTGATTTTTCGCGGATCAGCCTTTCCGTCCTGCCGCCGGCCCTGGTGCTCGAGGACGTCAAGTCCAAGACCGCCGCGCCGTTCATCTCCGCCAAGAGAGTGACCTTGACCGTCGGCGTTTTCGCCCTCCTGTCCAAGGAGAAGCCGGCCACTCTGGTCATCGATCAGCCGGTTGTCAGAATCACGGCCGAGACCCTGCAGGATCTTTTGAAGAAAAAGGGTGGGTCCGGGCTGCCCATCACCGTGCAAAAAGCCTGGATTCGGGGCGGTGACCTGACCTTTGCGGCGGGCGGATTATTGCTCCGCAGCCGGGGGCTCAACGCCCTGTATTCGGCCAAGGGAGAAAAATTCACCCTCCAGGCGGAGATCGCCGACGACATCCTGACCCTGGCCTCCTCGAAGAGGCAGTTCCAGGGAAGCGCGAAGCTCCTCCTGGACGGCCGGGGCGACCGCATCCAGGTGTTGAGGTTCGTTGTCGAGGGCCCCAGCTTGGCTTTCAAGGCCAAGGGCCTGGTCGAGAACCTCGCCGACCCCGACCTGGATTTCAGCGTCGTCTTTAACGGCGAGACCTCCCTGCCCATGGATATCTTCCGCATCCCCTTCCATTGGTCGGGCAAGACACGGGGCCAAGGGACGGTCAAGCGGGCCAACAAACTCCTGATGATCGACACGACCCTGGCCAGCAGCGAAGTGGCCATCAGCCAGGTGCCCCTGGGCGAGATCACAGGACGCTTCGAGCTCCACGGGTCGCGAGGCCTCGTCGATTTGACCGTCAGCAAGCATCCTGCCCCCCGGGGTTACGTCAAGGTCGAGTTCGGCCAGGGGCCCGTTCACGGCCGGGTTTCCGGGGTCAACCTTGACCCGGTGATGAAAGAGATCGTCCTGCCCTGGCCGGTCCAATCCCAAGCCTGGGGGGAATTCACCGTCCAGGGAGGCCGCCTCCATGTGGACGCCGAGCTCCGGGATGAGACTCTGGCCCCAGCTCAAAAAGACAGGTTTCCCTTTCGCGGCCAGGCCAAAGTGGACTGGGACGGCAAGACCCACGTGACTTTTTCCTCCAAGAAGATCGTGTCCAATTTTGCCTCGGTCGATGTCGGCGGCCAGGTGAACATCGGCCGGGACATGGACATCACGATCACCGGCGATGTGGCCGACGTCAGCCAAGCCCGCCGTTTCGCGGAGGTCATCCTGAACACCCGGTTCGGGCTGCCCCCCACGGGCGGCCGCGGCAGCGCCGAGATGAAGATCTTCGGCGACTTCCGGCACCCCACGTTCACTTCGGAGTTCTTCCTTTTCCCCGGCGGGTTCGATAAGTTCACGGCCGCGTTCGTCGAAGGCTCGGCCGAGATCAAGCCGAACAAGATCACCGGCGTTTTCAGGGTTGATGACCCCCAGATGACGGGCGTGGTCAACGTCCGCTCCTTGAACAGCATCCTGGATATCGATATCAAAGCCACCCGGGCCCGGGTGGAATACGTCCTGCGCTGTTTGGATGTTTCCCTTCCGGTGTCCGGGGAAGGCGGCGGCCGGTTCACGATCAAAGGGCCGGCCAACGCTCTTCAGATCTCGGGTGATTTCAACGGCGCTTCGGCCGCATTCGCCGGCTTGCCCCTCCGGGACGTCAAAGGGCGGCTGGAGTTGGCCGGCGGGACGCTTGGTTTCCCCGAGCTCCGCTTCACCCTGAACAACGGTTCGGTCGAAGGCCGCGGCCTGGTCGGATTCCAAACACGGCAATTCTCCATCGATGCGACCGGGACGAACATCGACCTGGCCTCCCTGCAGCCCGGCCTTCGAGGGGTTCTGTCCGTCACGCTCAAAGGACAAGGGCTCCTGGGAAAGGACATCGCCTCGGGGAAAGTGGAGATCCGCAACCCCGGCTACGACTACATCCAGGCCTCGCAACTCACCGGGGACCTGACCCTCAACGCCCTCCCGGACCATGTGGAGGCCAAGCTTGAGGGCCTGCTCGGCCCGGGCCGCAACGATTTTTCGGTCACGCTGGTCCAACCTTCCGGCGCCGGCTTCTTTTCCCTGGACCTCAAGGGCGGGTTCGATAACCTGGACATCCTCTTGCCCTGGTCCGGGGCCAAGGGACGGCTGAACTACCTGGCCCAGGTCCGCGGGACGGAGACCTCTCCCCAGGTCAAGGGCGCGGTCGATTTCCAGGGGCCGGTCTTGCCCCTTCCCAAGTTTTCCCAGGCTTTCAACGACTATTCCGGACTGATCTTTATTGAGAACCAGAGTGTTTCCCTGCGGTCCTTCCAGGCCAAGCTGGGGGGAGGGGACATCCACGGCTCGGGCGAGCTGAGGATGACCGATAAGGGCCCGACCCTGACCATCGGCCTCGAGGGCAAGGATATGCTCCTCATCCCCTGGGAACGGACCCGGGCGCTGGCTGACGGCACGGTGCAGTTGATCAAGGACGCCGGCCGCTTCGTCCTCGACGCG
>Ga0209048_10006816_pt1 | contig 10629 bp, 5 predicted proteins | sample FrelakmetCRP12CR_FD_187146 | JGI IMG/M metagenome (GOLD analysis project Ga0209048, IMG submission 187146) | Freshwater lake sediment microbial communities from the University of Notre Dame, USA, for methane emissions studies - CRP12 CR (SPAdes)... | ecosystem: Environmental > Aquatic >... | reverse complement strand
AGCCGTGGCGAATTACAACATGCTGATAACATCCGTATCTACGGTTCCCGGTGTCTTGCCAGATATGTACAGCTTGCAGCAAAATTACCCGAACCCGTTCAACCCCAGTACGCTTATTCCGTTCCAGCTCACACATGAAGGATTCACGACCCTGAAGGTGTACGACATGCTGGGCAGGGAAGTCGGAGTGCTGGTGAATGAACACCTTGCTCCAGGAACCTACACCGTGCGCTTCGGCGGCGACAACCTTCCCAGCGGGGTGTACACCTACAGGTTAACTGCGGGAAGCTTCACCGAAACCCGGCGCATGATCCTGATTCGCTAGATCAATCGCATGGAAACCGGGCTGAACCAATGCGCACAAAGATAACGAAGGAGCAGAGGGGATTTGATCTGAAGAAGCTGATCCTCTCCAGATACCCCTCGCTCCCCGAAAACCAGCGGAAGGCAGCGGATTTTCTCCTGCAGCATCTCCACGACGCGCCGTTCTTCTCCATTATCGAGATCGAAAAGCGCAGTGGAACGAGCAAAGCCACAATCGTGAGGCTATCTCAAAACCTCGGATATACAGGCTTTCAGGAGTTACGCGCGAAATTGATGGAAGGGGTGCAGTCGGCAATCCAGCTTGCCGAAAAGTTCCCCTTGCTGGAAACCGCCGATTATAAAGAAGCCCTGAGCATCGTTGCACACCAGGACGTCAAGAACATCAACCAGACCATCAATCACATCGACAGGCGGACATTTGATGATGTGGCCCGGATGATCTTACGGGCCAGGCACGTGTACACGCTTGGCCTCGGGATTTCATCCCTCATGTCGCAAATCCTCGCCTACTCGTTGAATCAGGTTGCGGTGAGGGCGACGGCCTTTGTGCACGACTATGAGACATTTCTGGAACAGCTGGCATTCGTGACGCCGTCCGATCTTGTCTGCGCGTTTTCGTTTCCCCCCTACTCGAAGGAGACGCTGAACCTCGTTGCAACGGCAAAGAAGAAGCGGATTCCAGTCATCGGCATCACGGACAGATTGACCGCGCCCATCACGTTTTATTCAAAAAAATCCCTCGCCATCAGAAGTCAAAATGTCCTGTTTACCAACTCGTTTTCGGCAATTTCAGTGGTCATCAATGCGCTGGTGACGGAAGTTGCCATGAGAAACAAAAATAAAGCAATGAAAATGTCGAAGGAGATCGATCAACTTCTCACGGATTCAGGTTACTATGCGACCGAGTAATCCCCCGTTGTGAGTTAACAAGGAGCTGTTATGAAGACAATGAAATACTCTCTCATTGGGCTCATCCTCATGCCATGCGCGATGCTGATCGCCGGGACGACAGGCAAAATTTCTGGGCGGGTGATCGACAAAGCTACCAATGAAGCCCTCGTGGGGGTGAACATCGTTGTAGTGGGGACTTCACTTGGTGCGGCCACCGATGCAGACGGGCATTACGCCATCATCAACATACCGCCCGGGAGATACAACGTCCGCATTACCATAATCGGATACCTTGCAACAATTGTGCAGGATGTGCGTGTGATGCTCGATCAGACAACCATCCTTGACGCACAACTGGACGCCACGATGCTGGAGTTGCCTGATGTGATCATACGGGCCGAGCGGCCCATGATCCAGAAGGACATCACGGCAACGATCTCAGTTGTTTCGAGCGAGCAAATCAAGCTGCTGCCCGTGAAGAACTTTGTTGAAGTATTGCAGCTCCAGGCGGGTGTTGTCGGAGAAGGCAACGATATCCATGTGCGCGGAGGCCGGAGCAATGAAGTTGCGTACCTTATCGATGGAATGTACGTCAAGGATCCGGTGCTGGGGACACTCGGCACCCGCATCAACAACGATGCCATTCAGGAAATGACCTTCCTCAGTGGGACATTCAACGCCGAATATGGCAATGCCCTCAGCGGCATTGTGAATATTGTGACAAAAGAGGGGACGGAGACGTTCTCGGGGCTGCTGGAGGGGCGGACGAGTGAATTCGGTGTAAAGGAATTCAGTGACGTGCGCGAAAACCGCTACAGCGGTACGCTCAGCGGGCCTCTTGGCATTGAAAACTCCACGTTCTTTCTCACCGGAGAACGGGACGCGCGTGGCAGCTGGCTGCCGTACGGGTACGATAACACGATATCCACTCTGGCAAAAATCGGGACGAAGATACTGCCTGAGGTGAAGCTCACGGTCTCCGGCAGGTACACGGAGAACAAACGGCAGCCGTATGACCACTCCTGGAAGTACATCCCCGAGCAATATACGCGCATCAGGGAGTACAGTCGCCAGGCAACAATAACGCTCACGCACGCCGTTGCAAAGAATCTGTTCTATGACGCACGGTTTTCATACTTCAATCAATCATACTACTCCGGTCTGGACAAAGACACATCGCTGTACCTGACAGGCGCCAACTGGGAGTATCTCCCGGAAGGCACCGGTTATGAATTCTATTCCCTTGCCACTCCGCGTGAAATCGTCGATAACAGAACTGAGACGTTCAATTTCAAGGGTGATATGGTGTGGCAGCTCGGGAGAGTGAACGAACTCAAATCCGGAGTAGAACTCAAGAAACACAGTCTCGCATACCTCGATATCTATGACCCAAAGAGGGATTTTCCCTATATCACCGACTTTAAAAAGCGCCCGCTGGAAGGATCGGCCTATTTGCAGGACAAGATCGAGCTCAGCGCGCTGGTCGTGAATCTCGGCCTGAGGTACGACTATGCAAACCAGCTGACCTCTTTCCGCCGGAACCCGCTGGTCCCAGCCTCCATTCTGGACTCCAAACCAAAAACACAGCTCAGTCCGCGCCTCGGCGTGGCCCACCCGATCAGTGACCGGACGACGCTCCATTTTTCGTATGGCCGATTTTTCCAGAATCCAGACTACAGCACGCTGTACGAGAATTCCCAGTATGATGTCCTCGTAAAGGAACCGTTGTTCGGTCAGCCGGATCTGGATGCAGAACGGACCACGGCCTACGAGGTGGGGTTAGCCCATCAGTTCAGCAACACCATGAGCGGGACCTTCACTGCGGCCTATAAGGACGTCATCGGACTGGTCGGCACGCGGTACTTTTTTCCCTACATCGAAGGCAGATATACCGGTTACACGCTGTACGTCAATGAGGCGTACGCAAACGTAAAAGACTTTGAAATCAGCCTCAACATGAGGCGTACTCATTACGTCGCCGGCTCGCTCTCCTATACCTATTCGGTCGCAAAAGGAAGTGCCTCCTCCCAGACGGAGGACTACCCGGGCACCACAACGTCCACTCTCCTGTATCCCCTCAACTGGGACAAAACGCATGTTCTGGACCTGAACGTGAGCCTTTATTTCCCTGAAAAGGACGGACCGCAGATTTTTGGAGGGTACCTTCTTGAGAACATGTACTGGAATTTCGTCCTGAGCGCCAGCAGCGGGGCGCCATACACCCCGACCGGGCGCGATATCGGGTATGTGGATAAGAACTCGGCACGCATGCCGGTAACGTACTCTCTCGATGCCGAAATCAGCAAGGAATGGAAGGTTTCGGGCCTGACGCTGACCGGGTTTGTGGAGATGCTGAATCTTACGGATCATAAAAACGTGGTGTATGTGTACACCGACACCGGAGAACCTGACATCACGCGGGCGGGAAACCATTCGCGGGAATACATGCAGGATCCCAGCAATTACGGCCCGCCCCGCAGGGTGAGGCTCGGCATGCGTCTCCGGTTTTTCTGAACAATTAAGCGAGAGAACGGAAAATGAAAACGACTGGTATCGGCATTCTCATGGCGTTCCTGGCACTGCTGGCGCCTGCCCAGGACAAGAAAGCACTGGAACAGCGGGAGCGCTTGTCGTCATTGCATAAAGTCACAGGCCCCACGGACAAGGCGGGCGGGACGCACGACAAGAGCAACATCGGGTTGTTCTTCGAGAACCGGGGGAAGCTCTATCCCCATGAGTATGCGCAGGGGCCATCGGGCAGTTTTCCGATCACCCTCAAACCACCGCACGAGTACATTTACAGGATAAACCCGTTGGTCGGTTTCCCCGGCAATGTCATCCAGGGGAGGTATACTACTGACGAGGAATGGGAAGCCGTCGCAGGGTATCACAACCGGGATAGCGCTCAAATCGCTTTCAGTGACAGGCCGTACACCTGGCCTGCCACGGGCTGGCCCGTGAAGGACGCCTCCGGCAATCCGGTCATCTTCTCTGACCAGGACAGCTACTGTGTGTACAGCGACTCCAACAACTCCAAAGCGATGCTCGGAATTCAAGTCAACCAGACGGGATATGCTTTCAGCCTCAAGCTTATTCAGGACATGATCATCTACAAATTCAATGTCATCAACAAATCCCCCAAAAGGTACGACAGCCTCTACTTCGGTATGTATATCGACATCGATGTGGGGGCTGTGGAAAACAGCCCCAATTCGGAATACTCTGACGACAAACTGGACATCGACAGACAGAGGAACCTTCTGTATTTTTATGACTCCAAGGGCTACTCCCGCGATTGGGGGACTCCCACGGGATTTTTCGGTGTTGCGATGCTCCAGTCACCCAGCGTCGGCGGGGTACCGCTGGGGATTACCGACATGCATTACAATTTGTACGACAACGATCTGGACCGCGATTCCATACAGTACGGGATACTTGCCAGTGCCCCGTATCTCTATAATTCCAGGGATGGCACGAAGTATTTCCACCTCGGTGCCAATGCGCCGAATCTCCATTTTGACGACCCGGGAACCATCCCTGCCGGCGGGCTGGATCTTGTTGCGAACATCGGGTCGGGCCCCTCTACGATCGGGCCGGGGGACACCCTCACGTTTGTGATTGCAATCCTTGCCGGGAATTCAAAGGAAGAGATTGCCGCTAACACGGATCGTGCGGCGAACCTTGTGGCACTGAACTACCTCAGGCCGCGCCCTCCGCTGCCATTCCCGAAAATTACTGTCGTTCCGGGAGACGGGAGTGTGAATATATCCTGGGATAATGCCGCAGAGTTCTCCCGGGATCCGGTCAGCGGCCATGTTTTCGAGGGGTACCGCCTCTACAAGAGCGTCGACCTGGGGGCACACTGGGATCAGATCGACCGCAACCAGTTTCCGAACACCAGCCCCGACCCCATCCCCCTGGCGGTGTTCGACCGGATCGACAGCATCGCACCGGACAACGGTTTGCAGTACAGTTATGTGGACAGCAGCGTTACGAACGGTTTTGAATACTGGTATTCCATCACCGCGTATGACAGGGGAGATACGCTCGTTCCGAGCCTGGAGGATGCACGGGGAAATAACGCATCGGCGCCAAATCTGGGCATAGCCATCCCGCGTGCCTCCGCAATCGGACGGACGCCGGTCTCATCGACACCCCTGGAGCAAATCGGGACCGGCGTCTCAAACGTCCGGTTCACCGTTCTCCCGGACGACGTGCCCGAGGCTGCGGGTCGCACATATGAAATTCGCTTTGCACCCGTTGCGCGCATCGAACGGGGCGATCTCCGTACCATCCTCAGCGTGACACGAGACAGCCTCGGCGCCAGTACCTCAGACATGTTCTGCATAGCGTTTTCGTCCCCGGCAACGTACCGTCTGAGGGATCTCACGCTGGGGAAAGTGCTTGTTGCCTCCGGAAGATATCTCTCAGACTCCACGATCAGCATTTCCGGGTTGCGGATCAGGATGAGCGACACCGCCCAACAGGCGAATTTCCGACCTCAGGCGGGTGACTCCATCGTCATCAGTCTGGGTCTGAGCGTCACCGCCAATGGGAGCGAGGTCCTTCCCCTTCAGCCGGCAAAGTACAACCTGAGGTACGCCACCTCGAACGGAGTCATCATCTCCCTCGCCCCCATCGACCCTCTGCAGAGTATTCAGCAAACGGCCGGTACCCGAGAGGTCACCGTTCGTGCGTCGGTGAGTGCCCCGGATGCTGTGACGAACAACCTGTACAGGCTCAGGTTCGACCGCGTCTATGCGGACTCCGCCCGGTCGGTCTTTTATGCTGACATCTCCGTGAGGAATAATGCCGACAGCGTTGTCAAAACGCAAGATTCGCTGAGCTCGGGCGGCGCCCTTTCCTTTACCGGCTTCAGTCTGACCGTCCAGTTCGATTCCACTGCGTCGGTCGGGACGGTCGTCGAGGTCAGGACAGTGAAACGGTTACCCCTGACCTATCTGGATGCCTTCTCGTTTGCCACCGTCGGTGCGACAAGCAATAGCAGCACCGTGGCGGCTGAGCTGGGACGCGTAAAGGTTGTCCCGAACCCGTATCTCGTTTCCTCACAGTACGAGCGGGAGTATGGAGCGCTCAGGCGTGAGCCCATACGTGAGCTGAAATTCATCAATTTGCCTGCAGTATGCACGATCTACATTTTCACCATTGCGGGTGATAAAGTTCAGACGATCGAACACAACAGCGCGGATGGGACGGAATCGTGGGATTTGCGGGGTGCCGGGGGACGTGTCATTGCCCCGGGCATCTACCTGTACCTGGTGAAGACCGATAATGCCGAAAAACTCGACCGATTTGCAGTGATTAAATAGGGAATTCCCCATGAAAAACAGAATGAAGGCCTTCCACTTACGATTCGTGTGCGCGGCGGACCAGCTTCCGATGATGGCGCGCATCGCATGCATCATCGTGCTCCTCGGGGTTGTTCCCTTCGGAGCGTTTGCCCAAAATCCCAACCTTGGCACCTCGGGGGCGCAGTTTTTGAAAATACCAGTCGGTGCGCGTGCCTCGGCGATGGGCGGCGCATTCATTGCCAATGCAAACGATGCGAGCTCGCTGTTCTGGAATCCCGCAGGTATCGTCAACGTCGCATCAAACGATCTCAGCTTCTCGCATACGTCTCTCTGGGCTACCGTCAGCCTGGATCACGCGTCGTTTGTGCATTCGATAGAAGATCTCGGATCTTTCGGTGTGTCGGTGACTGTGCTCAGCATGGGGAGCATGGAAATGACCACCGAAGAGCAGCCGGAGGGGACGGGGGAGTTCTTCGATGCACAGGACCTGATGATCGGGGCGAGTTTTGCACGCAAGCTTACCAATGACTTCGGTGTCGGAATCACCGCAAAGTATGTCGAGGAGCGGATTTGGAACGAGAAAGCGTCGGGAATCGCCTTCGATGTAGGCACGCAATATCGTATCGGCTTCCGTGATCTGACGCTCGGGATGAGTATGATGAACTTTGGTGGTGATATGAACTATGGCGGCAGGGATCTGAGCGTGAAGTATGACCAAAATTCACAGCTTTCATACAACAGGCTCGCCCCTGCGGACCTGACGACCGATGATTATCCGCTGCCGCTGCATTTCGAGGTGGGCATTTCGATGACCGCCATCACCACGGATCAATTGAGCATGCTCGTGGCCGTTGATGTCACTCACCCGAATGACAACGACGAACATCTCAACCTGGGATCAGAGGTCAAAATATTTGATAGGTTATTCTTGAGGGGCGGGTACCGGTTTGGCTATGACACCGAACGGGCCACGTTCGGAGTGGGCATTGACGCCCCGCTTGGTGATGGGAAAATCGCTTTCGATTATGCGTACGCGGTGTACAATCTTCTCCCCAACATCAATCGCTTCTCCGTCGGCATAGCATTCTGAGGCGATCATGAATTCCACCTGGATGAGGACCTGGCGCGGTATGTTCCGCGGCCTCCGGTGCCTTCGTGCGTCCTGTCTCCTTGCCGTTCTCTTTTCTGCCGGTGCTCTGGGTCAGGGCTTTCTTTGTGCAGTGGGCGGCGGCAGCGAGGACTACCATTCCTGGTCCGACATTCCATATGGATGGATTGTTCAGAAAGCCGACAGCGGGAAAATCATCGTGCTGTCGGCAAACCTGGAAGACCGCTGGATACCCAATTACTTCCAATGGCTCGGGGCGGATACGGCGTTTAACTGCATGATTGCCACGGCCTCCGCCGCAAACGACTCCGCCACGTACCGTGCCATCACGCAATGCCGGGGCGTTTTCATCAAGGGGGGAGACCAGTGGGACTATGTGGCGAACTGGCGCGGCACGCTCACGCAGCAGGCAATTCGGGAAGTTTTTCTTTCGGGAGGCGTTGTGGCTGGCACGAGCGCAGGGGCGGCGGTTCTTGGGGATGTCGTCTTTGATGCGCGGTACGGCTCCGCAGTTTCCCGCACGGCGCTTCGAAATCCCCGCTCCCTCGACCTCACATTGACGACCGATTTTCTTTCTCTGGTTCCGAACTGTTACTTCGATTCTCATTTCTATGAGCGGGCCCGGTTCGGAAGGCTGCTGGCCATCATGGCGAAATTTCAAAAAGACACGGGCCGGCAGATTCTCGGTATCGGATTGGAATCTGAGACTGCCGTCTGCATCTCGCCTGACGGGATCGGGGAAGTGATGGGCGCCGGTTCGGCGGTGTTTTACTATCCAACAGACCTGACCAGAATCCGGGCGGATGTCAACCAGCCTCTCATTTATACCGACATACAGTGCGACGCATTGGTGGCGGGATACACCTATGATCTGAATTCGCATGAGGTCCACTCCGTACCGGCGGATGCCGTCGTGCCGGGACCGGGCTCCTCGGAGCCTGGCACGAATGCCGTATTCCTCTATGGGGATGCATTCCCGTCGCCGGCAGGGCTTGACCAATTCATCGCCTCCGCAGGCGGGGTGGGTAAATGGTTGGTCGTCATCACATCCCCGTCCGCGCTATCCATGGGCCAGCGCTATGCCGACACGCTGCTCGGCCGGGGCGCCTCCCACGCCGTGGTGATTCCGCTTGACAGTTCTGGAGCCAACAATGCCTCGTACGCCGACACCATCAGCCGGGCAGATGGCATCGTCTTCACATCCAATCTCACTGAGGGGTTCCCCGCGTACACCGATTCTCTGACCCTTGTCGGGCGGGCGCTTCACTCAGCCCTGGCATCGGGTGTGGCACTGGCGTACGCGTATCAGGATTCGAAGCTTGCGGGAAGCGCCGTCGTCTTCAGGACTGAACTTGAAGAACTTGCCGCCTATAGAGGAAAGCTGATTGCGGGAAAAGGAATGAATGCACTCAGGAATCTTGTTGTGATGCCGCTGATATTTCAGTCGGATGTCTACGACTGGAACAGGGTAGCAGGCTTGCTGTGGGCGATGGCAAAGACTGATGGAAAGACAGGGCTGTACCTGGATGAAGGCTCCTACGCGGATATCGACCGCAGGGGCATTGTGCAGTCACAGGGACTGACGCCCGCAATTGTTGTGGATGCACGGAATGCAACATATGTGGGATTCTCCGCATTCCGTCACCCGGGAAGTGCCGGCCCCAGGCAGTCCGCGGCGTGTATCGGGGCCAGGATTCACTCTATCTCCGGCGACGTCAAATTCAATTCTGTCTCGGGGGAGATCATCACCTCAGTCAAGGATGCAGAACAAAACACCCCTGCTTCCTCGTTGCTCGTGTGGAACTATCCCAACCCGTTTAACCCGGTAACCACCATAGAGTTTTCCATCGAGCGGCCACAGGTAGCCGACCGCGCCGAAAGCGGCCGGGACCGCAGGCGTGTTTCATTGAAGGTGCTGGATGTCCTGGGGAGGGAAGTTGCACAACTGATCGATGAAGAGCTTCCCCCGGGCACATACACTACCCAATTCGACGGCGCTCGATGCTCCAGCGGAATCTATTTCGCCCATCTGGAGTACGAAGGCAGGACCACATCGCATGGGATCCTATTACTCAAATAACGGCATCGTATGACCAGCCATACCATGTATTCTCGTTCCTTCCTGTTTCTGTTCACTCTCCTCGTCGGAGCTTCCCGCCCTGGACAAGCTCAATATGTGGCTCCTGTCCAAGCTCCGGGGTTTTCTGCACTCACCAGCTATGATTCGCTGCAGGCATTCTTTCAGCGAATTGGGTCAGTTCCTGGAGTGAATGCCGAGCGAATTGCACTCACGCGGCAGGGGAGGGAAGTTTCCGTGGTCAAGATTTCTTCGTCGCCTGTGTTCGGCTCGGATACCTCGAAGCTCAGGATACTTTTATTTGCACAGCAGCACGGCGACGAACCGTCCGGGAAGGAAGCCTTGACGGTGCTCGCGGCGAAGCTCGCCTCCGGAGCACTTGGGGAGATTCTCGCCAGCGTGGATATTCTTATTGTGCCGCAAATGAATCCTGACGGGGCTGAGCTTCGCCAGCGCCGTACCTCCGACAGTCTTGACCTCAACCGCAACCACGTGCTCCTGACTTCTCCGGAGACACGAGGGCTGCATGACCTGTTCTACCAATGGATGCCTCATGTGACGCTCGATATCCACGAATTCGATTCATTCAGTTCATCATGGAGTGACTCCGGATTCATCAAAATCGACGATGTGCAGCTCGGGATGTTAACGAACCTCAACACACCGCCCGCGGTCCGCACACTTCAGCACGAGCGGATCTTCCCATTCATTTCGGAAAGGATGAAGGCCCATGGCTTTCATTTTGATGAATACATCGTCGGATCACCGGGAGAACGTATCCGGCACAGCACGACAGAAATCAACGATGGGCGGCAAAGCTTCGGGATTCTTGGTAGTGTCTCCTTCATCCAGGAAGGACGGAGGTGGGAAACTCTTGAGGATAGCCTCCAGAGGCGGGTGCTCTCCCAGCTTGCATC
>Ga0209048_10006815_pt1 | contig 10630 bp, 8 predicted proteins | sample FrelakmetCRP12CR_FD_187146 | JGI IMG/M metagenome (GOLD analysis project Ga0209048, IMG submission 187146) | Freshwater lake sediment microbial communities from the University of Notre Dame, USA, for methane emissions studies - CRP12 CR (SPAdes)... | ecosystem: Environmental > Aquatic >... | reverse complement strand
TTTTTTATTGCTTTATGGAAACCCTGAAAACGATATAAGTTTCCTTAATTACTGATACCATGATTGAAACAGAACAGCCGGTAAAAGCCCGGATTCTCCATGCGGCACTTAACCGTTTTCTCTCCATGGGATTTTCCAAGGTGACCATGGATGAAGTTGCAGACGAACTGGGCATCAGCAAAAAAACCATGTACCAGCACTTCCGGACAAAAGATGAACTGGTGGAAGCGGTTGTGGAATGGCACATCGCCATTGTGGGTGGGCGGCTGCGCGAGATCATGGAATCGGCGGATGACTTCATAACAAAGCTATACAGGCTCTGGAAAACCATAGGGGACGTGGTCTCGCGCTTCTGCAGGCAGATGCAGGAGGATCTGCGCAGACACCGCCCGGATCTCTGGCAGCGGATCGAGGAAGGGCGCCGTCAGATTCTGAGTGCAAACTTCGGCCTCCTGTACGACGAAGGGTCGCGGCTGGGGATTATCAAGGAAGATCTCAACAAGGAGATCGTGCTTCTGGTTTATCTGAGTGCCGTGCAGGGAGTTATCAACCCCGAAGTGCTCGTCCGGAACTCGTTTTCCGCGGCGGATGCATTCCAGACGATCGTGCGGGTAATGTTCAACGGGATCCTCACCGAGCCTGCCAGGAAACAGTTTCATCAACGGATAATGACAACCATTCAATAAATGCGAAAGGCTTCAATGAAGTACAATGTTGCATTGCTGCTAGTGGTAATGCTTGCCTCTTGTTCGGGGAACAATGGGAAGGATATTACCGCCTCGGGAACTATCGAAGGCACAGATGTCAGCATCGGGGCGGAAGTTGCCGGAAAGGTCAGCGAAGTCCGCGTGGATGAAGGATCCCGGGTGACGAAGGGGGACACCCTGATACTGATCGACAGGACTGAGTACCTGCTCCAGCTCCGGCAATCCGAGGCAAACCTCGCTTCCCTGGAGGCGGCGTATAAATTATCGGTGGAGGGGAGCCGGAAGGAGGATGTTGTACAGGCAGAGGCGGCCTACACGATGGCACAGGCTGACTTCGACAGGATGAGGGAACTCCTGGCCTCGCACACAATTACACAGAAGCAGTACGATGATGTTTATTCCCGTTATGTCGCCGCCGAGCAGACATACCAGAAGCTCGTGGCCGGTTTGCGGCCCGAGGAGGTCAAAGCAGCGCGTGACAGGCGGGATGCCGCGGCAGCCCAGGTCTCGCTCATTCAGAAGAAGATACAAGATTGCATGATTACCTCGCCGCTTGCCGGGACGGTCACACTCAGAGCCGTCGAGCCGGGCGAGCTGGTCAGCGTCGGGATGAATGTCCTCAGGATCACCTACCTGGAGAAAGTCAAGCTGACTATCTATCTGAATGAAGAGGAGGTTGGAAGAGTGAAACTCGGTGACAGCGCAGAAGTGAGAATCGACGGGATCCAGAACAAATCATTCGAGGGAAAAGTCATTTTCATCTCCCCCACGGCGGAGTTCACGCCGAAGAACGTTCAGACGAAGGAGGAAAGGACAAAGCTGGTGTTCGGCGTGAAGATCGAAGTAAGCAACTCCGAGGGTTTCCTGAAACCCGGACTCCCGGCGGATGCCACTGTATACACCTCTGTTTCAGCAAAGGGGTGATGCCGTAAATGGAAGCTGTCATCCGGATTCAGGGTCTAACGAAACGTTTCGGCGACCTCACGGCTGTAGAGAATTTGCGGTTCGATATTAACCGGGGCGAGATGTTTGGTCTGGTGGGACCCGACGGCTCCGGGAAAACGACCACCATCCGGATGCTTTGCGGCATCCTAGCCCCCAGTTCCGGCGGTGCGGTTATTCTGGGGAAGGATGTGATCAAAGAGGCGGATCTCGTTAAAAGGGAGATCGGATACCTCTCGCAGCGGTTTTCACTCTACGGTGATCTGACCATCGACGAGAACATCGAGTTTTTCGCTGAGATCAACAAGGTATACGATTACAAGCCCAGGCGCCAGGAGCTGCTTGAATTCACACGCCTCGCCCCATTCAGGACACGTCTTGCCGAAAAGCTCTCAGGCGGTATGAAGCAGAAATTGGCCCTGGCCTGCACGCTTATCCACGAGCCAAAGATCATATTCCTGGACGAACCCACTACCGGGGTTGATCCGGTGTCCAGGCGGGATTTTTGGAAAATTCTTCAGCGGCTGCTCGGAGCGGGAATCACGGTTGTCATGAGTACGCCCTATCTGGACGAGGCGGAACGCTGCTCCCGCATCGCCCTGATGAACCGCGGCAGGACGATGCTCGTGGATACACCGGAAGGTACGAAGCGGTCAATGAAGGGGGAAGTCCTGGAAATAGTCTGCGATCATGTGCGCGACGGTTTTGCGATTCTTAAAAGCCACGGATCTCTACGGGAAGTGCAGGCGTTCGGAGACCGCCTCAACGTGATTGTGGACAATGCTGCCCGGGATGCAAAACCTGTCATCTCGATTCTAGAGGAGAGCAGGGTGGGGGTAAGGAGCTGGAGGGTTATCGTACCCTCTCTGGAGAACGTTTTCATCTCCATCCTGACGCATAACCAACAAAGCGAGGTTTCAGCATGAGAATATTTCTAATGCTTTTTATATGCCTCCTGGCAATCACCTGGGGCCGGGCGCAGCAATCGCTGACGCTGGCCGATGCGATCAGGATAGGTCAGGAGAACAGCAGGATGCTGAAAATATCCTCATCCAAGGCTATTGCCGCGCGGGCGCGGCAGCAAGAGCTGCGTTCCGCCCTGCTCCCCTCTCTGAAGTTGGACGGGGGATACCGCCGTTTGAGCGACGTAGATCCTTTCCAGATCAAAGTACCGATATATCCACAGCCGATCACGATTGCACCCACTGTTCTGGACAACTACAGCCTGCACGTAGGGGTGCAGCAGCCCATTTTCACCGGTTTCAGGTTGCTAAGCAATGCAAAGGCGGCCGAGCACCTTGCCCGGGCGAGTGCCGAGGATCAGCTGAGCGAGGGGGAAGACCTCATTCTGAACACAATCACTGCTTACTGGGTTTTGTACCAGGCGTCGCAGACCAAGCAATACACAGACGAGAACGTTGCCCGGCTGGAATCCTACCTGAAGGACACAAAAAATCTGATGAACGCCGGTCTGGCTACGCGAAACGATCTCTTACGGATCGAAGTTCAGGCAAACACGGCAAAGCTTTCACAGATAGATGCCTCGAACGACCTTCAGATCGCCATGATGAATTTGAACAACGTCATGGGGCAGCCTCTTGACACCGAAATCCGTCAACTCTCGCAGCCCGACAGCACAACAGTGCTGCCCGGCGACCTGAGCGTGTTAGAGTCAAGGGCACTGGCGGAGCGCCCCGATCTCAAGGCCATGGCGGCAAGAGTTGAGGCCTCGCGCTCGGCTCTTGCTGCATCGCGAGCGGCTTACTGGCCCCAGCTGGTGTTTTCAGGAAACTACTACTTTCAGCGTCCAAACCAGCGTTATCAGCCCACAAGGGACGAATTTCTCTCAACGTGGGACGTGGGTGTGCAGCTCCAGCTGGACATCTGGAACTGGGGGGCCACACGGGCACAGGCCGAGCAAGCAGGCGCGGCCCTCACGCAGAGTCAACTTCTGCTGGAACAAACGGAGCAGAACGCCACCCTCGAGGTGAGTAGGAGTTACCTTGCCATCCGGCGTGCCGGCGAAAAAGTTTCGCTTGCCCGCCTTGCCATCGATCAGGCAGAAGAGAACGCAAGGTCGACACAGGAAAAGTTCAGGAGCGGGCTTGCCACTTCGACCGAACTGCTGGACGCGGCGCTTGCGCTTCTTCAGGCAAAGACCAATTATACTGGTGCTCTGGTGGAGATGGAAACCGCCGGGGCGCGGCTTAAAAGAGCAACGGGGGAAGGGCGCTGAGGCGCTTTAGGTCATGACCGATACGACTATCGAAACCCGCGGCCTCACCAAGCGCTTTGGAAAGTTCACAGCCGTCGACGGTGTCAGCTTCAGCGTGAAACGCGGGGAAATATTCGGGTTCCTGGGGGCGAACGGGGCGGGCAAATCGACAACGATCCGCATGCTTTGCGGTCTGTTGATGCCCACCTCAGGCTCCGCGGTAGTCGGCGGGTACGACATCAACACGCAGACCGAGCAGGTTAAACTGAACATCGGTTACATGTCCCAGCGTTTTTCCCTCTACGACGACCTCACGGTCGAGCAGAACATAAGGTTCTTCGGCGGTATCTACGGACTTCGCGATAAAAAGCTCAAAGACCGGATGGAATGGGTACTCCGCATGGCGGACCTGAGAGGAAGGGAAAACAGCCTTACCAGGACACTCTCCGGCGGATGGAAGCAGCGCCTGGCGCTCGGTTGTGCGATTCTGCACGAACCTCCGATTCTCTTTTTGGATGAGCCGACCGGCGGGGTCGATCCGATTTCCCGGCGTAATTTCTGGGAACTGATCAATCAGATCTCGGCCGGCGGCACGACCGTGCTGGTCACAACCCACTTTCTGGATGAAGCGGAGTACTGCAACGATATCATTCTCATCCACGCCGGCAGGCTGATCGCCGGCGGAAGCCCGATGGAGCTTAAATCACAATATATCAGGAATCCTATTTTGGAGGTTTCCTGCAGCAACGTAGTGGAGGCCCTGGAGGCTGTACGCGTGAAACCCTGGGCGATCGAAACTTCCATTTTCGGCACGGTGCTGCATGTAATGGTGAGCGGGGAGCGGGAAGGAATCCGGCTAATAACGAGGGCACTAGAGGAGAGCGGAATCACCGTCAGGAATGTGGAGCGCATAGTTCCATCGCTGGAAGACGTTTTCCTGTATCTGCTGGAGCAGCACTCTTCGCAGCCCGAATCCCAGCCGAAGGAGTGAGAAACGCATGTACCGTGCTTTGAAACCCATAATCATAAAGGAATTCCGTCAAATCAGGCGGGATCCGACATCTCTGGGCATGTTGCTGCTCTTGCCGGCCGCACTTATAGTCCTGACCGGGTACGCGTTGAACTTCGACGTCAAGCATGTCCCGATGGTAATTTTTGATCAGAACAAGAGCCCAGAGAGCCGGGCTTTGCTTGAGAAATTCAAGCACTCAGAGTATTTCCGATATGTACGGGACGTCGACGGTTATACGGATATCGAAGAGGATTTTCTGCACGGCCGTGCGAAGGCCGCGGTTGTGATTCCAGTGACATTCGCACATGACCTGATTTCGGGACGCGACACGCACGTGCAGATACTGGTGGACGGCGCCGATGCCAACACGGCGGGCCAGGCGGTCGGTAACGCTACCAGGCTGGTGCTGGATTACTCGACTCGCATGGTGGCGGATTTTTTCAGAAGGATGGGACGGGAGGTGTACGTGCCGATCGACTTTCGGCCGCGCGTCTGGTACAACCCGGATCTCGTTTCATCCCAGTATCTGGTTCCGGGTCTCATCGGCTTCATATTGGTCCTGACAGCCGTCATTTCCACTTCTCTTACCGTCGTCCGGGAGAAAGAGCGGGGCACCATGGAGCAGATCATGGTTTCCCCCTTGCGCCCGGTGCAGGTCGTTCTGGGTAAAACAATTCCCTACCTCCTGATAAGCCTGGTAGCGGCGACCGTGATTCTGATTCTGGGTTACTTCCTTTTCGGAATTCAGGTGAAGGGTAGCATGCTGCTTCTATACGCGGGAATAGTGACCATAATAATAGGGGCGCTGGGCCAGGGACTTTTGATTTCGACAGTGACCGATTCGCAGCAGGTCGCTTTCATGATCTCAGTGTTCAGCTCGCTGTTGCCCTCTTTTCTGCTCTCGGGGTTTGTTTTCCCGGTATCCAACATGCCAGTAGTGCTGCAGGTACTATCCAACCTGGCGGTCAACAAGTTTTTCCTCATTGTCGTACGCAGCGTCATGCTCAAGGGGGCGGGGTTAAGTGCTGTCTGGCCGCAGTTTGTTTATATGATTATCTTCGCATTTGCAACGCTCGGGATAAGCATGCGGAGAATGAGCAAGAGGAGCGTCTGATGATTGCCGGCGGTAACAGAAAAATCGGTGAGGGGAGTTGGTGGTCTGTGATCTTCGAAATTATCCGCAAGGAGTTTTACCAGATCCGGCAGGACCGCCGGATGCTGGGAGTTTCGATTGCTGCCCCCATCCTGCAGGTGCTGCTGCTCGGCTACGCGGCCACGACCGACATCAAGTACAGCACCCTGGTTGTCTGCGATATGGACAGGAGCGAGCAAAGCAGAGCTTTTCTCAAGGAATTCACCAATACTAGCTACTTCGTGCAGCGCTACTCCGTGGTGCTTCCCGATGAGATGGATCCGTACATTCAGGACGCGAAGGCCAACATCGGACTGGTTATCCCGCCGGGATTCGGGCGGCATTTGCTGGCCCGCCAGTCGGCGCAGGTGCAGGTGGTCCTGGACGGGACGGATGCCAACACAGCCAACGTTTTGCTGAACTATGCGAACCAGATCGTGGCGACTTACTCGCAGTCGGTCCTGATCCGAACGATGAAGACGGCACCGAGCGTGAGGGTCGGACGGATTATACCAGAGCCCCGCATCTGGTTCAACCCGGATCTGCTCAGTCAGAACTTCATGGTTCCGGGCGTGGTCGCGCTCGTTCTTATGATAATCACAATGACCCTCACATCCCTGGGTATTGTGAAGGAAAAGGAGCTGGGGACTCTGGAGCAGCTAATGGTTACGCCGATCAAGCCCTACCAGCTAATCCTCGGGAAGCTGCTTCCATTTACAATAATAGGTTTTGCCGACATGGTCATCGTTCTGACCATCGCTCACTTCTGGTTCCAGGTGCCGATGCTCGGCAGCCTGCCGCTGCTCTTTGCCTTGAGCGGCCTGTTCATCTTGACAACCCTTGGACTTGGTTTGTTCATATCAACGATTGCAAAATCACAGCAGCAGGCCATGCTGATTGCGCAGTTTTTTTTCTTTATGCCGTTCCTTTTCCTTTCCGGTTTCACGTTTCCGATTGCCAACATGCCGGTTTTGATCCAGTATGTTTCATACGTTATTCCGCTGCGATATTTTCTTGAGATAGTAAGAGGGATATTTCTGAAAGGAGCCGGCCTGGGAGAGCTCTGGCCGCAGGCAGCCGCCCTGCTTTTAATCGGGGTCTCCATCATCACGCTGAGCGTGGCCAGGTTCAGGAAGCGGCTGGAATAGGAAAGGGTTACTAGCGAAACGGGAGAAAAACTAAGGAGCTCATCACACCACCGGATGTGGCGTGATGAGCTTGTGTGTTTTATTAACGGATGACCAGTTCGTTCAGGATATTTTGGGCGCCAGAATATTTATCCAGGATGAACAGGATATATCTGGCGTCAACGTTTATTGAGCGGTTAAGCGTTTCCTGGAAGAAGTAATCGCCTACGACTGCTTCCCAGTTGCCGTCAAATGCCAGTCCGATGAGTTCCCCCTTGCCGTTTATAACGGGGCTTCCCGAATTACCCCCGGTTATGTCCAGGTTGGCCAGGAAGGCCACAGGAACGTCATTAAGGCGCTGGTCGGCGTACCTAGAGAAGTCGCGGCTCGACCAGAGTTCTCTCAGTTTTCGCGGTACTATGAACGGGTCTTGGCCGGTTTCTTTTTCCATTACGCCTGTGAGGGTTGTCTCAAAGTCGTAATGAACGGCATCCCGCGGGTTGTAGGATTTCACTTCCCCGTATGTAATGCGCATCGTCCGGTTGGCGTCGGGATAAATATCAGTTCCCTTCCACGCAATATTCGCCTCCAGGAGCTTGGCGCGAAGCCTGCCGATCTTGGCATTGAAAGCGGTTGCCTTGGTTTGGATTTCGCTGTTGTCTTTGTCCAGCTTTATCGCGAATTTCACGAAATCATCGTCTCTGATGTCATCCGCCGATTTCTCCAGCATTTTCAGGCAGCCTTCCGGACTACTCAGCCTGGTGCCCTTGTAAAGGTCTTTCACAAAATCGGCAACCTTTTCCTCCAGCTCAGGTCCGGTTTTGTTCCGCGCAATTTCCTGAATTTCAGCGATCTTCTGCCCCTCGGGGAGTGCTGCAGCTTTAATGATCATGGCGGCAAGCACCTCTTTGTCTGTGGGGAGATCCATGTTCTTGAATATCGAGGGGATGGATTCCTTCAGATCCTTCAGGCTGCTTTCAGAAGGCTTCATTCTCCCTGTCGAATCTTTGCTGAAGCTACCGGCGAAGCTCCGGAAGCGGTTGGCGATTGTCAGCACGTCCGAAGAGCCCATGAGCTGGCTGATAACTATCTGTTTCCTGTTGAACGTTTTCAGCTCGTCGTAAGTTGCCGCGATATCCGACAACACGCTTCCGTATTTCTGCCGGAGATCGGGTTTTGACTTTAAAAATTCCTGGAATTTGCTTTCCCCGTCGGCACGGAGTTTCAAAATGTCCGCTCTCGTCATCCCCTCCAGAGTCCCCTGATAATTTTTATAAACGTTCGCCAACCCCCGCCAGCGGCTCGCAAACTTGATCTCGACTGCCCTGTCTTTCTTGCCGGCAGCTTCGATGATATCCATCCGCATCTTGAAAAGCTCCATCGAAAGAGGGAGCGTTTCTTCTTTGGCGAGTTTTATCTCTGGGCCGGTGCGGTAGCGGAACGTGCGGCCAGGGTACCCCATGATCATCGCAAAGGAGCCTTCCTGGTATCCCTTTATTGAGATGGGCAGGAATGCCTTCGGATTGTACGGGACATTGGCCTTGTCATATCTTGCGCGTTTTCCGTCTGGCGCCACATAAGCCCTCATGATGGAAAAATCACCGGTATGGCGCGGCCAGTACCAGTTGTCGACTTCACCCCCGTAGTTTCCTATCGCTGTGGGGGGTGCGTATACCAGACGGACATCCCTCAGCACATCGTATGTGAAAAGGAAATATTTTACGCCGTTGTAAAACTCGGAGACCCGGCATTCAAATTCGGTATCCCCCTTCTCCTTTTTCTCTATCTCCCTTGATTTCGCCTGGATTGTTTTTTGACGCGCATCCGCGGACATTGTGTCGCTCAGTGCGCCTAGAATTTCGGGCGTTATATCCTTCTGGCTTAAGAGCAGCTGGGCGCTGTAGGATGGTACCGAGAGTTCTTCCTCCATGGTTTTTGCGTAGAAACCGTCTTTCAGGTAATCTTCCTGAACCGAGCTGACGGACTGTATGGCACCGAATGCAACGTGGTGATTCGTCATGATCAGGCCGTTTGCCGAAACGAAGGAGCTTGTCCCCCCGCCGAGCAAAACGATAGCATCCTTAAGACTTGTGCCGTTTGAATTGTAAATCTGTTCCGCCGTGAGCTCCAGACCCTTCGCATGCATTTTTGCCAGGGGAAGCTTGTCGAGCTGATTCAGCATCCACATCCCCTCCTCCGGAAATGTCAGTGCGCAGAAAAGAAGTATGAATATTGCGGGGATGACCGCAGTAACAATGCATTTTCTCATATGATACTCCAAAATATTTTTAAAACGTCAGGGGATTAATGCCGCGATGACAGTCCGGTCAGCGGGTAAGAACGAAACGGCAATAAGAAAATTGACCCACAAAGATGCAAAAAAAACCAGAATAGTGCAAGGTAAACTCGTTTCCTTGCAAATCTCTCTTATTTTTGGTATATTTTAAGTGAAAAATCCCGCTTAAACCTGCGGGATTGTTTTTATCTCCTCCAAACCGATGGAAAATATTAGAAATTTCTGCATAATTGCCCACATTGATCATGGTAAATCTACCATAGCCGACCGCCTACTCGAGCGGACGGGCACGATCACTGAGAGGGAGATGAAAACCAACCAGATTCTGGACGACATGGAGCTTGAACAGGAGAGGGGCATAACTATCAAGCTGCACGCCATCCAGATGCGGTACAAGGCCGCCGACGGCAAAACTTACACGCTTAACCTCATAGATACGCCGGGACACGTTGATTTTTCATACGAAGTTTCCCGCTCACTTGCCGCATGCGAAGGGGCCATACTGGTTGTCGACGCCTCCCAGGGGGTAGAAGCCCAGACAATAAGCAACCTTTACCTGGCCATAGATGCAGGGCTTGAAATTATCCCGGTCATAAACAAAATCGACCTGCAAAGCGCCATGGTAGAGCCGGTTAAGCATCAGATCATGGATTTGATAGGCTGCCATGAGGAGGAGATAATACTTGCAAGCGCGAAGATGAAGACCGGCATTGACGAAATCCTTGAAGCCGTCGTGGGCCGCATCCCGGCCCCGAAGGGGGACCCCGCGGCGCCCTTGAAGGCTCTGATTTTCGATTCGATCTTTGACGGTTACCGCGGCTCGGTAGTTTACATAAGGGTGGTCGAGGGAACGGTGAGGGAAAAAGACAAGATCAGATTCTTTGCAACGCAGAAAGATTTTGATGCCGAGGAGGTCGGTATTCTGGAAATGCAGCGGGTGCGCACCAGGGAGCTATCTGCCGGAGACGTCGGCTATCTCATACCCGGAGCCAGGGACGTGCACGATACGAAAGTGGGGGATACGATAATTTCGGCAGAAAGGCCGGCAGATGGGCCTCTATCCGGTTACAAGGATGCAAAGCCGATGGTCTTTGCAGGTCTCTATCCGGTTAATGCCGATAATTTTGCGGAACTGCGTGATTCGCTCGAGAAGCTACGCATGAACGATGCCTCCCTCATCTTTGAACCAGAGACAAGCG
>Ga0209048_10006814_pt1 | contig 10630 bp, 8 predicted proteins | sample FrelakmetCRP12CR_FD_187146 | JGI IMG/M metagenome (GOLD analysis project Ga0209048, IMG submission 187146) | Freshwater lake sediment microbial communities from the University of Notre Dame, USA, for methane emissions studies - CRP12 CR (SPAdes)... | ecosystem: Environmental > Aquatic >... | reverse complement strand
CCCGTGAAGTCGCTTGCCCGGTAGTAGCCCGAGTCGATCAGGGCCGCCTGGATGTTGTCCCTGGTGACCGGGATGATCGCCGACGTCTTGGCCGGCACGCCGATCCTGCCGTTGTTGTAGGTGGTGTTGTGGGCGGGCGTCCTGCCTTTCAGGAAGGCCACGGCCGCAGCGATGGCGTCCTTCATGAGCGCACGGCCATCCTTGAGGACGGTCATCCCCTGCTTGCCGTCGATGATGTACTGCACCGACGCCTTCTCCGCGTCCTGGCCCGTGACATAGGACGCCTTGACGTCCTTGTCCGCCGCGAACGCATCCGCGATGGCGCGAGCGGTGGTGTCGTTCGGGGCCAGGATGAAGACGGTGCCCTTGCCGGCGGCCCCAGCCGCGATCAGGTTGGACTGCGCCAGGTACGTGGCGGTGTTGGGGTTCCAGTTGGTTCTGATCTGGCTGATGATCCTGCCCTGCTGGTCACGCGTCAGTGTGGCCTTGCCTTGCAGCGCCACGGCCAAGGTCGAGTTCCTGATCACGAACGTGCCGTCGGCGATCCTGGGCTGGAGCTTCTCCCAGGCACCTTCGAAGAACCCGAAGGTGTTGCTGTCGGAGACCGCGCCGGCGTACAGGTAGAGGTTGTTGCCCTTCGTCGCGCCGGCCTTGCCGATCAGGTATCGCGCCTGGGCCGCGCCCACCGCCGCGCCGTCGAAGGTGAGGTAATAGTCGACCGACGCGGTGTTGAGAATCAGGCGGTCATAGGAGATCACCTTGACGCCGGCAGCTCGCGCTTCGTCGGCGACTGCCGCGGCCGCCTTGCCGTCCTGCGGGCAGAGGATCAGCACCTTGATGCCGCGGTTGATCAGCGTCTTGACGTTCGCCTTCTCCGTAGCCGAGTCCCGGCTGAACAGGACCTGAACGCCATAGCCCGCCGCGTTGAGCGCGTCCAGGAACCGAGCCTGATCCGGGACCCAGCTCGACGGGAGCACGATGCCGATCGGCACGTAGAGGACGGTGAAGACGCCGCACTTCGCGCCGCCGGTCGTGCTGCTCCCGACCCGGATGGCGATCTTCCCGGTGCCCTTCGTCGCCGCCGCGAGGGTCGTCACCTGGGCGGCCGTCAGGCTCGACGCACGGGAAGCGGTGCCGGAGCTCGTGGTCTTGATCGCCGGCAGCGTGATGAGCGTGCTCCCGAGGCTGCTGCAGGTGCCCCCGGAGAGCGTCACCGGCTGGTAGGTCGCTGCCTTCATCTTGGCGAGCTTGAGGGCGAACGACCCCGACCCTGTCGTATACGCCTGGATCGTCGCAGTTCCGTTGACGCCGGCGCTGCCGATGCTCGCCCGCCAGGCGGCGCCCACCGTGGCGGCACCGACGGGCGCAACGCCCGTCATCGTGAGGATCAGCGCCAGACCGACACCCAAGGACAGGGTCCGGCCGCCGAGGCCGATCCGCGCACCACGCATCGTGCTTCCTCCTCGATCCGGGACGCGTCCACGCGGTCGGTCTCGCCAGTGGCTCAGCGCGGTCGCGGTGGCCAGAGTACGGGCCTCGCGTCAGAGCGCCCCGCGTGCGCCGATTGTCCCACCCGAGGGAAGGGGTTCGGCGCCGCAGGGTTCGGCGCCCCAGGGTTCGGCGCCCCAGGGTTCGGCGCCGCAGCAACCGGCATTTGCCACGGGAACCCCGGACTCCCCGAACGCCGGCGCGCACGGCATCCCGTTCGTCATCGGTCCGTCCGGCACTGGCGCGCTCGCTGGCACAGCTCGACGATCGACCCAACGGGCCGGTCCTTCGGTGCAGGTCCCGTGGGAGGCCCAGGATGAAGATCCTCGTGTACGGAGCGGGCGTCGTCGGCAGCTTCAACACCGCGCGGCTGAATTGCGCGACGCCGGCGAGCGACCGGCTCTTCGCTGCCGTGGACGCTCGAGCCCGCGTCGGGGAGCCGTCCGCCTGATGCGGTCGCACCTGCGCTCCATGCGTGTGCTCGTCGTCTTCGACTCCGCGTCCAGCGACATCGAACGGATCGGCCACCCGGCCGGGCCGCGGGCGACGAGCGACCGGGACGCATGGCATTGAAGCCCGGACAAGAGAAGGGAGATGGACGCATGACGCCACCGGCAACGAGCTCGGACAAGCAGGCCGACCTGGCTGGTCCGGGTATCGGCAACTACGAGGACCTCGAGAAGGTCCTGCCGGACAACTACGCGTCGGCGCTCGATCCCAGGGAGACGCAGGCGGCGATCTACACGGTCAAGGAGTACATCGAGAGGAACCTGTGCGCGGAGCTGAACCTGGAGATGGTGCAGGTCCCGCTCATCGTCGACGTCGAGGCCGGTGTCAACGATATGCTCGACCGCGACGGGAAGCGCGGCCCCATCCAGTTCCACATCTCGAACGACTACGACAAGCACCCCATCGACGCGCAGGTCGTGCAGGCCGCGACCAAGTGGAAGAGACCTGCGCTGCGCCAGTTCGGCTTCCAGGTCGGCGAGGGCCTGTGCACGGACATGCGCGCCGTGCGCAAGGACTACTTCCTCGACCATGACCACAGCTGCTACGTCGACCAGTGGGACTGGGAGCAGGTCATCACGGCGAATGACCGGAACCTGGACTACCTGAAGGACACCGTCCGCAAGATCTGGAAGGTCCTGAAGGGCGCCGAGGTCGAGGCCCTCGACAAGTTCCCCAAGCTCCGCGCGGACAAGCACCCCGAGCTTCCCGAGGAGATCACGTTCATCCATGCCGAGGACCTGCTGGAGCGCTATCCCAACCTGCCGCGCAAGCAGCGCGAGACGGCGATCCTCCAGGAGATCCCCGCGATCTTCATCATCGGGATCGGTTGGACGCTTGACGACGGCTACCCGCACGAGATGCGTGCCGCCGACTACGACGACTGGGTGACCCCGACGGTATCCGCAGAGGGCCGCCCGATGCACGGCCTGAACGGCGACATCCTGGTCTGGAACCCCGTCACTCGCCGGCGCCATGAGCTGACGTCGATGGGCATCCGCGTGAACTCCGAGACGTTGCGCCAGCAGCTCGAAATGACGGGCCAGCTCGACTGGCTGAACCTCCCCTACCACAAGGGGATCATCAGCGGCGAGACACCGCTCTCGATCGGCGGCGGCATCGGCCAGTCCCGGACCCAGATGCTGCTCCTGCACAAGGCACACCTGGGCGAGGTCAGCGTCGCGGTGTGGCCCAGGATCCTCAAGGAGATCTGCGCGAAGAAGAACATCTTCGTGATCGAGTAGGCCAGGGTTGGAAGATGCCGCCCGGTCAGGATCGGGCTTCTGACCGCGTCACCGGGGCGGACACGAACGGGCGGGCAGGCGGCTCGAGAGGTGCGGAGCCGGGGGCCGAGGTGGGCTCGTTAGGCAACCCAATGGCCCGCCCGATAGCCGCCGCTGCTTCGGCGCGGTGCGGTCGCGGCGGCCGGGCCCGAGGCAACCCACTGGCCTGCCCGATAGCCGCCGCAGGAACTGGTGACCGTCAGCGTGTCTCCGGCGCGCGCCGCCTCGTAGGAGATGCCCAGGGTCGTGTTCAACACCAGGCACCCGATGGGGCCGGCGGCGAACGCCGACGTGCTGACGGTGGGGGCGAGCAGCCCGGCCAACAGGCCGGCCGTCGCCAGGATCGATATGGCGCGCAGAGGCTTCCGGCGCATCCTCGTGAACCCACCCATGAGCGTGCTACTCCCCCCCGGGAGGGTCGGGTCTCGCCTCGCGTCGATGCGGCGCTCCCGGTCAACAACGACCGGGACGGACGCTCGCTGTCCAGGAAGTCTCCTTCCGATGTGCCCCCCCAAGGTGCGCATCCTGCGCCTCATCGCCGGATAATGGAAGCGGATTCTTGGGTCGGCTTCGGTGTGAGCCACCGGACCGCGGCGGACCGCGGCGGACCGCGCCGGCCGGCGCCAGCAAAGCGCCCGTTGATTGCGCCCCCCGGCCGCCCGGTTCGCGTCCCATCCTCCGAGTAGAGCGGGGCGCCGGGTGCGGCGCCGGTGGCGGGTTCACCATCAATTCGGGCATGAAGACGTGCCCAGTCGCCCGGCGTGCCCGGGTGCCCCAGGGCGGTACCGGCCATCGCTGTGGATGAGGGTCCCGTCCAGCCGCATGAGGCGGCGCTCCTGGCGATGGATCTCGCGACGAATGCGTTTGGTGGCAGGCCCGTGCGCGGCACGGCCCCAGAACCATCGGGCTGGCGGCATCCCAGCTTGAGTCAATGACCTTTGTTCTCCTGGCGTGCCCGGCGGGCTTGGAGCGCGCACGGACAACGGGCAAGAGCGACCCAGCCCGCGAACGGCACCACTCCTGCCTTGGGCGGAAGGTCAGGATGGGACGGCGTAGAGCTCGAGTGCGATCCCGTCAGGGTCGTAGAAGACGAGACCCTTCGCGCTGAGCTCCGGCTCGTCGTGGATGCCGTCGTTGGGCACACCCGCCGCGTCGAGGTCCCGTTTGATGCGATGGAGCTGCTCGACCGAGTCGACCGCGAACGACACGTGATCCAAGCCGACGCGGTGCGGATCGAAGCCGTCACCAGGCTTCGTCTCGGCGGCATCCCCAAGGATCCCCATGAGGGCGCCCCCCGCCTTGACCAGCGCCCAGCCTTCGCCCTCGAGCGCCACCGACAAGCCGAGGAGGTCAACATAGAAGCGTCGCGCGCGCGCGAAGTCCGTGACCCGAATGGCGACGTGGCTGAACCCACTGACCTCGAGCAGCATTCCAGTCCCTCCTCTTATCCCTCACCGGGTCGCGCCGCCGTTCGCGCGAATTCGCGCTCTGCCACCCGCTCCCGGAAGCGGTCGGCGAGGCCGACCGGCCGAAGCGAGTCCTCGATGCCGGCAGCGATCGATCGAGCCTCGTCGCACGCGGCCGCTGCCGCGGAGGCGTTCCCCCGCGCGTCCTCGACCGACGCGAGCGAGGCGAGGATGAGCCAAAGGGCCCGCCGTCCGCCGAGGGCCGACGCCGTCGCGCGCGCCCGCCCGAACGCATTTGCCGACAGGTCGAGCTCGCCGCGGAGACGGTGGGCCTCACCCTCGAGGTACTCGAAGTCGGCGACGTAGGTGGGCATGAGCGTTCGTTGCGCGTCACCTCGAGCGCGAGCCTCGGCTGCCGCCGCATCGTAGTCACGCATCGCAAGCTTCAGCTCGACCGCCGCGAGGCCAACATGAGCGTGCTGGAACGGAAGGAACTCCCCCCTCTTCGCGCCCAGTGCCTCCTGCGCGCGCTGCAGATACTGTGCCGCCAGGTCCGTGGCGCCCCGGGCCGTTGCGGCCCGGGAGAGGTGCCCAAGCAGCCATGCGCCCACCGACGGGTAGTGCGCCTCGACGACGGTGCGGGCCGCCTCGAGATGGCGCTCGCTTTCCTCGTCGGCCCCGGCGCACCGGTAGTACCAGGCCAGATCGCCCTCATACAGGACCGGCGGCAAGATGAAGCCGACCCCGGCAGCCAGGCGCAGGCTCTCTTCCATGGCCGCGATCGCCCCCCCGAAGTCACCGCGCTCGAACAACGGCCACGCAGAGCAGCCCAGGCTGTCGGCCTGGCCCCAGGCGTTGCCGATGCTCTTCGCGATGCCGATCGCTTCCCCGCACAGCCGCAGCGCCGTGTCGTAGTCGCCGACCATGAATTCGAGCGAGCCCTGGACGCCGATGGCGTTGGCGGTCATCGCCGTGTCGCCAATCTCCTTTGCGAGCGCGGTCGCCCGGATCGCCGAATCCCTGCCCTCCTCGTACATTCCGGCCTCTCGGTAGGCGCACACGATATCGTTGCACGTGTACATCAGCTGCTCCCGCGACCCGCTCGCCGTGGCCGCGGCGAGCGATTCCTCGCCGACCTCGATGGCGGCGTCGATGTGGCCGCGGTGCAGCTGGATGTGGATCCGGTCGCGTTGTAGCTGCGAGATCAGCGTCGGGTCGTCGAGCTCGCGCGCAACCCTCAGCGCGGCGTTCACGAGCAGATCGGCGCGATCGGGGTCGAAGAGCCTCGTCGGCGTCCGGTAGATCGTGGCCTGGCGCGCCAGCGCATCCGCCCGCAGGCGATCGTCACCTCGCTCAGCAGCAAGACGCTCGAACGCCTCATAGGTCTGGATTGCCTCGTCGTAGGCGCCGCGCAGTTCGAGCGCGCGACCGCGACCCGCATAGAGGTGCTGCAGAAGCGCGGAGTCGCTCCCGTCGCGCAGCCCGATTTCGATCGCGAGTGCGTAGTGACGCGCCGCCTGCTCGGTCGCGTAGACGGCGAGGGCGCGATCGCCCGCGAGACCGCTCCAGCGCAGGGCGCGCTCGGCCCGCGTGGCGGCTCCCTCGCCTTCAAAGCCCAGATCGCGGCTCATCAGGTACGACTGCACCGCGTGGTAGGCGAGCAGCTCGCAGAACTCGTCGCGTCGGTCGGACATCTGTGCCTCGAGCGCAGAGCCGACGCGGTCATGCAACGCAGCCCGATCGGCTTTCGGCAGCGATCCGTACGCGACGTCGCGAATGAGAAGGTGCTTGAACCGGTACGACCGCCCGGAGGGATCGTCACGATTCGCCACGAAGAAGCCTTTCCGCAGGAGTGCTTCCGGTGCCGCCCCGAGCTCGCTGTCGAGCGCGAGCAGATCGTCGACGGCGAACTGCTCGCCGATGACGCTCGCGCGCTGCAGGCAGATCTTCTCGGCGGGAGGCAACCCGTCCATGCGCGCCGCTACGATCGACGCGATCGTCTCGGGGAGTGGAAGGTCAGCCGCGGGCCGGGTCGCGCTCGACCGTTCGTCGGCACGCTCGAGGTCCTGGGCCTCCACGAGCATACGGACGAATTCCTCGCAAAAGAGGGGGTTGCCGGCCGACCGCTCGACGACCGACGATCCGGCCAGCGGGGGTACTTTGGCGGTCCCCAGGAGTCGTTCGACCAGCGTCTGCGTGTCGGTCGCGTCCAGCGGCTCGAGCGCGAGGAGCAGCGCGAGGGACCTGCCCGCCGGCCACGACACGTGTCGCTCGAGCAGCTCGGGACGAGCCAGGCAGACCAGCAGCAACGGCACCGCACTCGGCCGATCCGCGAGTTGCGCAAGCACATCGAGCGCCGCCGGGTCCGCCCATTGCAGGTCGTCGATGACCACGACGAGCGGGTCACGCGCGGCGATCGCCTCCAGGTACTCCCGAATTCCCCAGCTGAGCTCCACCGTGATGCGCTCGGCCGGGACGTTCGGGAGCGCCGCGGCCGGCGCCTCGAGGCCAAGGAGCACGACGACCCGCGCCAGGACCAACGGGAGCCGATCGGCGTGTACCAGTGCGCCGAGTCGCGCACCGACCTTGGCGAGCGCCGCGGCGCGGTCATCCGTCAACTGGATCCCGGCGTCCTCGCGGATGACATCCATGAGCGGCCAGTAGGTGATCCCGGCGCCGTACGGCAGACAGCGACCTCGCAGGACGCGCACGTTCGGGCGTTGCGTGAGACGCGCGATGGCTTCCGCAATGAGCCTCGACTTGCCGACCCCGGCGTTCCCGACAACCGTAACCAGGCAGCCGGTGCGCTCATCCTGAGAACGCTCGAAGGTGCCCAGCAGCTGCCGCAGCTCGCGCTCGCGGCCGACGAAGGCCGCACCGAGAGCGGGAGCCCCACCGTGCGCGGCCGGGCGGGCCGTGTGCGCCCGGATCGCTCGGCACGCAGTCAACGGCTCGGTCTTGCCCTTCGCGACGATCGGTGCCCGCGGCTCGTATTCAATTGCATCGCGGGTGAGGCGCGCCGTGAGTGCACCCACCACGACCTCGCCTGCCTCGGCTCCCTGCTGGAGTCGAGCGGTGACGTTGACCGCGTCGCCTGTCACGAGGAACTGGCGGTCATCGCCCACACCAGTGACCACCTCACCGCTGTTCACGCCGACGCGGAGCGCGAGCGCGACACTGGAGTCGTGATCAAGGTCGGCGACCGCATCCCGCATCGCGAGCGCCGCCCGCACCGCCCGTTCGGCGTCGTCCTCGTGCAGCCGGGGGACGCCGAAGACGACCATGACAGCGTCCCCGATGAACTTCTCGACCGTCCCACCGTGCGTCTCCGCGATGTCCTTCATGCGCGCGAAGTGGCGCGCCATCACGCTCCGGACAAGCTCTGGATCGTGACTCGCGCCCATCGCGGTGGAATCGACGACATCCGCGAAGAGAAGGCTGACGAACTTGCGCTCCTCGGTCACGTGGGCGGCCCCAGGTGGTCGTTGGACGCTCCGAGCGGTGCGCGTCGAGACGCGATCCCGAATGAGCGGGAGCAACGAGGTTGCGCGGGGGACCCCAACATGGTGGCTCCATCGGTCTCGGATCGAAGCCGGGCCGCCACTATGGACCGATCGTCGCGTCGGCGCCAGAACACGCGACGGTGCTGGCGCCATGAACGGAGCTCAGCTGAGCGACAGATGCGCCGGCCGTGCGACGCGACGCCGGACCTCGATGGCGACCAGGAGAATGACCCCGGCAATCGGGTCACAGCATCGCCTTGCCACGACGGGTTCGCAGCTCAGGGCCTGTGAATGGAACGGCGCTTCACTCGGCAGGGAACGCCGCGAGAATCTCGTCGGGCTCGATCCGGCGGATCGGAGCCACGATCCGGTCGAAGCCGGTGCGGGAGACCGCAACGAGGGGTGTCGCCGCGTCCACCCCCGATATCGACGCGGCGCTGCGAACCAGCGCGGCGATGTCAGAACCCGTCAGCGGTGCCCGATCGCGCCACTTGATCGTGCCGACAAACGCCACCGAGCCGGCCGGCGGAGCCTCGCGGTCAGTACCGACGAGGTCCACCTCGACCTTGTTGTCGCGCGTCCAGAAGGCGCCGACAGCGCGTGCGCCACCGAGCATGGCGTCCCCAGCCATGGACAGTCGCGCGAGCGCGTCGCGAACCAGGGGTTCGATCGCCCCGCCCCGGAAGTCGCCGAAGTCCCGGACGATCGACGGGGCGACCGTCGCCCCGAGCCCACGTTCGATCTCGCTCAGGGCGGGCTCGATGAACCGGAGCCAGAACCGCAGGTACGGGTCGGCGATCCAGTACCGCCGCTCCACGGACTTCCCGGTCGAGAGGGGTAGCGCAGATGTGATGATCCGCTTCTCGGCGAGCACCGTGAGAGGGCCTTTGGGCACGGTCAGGTTCGTGGTCCTGATGCCAGTCCTCGCAGAGATGCCGGCGTTCGTGCGCTCGCCCGCGCCGATCACCGAAAGAATCGAGCGTGCATTGACATTGGCGGGGAGCTCCGCGTCGAGGATCCTCGCGGCGCTGCGCACGAGCTCTGAACCGGGATCGGCGAGGCTCGCCTTCAGGAACGCGCCGAGGGTGCCGCCCGACCAGAGCCGGACGATCTTCGGGAACCCGCCCGTGACGAGATAGGCGTCGAGCGCGTCTGCACCGGTCCTGCCGGTGAGACGCGCGACCTCCAGCGGGCTCAGGGGCGGAACGAGCAGCTCGCGCGTTGGACGCTGGTAGAGCGGTGCGCCGTAGACCGTGAGCCGCTCCATCATCGCGAGGTCGGACCCGATGAGCACGAGCACGACCGGCACCTGCTCGAGGGCCCTCCAGGCCGCGCGGATGCTGCCTTCCTGAGGGCTCGGGAGGAGTTCGCCGTCGGGACCGCGCCGCCGCTCACAGAGGTCGGGAAACTCGTCGAGCACGATGATGCTGGGGCGGTCCGCGGTAGCCCCCGATGCCGCCGTCAGCAGCGCGCCCTCCCAGTCGGTGAAGGCAACCCCGGCACCGGCGAGGGGCGCCGACGGGAGGCCCGAGGCCGCGAGGGCGGCACGGAAGCGCTCAAGCTCGCGGGTCTCCGTGTACCCGTGCGCCTCGAAGAACACGCGGGGTCCGCCGTAGCGTTCGACGAACTCCGAGACGAGCCAGCTCTTGCCAATCTGCCGCCGACCACGGACGATCACGAAGCGTCCAGATCCGGAGCGGGCCGCATCGAGCTCGCGTCCCAGATCGCCAAGCTCCCTGGCCCGACCCACGAACCCGCGCATCGTCTCGCTCCTTTGGCACTATACCCGGGCGATACTATGCGTCGGTTATCATATCGTCAAGTCGGCGACTGGCCGTTACCGGTCCCATGGCACGAATTTCCCGATCTGATCGGGAACTTCCATTCACAGCCCTTAGAGTCGGCCGAGGATGATCTTCACGAGCTGGGTCGTCTTGTCCATGATCCCGGGATCGATGACGTCGAGGAGTTGGACTTGGATCTCCGTATCGCCCTTCACGACGTAGAGGGTCTGGCCCGGCCCTATGAACGCCGCATCGCCGAGACCCGGGACGTCGCCCACGGTGAACAGGTTGCCGACCGCGCCGGCGAGGCCGGAGCCGAGCGGTGCGGCCTCACTCGCGGCAGCCGCGCCGGCGGACTGCAAGCCGCCCATGAACTTGAGGTCGAAGGACCGCGTCGACGCGAGGTCGTCCTTGCCGCCGGGACTCACGACCTGGAGCGACACGCTGTCCGTCCCCGTCTCAGAGGGCCAGCTCCAGGTGCAGCCGGGCTGCCCTGGCGCGTTCTGGAACGGCGCCGTCGTGGCCACGGCATGGCCGACCGTGCCCTGGACTTCGGCTGGGGTGAGCAGCGCGCACGCATCCGTGACGATCGCCCCGCCGCCGGCGTTGCCCCCGCTACCACTGCCTCCGCCACTGCCGCCAGCTGTCGGAGGAGCGGG
>Ga0209048_10006813_pt1 | contig 10630 bp, 7 predicted proteins | sample FrelakmetCRP12CR_FD_187146 | JGI IMG/M metagenome (GOLD analysis project Ga0209048, IMG submission 187146) | Freshwater lake sediment microbial communities from the University of Notre Dame, USA, for methane emissions studies - CRP12 CR (SPAdes)... | ecosystem: Environmental > Aquatic >... | reverse complement strand
GAGCAGCCCCATGCGGTCCTCGAGGAGCCCGGAGAAGCCGGCGAAGCGCGGGTCGTCGGTGTTGTCGAGCTCGACGATGTCGACCTTGCCCAGGGCGTCCTTGTTGACGACCACGACGTCGACGAGGCGGATGATCCGCTTCTCGACGACCTTCTGGATCTCGGCCGCGATCTCGCCCTCGAAGTCGGGGCGGTCGAAGCCGATGACCAGGTACTCCAGCGGTCCGAGCGTCATGAGATCCTCCCTAGCTGGATGGGCAGGCGCTCCACGGCTCCTTGATGGCCCCGTGCGCCGGCCCCTTAGTCGGCTGGAATCGCATTCTAGACGGATGCCATCGGCCGTGTACTGGGCTCGCTTTCAATGCGCCGCTGCTGGCTCGACAGCCGCGCTTCACCGGGCCCCGCCGCCGCACGCTGCAGCTCATCCGGCAGCCGCGTGGCGTCTGGGTGTCGGCCCGCGTGGGTGGCGCCGGTCGCCCTCGCGACTAGGAGGCGAGGTTGTCGCAGTGGCCGCCGCCGCAGAAGCGCGCGCCCTCGGGCCTCGGAGCCCCGCACTGCCTGCAATAGCCGTGGGGCGCCGGAGCCGCCGCCCGACCCTCGCCCGGGGTTGGCCCGGCCCACTCGAGATCACCCGGCCAGGCGTCGTCGACTCCCGGGTTCGAGAAGTCGGCACCGGGGTCCATCGCCAGGCTGCGGGCAGCGACGTGGCGACTGATCAGGACCACATCGGCGGTCTCGAGCGAGCCATCGGTGAACTCCAGCACGACGTCGGTCAGCGGCGCGAACCCCGAGGACGACCGTCGCCAGGTATCCCAGACCGTGCTGCCGGGCAGCACGTGACAGGTCCCGCGCACGCGGGCGACACCGACGTCCACCGCAACCGGGTATTGGCGCTTGGAGACCCGCATCTCGGGGCGCGGCGCCAGCGGCGGGGGCGCGATCATGAGGACCTCGTCGCGGTCGATTCGACGGAGTCCGTCCGCGGTCAGGACTCCCAGCTCGCGCTGCTCCCCGAGCGCGTCGCTGAGGCGCCGCCCGTCATGGACGATACTGCCGACCAGCCATCCATCGTAGGTCAGGACGGCCGCGACGCCGTCCGAGATCGCGTCGGACCGTCGCGCGGCAGCAGGGCCGGCCGGCTCCCGTCTGATGATGCCCATCGGTCTTCTTGCTCCCGGGGTGGTTCCGGTGTTGGGGCGTGAATGGTAGTACCAAGGTCCGCCCCCGACCAGTACCACGGACGCCCTCAGACCGCACCCGGCACATCCGGACGGCGGTTTCCGGTGCACGGCGGCAACGCCGCGCCCGAGGTGAACTGAAGCGGGACCTACTCCAGCGCCTCCTGCAGCTGCTCCTCGAGTTCGCTGGACAGGGTCGTCTGCAGGACCCTGCCCTTGAATGGCTTCATCGCCCCGACGATCGAAGCCGGGCTGCCCTGTCGCACCAGGATGAAGAGGGCGGACTTGCCAGGCTCAAGCGATCCGCTGACGTCCGAGACGAACGCCTTGTCGACGTGCTGGCCGGCGAGGTGGCCGATGACGGCCCCGGCTGCCGCCCCGGCGACGACGCCGGCGACCGGGAAGATGAAGAACAGCAGGAGCCCGAGCAGTCCGCCCACCATGCCCCCAGTGGCGGTCCCGCTGGAGACCTGGTGGTGGACGTGGACCTTGCCGTCGGGGTCCTTGGTGACCACGGCCGCATCGTCGAGCCGGAGTCCCGCCGTGTGCTCCAGGCCGCGCAGCGATTCGAGCCCCTCTGTTCCCTCGGCCTCCGTGTCGAACACGATCACGAGCAACTCGCTCAACGCCAACCTCCCAAGCCATTCGGCGGTCTGTTCGACGCCTGCCTCAGGCACACCCGTGGTCGCGCACGCCTCGGCCGCCAAGTCCCGGACTACCGTTCGCGGATCACGACCGTGCCCGCCATCAGGTCGTACCAGCCGCGCTTCCGCTCATCGACGAAGATCCAGATGAAGCCGATATAGAAGACCGCCGCGGAGACCCAGTACCCGATCAGCCGGACGAGCGCCTGGCTGGTCGTGACCGGCCCACCATCGCGGTCGCGGACGACCTTCAGGCCGAAGAGGAGCATGCCGGGCGTCGCGCCCGAGCGGTGCCAGAACCAGGGGAAGTAGGCCAGACCGATGACGAGGGCCACGACCATCAGGAAGATGCCGACCAGGGCGCTCAACCCGCTATTCCCATTGATGCCGACGCCCACCAGGATGAAGGCGAAGACGAGGACCGCAAAGGTGACGATCGAGATAATGACCACGTCCACGACGTAGGCCGCCAGGCGTTGCGCGGGTCCGCCGAACTCGATCCCGGGCGCCGGCCCAGCGGGCTGCACGGGCTGCTGCCAGCTCGGTGACGGCGCGGGCGGCGGGGTCGGGGTTGGCGGCTGCTGTGCCGCGGCGAGGGCCGCAGCGGCCGGTATCGCCGGAGCCGGGGCGATAGGCGTCATCTCCCCTGAGGCTGGGGCCTGCGTCTGCGGCGAAATCGTGAGCGCGGCCGGCGACTCGGGCCTGGGCTCTGCGCCGGTGGGCTCGGCCCTCATGGATCCAGTCGCGCCGTCCGGCAGCGCTTCGTCTTCGGTGGTCATGAGACGGTCTCCTTGGTAACGGGCTCGGCCAGATTCACGCCGGCGCAGTCCCCTGCGGCTCGCCGACTGGGGTGGCTGGAGCCACGCCCTCATCGATCTTGAAGATGCTCCCGCCGTAGCGGCGCTGAAGCCGGAAGATGAGGAGCCACCCGATTGGGATGGGCAGCAGCCACTGGTAGACCCACATGAGCATGACCGCCGCGGTTACCTGGTTTTCGTACTCCGGACCGGCGATCGCCCCCAGGATGGCGATGTAGAGCAACTGCGGCACGCCGGCGCCGCCGGGCGCGAGAGGGAGGACCATGATGGCGATCACGAACGCGACCGCCGCGTAGACGTACACGGCCGGGATCACGCTGCTGGGCACGCCGACCATGCGGAGGGCGAACAGAAGGGGAAGCGCCCAGAGGCTCTGCCCCAGGACATCCACGAGGGACGCCGGCCCGCCGCGCGTCATGATGAGCTGGCCCGCGTTGGCCCGGAACTCCAGGACGCGGTCCTCCAGGCCCTCGGGGCCCTTGCGGCCCATGCGCGCCATCACCCGATCCGACAGCGCCTGCGCCCGTCGCCCCACCCGCCTCGCCAGCGACTCCGAGCGGACCACGGCGATGCCGCCGCCGATCACGAGCGCGAGCGCGCCCGTGGCGGCGATGGCGATGACGATGAGCTGGCGAGTCACGTCCCCGGCGATCAGGAGGAAGAAGACGGCGATGATCGGAAGCGCCAGCCTCCCCAGGGTGTCCGCGAGCCCGGTGAATGTCGTGCCGATCACGGCCGGCTCGCTCGCGATCCCCCACCACCGCAGCAGCACGTATCGCAGCCCCATGTCCACGGGGCCGGGGATCGAATTGGCCACGGCCGTCGACGACAGCCACATGGTCGTGCCCTGGCGCGCCACCAGCGGTGGGTTGAGCAGCGCATAGACCAGGCCCAGGACGAAGTAGGGAAGAATGCCGACCAGCGTGAGCAGGACCAACTGCGCCAGGGTGAGTTCACGGATGGCCGCGACCACCTCCGCGTAGCTGATGCCGGCGGCGGGCAGGACGATGCCGAAGATGAAGCCGAAGACGGCCAGCATCACCAGCAACCGGATCACCAGGGCGCGGCGCGACGGCGGCTTGTCGGAGCCCGGCGTCCTCGGGCGCGACGGGGTGGGCGGCAAACCCGCGTCGGGCAGCGAGCCCGCGTCCGGCGGCGGAGCCTCGCCGGGGGGCGGAGTCTCGCCGGGACGCTGACCCACGTCCGGCGGCGGACCCGTGTCGGACGGCAGCGTCACGCCCCGCGGAAACCCGGCGCTACAGGAGCGGAGCGAGCACGTCCATGGCCGCGTTCCACAGACGCTCCCCGCGCCGTGACGGCACCTCCACGGGAGCGGCGACCTTCTCGAACGTGTCGAACACCTCCGTCTGGACGCGTTCCGCCGTGGCCGCATCCTCGAACAGCAGGTTCAGCTCGAAGTTGTGGTAAAGGCTCAGCGCGTCGAGGTTGCAGCCGCCCACGAGGGCGCGATCGTCGGCCCGCACGATCTTGGCGTGGGCCATGTCGGGGTGGGCCGAGATCCGCACGCCCGCGCTCAGCAGGCGCTCGTAGTGATGCCGGAATGCGGCGGCCGGATACGGCGGCGTGGGCTTCCCGGGGACCACGATGCGGACGTCCACGCCGCGCTCCGCGGCCTCCTCGAGCCGGTCGATGATGGAGTGCTCGGTGATGTAGGGGTTCACGATGGAGACCCGGTGGCGGGCATCCTCGATCGCCTTCTCCGTCGCGTCGCTGATGGGGAAGAAACCCTCGCCGGGCACGTTCACGAGGACCGTCGTCCGAACCGGGTCGGCCGGCGCGGTTAGCGTCGGGAAGTACTTGCGCAACCCCTCAGGGTCCCGCGGCAGGTCGCCGCCCTGGTACAGCCAGGTGCTCAGGAAGACCACCTGGAGCTGCGAGACCACCGGGCCTTCGACGCGGGTCATGGTGTCGTAGAAGCGCTCGTCGTTGAAGTGGTCCTCGATGCCGGTCCCCCCGACATAGGCGACCCTGCCGTCGACGACCATCATCTTGCGGTGGTCGAAGTGGCCTGCATCGTCGAACCTTCGGTCGAGATAGCGCCGGCCTCCCAGCGGGCCCTCCATGTCGGCGTAGAGCCCCTCGTTGAGCACGACCTGCACGCCGCCCTCGACCAGCTCCCGATAGAGCTGCTTCGAGCCCATGCGGACCTCGCTTCCGACCCCATCGACCGAGAGACGCACCTCGACGCCCTCGTCCACCTTGGCGATCAGGGCGTCGCGGAAGCTCGTCCCGATGTCCCCGACCTTGAAGCCGTAGATCAGGAAGTGGATCGACGACGTGGCGCCGCGGATGTCCTCGAGCATGCGGGGGAAGTACGCCCGGCCATGCACGAGCGGCTCGATCCCGCCCGCCTGGCTGGGGGCGAAGGCGATGGCCAGATCGGATCGCGAGACACGCGCCTTGGCGGCGAGCGTCCCGATGTACCCCAGCGCCCCCTCGGCGGTCACGGCGAGCGGACCCGGTGGATAGGCGGGCCGACGACCTACGTTGAGCCGCACGGCAAGACCGGCGGCGCCAGCCGCTCCAAGCGCGAGGAGGATCACTTTGCCCTTCATCAGCCCTCTCCTTGAATCGGGACGCGCTCGGCTACCGCCTGGCCGGCGGGTGACAACTCTGCTCAATAGCCCATGGTACGGCACGCCCGTTGCATGGGGCGAGGCTCGGGAGGATCTAGGTCCGCCCCGCCCGCACCAGGACCCTGATCGGCTCGAGGAGCCGAGGATGGGCGAAGGTCGATCGCCAGAAGAGGAACGCGACAACGACCGTGGAGACTCCCAGCAGGACCCATTCGCCCGGTTGCAGAGGCGCCAGCCGGAAGAAGCCGGCGAAGAGCGCCGGCACGGCGACGCCGACGACGCCGATGGCAACGCCAGTGAGGAACTCGACCGGGCGCTGCCACAGCGTCCTCGGAACGAACGGCGAAACGCCGGTCACGTCCCACATCACGAGGACGCCGAAGGCCAGGGCGATGAAGGAGAGCGAGGTCCGCGCCACGTTCGTATCGTTCCCCGACGTGACGTAGGCCAGCGCATACGTTGCGGCCAGGGCGATCCCGCCGAGCATCCCGGTGATGATCACGTAGCCGATCACCTCGCGGCGGAAGTCCCGCACTGGGATCGACCTCAGATAGCCCAGCGACACGAGCAGCGCCGGCACGCCGGTGGTCATCGTCGTGATCCAGGACAGCTGGCGAACCTGTCCCGGAAACGGCAGCGCCATGAAGCCGACGAAGATGACTGCCAGGATCATGTAGACGTTCTTGGAGAGGAGCATCTGCGTGGAGGCGTAGACCTTCTGGGTGGTGATCTCGCCCTCGGCGAAGGCGCGAGGAAGCGTGGTGAGGGCGTTGTCCAGCAGGACCAGGTCCGAGACGTCCCTGGCCATCTGCGCACCGTTCGCCATGGCGATCCCGAGGCGAGCCTCCTTGAGCGCGGGAACGTCGTTCACGCCATCCCCGACCATCGCCACGTACTCGCCGCGAGCGGTCAGGGCCGCTGCGATGCGCCGCTTGGTCTGCGGCGCCACGCGGGCGAAGACGTTCGTGCGCGCCACAACCTCGCCGAACGAGGCCTCGTCGAGGGCCTCCAGCTCCGAGCCGGTGGTCGCGCCGGTGACCGTCAGGCCCACATCCCGACAGACCGCGAGGACCGTGTCCAGGCTGTCGCCGGAGATGACCCGCAGGCTGATCCCGCGGCCGGCCAGGTCGGCCAGCGTCTGCGCCACGTCGGGCCGCGGCGGGTCTCCCAGCAGGACCAGCGCGCGCGGCCGCAGGTTCTCCGGCAGGTGCCCGTCCGCGGGGGGCTGCTGGGCATCCGCAAAGGCGAGCACGCGGAGGCCGCGGGCGGCGGCCTCCGCCGCGAGCCGGCGCGGCTCGTCGTCGGGAGCGATGAACTCCGGAGCACCGACCACCAGCGTTCGGCCGTCGCCGAAGGTCACGGCGCCCCACTTCCGCGCCGAGGTGAAGGGCGTTTCGGCCACCTTCATCAGCCCGCGCGTGTCACGACCGACCGCGTCGCCGATCGCCGCGACCGTGCGGTTCTCCGTGGAGAGGCTGCCCACGTAGGCGGCGAGGTCCGCCCGGGCGCCCGCGTCGTCGGCGCCGCCGAGGGGGACGATCCCCTCGAGCGACAGGACGTTCTGGGTGAGCGTGCCGGTCTTGTCGAAGCAGAGCACCGTCACGTTCCCCATCGACTCGACCGCGTTAATCCGCTGGACGAGGGTCCGCTGCAGGCCGATGCGGATGGCGCCGTAGCTGAGGGCCAGAGTGGTGGCAAGGACCAGTCCCTGGGGCACGAACGTCGTGACGATGACCACGGCGTCGCGGAGCATGTCGGGCACGCTCACGCCGCCGACCCATCCCTGCACGAACACGAGCGGGCCGAAGATGGCCATGAGGAGGACGCTGATCTCCACGATGGCGTTGATCGAGCGCTGCACCGGCGTCAGCGAATGCCTGTAACCGGCCGCCGTCTGGCCCAGCCGGTTGACGAACGAGTCGGCGCCTACGCGTTCCGCGCGCATCAGCGCCCGCCCGGCCACGACGAATGATCCGGACGTGAGCGGATCGCCCGCTCCACGAGCCAGGGAGTCGGACTCGCCGGTGATCAGGCTCTCGTCGACCTCCAGGGCGTCGGCCCAGACCACGGGCCCGTCGACGCCGATGCGGTCCCCCGGCCGGACGTCGACCACGTCGTCGAGCACGACCTCCTCGGGCGGGATCTCGCGGTCCTCGCCTTGCCGCCGCACGCGGACGGTGCCGCGCGACTGCCGGGCCAGGCGATCCATCTGCCGCTTGGCCCGGATCTCCTGGACGAGGCTGGCGACGGTGTTGATGACCACCGCTCCCCCGGAGAGGAACGAGTCCCCGACCTGTCCCAGCAGCAGCAACACCCCCAGCAGCGACACCAGCGTGACGTTGAAGGGGGTGATCAGGTTGTCGCGGAGGATGTCGCGATACTCGCGGCCGGTCGAGGGGCGGAACGCATTCGTGGACCCCGCGGCGACTCGTTCGACCACCTGCGCGTCGTCGAGGCCCGCCACCTCGGCGGCGGAGACACTACCGGCATCGGCGCGCATCGCGGGCAGCACGGACGCGGCCGGGCCGTCAGCCATGGGCCCGGGGTCGCAGGCGAGCCCCGGCGATCGAGCCGAGCGCTACGAGATCAGGCGGAGGCGCCCGGCGCAGAAGCCGCCGGCTCGTCCGGGAGTCGCGGCGGCGCCCCGGCAGGCTCCGTGCCGGCCGGCGCGGCGACGGCTGGGCGCCCGAGAGGCGTTCCCGCGCGCTCGATCCACCGCCGAAGCTGCGTGTAGACGGCCGGCGCGCCAAGGATCGGCTCCTCATCGATCGTCCATTCTGAGGGGTAGAGCAGGACGCCGTGCGTCTGCCAGCCCCCGAGGCCGCCGTGGGAGCCGATGAGCTCCTCGAAGGCGGCGACCTCCTCCGTCTCGGGATCGAAGAGGCTGATGGCCGCGATGTCGCCCACGTTGGAGAAGCCGTCGAGCCGCCGGAGGCTGGGGATCGCGTAGGGCCCGTACTGGGCCGTCGGGTCGTTCCCTTCGACGCGGTCCTCATCGAGGAAACGAATGCCGTCATCGCCGATCGCCATCGCGCCGTGAGCGGCAGATCGGACCATCAGCAGGCCGATGCCGGGGTGACGGGCAAGGTCGTCGACCAGTCCAGGGTAGAGAGAGGAAAGCTCCTCCAGGGTCAGTCGCTGCTGGCTGGCGTTGAAGTACAGGAGCCCCAGGTTGCCCGAACCGATGACGACGAGGTCCGGGATTTCCTCGGGCGCGGATTTGTCCTTCTTGCCCTGCTTTGCCTTCTTGGCGGCTTCGCGCTCGGTCGGGTCCACGTCGACCACGCCGTCCTGTGTCCGGTTGCGCAGCGCGGCCCGGGCGATCGAGGGCCCGACTCCCTTCGAGCTCGTGTAGGCGGAAAGGAACGTGTTGACGGGACCCCATTCCTCCACCTGGCCCGTCGCCGCCTCCAGCGAGGCCGTGCCGCCCATCAGCTTGCGGACCACGTCCTGGAGCGTGACGCCATAGCGCTGCAGGAAGGTCGCGCCGAGGCTCTGGCCGTGATCGGACACCACGACGAGCTTGTACGGGCGGGGCGCATCGACCATCGCCCTGGACAGCGTCGCGATTTCCCGATCGACCCCATCGAGCGCGTCGAGCGACTCGGGGCGCTCGGGGCCGCTGTGGTGGGCGATCTCGTCGAAGTCGGTGTAGTCGACGTAGATGACCGGCGTGCCCCGGTACATCTCCTCCATGACCAGCGTGGTGCTGAGGCTGCGCAGGGCCACGTTCGTCGCGGCGCGCACGAAGGGATACGGCAGGCGCCGTTCCTCGTCCAGGAAAGGCTCGATCCCGCGCCGCCGACCGCGCGTCCGCTGGATCACCTCTTTGAAGATCTCGGCGATGAAGAGCACGGTCATGTGCAGGTAGTTGTAGGGCGACAGGAAGAAGCCGTAGAAGGCGGCGCTGTCGCCCATCCCCTTGCCCTTCTCCTTGATGGTCGCCATGGTGAGGTAGCTGCGAACGGCATCGCCGGAGGTCAGGTTGCCGACGCTGGCGCCGTTGTTGCTCAGCAGGCCCTCGCCGTTGGACATGCGCCGCACGATCTCCGCGGCATCGTTGGGGTGATTGGCCACCAGCAGCCGATGGCTCTGCTTCTCATACCAGCGGAAGGCCGGGATGTCGGTGTTGTTGCCGTGCATGATCCCGGCCTGGCTCGCCGGGGTCGTATCGGGCAGCATCGCCTCCCACTTGCCGAGGCGGTGGCTGCCCGAGCGGACGAGCTTCGAGATGAAGGGCACGCGGCCCGCCCGCATCTGGTTCTGCAGGACCGGACGGCTGAGGCCGTCGACCTGCACGATCAGGATGCCAGGCTGATCCGAGTGGATCGTGTCGGGCCTCTGCGTGACCAGGTTGCGCACGAGCGTCCCGTAGTACGACTCGTCCTGGTTGACGGCCAGGATGGCCGTCAGGAAGGTGTTGAGGATGGCGAACACCCAGGAGGCCCAGAACGCCGCCCAGAAGCCATCGACCTGAAGTCCCGGGACGAAGCGGTTCGCCAGCAGGATGACCGCCACCTGGAACAGGATCGAGGCGAGTCCGACCCCCGCGGCCCCGAGGGGCATGAAGAGAAGGAGGATCAGCGGTCGCACGATCAGGTTGAGAGCGCCGATCACCAGCACCGCCGCGACGATCGCCCCCGGGTTCGTGGCGCTGATGCCCGGCATGATCCAGATGGTCAGGGCGAAGGCCACGAAGGCGACCAGGAACGAGACGATCCCGCGCTGGACCAGCGCGCGGGTGCCCGGCTGCCACGTTCGCAGGATGTGGAGTTGCAGACGATAGAAGTCGACGATCTTCCGCAGGGTGTTCACGATGCCCGATTATGAGGGATGCGGCAGGCAGCGTAACCGTAAAATCGCGACGCTCCGACCGAGTCGGTCGGAGCGTCGATGCGTATCCACGGCTGTCAGACGGCCCGGGCCTGAGGCCGGCAGTGGCGCCCGGCGCCAGGTCGAGTGCCGCCGGGACGCGACCTTGCCCCTTAGCTCGCGGGGACCTCGGGCGCGGCGGGAGCACCGCCGGCGGCCTTGTCGGCCTCGAGGGCGGCGTTGATCTCCTTGGTGGCTTCTTCGGAGAGGCTGGTCTTGAGGACCTCGCCACCGAGGGGGGCGAGGGCCTCGAGGGCCTTGTCCTCGGTCCACTTCTCGACGAACATGACGAGCGCCGCGGTGCCCGGCTGCAGGACGTCCTGGGCGCGCTTGCGGAACTCGTCCTTGATGCCCCAGCCGCCCATGGTGCCCATGACGGCGCCCAGGATGCCGCCGATGATGAGGCCGCCCACGGGGATCAAAAAGAGGAGGCCGAAGAGGAGGCCCCAGAAGCCGCCCATGAGGGCGCCCGAGCTGGTGGCCCCGGTCTTGGTGACCATCTTGGCCTTGCCCTCGGCGTCC
>Ga0209048_10006812_pt1 | contig 10631 bp, 5 predicted proteins | sample FrelakmetCRP12CR_FD_187146 | JGI IMG/M metagenome (GOLD analysis project Ga0209048, IMG submission 187146) | Freshwater lake sediment microbial communities from the University of Notre Dame, USA, for methane emissions studies - CRP12 CR (SPAdes)... | ecosystem: Environmental > Aquatic >... | reverse complement strand
GTGGACTTCGAGAGCGGCTTCGAATCGAAGAGCATCATGGGGGTGCCGGTCATCGTGGGCGAGTCGATCTGCGGCGTCCTCGAGCTCATCAACCAGGACTTGCCCGAGGACGCCTACCGCGCCCAGGACTTCCTCGGCTGGGTCTACCAATTCTTCAACCGTGAAGAGAAGAAGCGCATCCGGGACGAGAACAAGGGCACTCCCCGCTCCTCCTACGAACTGGCGGTCATCAACCAGTTCTACACGCCCTCGTGGATCGTGAAGGTCCTCGTCGACAACACGCTCGGCCGGCTCTGGCTCCAGATGCATCCGGACTCGGCACTCGCCCCAACGGAACCACCACCCCTCCCGGACGAGCGAACCAGTGACACTCCGGTCGCTGACTACCTCGTTCCGCGCACCGGCGAGCGTATTCGCTTTCAGCGGCTGACGGAGGACGGCCAAGTCCAGACGTTCAAGCGCGCCCTGGACATCACCCTCCTCGACCCCGCCTGTGGAACCATGCACTTCGGGCAGTACGCCTTCGGCCTGTTCCACCGAATGTACCTCGACGAGATCGCGCGCGCGGGACAGCCCGGCTGGCCCGCCGAGCCCTCGGTCTCCGAGCCCCGCGACATCCCCGCCACCATCCTTGAGCACAACCTTTTCGGCGTCGACATCGACCCGCGGGCGATCCAGATCGCCTCCCTCTCGCTGCTTCTCACGGCCAAGGAAGCCGCGCTCAAGCACTCCTTCTCTCCCCTCGACGTCAAGATCCACCGCACGAACCTCGTAGTCGCGAACGCCGTCGACCTTGGCGAGCAGCGCCTCCACGACCTCGTCGAGCACATCGGTGCCAGACTCGGCGAGTCGACCCTGAGCCAGCGCCTCTTCAAGACCATCTGGGAGAACCTCCAGCACGTCGGCGAGCTCGGCAGCCTCGTGCAGGTGCGCGAGGGGGTCGAACGGGTCCTCGGTGATTGGGTCGAGGCCAAGGCCCGCGAGAAAGGCATCACGAAGCTCATTGATCAACCCGTCCAACCGCAGGCCGCCTTTGACTTTCACGACGCCGCGGAGCGCGAGAGGGCTCACCAGCTCATCCTCGAGCGCCAGCTACTGGACGAAGAGGCTCGCAGACTCCAGGAGGAGCTGCTCACCGCCATCGAGGACGCTGCCGCCCAGGCCGGAGGCGACCCGGCCGAGCGGCTTTTCGCCGAGGACACCGCCCGGGGCCTCAAGCTTCTTCAGATCCTGTCGCGGCAATACGACGTCGTGGTGATGAACCCGCCTTACGGCGCGTTCGTCCCCACAGTGAAGGAGTTCGCTAAAGCAGCATACCCGCTCACGGCCAACGACATCTACGCCACGTTCATCGACCGCGCGACCCAGCTGGCGGAGCCCGAGGGCTACGTGGGCGCACTCGTCTCCGCGACCTTCGTGAACCTGACCACTTTCGAGAAGCTGCGCACCGAGATCCTCCTCAAGCGCAATCCACTCATCACGATGCTCGACCTCGGCTTCGGCATCCTCGACGATGCCACCGTAGAAGCGGCGGCGCTCGTGCTCCGGGGAGGTGTCCGATGAGCCACGTGCACTGGAGGTGGCACGAGAAGGACTTCGGCTTCCGCTTCCGCAGCGGCACCGGCCGCAAAAAGCGCGAGTTCTATCAGGCGGCGAGTGGCGGTGAGTTCTACGTCGTGCCGGCCAGCCAGCGAAAGCTCGCCACGGAACGACTCCAGGACTTGGCTGCTCGCGCGGTGGTCCCGACCTCGCCTCGCGTGGTGCCGACGCCGTGGCGCAACTACGACCGCGACTGGGACTGGATCACTACCGCGGACGGCATCTCCCTCAACTTCGCGGGCTGCCTCGAACGCGAGGAGATCCATCGTCGCGAGGATGAGGGCGTCGCCCGCGCCATGGAGTTCATCGTCGGGTTGGTCGACCGACCGGATGCGGTGCCTCTGAACGTCAACCTTGTCCGGCAGATCCACCGAGACCTCATGGGTGAGGTCTATCCCTTCGCCGGCGAGTGGCGCACGGTCGATCTGCACAAGGGCGACGGCCCGACGCGGTGGCCGTTGCCTCCGGGCGGGATTCAGCCGCTCGTGGACGTCCTGGAGCGAGATGTGCTCTCACGGTCACCCCTCCTGTCGGAGAACGACGAAGAGGTCTTCAGCTACGTCGGCGAGGTAATGTGCGAGTTCCTGGCTCTGCATCCGTTCCGCGAGGGCAACGGCCGCACGGCGTTCATCGTTGGCAACCTGTTGCTCTTGCAGAATGACCTTGTGCCGTTGGATGTGTTCGACCGACGAAACGACCAGACGCGCTACTTCGCCGCGTGCGACGCGGGGCGCATCCATAAGGACTACGCGCCGCTTGCCAAGCTGGTAGCCGAGTGGGAAGCGGCGGCGCTGACGCGCTGGGAGGCGAGCCATGGGAAGTAGGCGCGTCAACGTCAAGGACATCCTCGCCGACCCAGACCTCCGTCGGAAGCTTATGGTGTCGACCATCCAGGCGACTCAGGCGCGTGAAGGCATCGACACGACACCCGAGCAGGCGGACCGGGCGTACGACGTCGTGAGCGAAGGAGAACGGGCTGCATTCTTCCACCTGGAGCCCTACCGTGGCGGCAAGTTGACCGAGGCCGACACGCGGCACGAGATGTTCGTGCGCTCATTGCGTGGACAAGGCAGACTCCGCTTTGATGCCCCACGGCGCGATTTCGCGAGCCTCGAGGGAGCTCCACTCGCGTACAAGCAGCTTTCGCTGGTGTTCGCCTTGTTTCGTGAGAATCCAGCGTTGGGTGTCAGATGGGCCAGTGTGCAGGGCGGGATGAACTCCACAGAGTCCGACCGGTTCATCCGCTACCGTTGGGAAGTGAAGCCCGAGGGTCGCCGCAAGTGGATGACCTTCTCGAAAGGCGGCGCTTTCAACCGCTTCTACGCAGACCTGGACCTTGTTATCGACTGGACGGATTCCGGCGCCGACTACAAGGCGGTGGTGAAAGACAGATATGGCAGCGCATCACGGTTTGTGAAGTCTGAGGATTACTACGGGAGACCGGGGATCACGTGGACCGAGATGACGAGCAAAGGGCTCAACGCTCGACGTCTCCCCGCTGGGGTCATCTTCAATTGCAAGGGTCCCTGCGCGTTCCCGCGAGATGAGGATGACACCGAATACTTGCTTGCCATTCTGAACTCCTCGCTTGCGCAGATGCTCATGAGCTGCCTCACGAGCAGGAGCTACGGATCGACCTATGTGGCCCGCCTTCCAGTGCCTGAGGCATCGCAGGAACGCATTTCTGAACTGACGCTGAAGGCGCGAGGCCTGTTCGACGCGAAGGCCAAGTGGGACGAAGGCAATGAATTGACCATGCAGTTTCAGTTGCCGTGGTTCCTTCGAAGCGACCTCATCAGAGTTGACGAATCGCCGCAGCAGCGTCTTGATCACCTCGCGTACGTAGAGCGGGAGGAAGAAGAACGCATTCGCCTCTTGTACGCCCAGCTCGATGCTGAGGTCTACAGCGCGTACGGCGTCACAGAAACCGCGCGCACGCTCATTGAGGAGATCCTCGGCGAGCGCCCGCCCGAGGTCCTCTGGCCCCAGATGGAGGGCAAGTCCCCTGAACAGAAGCGGTTGGAGCACGTCTGGCGCCTGCTCTCCTACGTGGTCAAGCGTGTGCTGGAAGCCGACGACGACGGTATCGTGCCCTTCGGTGCGGTCAACGGGGAGCCCCGGCTCGTCGAGCGCGTGCGCCAAGAACTGTCCGCGCTGTTCTCCGGTTGCGATGCGAACCAGGTCGAGGTGGAGATCGTCAACGAGCTGAAGAAGACCGCAAAGGGCTACCGCAGGTGTGCGAGCCTCGACGACTGGCTCGACAACGCCTTTTTCGAATACCACGCGGGGCTCTACAAGAGCCGGCCGATCTTCTGGCACATTGCCTCGGCGCAGGGCACCTCCCGCTTCGCCTTCGGGGCCGTCGTCCACTACCACCGCTTCGACAGGAACCGCATGGCGAAGCTGCGCGGGCGGTACCTGCGCGACGCCATCGAGGAGTTCCGCCGCGAAGCCGGCCTTGCCGACAAGGAGGGACGGACCGACGACCGAACGGAGTGGCAGGCCAAGGTCGAGGAGGGGGAGGGCCTGGACACGAAGCTCCAGCTCATCCAGGAGGGGCACCACGAAGGGGCCGAGGGCGGCGAGGGCGATTACAGGATTCTGACGCCTTGGAAGAAGCCGGCTGACCGGCCCAAGGGGTGGGACCCAGATCTCGACGACGGCGTTAAGGTGAACATCGAGCCGTTCGAGAAGGCCGGCGTGCTGCGTGTCTCGAAAGTAACCTGATGATCCTCCAGTCGCTCGTCAGCCAGCTCGAGCAGCGGTTCCAACACGAGAAGCGGGCTCGAGTCTGCCTTTGGTTCGACGAAAAGGTCGAGTTCGCCCGGCTCCTGCCAGCGCTTCAGGACCACCTCAGCCAGATGAAGCAACCGCCGTTCGTGTTGCTGGAGTATGACGCGGCAGCGACCCATGGCCAAGTCTGGCTCAAGTATCACGTTCACCAGAATCTTTCGCAGGCAGGGACCGCTGAGGAACGCCGACGGCTTCGCTTCGTGCTGTACGTGCCCGTCACCGAGGACCGTCTGGACGTGGCCGCGGACAAGGGCGACGACGCTCCGCGCCTCGATCTCCTCGAGGAGTACCGTACCGGCGGCATCCTGTGGCGCCTCGGTGGAAAGCGGCCGACGCTCTTCAACTTCCTTCGGCTCACCGGTGTCGTGCTGCCCGACAGCCCGTCCGACCAGCGACGTCTCTGGGATGGTGGCCGCGACTCGGTCCTCTCGAAGTACGTCGCCAAGTTCGTCGATCGGCCGGCCGCCTTCTGGGCTACGCAGCTCACACCCGAGCTGGCGCAGTCCCGCCTGGTCGGCGACGTCGATCAGTCCATCCTGGAGTTGGCGCTCGACCCCGAAAACACCTGGAAGACGCTCGAAGAGAAGGGGCTCGACCGCGAGTTCCTCGAGATCGTTCGGGAGCGCTACGGCTTCGAGGCCCCAGTTCACACGCCCGAGGAGTGGATCGAGGATCTCGTCGCGTCCCTCGCCCTGACCGAGACGTTCCTCGGTTATGGAGAGCCCGCGGGGTTTCCCTTCCTGGACCGGCTACCGGCCCTTTCCGTGCGGCCCCACCACCGACAGCTCCTCGAGCGTTGGCTCCGGGATGCGGAGTACCGAGTTGCGTGGGACCGCTGGATCGCGGCGGTCGAAAGCAAGATCGACCTGGCGGCTTGGGCCAGGGGACGGTCCGGGCTCTCCTTCGGCTTTCCACACCTCTCCCGGATGAGGTTCGAGCAGACCTTGGGCGACTTCGAGGCAGCGGCCTCCAAGGAATCAACAAGCAGGGCCTTCTTCGAGAGCCACGCCGATCTCATCACCAAGGAGGCCGAGTTCGGGAAGGCGAGCGCCCGGGGAGCCGGCGCCTGGTCCCTCCTGCGCGACCTTGGCACGTTCTTCGACGACTGCACGAGAGGCGTCTCCCTGGTGGCGGACGCGGCCAGCGTCGCCGAACTCGCACGTGTGTACGTCGATCACGCCATGCTCTTCGAGTGGCGCCACATCCAATTGCGCCAGGGAGCCGAGCAGGAGGGCTTGCCGGCCGTCGCGCGAGTCGCAGACCGGGCTTACGCCTCCTACGCCGTCGCCCTGAACGATGCCTTCTTCCAGCGGGTTGCCGGGGCGGGAACCGTGGACATCCCGGGCGTGCCCGGTGTCACGGAGCGCCTCGAGACAACATTGTGGAAAGCGAAGGGCCGGCGAGCGGTCGTGATCGTCGACGCCCTGCGCTTCGACTGCGCGCTCGCCCTTCGCGACCAGCTCCGCGGCCACTCCGTCGAGGTAGAGCCGGTCCTGGCCGTGCTTCCCACCGTGACACCCGTGGGGATGACCGCGCTTCTCCCCCTCGGCGACGGTAGGGTGACGGTCGAGATCAAGGGCACCAGCCTTCACCCCAGGCTCCACGGCAAGGATCTGTCGGTGCGGGAGAACCGGCTCACGCTGCTGGCAGCCTTCGGCGCCGATTGCCGCGATATCACCGATGTCGAGGCCAGCTCGGAGGCTCCGCCGGGACTTGGCGAGCTGCTCGTCGTGTTCGGCCACGAGGAAGTGGATCACATCGGACACGGGCAGGCCGACAACCTGATCCGGCACGTCCATCTGGAGATCGACCGCCTAGCTCGCCTCGTGCGCAAGCTCCACCGCTGGGGCTATGCCCAGGTCCACGCCGTCACCGACCACGGCTTCATCCTGCTCGACGAGAGCCAGCTCCCGAAAGAAGTGCCGTGCGAGAAGGACTGGTGTCATCTGCTGAAGGAGCGCTTCGCCCTCGTACCGGCCAGCGCCGACCTTCCGCTCGTTCGCCTGCCCTTCGCCTGGGACGCGGAGATGCGCGTAGCGGTGCCGCCGGGCCTCTCCTTCTTCAAGGCCGAGAAGTCGTTCTCCCACGGAGGCGCCTCCCTTCAGGAGCTGGTGATCCCGCATCTCATCTCCCACGGGACAGCCAGACAGGAGAAGCGCATAGGGGTCGAGCTAGTCCTGCCGACCTACGAGCTTCAGCGGACCGCTGTCAAGGTCACCCTTCGCCCGACCTCCACACTCCCGTCCAACGTCGGTCAGTTGGCGCTCCCCATGGAGACCGGCCGCACGCTCGCCATGGACGTGGTGAGGCGGGCGGCCGACGGCACGACGGCGAGCGTCCTCGCCGGCCCGCCCAAGGAGGTGCGCCTGGAGACGCGGGACGAGGAGCAGACCGTCACGCTCTTCTTCCACTCCGCCGCTCGCTTCCAGGCCGGAGAGCTGCTGGAACTCGACATCCGCGACGTCGAGACGCTCGAGCAGTTCCCACCCGGTGGCATCAAGCTGACGGTCGGCAGAGACATGTGAGGCCAGCATGAATGAGCAGCCCTTCGAGCTCGACGACCTGGACAAGCTGGCCACCGAGGCCTTCCCCGGCCTGGTGGTCCGAAAGGACCTGCTGCGGCGGATGCGAAGCGCGTTCGGGGTGCCGGCCTTCGTAATCGAGTTCCTTCTCGGCAAGTACTGCGCCTCTACGGACGAGGACGCCATCCGCGAGGGCCTGGAGTTCGTTCGCGACACGCTCGCCTCGAAGTACGTCAAACCGGACGAGCGCGAGAGGGTAAAGTCGGCCATCAAGCAGCACTCGACCTACCAGATCATTGACAAGATCTCCGTCCGGCTGGTCGAAACGCACGACAAGTACTGGGCCCGGCTCTCGAACCTGGATCTCGACTTCATTAACATCGATGAGACCGAGGTTCGCACCCACGACCGGCTGCTGATGGGCGGCGTCTGGGCCGAGATCGCCCTGCGCTACGACGACTCCTTCGTTTTCAAGGCTCAGAACCGCCCCTTCTTCGTGGAGAGCATCCGTCCCATCCAACTCTCCTCACGGAACATCGACCGCTTCATCGAGGGGCGCAGCCGCTTCAGCCGCGACCAGTGGCTTGACCTGCTCATGCGCTCGATGGGCTACGAGCCGAGCCACCCTTACTACACGAGGCGCCGCAAGCTCCACTGTATGCAGCGCCTATTGCCCTTCGTGGAGAAGAACTACAACTCCGTGGAGCTCGGCCCGCGGGGCACAGGCAAGAGCTTCGTCTATCAGCAGATCAGCCCCTATTGCCACCTGGTATCTGGGGGGCAGACGACGACCGCCCAGATGTTCGTGAACCTCAGCTCCGGCCAGAAGGGGCTGGTGGCCCTGTGGGACGTCGTCGCTTTCGACGAAGCCGCGGGAATCCACTTCACCGACCGCAACGGAATCAACATCATGAAGGGGTACATGGAAGACGGCCTCTTCAGCCGCGGGCGGGACATCATCACGGCCGAGGGCTCCATCGTCTTCGTCGGCAACATTGACGGTGACATTGAGACGATCGTGCGGACGTCCAATCTCTTCTACTCGATGCCTGAGGAGATGGACACCGCCTTCTACGATCGCATCCATGCCTATATCCCCGGCTGGGAGTTCCAGAAGACGTCGGACGCGACGTACACGGACCACTTCGGGCTCGTCACCGACTACCTCGCCGAGGTCTTCCGCGAGTTTCGAAAGCGTGGATACACGGACTATGCCGAGCGCTTCTTCCGCTTCGGCCCGCATCTCGGCGGCCGCGACCAAAAGGCCGTTCGCAAGACCGTCTCGGGCCTCATCAAGCTGCTCCATCCACACGGCGAGATCACCCGCGAGGAAACGGAGGAGTACGTCGGCTACGCCATGGAGATGCGGCGCCGGGTGAAGGAGCAGCTCAAGAAGATGGGAGGGCTCGAGTACTGGGACACGAGCTTCTCGTACATCGACCCAGAGAGCGGCCAGGAAACCTTCGTCCGCCTGCCCGAGATGGGGGGTGGCAGCATCATCGCCGAGGGCGGCCTCCCGCCTGGCAGTATCCACACCATCGGAACCGACGCCACCGATGCGCGTCTTGCCCTATTCCTCATCCAGACGCAAATGAATCGTGGGTCTGGCCGCATCATTCCGCTCGGCAACCTGTCGAGCAAGATGAAGGAGGCCATCAAGACCGCCGACGCCTATCTCAAGGCGAACCTCAAGAACTTGGGCATCGATCACGACCTCAACGCCTACGACTTCTCGGTGCAGGCCATCAACCTGAACCAGGCGAAGGAGGGATCCGAGACCGCCGTCGCCTTCTTCATCTCCCTGGTTTCCGCGATCCTCGAGAAGCCGGTTCTCGATCGGACCGTGGTCCTTGGGGAAATGAGCGTCCAGGGAATGCTCCTCAAAGTCGCCTCGCTCCCCGAGCGCATGCAGCTCGCCGTAGAGGCAGGAGCCAAGCGAATGCTCATCCCCAGCGAGAACAAGCGCGACCTGGCCGAGGTCCCTGACGCCATCCTCACCGCGATCCAGTGGCAGTTCTACGACTCGCCCACCAAGGCGGCGGTCATGGCGATGGGTCTGGGCTGAGTGGTAGCCGACCCGGTTCCCGGTTGAATCCGCAGACGGCTACGCGGCACCGTAGACAAGCTGCAGAGCGTGCATGGTCACCTCACGTTCCTGCTCCGCAGTGTGGGGGCCAGCCACAAGTCGCTCCAGCCGCAGCATGTCCACTGGTCGCAGAATGACCTCGGCGCGATGGCCGCCGGCCAGCGGGTCGAGCACTTCAATGCAGGCCTCCTGTGCGGCCGGGTCAAGTGTTGGGTAGAGGATGACAGCCCGACCGTTAGCTTCGCTGCTGGAGGCGTAGATGACCAACTGGTAGAGCATCACCCGTGGCAGAGGCTGCTCCCACAGATCGCGGTACTTCGCGTCGAGCATCCCGGTTATGCGAGGCCCGCGCTGGACGACGAAGTCGGGACGGGGTGAAGGTGCCCTGCGCCGCTTGGGGTTGCGCCGCGCATCGTAGGCGAGCATGCCGGCGAGCCGGTGCTCGTCGTGGACGCTGTGGCCGGGCAAATGCTCATGCAGGTAGCGCGACATCAGGGCTTGGAAGAAACGGTTCATGTCAAACAGGAAGCCCGGCACGGAGATGGCTTCCTCCGCGCTGTGCAAGTCCGTGCCTTGGCCATCTACCAGCAGCTCGATGATCGTGAGGGCGGGGAGGTAGGTAGCTGTGAGGCGATTGCACTGACGACGCGCTTGCCGCAACAGGTCGGCTGTGACCGGGGTATAGGTGACAGCGTCAGCAAGCCGCGCGGCGAGGCGACGGAGTCGACCGCGCAGGGTCAGATCGCCGGTAAGTCGTGCTCCGACACGCAGGCCGCCGAGGATCGCCCGGTTGAGTAGGACGTCCTCCCGTCGAGGATGGTGGGTGCAGGGTAAGGCGGCCGGCGCTGTACCAGCTCGTCGGGTGAGAGCGGCAAAATCGATGCGACCACGGGGACTCGCAAGGAGCGAACTCTCCCGCTCGTATCGCCGGTGCAGGCCGCGGGCCAGGAGCTCACTGACCTCGGTCGTCAGTTGGTGGATCAACAAATCGTGGAAGGCAGTGCCGGCCACGCCCTGCGGCAGCGCCTCGAACAGCCTGAGGTCACGCAGCCCGTAGGCGTAGCGCATGAGGTTGAGCAACGGTAGCCCTTGGAGCTTGGGCTGGATGGTGATGTCTAGGTCCCCCAGCCGCAGCGTCCCGACAAATGAGCTCGTCTCGATGTGAAGGCCGGCGTGCAGCTCCAACACCGTCAGCCGCTCGGACGAGGCGAGGTCCGTGGCCAAGCGGCGAACAGCGTCATCCCGAAGGGTGCGCCCGGCCAGCTCGGGGAGGCACTCGGGGGTGTAGCTGCGCCACTCGTTAAGCGTGAGGCCGGTCATCGTCTCATGCGTTCACGGTGCAGGGCTCGTGTTGTCTTGGTCTTCGTCGTCTTCGTCCGGCTCCTCGTTCGGCTCCTCCACCTCGGCGGCGGTGGCCGAACTCGATGTGGCGATGTCCGGGGCCGGGGCGAGCAGCGCGTTGACAAGTTCTTCCTGGCGCGCAGGGTCGAACAGCTCGTGACGGACCCGCTGGTGCTCCCGGTCTACAAGTTGCTTCCCCAGTATTCGCTCCAGCGCATCGTAGTCCTCGTAGCAGTACTCCTCGAGCAGCGGAACGATGTCGTCCTGCACGAGGCGGGCGAGGCGGGCGA
>Ga0209048_10006811_pt1 | contig 10631 bp, 7 predicted proteins | sample FrelakmetCRP12CR_FD_187146 | JGI IMG/M metagenome (GOLD analysis project Ga0209048, IMG submission 187146) | Freshwater lake sediment microbial communities from the University of Notre Dame, USA, for methane emissions studies - CRP12 CR (SPAdes)... | ecosystem: Environmental > Aquatic >... | reverse complement strand
TTACTTTATCTAATTGTCCTTGATCATAATGATATGGCAATAATGAAGGTAGAATAATATTTAACGGTGCTGCTAATAGTCCAATAAAGGTCCAACCTATAGTATAACCGGGAGAATAATATCCTACAGCAATAGTGCCTAAAAACAAACTAATTAAATAGCGATCGCTAGAATCAACCATCCAATTTGATAATAATGTTGGCAATGTAGGAATACCAAAAGAAAAATATTCTTTTAAATTTAGAAATTTAGGAATTCTAAAACCAATATCCTTTATTATAATCACAAACCCTATGATGAATGTAATTATTTGTGCTATTAAAGATCCTAATACAACATATATTATGTTAGAATCTTTTATAGCAAAGTAAGAGACAAAAAGAACTATAAGATACGCTTGAAAAATAACAAAAATAGAATATTTATTCATTTGCTGAAATGTCCTAAAATAAAATGAAATTACTACATTTAAAGTAGCAAAAAATATCAATATTGGCATCAGTTGTGCTACAATAATATTGTTATTAAATAATACATGTCCTATATTATACGATAAAATGAATAGAATAATTGAAACAAGAATACTCAAACCCACAATAACAAAAAAAATAGAATAGAATCCTTCCCGAATTTCATCAACCATCCCCTTTTTTGATGCTAGGAATCTAGTCATCGTTGCTACTAACCCTAATGTGCTAAAAATTGGTATTAAGGTCATTGTTACTCCTACCTGAACATAAATCCCGTAATCACTAATGCTAATATTTTTCGTTAATATTGGCAGAATGATCAAATTACTTAGACTCACCAAAATCGCGCTTATCCCAGTAACACCAATTCTTTGGACAAAAAATTTATATTCCTTCAAAATCATCAACTACAAGCTATAATGTTCCTTAATATGAATAAATTTCTTGATTTATTCCATTAACAATTTGAAAAATTAACTAGGAAAATTGTCATTTTTCTAATTTAAATCATATATACTCTGTTTGAATATCTTTCCTATTCATATTGCAGAGAATTATCCCAAGAAATTTGTTTAATGAAATTATAAACCATTCTCAGCAATTCTTTTTCGCTCTTCTTCTCCCTCTATCAATCTTTCAGAGTAAAAACTAATTTGATGGATCCTTAATTTGAGCTCGATTGTAATTTATAGAGAAATCAAGCACTGCTACAACATTTTTAAGAGCCATATTCATCAAACAAAGCTTTATATATAAAGGAGCAAAGGATATATTTATAAATATCCTATAATACCAGTGATTTAAATTTTAAGTGTTATAATATGGAAGAATAGAAGCAACAGATATACCATAAGATCCTTTGACTATCTAAATATTATAATCGAATATGAAGCACAATAGCTATTTTTCAAAAAAATAATTTATAACTTTAGTATTTAATTTAGTAATATAACGGTGATATGTTGAAATTATTAATAATATGGCGTGAACTTCCAAATCCACATGATTCTTCTACTAGTAGAATCTATCACCTCATAAAAAATGCTAAAAAATATGACCTTGATATTACATTATTAACATTCAGAAAAAAAAATGAAATTGACAATATTAAAGATGATGTATTAAGATATTGTAATTCCATAAAATTAGTTGATAAGCCGCAGGAAATAGGGGGCTCAGTAGTTGGGTTTTTTTCCATTTTTAAAAACTTTTTTTATGTAAAAGACATTTCATTTTTAGATCGGTTTGCTATTAGTTCTTCTATTTCATTAGATATGAGAAAAAATATTAAAAAATTGATTACAACTAAAAATTTCGATTTAATCTATATAGATGGTTTTATGCTTCATAATTCTTTATTTTATAATAATAAAACACCAATGATACTTGATTTTCTAGATCCAGTATTATATCCACGATATCAACTTTTTAAATATGAAAAAAACTTAAAGAGAAAACTTCGAGAGTTATTGCTCTATTATAGATCCAAATTTTTCGAAGTTACCTACTATAAAAATTTTGATGCATGTATTTTAGTTGCCCAGTTCCATGAAGACCTATTAAATAAATATTTACCAGAAAAAAGATTTATTGTCCCATATGGTGTTGATACTGACTATTTCAAACCAGAAAATAATGATGAATCTTTTCCAAGTATAATATTTACAGGGAGAATGGACTACCTGCACAATGTAAATGCGACTTTATATTTTTGCAATGAGATATATCCAATAATAAAGAGTGAAATACCAAAAATTAAATTTTATATAGTTGGAAAATATCCTACTAAAGAAATAATAAGATTAAAATCAGATAAGTCGATAATAGTTACAGGTTCTGTTAAAGATATAAGACCATACATATCTAAATCTACAGTTGTAATTGCTCCTATGATAACAGATGATGGAGGGTTTAAATTAAAAATATTAGAAGCTATGGCTATGGGAAAGCCTATCGTTTCGACAACTATCGGAGCCAGAGAAATGAATTTATCAGAGGGAAAAAATATTGTCATTGCAGATAATCCAAAAGAATTTGCAAAAAAAGTTCTTACACTTATAAATGATGAACAACTGGCATCAAATTTAAGTAATAATGCAAGAAAATTTGTTGAAGAAAACTATTCATGGCCCAGAGCTACAGATCAGATTAATAAAGTTTTTAATGAGTTTTCATAGAATAGGTCTATTTATTTTCAGAATAATTAGGAAAAATTAGTCCATCAGAAGCGGTATTTCTAGTTTTCCTGTACTCCTTTTCCTATTCTTTCTCCCTGGGGGTAGCGAGGGTCAGGTTTGTGAGTTAATTTGTTATACCTATTTGTAAATAATTTGAATTAAATTGATTTTCATTCTAATTTCATATGTTCCAGTTATAGCCCTGGGCTTACATCCGCAGTGGTTAACTTCAGGTCGGAGTCTCCTCTAAATCTTTACATAAACTCCTAAGACCAATAGTACTATGGTTGGCTGGTGGTTGTGGAAAGGGACTTGGAAAAGAAATCTTAGCAATTTTCAAACATTTATTAATATGAAGCCAATGGTAAGATTTGAACTTACGTTTAGTGGATCTGCAGTCCACCGCTTCGCCTCTAAGCTACCTTGGCACACAAGTAAATATATATGATTAATAATATAAATATTGTCAAACAATACTCATATTGTCGACAATAGTATCTAGATAAATTCTACCAAGTAAAAATTAAGATATACCCACTGAAAATAAATTTAATCAAAATATCAAAAAACGAGGTGATGGCATGAATAAAATAAATTCAGATGCAGGGGACCTCATAGCCATAATTATTCCAAAAGATTTTGGCAATGAGGGCATAAATTTTATATCGGAAGAGAATTTTCCATTACAGGTTGGAATCAGTATTTACAATAAAGGAAACAACATAAAAGCTCATTATCATCAGAAAAGAAAGATAGAAATAGAAAAGATTCAAGAAATTATATATTTGCAAAAAGGTAGAGTCAAAGTAGATTTATTTGACCTTAATAATGAAAAATTTGAATCTGCAGAACTATATGAAGGAGACACAATATTTTTTGTTGATGGCGGACACGGTTTTGAAATTTTAGAAGATAGTAAAATAATTGAAGTAAAACAAGGTCCTTATTTAGGAAGAAATGTTGATAAAAAGGAGATAAAATAAGTTTTAAACACTATGCTACTTTTAATGACCTAATATATGGCGATAAAGGATTATGAAGCTAAAAGTTAATTTTATAGAAACTGTTAGGAAATCCATTAAATGAGGTTCTTTTTCCCTCAAGAAATTATAAATTATTTTGAAGTAGTTGCAGATTTAAAATTATAAATATATTTACCTCTTTTTGTGAATCAGAGTAAGAGTTACTTCATGATAAATATTTTATATTTTATCATACCTTTGTGAAGATTAAAAACTTATTAATAAAGTTTCTGGTTTTTTTGGTGAAAGTTTTATATAACTAGAGTAACAGAATATTGACAGCAAGAAACAATATAATTAAAATTCTTTAAACATGAAAAGTAGCAAAGGTGGTAACTAAATGATACCAGTATGTATACCCACAATTGGAGACAAAGAACTTGAAAACGTAGTTGACTGCATAGAAACCAATTGGATTTCATCTCTAGGTAAATATGTTGAAAAATTTGAAGAAGGATTTTCTAAATACATTGGATGTGAATATGGAATAACTACCACAAGTGGAACTACAGCTTTACATCTTGCAATGGCTTCATTAGGCCTTAAAAAAGGAGATGAAGTAATAGTACCTTCATTTACTATTGTCTCAACAATATTTGCAATTTTATACACTGGTGCTACCCCCGTTTTAGTTGACAGCGATCCAGAAACATGGAACATAGATATAAATCAAATAGAAGAGAAAATTACTGAAAATACAAAAGCCATTATGCCTGTCCATATCTACGGTCATCCATGTGATATGGATCCAATAATGGATTTAGCTGAAGACTACGATTTATTTGTTGTTGAAGATGCTGCGGAAGTCCATGGAGCTGAATATAAAGGTAAAAAAGCGGGTGGAATTGGAGATATTGGATGTTTCAGCTTTTACGCCAATAAAATCATTACCACAGGCGAAGGTGGCATGATTGTCACCAATAATGAAGAAATAGCAGAAAAAGCCAGTTCACTTAAAGATTTGGCATTCTCAAAGGAGAGAAGATTTCAACATGATGATGTCGGCTTTACTTACAGAATGACAAATATTCAGGCCGCTATAGGCGTTGCTCAACTTGAAAATATAGAAGAATACGTTGAAATGCGTAGAAGGAATGCAATCCTCTATAATAAATATTTAAAAGATATAGAAGGTATAAGGCTGCCTGTAGAGAAGCCGTGGGCTAAAAATGTTTACTGGATGTATTCAATACTAATAGAAGATGATTTTGGAATATCGAGGGATGAATTAATGGAAAAATTAAGAGAAAAAGGAATTGAAACCAGGACATTTTTTATTCCAATGCATGAACAACCAGCACTTCTTCAAAGGGGATTATTTAAAGGTGAAAAATATCCAGTAGCTGAAGAGATAAGTAGAAGAGGAATTTATTTACCTTCAAGTTCTGGAATTAGTGAAAATGAAATAAAAACTATTTCTAGTTTTATTGATCAACTAGCTGAAGATGCCCTAAAAACGTATTTCAGTAATAAATCAATAATTAATCAATCATAAGAGAAACTAAAGAAATTAATAGGTAATTTGAGTTGAAGAAATGGATTACAATAAAGTTTCTAAAAGTGAGTGGGAGGATATTATTCTTAAATCAGATAATGCTTCTTTTTTCCATTCTCCTTCTTGGGCTAAAATTGTGGAGAAAACCTTTAATTATCGCCCAGCCACAAGATTATATGAAATAAATAGAAAAGAAATCCTAATTCCCATGATGGAAGCAAATATATTGGGATTTAAAATTTTTACTACAATACCAGATAACAGTGATGCTGGTGGGCTTTTTTCTGAATCTGATATTACAACTGATGATTTTAAATCTATCGTAAAGGATATAGTTGGAGGTAGAAGTCTTAGCTTAAGTTTAACACTTCCTCCATTTATGAAACTATCATCAGGCCAATCATCCTCCAAAATTAAAGAAGATTGGAAACTTAAAGATGAATTTACTTATACTCATTTACTAGAATTAGAGGGTAAAAATTATGAAGACATCTGGAAAAATGATTTCCATCGAAAAACAAGACAAAAAGTACGTAAAACAAAAAAATCAGGAGTAGAAGTCAGAGAAGGCACCTCCCTGGATGATTTCAAAACTTTTTATGATATTTATGCCAAAGAAGCTTCGCAGAAATGGGGATATGAAACTCCACAAATTCCCCTTAAATTATGTAAAAATCTTTATAAATACGGATCTGACCACGTAAAACTCAACTTAGCCATCAAAGATGATAAAGAAATAGCAGGAACTTTATCTTTTACCTACTCAAAAATGTTTTATGTTTATATGAGTGCATTTTTACTTGAATATGGGACTTTCAACCCCACAAGTTTACTATTTAACGAATCAATTAAACAAGCTTGCCAAGAAGGTTATAACTACGTCAATTTTGGCACCAGTGGAAATCTTAAGAATGTAAGAAAGACTAAAGAAAAATTTGGGGCGGAAAAAGTAGAACTCAACAGATATAGGGTGTATTCAAACCTTGGCAAACTAGTGAGTAAAACCAACAAGAGATATAGAGTTTATTCAAACGTTGCTGAAATCCGGAATAAAATCAACAATTAAGAAATGCTAACCCTACTGAACACCAAAGAGTTATTTTATGTTTTGGTGAAGAACAGATAGTCATTCACTTCCAATTTTATAATAGATAACAGATTATTTTAATCGAGGAGACCTTTATGGTAATTGGAAAGTGTGTAAAATGCGGGAAAAAATACCAATTAACTTCTAATCTTTTTTTAGATAAGTTTGAATGTGAATGTGGGAGCAATTTAACCCAAATGTATAAACGGGATAATAAGCCAAAAACTCGGAAAAAAGAATCTTCACTGGAAAAAGCTGATAAAAAAAACAAATATTTATTTAATTGCCCTTATTGTGGACATAAAATAAGTAAAAAAGCAAAATCATGCCCTAATTGTGGAAAAGAAATAAACCCTGACGATGCACCTGAAGAACTTAGGAAACCCAAAAAATCTGAAGATTTAATTATTGCAATTTCCGCTACATTAAATGTCAGTTTGATCTTATATTTCTTACTTGGTAATCTTGCTTACATATTTGGGCTTTTTACGACTATAATTTTTATTTCCATGTATACAGAAGGTAAATGGAAGTTCAAGAACACTAATAATTCTTCTTAGCACAGACAGATGATTGGTACAAGTTCAAGTTCTTTTTTTTTTAAGGCACTGAAACTTTTATATTATTCCAAGTTTTCAAAGTTGTAGTTCTATTCCTAAATGTAGTGGGCCTCAGAATGTCATAATAAGTTAAATCCCATTTTCCTGAAGTGTAATTTGCAACTACAGTAATGTAATATGAATTCCATTTAAATCTTTCTACCACTGGAAAGGTATTTGCCAAGTTTATAGCCTTTTGAGCAGAGCTATAAGAACCATTTTGGACAGAAAGGCTCTTAAACATATTAATATTTGATTCATGATTTGACAGTGTATTATATTCTGATACTAAATAACTACTGTTTTGTGCATTACTTTTTACAACATCCCAGGTAAACATATCACTGGTTGGATAAACTGCTATTTGACTATAATTTCCATTTAATGTAGGAGTTTCAACTTCCAGAACATCAAATTTCTCATACGCCCTTATACCTCCAAATAAAATTAAAACAATTATAAAAATGGCCATTGCAGCTTTCTTATAATTCTTATTCACCTTCAGATACAATACAACCATTACAACAGCAGCAAGGATCATTGTGATAGTGTCAGTATAATAATATATCTCGGCAGCGTATCTTGTGATCGAAAACGGGAAAAATAATGGAATGCCCAATGTCGTGAGATAATCAAGGAATAAATGGGTAAGTACTCCAAAATAGGCAATTCCAATAGTTGTTTTAGTGAATTTCACAGATATATCGCGTTTTATAAGACTATTTATAAATCCATAGACTTGTTCTCTTGATATAACATACAAAAAGATTGTTGATGTTATAAACCCAAAGATTAAAGAATGAGTAATTCCTCGGTGTGACATAATGAAAAACTGGGGAGCTAATATTCCTATCCACGCCACAAAGATAACATCAAAATCAGGCGAAATTCCGCCAAAAGCACCAGCAAGTTTATTCTTACTTTTAACAGCATATAAAATTATGTAAGGTACCAAGAAATGTGTAAATAAGTCCATGTTATCGTTAAATTTGTATATTTCAGAGTATTTAAAGAATATGATCTAATTTTTCTATTAATATAAATTTGGTAGCCATGACACTCTTATAGACCCTCCACACATTATATCTATGAAAAAGTTACGACCTATAAAAAAAAATAAAATCATTTGGATTCACGCAGCACAGATTATTCAGGAAGCTTATACTCGTAACTTATCAGGAGGAGAATAAGATTTGTTAAAAAAGGCTATAGTAATTATTTTAGTATTACTTGCTATCGGTGCCGCTATTGGTACCATATTCATGGCTTACGAATACCAAAAATCAACAGGGGATCATCAAATACTTCTGTTAATCGTTGAACCTAAAGAACACAATCCAGGAATAGGTGCGGTGGATATGGCCTTCGTAATCTACATGAAAAATTATAATGCTATTAACATGACCCCCATCTACCCTGGTGGAATGTATCATCCCAACGCTACTGCACCTGTAGAAGTACAACCACAGGGCTTTGGGAATAGATTACTTCTCCATGATACCTTAATTACTAATAACACGGAGGCAGGGGCTAAGCTGGCTCAGGAGACTGTGGAATACAACACAGGAATAAAAACCGACGCCGTGGTTATAATGACTCCTGCCGCAGTAGATGCCATGATAAATGCAGTAGGACCCCTCAACGTGGAAGGCTTGGGTTATGTGAACAGCAGTTCCGTAAACTCCCTGCTCAATGAACAGAATCTGCGCCAATCCAGAGGTTACAGTTTATACTTAGTAATGAGAGCCCTCATGGAAACATACCACACTCTCAATCGTCCCGCTCTACTCCTAGCCGTAGCTAATCAGTACCTCCAAGGAAACATCATCCCGATTCCCAAGGAACTGTTCATACAGTTGGCCATAGCTAGCGGAACAAACAAACTAAAATGAATATATTCTTCTCAAATTGCTGTTACGTGAATCCCCAATCATTACCTTGCCATATTTTTTTTTTATAATTATCAAACCACTTGAAAGGACTCTGAAAAAGGATCATTTTTATATTTTTATGAATTGTGAAAGAATCACCATTTTATTTGTTTTCCATATTATTTTTGTGAAAATTTTCACATATTTATAAAGATTATAGTTTTTTTTGTGAAAGACTTATATAGGTGGAATGACAGAATATTGGTCGCGAGAATCAATCACTAAAAATATATTGCCTACAACAAATCAGCTCGCTAATGCAGCACAACCAATAACAGCTGATGTTTACTTGTAAAAACTCTTAATGCTGTCAACTGGTACATGAACGCAAAAGCCGATGCTATATGATGTCCTAATTTGAACTCGCAAGCGAGAGTTTGAGGTGCTATTAATAGGAACTCAAAATCTCATTTTATTAGAATTTAATAAATGTTAAAAGAGTAAAAAGGAGGTGAAAAAAACGTGAAAAAACAAACAATATTCATGGCAACAACTCTAATTTTCGCATTTCTACTCTGCGGAGCAGTTTCTGCAGCAGACACCAACACCCCAAATGATATCAACATAGCTCCAGCAACAACCACTACAGATCCATCACCAGCAGCCACTTCCAATCCAACACCATCACAAACAACTAATACACCTGATCCGGTCATCTCTAATTTTCAAGTTCCTAGCACTGCTAACGTAGGTCAAACATACCCAGTTACCGTTACAGTAACTAACCCAGGATCTGTAGATGCTGGTTCATTCCCGGTTTACTTCTGGGAAAACACCACACTCAAAGGTCAAACAACAGTCCCCAGCCTTGCAGCAGGACAAAACACTAATGTGATCTTTAACTGGATTCCAACCAGCACAGGAACCACCAAACTACAAGCAGGACTGAACCTAAAAGATCTCATAACAGAAACCATACTATATAACCCTACAAGTCCTACCCAGTACACCTATTCTACTACCTCTAATAATGGTATTGAGTTGAATGGGTTATGGGATTTAACCAGCAGAACCATAATCTCAACCGTAATGTGGGATCAGAACGTAAATGGGATTGACGAATACAATGTAGAAATATACAATGGTGACAATAAATTTGCAAAATGGACCTACCAACAAGCACGCATGGTAGCAGGCATCTGGTGGGATATAGCCCTCAGCAAAAACGATGCACAACCCTACTATGGCGGATTTACAGATGCTGATCTCGCACACATTACCAAAATAAAAATATACTTCGCCACCCCCACAGATGGAACCAAAAACGCATCTATCAAAGAAATTAAGCTCAGGGACACAAATAATTCCCAGGGATACGTCACATTCAGATTTGACGATGGAACAGCCACCACCTACGACGCATACACACTAATGCAAACTTATGGATATACCGGAAGTGTATTCTCCATAATAAATTATATTGGAACCACAGGCTACATGACCGCAGCACAACTACACACCTTATATAACAATGGTTGGGATGTGGGAAGCCACACAATGGACCACACAGACCCACAAAACCTAGACCTAGCAGGAATGACAGCAGAATTAGCAAATAGCCAACAATACCTTATAAATCAAGGCTTTAATAGAAGCGCCAAAATATTTGTAGCACCTAATTTTGCAATGACACCCACCTACTACAATCTCATACAACAATACTATATAATGTGCGGAGTAGGCAACAGCTACAGCATACCCGTAGGCATAGGAAGCATACCCCTACCAGCAGCTAACTTCTTCCAAGTAACATCCACAGGACACCTAGATCTCAACAGCCCACCAGAAAACTACCTTCCAGCTCTAAATGCAGTTAAAGCAAATGGCGAATGGCTAGTAATACTCATACA
>Ga0209048_10006810_pt1 | contig 10632 bp, 5 predicted proteins | sample FrelakmetCRP12CR_FD_187146 | JGI IMG/M metagenome (GOLD analysis project Ga0209048, IMG submission 187146) | Freshwater lake sediment microbial communities from the University of Notre Dame, USA, for methane emissions studies - CRP12 CR (SPAdes)... | ecosystem: Environmental > Aquatic >... | reverse complement strand
AGGCAGCGACCAGTTGCTCACTGCGACGGATACGCTCAGCGGGACGATCACCGGCACGCAATCCGGGATCGAGGTCAACCCGGCGGAGGCCAGCACATTGGTGGTAAGCGGCTTCCCATCCCCGACCACAGTATGTGCAGAGCATGATTTCACAGTGACAGCAAAGGATGACTATGGAAATACAACCACCAGCTACACCGGCACGCTGCATTTCACCAGCAGCGATGCCCAAGCTGTGCTGCCGGATGACTACACGTTTATTTCGGGCGACCACGGTTCGAAGACATTCTCCGCCAAGCTTAAGACGGCAGGCAGCGACCAGTCGCTCACTGCGGCGGATACTATTAGCAGTACGATCACGGGTACGCAGACGGGAATCGAGGTCAATCCGGCGGAGGCCTGCACATTGTTGGTAAGCGGTTTCCCCTCCCCGACCACGGCAAATGCAGAATATGCTTTCACGGTGACAGCAAAGGATGCCTATGGAAATAAAGCCAGCGGCTACACCGGCATGCTGCACTTCACCAGCAGCGATGCCCTGGCTGTGCTCCCGGACGACTACACGTTTGTTCCCGGGGATAACGGGACGAGGACGTTCTACGCCAGGCTGATGACGGAAGGCAGCGACCAGTCGCTCACTGCGACGGATACGCTCAGCGGGACGATCACCGGCACGCAATCCGGGATCGAGGTCAATCCAGCGGAAGCTGTTAGCCACATTGCTTTCAACAGCCTTCGTGATGGCAACTTTGAAATCTATATAATGAATGCTGATGGAACCAACCTTGTTAGAAAAACTTATAACGATGGATGGGACGTTGATCCCTCCTGGTCCCCGGATGGAACAAAGCTCGCTTTTGGTTCCGATCGAGGAGGTGGGCTGGGGATATACGTGATGAAAATAAATGATCCCGATAACCCGACAAGACTTACAGATAATGGAGACGAATCTTACCCCACATGGTCACCGGATGGAACAAAGATCGCTTACACGGAAGGTATAAGATCTGGCAACGGGACTTATGACATCTGGGTGATGAATTCCGAAGATGGAAACAACAAAATCAATTTGACAAGCTGTTATTCAGGGCATCACAATTACCCGGCTTGGTCACCGGATGGCAAAAAAATCGCCTTTTCCTCGAACCAGGAAGGTCAATGGGATATCTATAAGATGTCGCCTGAATTGAACGCTGATGGATCTTGCCCCATCCCGGAAAGACTGACAAACAATCCTGCAGATGATGCCTTTACAGCGTGGTCCCCGGATGGGAGCAAAATCGCTTTTGATTCCCTCCGAGACGGGAATTCGGAGGTATATGTGATGAATGCGGATGGCTCCGATCAGACCCGCCTCACTTTCAATCCTGCCGAAGATGGCTACGTTTATTCCTGGTCGCCGGACGGGACGAAAATATTATTTTCTTCCCGACGGGACGGACCCTTTGATCTCTACGCCATCAAGGCAGATGGATCTGATAACGATAATCCAATGCGGCTTACCCATGGCGATGGGTATAATGAGTTTGGTGTTTGGTTACCATTTGTGATGTTGGACGTGGCAGGTTATCCATCGCCGACCGAGGCAGGGGTAGAACATGATTTCACGGTGACGGCAACGAATTCGTATGGAACCACGATAACCAGCTACACCGGCACGCTGCACTTCACCAGCAGCGATGCCCAGGCAGTACTGCCAGGCGACTACACCTTTGTTTCCAGCGACCACGGTTCGAAGACATTCTCCGCCACGCTGGATACAGCTGGAAGCGACCAGTCAATCACTGCGACGGATACCCTCAGCGGGACGATCACAGGGATGCAATCCGGGATCGAGGTCAACCCGGCGGAGGCCAGCACTTTTTTGGTAAGCGGCTTCCCCTCCCCGACCACGGCAAATGCAGAATATGCCTTCACGGTGACAGCAAAGGATGCCTATGGAAACACAGCCAGCGGCTACACCGGCACAGTGCATTTCATCAGCAGCGATGCCCAGGCAGTGCTCCCGGACGACTATGTATTTATTCCCGGGGATAACGGTACGAAGACGTTCTACGCCAGGCTGATGACCGAAGGCAGCGACCAGTCGCTCACTGCGACCAATACCCTTAGCGGGACGATCACAGGCACCCAATCCGGGATCGAGGTCTCCCCGGCGGAGGCTCTTAACGGGCATATTGTTTTCAACAGCCTACGTGATGGCAATTGGGATATTTATGTAATGAATTCAGACGGATCCAACCCGGTTAATGTTACCAATAATCCTGCAGAAGATATCGATCCTGCATGGTCCCCGGATGGAACCAGGATCGCGTTTGCGTCCGATCGAGACGGATGGCATATATGGGTGATGAATGCAAATGGTTCCAATCTTTCTAAGGTGACGTTTGATGAGACATCAGATCAAGGTTACCCGGCATGGTCGCCGGACGGAACAAAGATTGCTTACCAGAACGGCAGAGGTCTTGAAACTTATGATGTTTATGTAATAAATTTGGTTGGGTCCGGCACGCCGGTTAACCTGACACCAGGTGGAAATCGTGATGATGGTTACCCGGCCTGGTCACCGGATGGCTCAAAGATCGCCTTTTCCTCCAACCGCGATAATCAATGGGAAATTTATTCAATGGATGCTAATGGATCCAACCCGGTTAACCTGACAAACAGCCCCGGTGACGATGCCTTTTCAGCGTGGTCCCCGGATGGAAGCCAAATCGCCTTTGATTCCCTCCGAGATGGGAATTGGGAGGTATATGTGATGAATACGGATGGCTCCCATCAGACCCGCCTCACTTTCAATCCGGCTGAAGATGGCTTGGTTTATTCCTGGTCGCCGGACGGGACAAAAATATTATTTTCTTCCCGACGGGACGGACCCTTTGATCTCTACGCCATCAAGGCAGATGGATCTGATAACGATAATCCAATGCGGCTTACCAATAGCAATGCGGATACTGGGTTTGGTGGTTGGTCACCCTATTAGAAACCCGCCAATCTTTAATAAATATATGGTTTGAGCGCATCGCGGGCGAGATAGAAGCCGCGCTTGACAAGTTCTTCACTGCCTTCGAAATCCCGGTCTTCATGCTCAATGCTGACCACGTAATCATAACGGGCGGCGGTTAGCGCTGAAAAGAACCTGGCCCAGTCCATGTCTCCCAGGCCCGGCAAGCGGGGCACCTGCCAGCCCATCCCCTGGGACAATACGCCGTGGTCGTACAAGCCTTCGGGATCAATATGGAGATCCTTGGCGTGCACGTGGAAGATGCGGGAGGCGAACTCACGCACCACCCGTTCGTAATCGATCATCTGCAGGATAAGATGAGACGGGTCCAGGTTCAGCCCAAAATGATCATCGGGGATGATTTCCCACAGCTTGCGCCAGATGGCAGGGGTGCTGGCCAGGTTATTGCCACCGGGCCACTCATCGTATGAGAAGAGCATCGGGCAGTTTTCAATACCAATTTTCACGTCGTGCTCCCTGGCGAATTTGACAATGGGCGGCCAGATCTTTGCGTATTGCTCGAGATTGGCGGGAACGGTTTTGTCCTTATCCTTGCCGATGAAGGTCCCGACAACGGGAACTTCCAACAGCGCCGCGGCTTCGATGACCTTGAGCAAATGCGCGATAACCTTATTGCGGTGCTCTGCATCCGGGTGGAGCGGGTTGGGATAATAGCCGAGGGCGGAGATCATCAGGCCGTAACCCGCCAGCATTTTGCGAATCTCCTTCGCTTTGGATCGATCCAGCGTGGCTACGTCGATATGGGTAACACCGGCGTAACGGCGGGTGGCACTTTCGAGCGGCCAGCAGGCAATTTCGATGGCCTGGAAGCCGCTCTCTGCACCCCACTTGGCAGCTTGTTCGAGCGTGTCCCCGGGTAATGCGGCGGTGAAGAAACCGAGTTTCATCTTGGCTCCTTTTGGCTCCTTATTTGATCTTGACCCAGGTTTTCTGGCGGGCGCTGCGCTGGATGGCTTCACATAATTGCATTTCATAATGGCCGTCCGCGAAGGTCGGGAAATCGGGGGTTTTGCCGTAATCCCCAGCCAGAATGTAAGCGTAAACTTTGGCATACAGCTGCTTGAACGTATCGGGAAAGCCCTCGGTATGACCGCCGGGATAAGAGGCAACTGCCCGCGCTTCCGGCGCCAACAAGTATGGGTCTTTCATTAAAATCTGGTTGGGTTCCGTTCGATGTCCGATCCACATCTCGTTCGGTTTTTCCGAGTCCCACACCAGGGAGGATTTGGAAGCATTGATCTCCAAGAAGAGCCGGTTTTTTCGCCCCGCGGAAACCTGTGAGACCGTCAGCACGCCGCGGGTGCCATGCTCATAATGAAGAATTAGGGTGGCATAATCTTCAGTCTTCACCGGCTGGTCAATAAGATCCCCGGGCGTTTGGAGTTTGCCGATAAAGGTTTCCAGGGATTTTGCAGGTTTCCTGCGGACAGGATGGAAGGTCTTGAAGTCCGCATAGACTTCTTCGACCCGCAAGCCGGTGATGAAGGTCAGCAGATCCAGCCAATGAGAGCCGATGTCGCTGACCGCCCGCAAAGTCCCCCCGAGCTGCGGTTCGAGGCGCCAATTCCAGTCCGTGGGGAAGAGCAGCCAATCCTGCAAATAAGAACCTTGCAGGATAAAAAGGTCGCCGAGCTGTCCGCTTTGCACCATGCTGCGCGCCTGCTGCACGAGCGGATACATGCGCAGGTTAAAATTAATGACGTTGACCAGCTTCCTCTCCGCCGCTAGCTGGACGAGCTCGCCCGATTGTTTGGAATTTATGGCCAGAGGCTTCTCGCAAACCACGTGCTTGCCCGCCATGAGCGCAGACTTGGCGTGCGGATAGTGCAAATGGTTCGGCGTGGCCAGGTGGACAACCTCAATATCCGGATCAGCCAGCATTTCATCCAGCGAGTTATAAACGTGTGGAATGCCGAGCTCGGCGGCTTTTTGCCGGGCCTTTTCCGGGGTTTCTTCGGCCAGCCCCATCACCTGGATCCCGATCCGGCGCAATCCTTCAACATGCGCCGGGCCGATAAATCCAGTTCCGGCGATACCCACGCCGAGGGTTTGCCTGGTCAGTTGCTTTTTTGCCATAACGAAGTCTCCCGCGAATGAAGTTTTTCCGGCAGGTTTACCCATCCGAAGCCCAACTTTGTTGAATGATTATAGTTTAGCATTGGAACGGGGATGTGAAAAGACGGCTAATAAAATCCTGTGCAGCTGGCGATGGCAGTGCAGCAAGCCAGGCCTGGGAACGTGGTTTCTCGTTCGAGATTTCATCAAGAAGCAGTAGAATCAGATGGATGTACATGCATCTCACCACGCACTCGGCTTATTCCCTGCAGGAAGGGCTGTCCCTGCCGGATGAGCTGGTCCAGGCCGCCGCGGCGGACGGCATGCCTGCCCTGGGTCTCACCGACCACCGCCTGTTATCCGGGGCAGTGGAGTTCGTCAACGCCTGCCGGAAGGCCGGGATACAGCCGATCCTGGGGCTCGAGATCGACCTGGAGAGCGGGCCGCTGGCGCTGCTGGCCATGGACCTGTCGGGCTGGGCGAACCTGTGCAGCCTGAGCAGTGCCCTGGCGCTGCGCCCGGAGCCCGAATCCCTCTGTGCGCCTGACCTGCTGGCCGCCCATGGCGAATCCCTGATCGCCATTAGCGCTCCCCATGGGAACCAGCTTGAGGTGCTCAGGGAGATCTTCCCAAAGCGCCTGTATCTCAGCCTGCAGGACCCGGCTATCGCCCTGCCGCTCTCCGACCTAGCCCGCCGACTCTCCATCCCCCTGGTGGTCAGCCAGTCCATCTTTTATTTGACTCCCCCACAGGCCGCCCTGCAGCGGACGCTGGCTGCCATCCGTTTGAACTGTCCGCTCAACCGCCTCCCCGCCGAGGCGGCTGCACCGGCAGATTCGTATTTTGCCAGTGCCGGGGAGATGGAGAACCGTTTCCGGGGTTTCCGGGCGGCCCTCGCCGCCACCCAGGAGATCGCGGAACGCTGCCGCTTCGACCTGCCGCTGGGTGCGCCGCACATGCCGACCGTGCCCTTGCCGGACGGACTTTCTGCCTCCCAGTTCCTGCGCCAAAAAGCGGAGGTCGGGGCAATCCTGCTGTATGGCCGGATCAACCCGGAGGTACGAGCCCGCCTGGACCACGAACTGGAGGTCATCGCCCGCATGGGCTTCGAACCGGTCTTCCTGATCGTGGAGGAGATCCTGGAATTCGCACGGTACAAGGGCATACCTTTCTCCTCGCGCGGTTCGGCAGCCTCCTCGCTGGTGGCTCACTGCCTGGGCATCACCAGTCCCGACCCGCTGCGGCTGAACCTGTACTTCGAACGCTTCCTTAACCCGGCCCGCTCCACCCCGCCGGATATTGATACCGACCTGTGCTCACGGCGCAGGGATGAGGTCATCCAGCATGTTTTCGACACCTACGGAGCCGAACGGGTGGCGATGGTGGGGACGATCAACCACTTCCGGCCGCGCTCGGCCCTGGGAGAAGCCGCCAAGGCCCACGGGCTGGCACAGGCAGCGGTGCGTGAATTAACCGGGCAGCTGCCGTATGGCTTTTTTGCCCGCCCGCAGGAACAGGGGGACGAAGAAAGCGGCCTGCCTCCATCGCCATTCGCAGACCTGCGCTCCCAAAATAACACCCCGGCTTACCAGCAGATCTTCGAGGATGCCGAGGCGCTGCTCAAACTGCCGCGCCATCTCTCGGTGCACCCGGGCGGCCTGGTGGTGGCACCCGGACGCCTGACCGACCTGGTGCCGGTCATGCGCTCGGGAAGCAAGGGGGTCACGATCACCCAGTTCGACCTCGAGGCGGTCGAGGCGTTCGGACTGGTCAAGATCGACCTGCTGGGCATCCGCGGCCTGACAGTCCTGGGGGATGTTGCCGAGTTCATCCACCAGAGTGCCTCCGACCAATCAACCAGTGCGCTGGATGAACTCGAATCAACACCCGCGGACGACCCTGCCACTGCGGAGCGCTTGGAAAGCGGCGGGACGATCGGCTGCTTCCAGATCGAGAGCCCGGGGATGCGTGCCACCCTGCGTGAGATCCGGGCGCGCAGCCAGGATGACCTGATGGCTGCCATGGCACTGTACCGGCCGGGCCCACTTTCGGGTGGTTTAAAGGACGCCTTCGTGCGGCGCTTCAAAGGCCAGGAAGCGGTCAGCCACATCCATCCGGCCCTGGCACCCATCCTGGAGGAAACTTACGGGGTGATCCTGTACCAGGAGCAGGTGCTGCGCATCGCCCACGATGTGGCGGGCTTCAGCATGGCGGAAGCTGACCTGCTGCGCCGGGCGATGAGCCACTTCGACCCGGGCAGGCAGATGCTGTTGCTCGAGAAAAAGTTCGTGGGCGAGGCTGGGAGACTCAGCGGTGTGCCGGCCGAGACCGGGGAACGGGTCTGGGAAATGATGGCGGCCTTCGCCAGCTACGGCTTCCCCAAAGCGCATGCCGCCTCCTATGCCAGGGTGGCCTGGCGCTCTGCCTGGTGCAAGACGCACTTCCCGGCCGAGTTCATGGCGGCGGTGCTGGCAAACTGGGGCGGCTATTACAGCCAGCGGGTCTACCTGAGCGAGGCGCGCCGCTTGGGGCTGCCCGTCCGCCCTCCGCAGGTCAATTATTCGGGTCGTCACTTCGTTGTCAGTGCAGCCGAGGCAGGGCAGAAAGTCCTCTACATGGGCCTTGACCAGGTACGCGACCTTACCGGGCGGACTATCGAGCGCATCTTGCGCGGCCGGCCATTCCAGACAGTCGAGGATTTCCTGGCACGCGCCGACCCGCGCCGGCAGGAGGCCGAGAACCTGGCACGCGTGGGAGCCTTCGACGGACTGGGTACCATCCCCTCTGTTCTAGGCAGGTTGCAGGATGGGTGGCAGGCCGGGCAGCCCGGCTTGTTCGATTGGGGCAGTTCTGGCGCGGAGGACTGGACGCTGGAGCAGAAAGCAGCCGCCCAGCAGGAATTGCTGGGGATCAGCCTGGAGGCGCATCCCCTGGAACTGGTGGCGAAGCAGATCGAAAAGGCTGGAGCGATTACGACGCTGGAAGCCGCCGGGCGGGTCGGTCAGCGGGTAAGCGTGGCAGGTATCCGCCAGAGCGGACACCGCAGCCGGACAGCCAGGGGCGAAGCGATGATGTTCCTGACCCTGGAAGACCTGGTCGGGATGCTGGATGTGGTCCTGTTCCCAGACGTATACCGGCAGGCGCGCGGCTTCATTCACTCGTCCGAGCCGCTGCTCGTGACCGGCATGCTGGAGATGGATGCTGGGCGGGGGGAACCGTTGTTGCGGGCCGAGAAAGTTGTCCGGTTGAGGGTGAAATCGGGTGGAATTAATAATTAAGAATACATTCTTGAATCGATAAGCCAATAGTCAACTCATGGGGCGTGATGCTATAATCATTCCATGGACTTCAATCTCTCCCCCCAACACATAATGGCACAACAGTTGGTGCACGACTTTGCGCAGCGCGAGGTGGCACCCATCATCAAGGAATATGACCGTAAGCAGGAAATGGCACCTTTCATCCTGCCGCGCCTGGGCGAACTGGGCATCCTGGGCATTTGCATCCCGGTTCGTTACGGCGGGCAGGGGATGGATTACATCTCCCTCGGCCTGGCTTGCGAGGAGTTGGAGGTGGCGGACAGCACGCTGCGAGTTGTGATGTCGGTGCACATGGGCTTGAACAGTCTGGCGCTCCTGCAGTGGGCCAGTGAGGAGCAGAAGCAGCGCTTCCTGGTTCCGCAAGCGCAGGGCAAGAAGATCGCCTGCTTCGGCCTGACCGAGTCGGGTGCGGGCTCGGATGTGGCGGCAATGTCAAGTATTGCGCTGCGTGAAGGCAGCACCTACCGGCTGAACGGCGAGAAGATGTGGATCTCGCTGGCAACCATGGCAGACAACGCCCTGGTGGTGGCGCGCACGAACCTGAACGCCGCGGATCCACATGAGGGGCTGTCGGCTTTCATGATCGAATTGAACACGCCAGGGGTCAGCCGCGGGGATCTGCACGGCAAGCTGGGTATGCGGGCGGGCTCGACGGGCTGGCTGGCGTTCCAGGATGTGCGCGTGCCGGTGGAAAACCTGATTGGCGAGGAGGGCGAGGGGTTCAAGATCGCCATGTCTTGCCTGGATAACGGGCGCTATACCGTGGCTGCAGGGGCAACCGGGTTGATCCGGGCCTGCCTGGAAGCGAGCATTCGCTACTCCAAGCAACGCACAACTTTTGGCAAGGAAATTGGCAAACACCAGCTCGTTCAGCAAAAGATCGCCAAAATGGTGCAAAACTATGAAATGGCGCGCCTGCTGTACCTGCGGGCAGGTTGGATGAAGAACGAGGGACAGCGCAATACACGCGAAACTTCACTAGCCAAGTGGTTCGCCACGGATGCCTCCTTCGAGGCGGCCAACGAAGCGCTCCAAATCCATGGAGCGTATGGATACAGCGATGAATATGATGTTGAGCGCTATCTGCGCAACAGCCGTGGGGCGGTGATTTACGAAGGTACAAGCGAGATCCACCAGCTGATGCAGGCGGGGTATGCCCTTGGCTACCGCCAAGATACCCCTCTGCGATGTGAACTACCGGCCTTTGGGCCTGATTTCGAGTAGTTAGAAAACTGGGCTCAGAGGGGGGAACCTGTGAATTAAATCAAAAGACGCCTTTTAAGGCGTCTTTTGATGCGGGGGCTGGACTCGCAATGTCCCCTTGGGAGAAACCAGCGACCCCCAGGTTATGAGAGGCAATCTCAGACCGCTCTCCTCACACACCTCCAGGCGACCCGATTCTAGGCAGCCATACGATCTTCGGTTCCAAGGAGCCTGGCGGTCTTCGATTCATTAATCGAAGACCGGATTTGAGATCCGAAATCACTTCCACGTGACCATACTACAGAGAAAATTATGATCCAATTTCAGGGTGTGAAAAAACATTGCGGTCTTCGGTTCAAAAGAATCATTAAAATTACCGACTTGAACCGAAGACCAAATTTCAGCCTATAAACTTTAAAAAGTGTCTGAAAGGCCAAGACTGTTGAAAGCAGTCCTCAGCTCACCGCTTTTTTCACCAGCGCGCTGATCCTTGCCTCTTCAGCGGAGGAAAACTCCTTCAGCGCGAAGGCGACCGGCCACATTCCGCCATCGTCGAGGTTGGCCTTGTCGCTGAAGCCGATCGTCGCGTACCGCGTTTTAAATTTCTGCGCGCTCTGGAAGTGGCAGACAACGTCGCCATCCTTGGTGTACGCGGGCATCCCGTACCAGGTTTTCGGCGAAAGGTTCGGCGCGATGTCTTTGATAAGCGCATGCAGCCGCGTGGCCATGGAGCGATCCGGTTCCTTCAGCGCCGCGATCGCCTCGAGCGCTGCTTTTTCGCCTTCCGCCCTGTCCTCGCTGGCACGCGCTTCCCTTTTCAGTTCCTGGGCATGCGCCTTCATGGCGGCTTTTTCCTCGTCAGTGAATCCTGTGGACTTCATAGAAGTGCTTTTACTTGGGCTCATTAGAATCTCCTTTGGTAAATGTTATGGGTAAATTACATGTACTAGCGTGCAAGCGAATTGTAGATCTCCCGCTGTCGTGCTCAGGCATCCTGGATCAGCCCGATGATGTTACCATCCGCGTCTC